>Ga0114966_10005046_pt1 | contig 11235 bp, 7 predicted proteins | sample M_130207_XF_Meta_FD_87029 | JGI IMG/M metagenome (GOLD analysis project Ga0114966, IMG submission 87029) | Freshwater microbial communities from Lake Montjoie, Canada to study carbon cycling - M_130207_XF_MetaG | ecosystem: Environmental > Aquatic > Freshwater > Lake | place: Lake Montjoie...
TAATATTATTGGTGATTTCCGCTTTATTGTTATTGAGAAAATTTTATCTTATGAGAACGAGCTTCCATTTTACGAAAAAGTAATATTAGATGTGCATCAATTTTTAAAACATCTTAGTTTATCAGAGGCCAGAGCCTTCGGACTGGACACCAGTTCGGTAACTACAGAAACGGTGCCACTGATCATCAGCCCTCCCAGGGAAATTAATTTAGTGCGTGTTAGCTAGAGGATTAATTTTAAATGGAAATATTTTTAAGTGAAGTTTTTCGAAATAACTCACGCAAATTAAATGGTTCAAAAACTGTGTGTTTTTCTTTTGTCTTGATACCCTTCGGCCAAAGCTCAGGACAGGCTCCAGAAACAAAAAATCAAGAACAAACGATTCCTCCACACCAGCAACCCTGCATCGCGTTTGTTCGTTCCTCCCGCGCGTTTTCATAAGCATATTTTTTGCAAAAAAATGAAATCAGCTGTTTTTATTAATATATCTGTTTTGTCGAAATTGTTTTGAAAGCTTTACTATACTAAAAACGGGATAAATTATCGCATTCCACAAATTGGCAATTTTGCTTATTGTTTATTGCTTATTGTTATTTGCTTATTGCCAATTTCGTATTTTAAATGCGTTATTTTATACCACATACAGTATAATAGATATTTCCATTAATTTTTATATTTTATTTGGTTAGCGCATTTATAATATCATACCGAGTAATTATATATGTTTTATCTAATTTAAAATCCTTTACCAATACTGCGGGGTTTTTATCAGTAATCATGGCAGAAAGAGAATCAATAGGAGCTGAAATATCCACAAACGGAAATGCAGCTTGCATGATAGTTTCAATTTTTTGATATTTTATTTCAGGATTAGAAATTATTTTAGCATATAACAAACTCTCATTAAGGGAGCCAACCACACGTTTGTCATGCGTAACAGGTATTTGAGAGATATCCATTTTGCTCATCAGCCTAATGGCATTGTCTATGGTATCCGTCATCTCAATGGTTATTAATTGCCCATTGGTAGTATTGTTAACAAAATCTTTGGCCAGCAATCCTTTTTTATCGAAGAATCCTTTTTCAAGCATCCATTCATCGTTAAACATTTTACCTAAATAACGTGTTCCATGATCGTGAAAAATCACTACTACCAAATCCCCTTCTTTTAATTCATTCTTCAGTTGCATCAGCCCTGCCATTGCAGAGCCAGCAGAATTGCCAGAAAAAATAGCCTCTTTTTTTACAATCTCCCGAGTCATAATTGCGGCATCTTTATCGGTCACTTTTTCAAAACGATCAATGACATTAAAATCAACATTTGCAGGTAAAAAATCTTCGCCAATACCTTCAGTAATGTATGGATAAATCTCGTTTTTATCGAAAATTCCTGTTTCCTTGTATTTCTTAAATACGGAGCCATAAGTATCAATACCCCACACTTTTATTTTAGGATTTTTCTCCTTCAGAAATTTACCAGTTCCTGATATTGTTCCTCCAGTTCCTACACCTACTACCAAATGTGTAATTTTCCCTTCCGTTTGTTCCCATATTTCAGGACCAGTTTGTTCGTAGTGAGCTAGTGAGTTACTTAAATTGTCATATTGATTAGGCTTCCATGAATTAGGAACCTCTTTTTCCAAACGGGAAGATACTGAATAATACGAGCGAGGATCTTCCGGTTCCACGTCTGTAGGGCAAACAATTACATCGGCACCAAAAGCACGCAACACATCTACTTTTTCTTTTGATTGCTTATCAGTAGTTGTGAAAATACATTTATACCCTTTAATAATAGCAGCAATTGCAAGGCCCATCCCTGTATTGCCGCTGGTACCTTCTATAATGGTTCCTCCTGGTTTCAGCCGTCCATCCTTTTCTGCAATTTCAATCATCTTTAAGGCCATGCGGTCTTTAATGGAATTGCCTGGATTAAAAGTCTCTACTTTTGCATAAACAGTGGCTTTTAAATCTTTAGTGATATTATTGATTCGAACCAATGGAGTGTCTCCAATTGTTTCAAGGATATTGTTACAAGCTTTTCTCATTAGTTCTTAATTGCTGTATTTGTAATAATTTAAATGTATGATAAATTAAATTGCGAAAATACTAATTTTATACGGATACTTTAATTGATAAAATCAGCCATTAATAAAAACTTGTTGTTTTGTATTTTGGCTTTTTTCAATTTTTTGATTGCTGATTTTTCAAAAAAATAGTTAAAAGGTTTATAAAAATAAATAAATATTTTTTTTAACTAAATCTAATAGCTTTTATCGGAGTTATTTTTGAAATTATAAAACTCGGAATAATCAGCATCAGCAGGCATGTAAATAGTGTTCCGATATTTAATAATAAAATATGAAATAAATTAATATTGATAGGGATTACCGAAACGTAATAAGTTGCCTGATCTAATTTAAATACGCCAAAATACTGTTGAAATAAAGCAATAGAGATACCAACTATGTTCCCCCAGAATAATCCCTTGCAAATGAGGTAGGTAGCATTATAAATAAATATTTTTTGTATAAACATATTATTAGCTCCCAATGCCTTTAAAATGCCTATCATTTTTGTGCGTTCTAAAATTAAAATTAATAATCCGGAAATCATATTTATTCCTGCCACGATAATCATCAGTAGTATAACAATAATAGCATTCATATCCTGTAAATCTAACCAGGAAAATATCATTGGGTTTATTTCTTTTATAGTTTGGGCTATTAAACCTTGACCTACTGCCTCATTAACTTTATTTCCTATTTCATCAATTTTTTTATAATCCTTAAGGGCAATTTCAAAACCTCCTATTTGATTTGAATCCCAGTAATTTAACTTTTGTATTTGTTTTATATCAACCAATACAAGCCGTTTATCTATATCCTCAAAACCTGTTTCATAAATCCCTGAAATAAAAAATGTTTTTACTCTTTGTTCGTATTGAAAATAGACACTATCTGTTTTTTTAGTCAAAAAATAAATAATCATTTTCCCATTTAATTTTAAACCTAATTTATCAGATAAATATTTAGATATAATAATATCTCTTGATAAGCTTGTATCGCTTACACTGAAAGCCTTTCCACTCTTTATATTATCATTTATAAATTTCCAGTCATAATCTGCATCTATTCCCTTTAGTAGCACACCTTCATTATCAGTTTTTGTTTTTATAATGCCACTTTTAGTGGCATATATTTGTATGTTATTTATTTGAGGATCCTTTTTAAGCGCTTCAATAAATAATTGATTTTTGCTGATGGGCTGAGGTTCATCACTTTCATTATTATCATAATTTGTTATTTGGATGTGTGAGCCAATACCAATAAGTTTATTCCTTATTTCATTTTGGAAGCCTGTTACAATGGATATAGTTAATATCATTGCAGCCAAACCAAGGGTAATACCCAATACCGAAATCCGAATAATTGGCCGGGATAACTGTTTTGTAATGTTTGAACCAAAAATGATTCGTTTAGCTATAAAGCTTTCGCTATTCAAAATTTATTAGCTTTGATGTTATTATTTCTGAAAATTAATAGGATGTAATTTACGATTTCTTTTAAAGTTTAAATGAATCTGCATTTTTTTTAAAACATAATTTCGTAAAATTTATTTTTTTATATTTTAAGCAAATTTACAATTTAGATTAAAATGAAAATTTATTATATTTATTTCTTGTTTTTTATTGGGATAGAAACATTCAATTTGAATGGTCAAGGGATTACCCCAATTAATAATAATATAAAAACTAATAAAGATATTACCCTTGGTGCCGACCGAACTATTGAATATCTCCCATTGCTAAAAGGGAAGCGTGTCGCAATTGTTGCTAATCAATCTTCAAATATTAAAACTATACATTTGGTGGATAGTCTGGTGGCGCTTGGAGTAAATATAAAAAAAGTTTTTTGTCCTGAACATGGTTTCCGCGGAATAATAGACGCAGGGAAAAAAGTGAAAACATACAAAGACATAAAAACTGGCTTATCTATTATTTCCTTATATGGTAAAAATAAAAAGCCTGCCGCCGCTGATTTAAAATCCGTTGATGTTCTTATTTTTGATATACAAGATGTGGGGGTGCGTTTTTATACTTACCTTTCTACATTGCACTATGTTATGGAGGCTTGCGCCGAAAATAATAAAACATTAATTGTTTTGGATAGACCCAATCCTAATGGTTATTATATTGACGGCCCTGTACTAGAGGATACTTTCAAATCATTTTTAGGTTTGCATAAGGTTCCAATAGTTTATGGAATGACAATAGGTGAATATGCAAAGATGATAAATGGAGAATTATGGCTTAATGGAGGACTTAAATGTAATTTGAATGTGATTTCGCTAAAGGGTTATACGCACAATGATTTATATGAATTGCCAATTCGACCTTCACCAAATTTACCAAATATGGCTTCGGTGTATTTGTATCCTAGTTTCGGATTATTCGAAGGTACAATTGTTTCGGTAGGGAGAGGTACTGAATTTCCTTTTCAAATTATTGGACATCCTACATTGCAAAAAACTAATTTTTCATTTACTCCTCAATCTAAAGAGGGTGCGCTTAATCCTAAATATTTAGGACAAATATGCAATGGTTATAATCTTAGTGTTTTTGGAACAGAATATATGAAAAATATTAAAAAAATTTATCTTTATTGGTTAATAGGTACCTATAAAAATACTCCTGACAAAACAAATTTTTTTGATGAAAATTTTAATTACCATGCTGGTAACTCCACCCTTAAAAAACAAATAGTGGATGGGGTAGGGGAAGATGAAATTCGGAGTAGCTGGAATGCTGAATTAGAAAAATTTAAAGTTATCCGCAAAAAATATTTATTATACAAGGATTTTGATTAGACTTTTAATTTGCTAATTTAATAGTTATAGTTCAGAATATCGACTCTATGGACAGACACTAATTATTGATAGGCTTCAGCAAAATTAGGCTGTTTAGATAATGTCGAAAAATATTTTTAGATTTATGCATGTTACTATAAATAACAGAACTGAAAATAGAAATATTTATTAAAAGTTCAATAATTAAAAGTTTATTTGATACTTCGCAGTTTTACTTTTACATTTCTAAAGATCAATTCTAAATCCTATAGTTATTGCTTCCTAATATACTAAATGCTTAATTCAAATGATTAAAAATTACATCAAACTAATTTTCGAATTATTTTTTCTATTAATCATGTTAATTTGTTTGTGTGGTAATAAATTGCTCATTTATGGTATCTCGCAGGCCAAAGGGCAATTAACTATAATAATTGATTCACAGCCTGTTGAAGAAATATTGCAAGATGAGTTATTTGTAGATTCACTCAAACAAAAATTAAGATTGATTGTGGAATTAAAACAATTTGTAATTGATAGTATAGGAATTAATCCTAGTGATAATTATTCAACTTTTTATAATCAAAGAAACAAACCCATTTTATATACAATAACAGCTTGTCAACCATACTCCTTTATTCCGAAAGAATGGAATTTCCCGTTTTTAGGAGCAGTACCTTATAAAGGTTTTTTTAATAAAAAGGAAGCAGAGAAAGAAGTATTATCATTAAAAATACAGGGCTACGATGTGGATGTATATAGTCCTTCAGGATGGTCAACACTTGGTTGGTTGAATGACCCTATACTCTCTAATATGCTTTACAAAAGTGAAGGGCAGCTGGCAAACCTTATAATTCACGAACTCACCCATGGAACAATTTACATAAAAAATAATGTGACGTTTAATGAAAATTTAGCAAATTTTATTGGAGATAAGGGTGCCGAAAAGTTTTTACAATATAAATTTGGTCTTGAATCAAAACAATATATTAATTATAAGCAAAGTAAAATAGATGAGAAATGTTTTACTGATTATATGATAAAAAGTAAAAAGCAATTAGATAGTCTCTATAATAGCATGTCTGCAATCAATGAGGATACATTGAAAAATACACTAAAAAATAAACTAATTATGGAAATAGTGCTTGGCGTTAATCGTTTACCATTATTTAAAAAGAAAAATTATTTCCAGTATTCCTTAATTGCATTTGTAGAAAAAAACTCCTTTTTTATGGCTTTTGACCGTTATGACTCCCAATTTGAAGTTTTTGATATCGAATACCGCAGCATTTATAAATCGAATCTTCGTAATTATTTTAATTTTTTAAAAGAGAAATTTAATTGATTTTTTAGTGAATATTTTGTTGCGTTAGTTATTTTAGTATACTAAGCGAATATAATTTGTATTAACTTTTTCCATCTATTCTACTCATTAATCTTATATTTGTATTGTGTTTTATTTTAGCAAAAAAATATTAATTTTAAATTTCAAAAAAAATGGCAAGTTCAGGTGATTTAAGTGTAGGTTCAGTTATCCGTTTTGGCGGAGAACTTTGTAAAGTGGAAGAGTATATACACCGTACTCCAGGTAATTTAAGAGCTTTTTATCAAGCTCGCATGCGTAACCTTAAAACAGGTAAGATTGTTGAAAACCGTTTCAGGGTAGGTGAAGCAGTAGAGGTTGTGCGTGTTGATTATAAGCAAATGCAATATATCTTCCCCGAAGGTGATTTTATTGTTTGTATGAATAATGAAACCTTTGAACAAGTTTATGTCCCTGCTATATTATTTGGTGAGGGATTAAAATTTTTAAAAGAAGGTATGGAAGTTAAAATATCTTTCGAAGAAGAAGATCCTATTTTAGCTGAAGCTCCTGTTTTTGTTGAGTTAGTTATTACATATACCGAACCTGGCGAAAAAGGAAATACAGCTACTAATACTTTAAAATCAGCTACCTTAGAAACTGGTGCTATTGTAAAAGTGCCATTGTTTATAAATGAAGGTGAGAAAATTAAAGTGGATACCCGTACATCAGAATATGCTGAAAGGGTTAAATAATTAATGTTCTGCCGAACTAAATTAATGGTTCGTAAAAATATCCTTCATTAAGCTTTTACCTAATTGCTTTTTGGACGATATTTCTACTTTTTAATAATGCTAATAGGCCACCTCTACAAATGAAACTAAAATCGCCACATAAGTTAACAGAGATTGCTGCACTTATCAATTGTGAATTTGATGGACCAATCCACCATATTATAAGTGGTTTGAACGAAATACACATGGTAGAAGCCGGTGATATTGTATTTGTTGACCATCCCAAATATTATGATAAAGCGTTGAACTCAAAGGCAACTACTATCTTAATAAATAAAAAAGTAGTATGTCCCCAAGGCAAAGCACTGCTTATTTCGGATGATCCATTTAGAGATTATAACAAGTTGGTTTTACATTTTTGCCCTCCCAATTTATCATTAAAACCTATTAGTGATACTGCAAAAATAGGACTCAATACAGTTATTATGCCTGGCGTTTATTTGGGAAATAATGTGATAATAGGTGATAATTGTGTGATTCATCCCAATGTTGTTATTTATGATAATTGTCATTTGAAAAACAATGTAATAATACATGCGAATACTGTAATTGGTGCGGATGCTTTTTATTATAAAAAAAGAAGCGACAAATTCGATAAACTTATTAGTTGTGGTAAGGTAGTAATTGAGGATGATGTAGAAATTGGTGCTCTTTGTACCATTGACAGAGGTGTTTCCGGGGATACCGTAATAGGGGCTGGAACTAAAATAGATAATCATGTTCAAATAGGACACGATACCGTAGTTGGTAAAATGTGTTTGATGGCATCGCAAGTGGGCGTGTCGGGAGTAGTAACTATTGGGGATAACGCAACATTATGGGGGCAAGCAGGCGTTAGAAGTGATGTAACAATTGGAAAAGGAGCAACTTTATTGGCGCAATCTGGTTTAGCTGAAAATATCCCTGATGGCAGAACTTATTTTGGAACCCCTGCCGGCGAAGCGAGAGCTAAAATGAAAGAAGTTGTCGCACTTAAAATTTTACCCGGCTTAATAAAGGGAAATATTAAAAATCATCCTTCCCCATTATCTTTTGAAGAAGGAACAAAAGGATAAGCTGTTATTATATATTTTTTCATTTTTTTTTAATTCATATGCTGCCTGAAAATTAAATTATGAAAAAATAATACGATAATTATTGAAATCTGTCTTTTTATATAATTTAACAAATCAATAAATAAAAAATGCCTTTTGATTTAAATAGTAACAATTCGAAACAAATTAAGGATCTAAAACTTAATACGCTGTTACAAATTACAAAAGCTATAAACAATAATACCTCTACTGATAAACTACTTGAAATATTCAGAGAAATACTTGAAACACATCTAAAAATTCGCAAATTGCTGCTTTTTAGCGAGAGCCAGAGTGGTTGGAAATGCATATTAAAATTTGGGTTTAATGATGAGTTTAATACAATAAATGTAGAGCGTGATTTATTCCCTGTTAAAGAAATGTGTACAATCAATTTGTCTGAACAAACACAAATTAAATCCTTTGAAATTATCATTCCTGTATTTCATAAATCAAAACCTTTAGCTTACCTGCTTATTGGAGACCTAGAAGATAAAGTGGAGGTAAGTCCGGCAATTAAACATTTGAATTTTGTTCAGACAATCACAAACATTATAGTTGTTGCAATTGAAAATAAAAAACTTGCAAAAAAAAGTATATTGCAGGCTGCATTAAAAAAAGAGATGGAATTTGCATCCCAAATGCAATCCATGCTGTTTCCCAGTATTTTGCCGAATGACGCGCAATTAAATGCTGCGGCCTTTTATTTACCTCAACAGGAAGTGGGAGGAGATTATTATGATTTTATATGGCTGAACGCAAATGAATTTGCATTTTGTGTTGCCGATGTTTCCGGCAAAGGAGTTCCGGCGGCATTGTTAATGTCTAATTTTCAGGCTAATCTTCGTGTATTATTACTTTACATTCCTTCCTTAACAGAGCTTGTTAAAGAATTAAATTCAAAAGTATTGGCAAGTGCCAAAGGAGAGAAATTCATTACATTTTTTATTGCTAAATATAATTTAAAAACCCAAACATTAACCTATGTAAATGCAGCACATAATCCTCCTTTATTAGCTTCTGGAAATACAATTAGTGAGTTAAAAATAGGATGCACTGGTTTAGGTATGTTTGATGAAATTGGGCTAATTGAGGAAGGAGTTTTAAGTATTTCACCCGACTCAACTATTCTATGCTATACAGATGGATTGGTTGAATTGGAGAACGAAAAATCACAGAATTTTGGACTGGAGGCTTTAAAAGATATTATAAAACTAAATAGTAAATTAGATATGAATAGTTTGAATAATTTAATAATAGAAACTATTTCAAATTATAAACAAAGCAGGCCATATTTTGATGATATAGCTTTATTTAGCCTGAAAATTCATTAGCTTTTAATTCCTCTCGTTTTTTTGATTTTTTTAAAATAACTTAAATTCCCAAAAAAGCCTCCCCACTTACAATTTCAGAGTATTCTAGATGAAATAATTGATATCTAAAACAAAATCATAAATTATTTTATTTTTTTTATACTTAATCTGGGTTTAATAATTACAAACTTTTTTTGCAATTGTATAAAGATTAATAAAATTATTTATTTGCGATTTTATTAACAATTTTTTTTTTATTTGAATGCAACCAATGTGTTATAAAATCATCTTCATTTTATGCGATTAGTTTTAAATACAAACAGCCATAGAATATTGCTACTGTTTAGAAAATTTAATACATTTATCATCAATTATTTTATCTTTTTAGAAAATGTTTAGAATTAAAATTCCTTTATTTTTTTATCTCAAATCATTTTTTATTTGCTTGCTATTTCTATGTTCTTGCTATACATATGGCCAGGAAATTTGTAATAATGGTATTGATGATGATGCAAATGGCTTGATAGATTTGAATGATTCCGCTGCTTGTACCTGCACACCACCTGTAATTTCACTCATTCCAAATCCATCTTTCAATGCGATGAACTGCTGTCCTAGCAGTTTTAGCCAAATGAACTGTGCTCAAAATTGGGTGCAGGCATCTAGTGCAACTGCAGATTATTTAAATACCTGTGGATTTGTTTTTGGTGCTGCTAGTGCAGCAGGCTTAGTTCCATTTCCCAATGGAAATGGAATAGCAGGAATAATTTCCTCCCTTGCTTATAAAGAATATTTAGGAGCTTGCCTAGTTTCCACAATGTTTAAGGATAGCACTTATACAATACATATGAATATTGCCTCCACTCCCATTAGTAACGTTGGAAGTGTTTGTAATGGGGGGGTGATAAATTATGTACCAAGTGATATAGTTATTTATGGAAGTGCAAATTGCGCGGATATCCCTTTTGCAGGACAAGCTTGCCCGCCTTCCAATTGGCAAATTTTAGGTACAGCCCTCTATACTCCAATAAATTCATGGGGGACAATAACTATTACTTTTATTCCATCAATAGATATTAATGCTATTATTATAGGTTCTCCATGTGTATTGCCACCAAGTTATAATGCACTTCCTTGCCATCCTTACTTTTATTTCGATAATCTATTTTTAAATAAAGAAACAATGGGAAATACTACTGTTTTTCAAACTGGTAACTGGTGTAATAATGATGCACAACTTGTTGGAAATTCAGATTCTATTGCTAGCTTTCAATGGTATTTAGCTGGGGTAGCACTGGTAGGCCAAATTTCTGATACATTAGACGTTTCGGCCAATAATCTGCCATTGGGCTCCTATACTTTAGCAAAAACTATTGGCGCATTGTGCTCCTATGCTTCTATTACATTAAATGGTTATTCTAATCCCCCTGTGATAACTCCAGTTGGTCCATTTTGTAATTATGAATCGCCCGTAGTATTAAGTGCAAATATTGTTGGTGGTATTTGGTCTGGTACTGGTATTACTGATTCTATTGGTGGTATTTTTGACCCTGCTAGCGCAACCATTGGCAGCCATGAAATTTATTATACCATTTTTAATTCTGGTAATTGTCCCAGAGCCGATACTATTAGCATTATTATAAATGATTCAGCTGTTTCAAATGCAGGAAGTGATACTTCTTTTTGTTCTGGTGGCATAAACTATATTGGTGCCCCACCAATGGTTGGTTACACTTATTCATGGACACCTTCTACTGGCATAAGCAGTACAAGCGATTCAAAACCAAGTATTACAGAAATAAATACAGGGTCAACCCCATTGATTTTGAACTATTCGCTTATTACAACTTTTACCGCTTCTGGCTGCCAAGCCTTAGATCAGGTGGTAGTTACAATTAACCCTA
>Ga0114966_10005048_pt1 | contig 11228 bp, 11 predicted proteins | sample M_130207_XF_Meta_FD_87029 | JGI IMG/M metagenome (GOLD analysis project Ga0114966, IMG submission 87029) | Freshwater microbial communities from Lake Montjoie, Canada to study carbon cycling - M_130207_XF_MetaG | ecosystem: Environmental > Aquatic > Freshwater > Lake | place: Lake Montjoie...
CGCACAAAAAACACATTTTTCTTTGAAGCAATCCGAGAAATTTTAGCATCGAGTTGACGATCACCAATCTCGCCAACGATTTTCATAATAACCGCAATTTGACCTTCAGTTGGAGCATTATTTACCAACCATTCAAATATTTTAGAAGCATTGTCGCGATTACCCGAAATCGCCAAGATGTAAGCAATTTGTGCAGCTCGTGATTCAGAAATTTTGACAATATCGCGACCCGTAATGTCGGGGCTTTTTGGTAAAATTATATCTTTTTCAGAACCAAGCGGATCAAGACTTCGATGTTTATGAATAGCGAGTTGACCATAGAAAAAAATTGGATAATTTGTTCCGATTTTATATAATTCAATCGCTTTAGATTTTTGATTCATTGCTTCATAACACATGGCTTCCCAATATATAGCTCTAGATAAAGTAACTGGTTGCACCACATTTTTACGCATTTTTTGGAAATGAATTAAAGCGTCTTTGGGCTCATCGAGAAAACGTAAAGCAATCCAACCTGCCGTCCATTCAGCTTCCCAAAAATCGCTTGAAGTTACGGGCAAATTATGTTTTGATAAAATTTGGTAAGCTTTTTTATATTGTTTTTGCTTAATCATTTCACGCCCATAAAGCCTTCTAAAGCTCCACCATTTTTCAGGAAGTTTATAATTTTCTGGTAAATCTATCAATAAATCGATCACATCATCAATACGATCTTTGGATTTATACCAAATTAATCTTTTAAAAGATAAAAGTTCATTTGCCCTCAATCTTCTGGGAATCTCAAGTAATAAATTATCAATATAACGTGGCGATTCTTCGATTTTTGCAATCGATTCAAATAAATTTCTATAATCCTTGCCAACATAATTCATTATTCTTGCAGCTTCAATTCTTTTGCCCTCCCATAATAATCTTTCGATTCTTTGAGAGTGATCATTTTCCGTTAAAATATCTTTATATTTTTCAATAAATTGCCTCTCAGCATCAATTGAAAAATTTTCTTTAATCCAGATTTTAGCGATTTCAGATTGAATTGTTTTACTTTGCGAATCTTTAATTTCTTGATCGGCTTTTTCAGTAGCGATTTTTAAAATTTTTGATTCAACGACGTAAATTTTTGATTCCGTAGTCAAAGCCGGATTTGAATTAAAATAGGCTTCGGCGACTTTATAATCAACATTATTAGCAATCGCAACGCGCTCAACATTTCTTCTTAAATCATTAATGTTGGGCAAATAAGGATTATCAATTACAAAAGTTGAAATGTCATTGAAAGAAGTTTTTTTAGAATCAATTTTGCCACTATATTTATTCCACAAAATTATGTCGACAATCGCATCAGCTAAAGAATTTTTTTCATTACCAATGTTGTTTTTTAAAACTTTTACCAAATTTATCGCTTCATCAAAATTATTTTTAGCCAAAGCCGAATTAATGTTTTGAAGGGTTTCTATATCATTTTTAGTAAATTTTTTCCACAATTTATCGGTTTTAAATTCATTTTCTTGAGCAAAAGAAAATTGAGTTGAAAAACAAACGAAGAGAGCAATTGTTAGAAGCTTTTTAATAAATTGCATCACTTGGTTATTAATTGAGTTAGGTAAATTTCAAAGAGTTTTAAAAAATTTTTTTAAACTTAGATAATAATTATTTTTTTTAAAAACTCAATTTGAAATTTCAAAAAAGATTGTAAATTTTGACTTGCTTTAAACTTAAACTAAATTTAAAATTTTTTAGTTACTTTTTTAAGCTTATTTAAAAATATAAATGGGATTTATTAATCATTTTTTCATAAAAATTAATTCTAAAAAAGTTGGAACCGATGAATTCGGCAACCAATATTTTGAAAAGAAAAACGGCAAAAGATTCGTTATTTATAATGGCATCGCCGAAGCCACTAAAATCCCCTTTGAATGGCATGGATGGATGCATTATTCAACTCAACAAATACCAACAAAAATTGAGTCCAATAAATTTTCTTGGCAAAAAATTCATCTACCAAATTTAACGGGCACTAAAAATTCATATTCACCAAAAACTCATAATGAAAAAAAACCAAAATCTCACTATGAATCGTGGGAAGCTAATTAAATATAATTTTATTAATCATGAATAAATCGCATAATTATTTTGATTTTTTAGTCGGAACAATCGTCTTGCTATTTGCAATCGGTTTTTTTACTTATTCTTTTAAAAGCTCCAAAATTTCTTCCAATTCGGGCTATGACATTCTGGCAAAATTCGATAATGCCGATGGCATCACAATTGGAAGCGATATCAAGATAGCCGGCATCAAAATTGGCTCGATAATCGAACAAAATCTCGACGAAAAAACTTCAAAAGCTAATCTGAAAATGAACATTTCAAGCACTGTCAAAATTCCCGCCGATTCCTCCGCCAAAATTGTTTCTGAAGGTTTACTTGGTGCCAAATATATTTCAATTTCGCTCGGTGGCGATGAAGAAATTTTGCAAAATGGTCAAGAAATAAGCTTCACTCAGTCTTCGCTTAATTTTGAAGAATTACTCGGAAAATTTATTTTTAGCGACAAAAAAGAAAAGGGAAATGATAATGAAAAAAATTAGTTATTTTTTTATTGCAATTATTTTATCAACTTGCTTTAGTGCTAAGGCTCAAGAGCCTTTAGCAGAAAATAAAACAAATGAAAATTCCAAAAATAACATAGTTGAACTCGCTTCAAAAAATAAGAAAAAAATTAAAAAAGAAGATGTTAAATCAAATGAAGAAAATTCAGATGACATTGAAGCTGAAGCCGAAGTTAAGCCCGATAATGATATATCGCGTTTTAATAATTCAGCAATCGTTCAGGCTCTCAATAAAACTACGGCAAAAACCTCGATTCTTACTTTAAAAGTTGGTGAAAAAACTTCATTCGGATCACTAAAAATAATTGCTCACAAATGTTGGCAATCACCTCTAGAACAAAAACCTGAAAATAAAATTCTGCTTGAAATTTTTGAATTTAGAAATGAATCGGAAGAAAAAACTCAGGAAAAACGTATTTTTTATGGTTGGATGTTTTCATCAAGCCCTTCTATATCAAGCCTCGAGCACCCGATTTACGACATTACCGCTCTAAATTGCAAAACTAAATAACATGATCAAAATCGCTCCTTCAATTTTATCGGCTGATTTCGCCAAACTCGGTGAAGAAATTCACAATATCGAAAAAGCCGGAGCCGATTATATTCACATCGATGTCATGGATGGAAGCTTCGTGCCCAATATCACAATTGGCAATGAAGTTGTTAAATCTTTGCGTCAAAAAACTCAATTACCCTTCGATGTTCATTTGATGATTAATAATCCCGATAACCACATCAAAGCCTTCGCCGAAGCCGGTTCTGACCTCATAACCATTCACGCCGAAGCCTCAATTCATCTCGATCGATCTTTGGCTTTAATTAAATCATTCAATAAAAAAGTTGGGGTTTCTTTAGTGCCCTCAACTCACGAAGATTGTTTGGATTATATTTTAGAAAAACTCGATTTGATTTTAGTGATGACGGTCAATCCCGGATTTGGTGGTCAAAAATTTTTATCATCACAACTTAAAAAAATTGAAAATATTCGTAAAAAAATTGAAAAATCAGGCAAGAAAATTGAGTTAGAAGTTGATGGCGGAATCAACGACCAAACTGCTCGGATTGCGGTTGAAGCTGGTGCGGATGTTTTAGTTTCAGGCTCTTATATTTTTGGAAGCGGTAATTATCAACAAGCAATTCAGAATTTGAGGAAAATTTAAGATTAAATTTTTTGGTGCACCCAGCGGGATTTGAACCCACAACCTTTGCCTTCGGAAAGCAACACTCTATCCAGTTGAGCTATGGATGCATATTTAATCTTATTCTAATTAATCCTCACTCACCTGCTCTACTGCCTCAACTTCTGGGATATAATGTTTTAACATATTTTCAATACCACTTTTTAAAGTAACAGTTGAACTTGGACAGCCCGAACATGAACCTTTTAAAACTAAATAAACTACGCCATTTTCAAATGAATGAAAAATAATATCGCCACCGTCCATTGCTACCGCTGGTCGCACTTTAATTTCGATTAATTCTTTAATTTGCTTAACAATTTCACTATCGCCTTCATTCGAAGTCTCGCTTGCTTCTTTTGCGTTGGCGTTTTCTTGATTTTCAAACATCGGATTTTTGCCCGTCAGAAAAAAATCCATAATAACAGCTTGGACTTCGCTGGTTAAATATTTCCACATCGCGTTACCCGATTTAGTGATGGTTATAAAATCATGACCAAAAAAAACCGCCTCAACTCCCGTAATTGTAAAAAGCTGTAAAGCCAGTGGCGACTTGGTTTCCGCCTGTTTTTGATTTTTAAATTCCGCCGTGCCATTTTTTAAAACAACATGACCGTCGGGAATAAATTTTAAGGTTGCCGGATTGGGCGTTTCTTCAGTTTGAATGAACATAAATTTTTATTTTGAGTTATTTTTTTTATTTAAAAATTGCGGTTTAATCCACCAACTATCTATCGCCAAAGAATATTTTGGTGAAGTTTTTGGAAATTCAAAAATATCACGATAAAGCACGCGGTGCTTGTTATTGTGCCATTGCAAAATTGCAAAATAATTTTCAAGCAAATGCTTATCAAGTTTTTTACAAAAATATTTTAACTGGTCTTTTGTTTTGGCGCTAGAGATTTTTTCAACTAAATCATCAACATATTTATCATCAAGCCCAGCAAGGTTACGCGAACCTTTAATATTTTTTTGCGAAGAATGAAAATAGCCAAATAATTCTGATCCGGGAATAATATTTTGCGGATAAACTCCAACCATCACGTCAAAATCAAAATTATTAATTCGGGTTTGAAATTGATTTTCTTCAACGAAACGCATTTTGGCGTCAATTCCGAGTTTTTTTAAATTTTTAATATAAGGCGCCACCACCATTTCAAAGGCTTTCTGGTCAATCATAAATTCAATCGACACCGGTTTTTTAGTAATTGGATCGATTAATTTTTGCTCAATAATTTGATATCCGGCAGCGGCTAAAATTTTTTGGGCAATAATAATATTTTGACGATTTATGCCATCGCCCGCAGTTTTTGGAAGTTTAAAATCTTTAAAAGCAAATTCGGAATTTGTGAAATAACTTTCATTGCGTTTGTAAGAGCCATAAAAAATATGATCACGAAGCCATTCAAAATCAAAAACCTGCGTAATGGCTTTACGCAAAGCATGATTTTGAAATTGGGTTTTGCGTAAATTTAAAATAAAAACTTGAGTCGGAGCCGGCATTTCATGCTCGATTTCTCGCTTTATAATCTCACCATTTTCCACCGCTTTAATATTGTAAGCATTCGCCCAATTGCGTGCCACATTTTCTTGACGAAAATCGTATTTTTGTGCCTTAAAAGCTTCAATCAAAACATTATTATCGCGATAATAATCAAAAATAATTTTATCAAAATTATAGCGCCCAATATTGATTGGCAAATTCGCTCCCCAATAATTTTTATTTCTTTCGTAAGCAACATAACGATTAGCGACAAAATCTTTGATTTTGTAAGGTCCAGAGCCAATTGGAATTGTCAAAGAAGATTTCGAAAAATCATTTTTTTCGTAAAAATGTTTGGGCAAAATTGGCAAAGAAGCGATGATCAAAGGCAAGTTGCGATTATTAGCATTTTTAAAATTAAATTTAACATGAAATTTGCCAAGTTTTTCAACATTTTCAACATCGCGAAAACTCATTTTGTAAGACGGATGCCCTTCGGCAATTAATTTATTAAAAGTCCAAACCACATCATCGGCGGTGATATTTTTGCCATCATGAAAAAAAGCATTTTCACGCAATTTAAATTCAATATTTAAGCGATCAGAGCTTAATTTCGCTTCTTTAGCAATCAAACCATAATGCGATCCAATTTCATCATCCGTCCCATCCATCAAGCTATCGAAAAGATAAGATAAACCCTGAGCGCCAATGCCTTTTAAAATAAAATTATTGAATGAATTATAACCGCCTTCAACTCCAAAATGAACTTCTCCACCTTTCTTAGCATTGATGTCAACGTAATCTAAATTTTTAAAATCTTTGGAATATTTTAAATCACCAAAAATTGAAATTCCATGTTGAAAATTTGTTGAAGAATTATGTTGCAAAACCTCATCGGCTCGTGCAAAATTAACAAAAATAATCAAACCAAAACAAAATTTGATTAAAAAAAACCAAATTTTGTGGGGAAAAAATTTTAAATTTATCATTTTTAAATGATCGATTTTCACGTTAAAATTACTATTAAATTTTTAAATAAAACATGATTTTAATTCGCAATTTAAATCAAATCAATCATCAATTACCAAAATTATCTCTCACCATCGGGAACTTTGACGGCGTTCATCTTGCGCATCAAAAAATTATTGAGAAAACTCAAGAAATTGCTCAAAAAAATAATTTATCTTCGGCACTTTTAAGTTTTGAACCGCATCCAATTTCTTTTTTAAACAAAAATAAAAATGATTTTAATCATGATTTTCGCATTACCAATCTTGCCAATAAAATAAATCTACTTAAAAAATATAGTTTAGATTATATAATCATACTTCCCTTTAATAATAATTTATCTTCAATAAAAGCCAATAATTTTATTGAAGATATACTGATAAATAAATTTAATGTTAAATCTTTAATTATTGGCTACGACTTCACATTTGGCAGGGGTCGCGAAGGAAATTTTAAAACCCTCGAAAGTTATAATTTTGATTTACACGAAATAAATCCGATTAGAATTCTCGATAAAAATCACCATGAAATTACCATTTCCTCTTCGCTAGCGCGACAATATTTAAAAAGTGGTGAAATAAAATCTTTGAATCAAATTTTGGGACATAATTTTACGATTGATGGCATTGTGGTTGAGGGTAAGAAAATCGCTGGCGAACTTGGTTATAAAACCGCTAATATTAATCACAAAATTAATTTAATTAAACCAAAATTTGGGGTTTATAAAACTCGAACTTTTATTGATGAAGAAAATAAATTTTATGATTCAATTACTAATTTTGGAATCAAGCCAACCTTTGATAATTCAGGTTCAAAGCCAATTTTTGAAACTCATTTATTGGATTTTTCGAAAAATTTATATCATAAAAAAATTCGGGTGGAATTTTTAGATTTTATTCGCGATGAAAAAAAATTTTCTTCAATTGAGCAGTTAAAAAATCAAATTAAATTTGATATAATTTACAATTAATAAAAATTAACCTTGTTTTTTTAAGAAAGATTGCCAAAATAATTTCTAAAAAAAATTTAAAAATGCAAAAATTTAATATTGTTAAATCTATAATAGCTGGATTGCCTTTGATCAATATCGATACCGATATGATTATTCCAAAGCAATTTCTCAAAACCATCAAAAGAACTGGGCTCGGCAAAAACTTGTTCCACGAAATGCGTTATGATTTAAATGAAAAAGAAATTACCAATTTTATATTAAATAAAGCTGAGTTCAAAAATGCTAAAATTCTAGTCGCTCTTGATAATTTTGGATGCGGATCAAGTCGTGAACACGCTCCTTGGGCACTTATCGATTTTGGAATTCAATGCGTAATCGCTCCATCTTTTGCCGATATTTTTTATAATAATTGTTTTAAAAATGGCATTTTGCCGATAGTTTTAAAAAATTCTGAAATCGATGAATTGCTTGAATTTTCTAAGTCGCCCAATAATTCGGCTACCATAAATTTGCCAAAACAAGAAGTGCAATTTGGTGAAAAAATATTCAAATTTGAAATCGACTCTTTTAAAAAACATTGTTTAATTGAGGGGCTTGATGATATCGGCTTAACTTTACAAAAATCGCAAAAAATTGCTGATTTTGAAAAGCAAAATCGTCAAATCACTCCTTGGCTTTATAATAACTAAATTTATTAACTAAAATTTTTTTAAAAATGACAATTCTTGCAGGAAAAAAAGGTTTAATTATGGGCGTCGCCAACAACAAATCGATAGCTTGGGGCATTGCTGAAGAAGCACATAAATTTGGCGCAGAATTAGCCTTTACTTTTCAAGGCGAAGCTTTACAAAAACGTGTTGAACCTTTGGCGGCATCAATCGGATCTGACATAGTTTTACCTTGCGATGTAACTGACGCTGAATCAATCAAAAAAGTTTTTGAAACTCTTGAAAAAAAATGGGGTAAACTTGATTTCTTAGTTCATGCTATCGCCTACTCCGACAAAGAAGAATTACGCGGAAAATATCTTCACACTTCGCCACAAAATTTCGTTAACACTATGAATATTTCAGCATTCTCTTTAGTGGCGGTTGCCAAAGAAGCTGAAAAATTAATGATCAATGCCGGTGGCGGAAGTATCATAACTTTAAGTTATTACGGTGCCGAAAAAGTTATGCCACATTATAACGTTATGGGCGTTGCCAAAGCAGCCTTAGAAGCAAGCGTTCGTTACCTTGCGATGGATATGGGTAAAGACAATATTCGCGTTAATGCCATTTCTGCCGGACCAGTAAAAACTTTGGCGGCGAGCGGTATTGGCGATTTCCGCTTAATTTTTAAATGGAACGAATATAATGCTCCACTGCGTCGCAACGTTACTCTTCAAGATGTTGGCGGTGCTGGAGTTTTCTTGCTTTCAAGTCTTGGAAGCGGTGTTACCGGAGAAACTTTGCACGTTGATGCTGGCTATCACGTTGTTGGCATGAAAGCACCAGACGCACCAGATATTTCTATCGTTAGAGACGGCGAATAGTTTACTTTGAATTAAAAAAACTTTAAATGTTTATCAATCATTTGCCATTTTTGATTATTATTTCATCACCTTCGGGAGCTGGAAAATCAACCTTGTGCAAAATGATTGTGCAAAATGATCCACTCATTCGTCTTTCGGTTTCAGCCACAACTCGCAAAAAACGTCCCCAAGAAATTGCTGGTCAACATTACTATTTCGTTAGTCGCGAAAAATTTATTCAAATGAAAAATAATCAAGAATTTTTAGAAAGCGCCGAAGTTTTTGATAATTTTTATGGCACTCCGAAAAAAAATGTTGATGATGCTTTGAATAACGGTCACTGTGTGCTTTTTGACATTGATTGGCAAGGCGCACGACAAATTAAAGAAAATTTTTCTGCTGACCAAATAGTTTCAATTTTTATTTTACCGCCATCGATTCAAGAGCTCGAAAGAAGGCTTCGCGCTCGTGCCCAAGATCCGGAAGAAATCGTTCAACAAAGAATGAGGGAGGCTCGCAACGAAATTAGCCATTATGCAGAATATGATTTCATGGTGATTAATGATGATTTAAATAACTCTTATCAAAAAATTCGTTCGATTATTGAAACCAAAAGAGTTGCTCGTCAAAATCAAAATGATATTAAAAAATTCATCAATCAATTTTCATAAAAATGCATGATTTAATTCACAATCTTATCGATTCCATAGTTGTTTTTATTAATGAAATTGGTTATCTCGGAATTTTTATTGGCATGTTTTTGGAAAGCACAATTGTGCCGATTCCCAGCGAAATTGTTATGATTCCCGCAGGCATCGCCTGCGCCAAAGGCGTTATGAATATTTATCTCGTTACATTAGTTGGAACTATTGGCAATATTTCTGGCGCAGTTTTTAGTTATTATCTCGCCTTAACTTTGGGACGCAAAATTATTTTAAAAATCGGTAAATATTTTTTTATCAAACCTGAAACTATTATAAAAATTGAAGTTTTTTTTAAAAAACATGGACCGCTCTCGGTCTTTATTGGCAGGCTTTTGCCCGGATTTCGTCATTTTATTTCTCTGCCCGCAGGCCTTGCAAAAATGGATTTCAAATTATTTTTATTTTACACTTCATTAGGTGCTACAATTTGGACTTCAATCTTATCTTTTAGTGGCTTCTTGATTGGCGATAATCAAGATTTAATTATTAAACACATTAAAGAACTTTCAATATTCTTTGTTACTTTTTGTTTACTATTAATATTAGTTATATTTTCTTACAAAAAAAATAAAAAAAATACTTTAATTTAATTTTTTACATATTAACAATTATTTACTATAAAGCTCAAATATTATTACAATTAAAATAATTGAATTATGCAACAAGATCCGTTATATTTGCATAGAAGAAATCAAGAGCAATCCCCAAAACAAAAACATACTCAGCTTTCAAATCCTCCTTCCAACCCCACTCAATTTAATCCAAATTTTTTATCAGCATTAATGCTTCTTGGGGTTGTTAGCGCTAGCGCTAGAGAAACTGAGCGTGAAAAAAATACTGAGAGAAGTGCTAAAAAAATATTGGATGATCCAGGAAATTTAGTGATAGTTGAAAAGAAAGGGGATCCTAAAATTCCTTTTGCAACCAATCCCAAAGAAATTCCAATTAGTTCAAAAAGATTATTCATTGAAGTTGCTCTCAGATTATCACCATCGATTGCCGAAAAAATTACAAGTTTGTTACCAACAAACACTTCAACACAATCACTATCAACAGACTCTAATGGCAAAAGGGCAACTGAACTAAATGCTGAGCAGATTGAGAAAGCTTTTAATGAAATTACACAATCGCAAGAATTTCCAAAAATTATTACCGAAGCTAGAGAATTTTTTGCTACTAAAAAACCTGAGGAGAATCAAGGTTTACTTAAAATACTTGATTCATTAGAATATGAGTCAATTCAATCTTCAACGGCATCATATCCAACTCCCCAAAGCTTAGATTTATCTTTAACTAAAATAAGAGAAGCGGAAGGAGAAATAAAAAAATCAACATTAAGAATTCAAGAATTAACACATTACCAACCGACCATTGATTTAACAGAATTTAAGAAATATATAGAAGATCAAAAAAAACAATATCCCGAAGCTAAAGTCTCTTTAGTGGGAACTAGATTTGAAAATAATAAATTAGCTGGAGAGGATTTTTGCGTTGGAATGTTAGCTGATCTTAGTGATTCCCCAGAAATTGAAAAAAGATATGGTTCATTGCAGGACTCCTCCTTATTCGGCAAGCGAAATATTGTAAAAGTAATTAGAGATGTTGATTTTAGTAGAGTTGATTTCAGAAGCTCTAATATAAATATTGATAACATTAGATTTGAAAATTGTAATTTTGAAGGTGCAATAATGCCATCTTCACAAAATGCAGAATTTATTAACTCTAATCTTCGGGGAACAGATTGGAGTGGAACCGAGCAAAATTCACTAAAAATCGGTACAGGC
>Ga0114966_10005050_pt1 | contig 11226 bp, 12 predicted proteins | sample M_130207_XF_Meta_FD_87029 | JGI IMG/M metagenome (GOLD analysis project Ga0114966, IMG submission 87029) | Freshwater microbial communities from Lake Montjoie, Canada to study carbon cycling - M_130207_XF_MetaG | ecosystem: Environmental > Aquatic > Freshwater > Lake | place: Lake Montjoie...
ACTGTATCGGTCGCCTCGTCCAGCGCACGTTCTGCGACCTTTGCCGCTTCGACGCCTGCGTCTTTTCCTGCGCTGCTGAGGATGCCCATTACTCGGCCTGACTTTCGCCCGTCGCTTCGAGAACGGCCATAGCCTTGCACTTGATGCCGTGATCGTTGAACCGCGCCCAGTCCTTGATGTACTGAGCAAACTCAATCAGCGAGGCCCGGTCGGCCTTCAGTTTCTCAATGTTGGTGCTCTCGGTGGTGTCTTTTGTTTTTGCCATTGTGTGCCCTTATTTCTTGCCTAAACGCATGTTGTTGAAGTGCCGCAACGTCATCTCAACGTCGCGCCCGTATTTTTCGCCATCGGCATTGTAATCGGCCCCAGCAAAGTTCATCTTAAACGGTTTCCCTGTAGCCCTTTTCTTCCCCGCCGCGTTGAACTCAGATACCAAGTCGTTATATTCAGATTCGGTGAATCGAGTCATGGGCTTCCCTTTTTCAGCCGCAAAAGCAATGAGCGCGTCTTGCTTGGTCTTTGTCATTTTTTCGCCGATAGTCCCAGACCTTTTTCTCCATTCCAAGTCCTTTACTGCCGCCGCAGCTTCTGCTTCCGCTTGCGCCACAACGTCATTCATCAGCCCGGTGCGCTCTTGCCCTGCCGCGTCCTGCGCTGCCATCTTTGCAGCCGCGTTCTCGCTGGGAGTTGCGGACTTTTCCGCAGGCTTTGGAGTGGGCGCTGGGCGTGCGTTTTGCTTTGCCGCCTGCCGCGCCTTTAACGCTTCAATCGCTGCTTTGGATTTAGCATCGGCTGCAATTATCTCGGCTGGCGTCAGCGGCTTGTTCTGATTCCAAATCCCGCCAACGGGGCGGCCCGATGGCAATTCAGTCTTAACCGGGATCTCCAGCTTTGATGGTGGAACTCGTACTGGTGGCGCGAAGGGCAGCCCTTGAAGACGGATAGCCTCTTGCTTTGCCGCCACCCCTTGCGGATTCGGGGCTGGCGTCGGAGATGGTGCGGTCTGGTTGAAGATCCCGCCGACGGGGCGGCCCGATGGCAATTCAGTTGCCGCCGTAATTCTTGGTGATGGGCCTTGCGGTATTATTGGAGGCGCTTCATCCATTAGAGGCCGCATTTCGGCAATCAATTTCCGCAGGTCGCTCCATTTTGATTGCGGCGATTTGTACTGAACTGGTTCAGTTTGATTCCAGATGCCTCCTACTGGCCTCCCGCTTGGCAATTCAGTTGGTGCCGGGATTGTGGGTGATGGGCCTTGCGGTATTACTGGAGGAGCTTCATCTATTAGCCCGCGAAGACGGAGATACTCCTGCTTTGCAGCCACCACCTGCGCCTGCTGGGCTGTCAGCGGCTGCGGCTTGTTCTTGCCCAGAATGCCTGAAAACACAGGGCCAAGCCACGGCTTACCCGCCGCCTCTGCCATGCCGCCGCGAATAATAGACGGCCCAGCGTAAAGTGCTTCAAGTATTGCCATTGTTCCCGGTCTGCCGAGTGCATGACCAGCGGCCCCCGCCAGCATTGCGCTTGGCAGTTTCTTCGGCACTTCTTTTGCCGCGCCTTTCACGAATGCGCCCACCTTCGGAGATTCCGAAACGCCACCCGCCAGCAAGCCGCCAGCAGTCTCGCCCACGTTCTCTACAAAGTTCTGAAGCCCCGGCTTGTCTTTAGGCACCTGCGCCCGCAATAACTTGCCGCCCAAGTATCCGCCACCAGCCCCGAGCGCCATCCTGCCGAGCATTGCAGCCCCAGCACCAATGGAACCAGCCCCGGCCAAAGGGACAGCCGCCAGCGGTGCCGCAATCTCGGCAGCCCCGCGCATGATGTCCGAAGCCCCTCCGAATCTGGCATCCGCAACATCGCCACCGCTACGACGCGCCGCGCTGCCTGTCATGCGTGCCGCGCCGTCCAGTATCTGCCTGACCGGCTCCTGCCGTCTGGCGTACTCCGCAGCAGGGTTGCCAAATCCGGGAAAGTTCTTTGGCGTCGGCATTGTGCGTGAATCAGGCAATCCGGGCTTGTCAGCACCACTCGGCGCAAAGTCTTTGCTTCCCGGCCCCGGCGTTCCAATCTGTGATTGGAGGATAGCGAATGCTTGCTCTTGTGTCGCGTCGTCAGGGCCAGAGATATCGTATATCTTGCCGTTCGGGGAGGTAAACGTGAATGTCTTCGCCATCGGATTACCTCCTCACCGTTGCTGTCCAGCCGCCGGGGAGAGGGCCGCCCCCGCCCTTAGTTTCCCCGTCCATGTCAATATTGGCGATCCCCTGCCGAACTTTCATGACGCCTTGCTTGTGTTCGATCATATTAGGACTCAGTAGAGATTGGTACCCATCGTTTATGATCTGCTGTTTTTTCAACAGTTTCCCCGTTACAGCCGTGGCCATGTCGCGGATATTTTTAACTTGAATAGCCGTCAAAGGGTACTGTTGCGGGTCGCTGCTGAATTTACTCGCTTTAGCTACAAGGTCATCCCATGCCGAACGTGAGCCAACAATCGACGATATCTCCGCATTGGTCATCCGTAATCCAGAGCCAGCGCCGCCAGCCATGACCGTCAGGAACTCAGGGACCGCCGCAGCTAACGCCGTGGGGCTTCCGTTGTTCAGCGTCTCAATAAGTCTTGATGATCGGGCCAGCGAATCCGTAACTGGTTTTGCGATTGTGTCCAATTCACGAGTGTGGAAGTTGTACGACTGGTTCCCAATAGCCGCATCTCGATAGCTATTATCAACCCGCGGGCGGTACGGCATCAGAGGATTGCCGTTCACAGTTATCGGGGCCGCTTCCTGCGTCATCGGGTTGAACGCCACAACCCCGGTATCCGTCGTGATCGGCTGCGTCCGCTTGTCCTGCGCCATGCTGTCAGGGCTTCGGCCCATAACCAAAGACGGTAGCCCGGTCACCCGTTGCCCCTGCTCGTTGATCGGGATTTTCTCGCCGCCGACATTTACCCATGTGATTTTCATGTTCGGCGCGTAGTCCGCTACCTGCTTGCGTGAACCGTCGTTGAACGTATCCACCAAAACAGGCTTGCCATCTTTGCCCGTATAGGTGTCAGTGCTCTTAATAGTCAACTGGTCGGGCTTTGTTGCTTTGAGTGCCCCGGCCAGGTCCTGAACTTCCTTCGGGAAGAACGGTGCCCACTTCACCATAACGGCCCGTTGAGATTCCGGCGTTGTTGCCCCTTGCAATTCCGTCTGGAATGCGGTCCTCATGGTTCGCGCTTTGTTCTGCTGTTCCGCCTGCTGCCCTGCCTGGATCTGGCCGATGGCGTTTTGCTGGTACTGCTGAATACCTTCAGCAATCGGTCGGCCCTGTTGCAACGCCGAGCCGATCCCCATGAGGTACTGTCCGCGTAGCCCCTTGCGCTGCTGGTCCGTTGGCGTGAACGGTTGCCCGTTAGATCCAAGCGCAGCATCCATCAGCCCGCCGCCCGTCAGGGAACCCACCGCCGCGTTGTCGATGCCGGAAAGAATACCCCTGCCAGCGCCCTTAATGCCGCGCCCGATAGTGCTGAGAAGATTCATCGCTTCGCCATCCTTTTATCCAGTTCTTTTACCGATTCTACGAGCAGCCCGAGAACCGGAGCCGGATTGTACGCCTTAATCCCGCCGATGGTCCTGACTGCCCGAGGTGACGCCTTTGCCACGTCCTGAGCCAGCAGCCCGGAATCAGCGCCACCGCCCTTCCAGTCGTAGTTGACGCCCGTCATGCGCTTGACCTTCATAAGAGGCGATCCGATTCGGATGACGTTCTTCTTGAGTCGCGCATCGGAAGGGTACAGCCCCTGCGCACCTGCTGATGTTAGGCCCCTGTTCGGGAGATCAAGCACCCCGTTACTGGTCTGCATGTTGCCTATTGGTGAATATCCGTACGCTGGCTTGCTCCCAGAAAATGCGCCTGTTAGTCCCGACGCCCCGCCCGAGGCGATTGCGCCACCGATCTGTAGCCCGGTCCCGACCAACCCGGCAAGGGTCGTGCCCCATCCCTGCTGTTGGTTTACCGTCTGCGTGCCCTGATTTGTGTTTGTGCCGCTGCCGGTCTGTGTCGTGCCATAGACGGCCCCTTCTAGTCCGCTCTTTTGAATCCTTAGCCGTTCGATTTCCGCTTGCGCTTGGCGGTCTGCGTTGGCGTTGTTGACATCGACAACGCTCTGGTTATAGCCTTGCTGCTGGGTTCCGACCTGATTTAGCGCGTTTGCGCCATTGATAGCCATGCCCTGCTGTTGCCCACCAATGTTGGCCAGCGTTTGCCCTGCCGCCAAATTTTGCGCGTTCCCCGTCAGCCCCGCCGCCTGATTTTCGCCTGCTGCCTGATTTCTCGAGTTTGCGTTAAATTGCCCTGCCGCGTTGGCCGCTCCTTGGTTTGCCAGCCCGACCGTTACGTTTTGGCCCGCGTTGAACTGGCCAGCCGCGTTCTGCGCCGCCGCGTTCGATGTCCCTACTTGAGCGCCAAGCCCGGTGCTAAACTGTCTTGCGTTGTTCGTTTCCGATGCCCCGAACTGCCGCGCCGCGTTTGTCGATGCCGCGTTATCCCGGTTCGCCCCGGTTGCCATTGAAGCGTTTGCCAGCGCCGCTGAGTTGGCAGATTCCGCAGCCATCGCCCGAGCTTGGTTTTCCGCTTGCGCGTTTGTCAGCGTGAACTGATTTCCTGCCTGCGCCTTAAACGCCGCTGCTTGATTTGCTGCTTCCGCGTTGCTCAGGTTGGCAGACTGCTGAAAGTTTGCGTTTGCTCCGTAGACGCTGGTGTCTGCGTTTTGGTTCGCAGCGCCTGCCGCTAGTTGCCGCTGCTGATCCTGAGATAACGACCCCAATGCCGTCTGGAATCCCTGATTTCTGAGTTCCGCAGAAGTCCTTGCTGCTGCGTCCGCAAACCCCCGATTGGTTTCAGCGTCCAGGATATCCCGCCGAGATCCAAAAGCCCCGGCACGAGCCGCAGCCGCGTCGTTGCCTTGCGTGGTCATGATCCGCGCCCGGTTCAGGTCGCTGAGAGCCGAGTCGATGACGTTTTGCTGATAGGACTGGTCGAATCCTTTCAGGTATTGCGGCAACTGTTCGAGCGTGCTGCCCCCGCTGATATCGCGAACCTGGCCACGATTTAGGCTTGCTGCCTGCGCCTGCTGGGTGCCGTATCCCTGAGCACCTTCTGCCTTTGCCGCGTCGTAGCCCTGAGACGCTGCCGTTGCTGCCTGATAGCCCTGAGCGTTATAGCCCGTCGCATCGTAGCCTGTAGGCCCGTTGAAGCCTTGCGCCGTGTAATTGGCGTTACCCTGAAACATTGCAGGGTCGTAGGTTGCGGCCTTGATTTGGTCTGGAGTATATCCCGCCGCACGCATGGCCGCATCTTTTCCAGCCGCTACAGATTCTGAACCTGTACCACCAATTTTTCTGGCAGCTTCAAACGCGGCCAACTGGTCAGCCGTAAATCCCGCAGGCCCGCCTATAGTTGCAGGCGTATAGCCCGCCGCCGTCTTGTTCGCGTCCTCAATGTTTTTGTAAACCTGCTGCTGAATAATTGGGTCGATAGCCGTTGACGCTGTATTGTTGCTTGTCTGCGTCTGATCCGTCTTCGTTGTGGTCTTGTTACCCTTGCCCATTGCTCAACTCCTTTGCCATCGAAAACCACTTCACCAAATACCCGTCATCCACCAGAAACGACCGTTGCCATCCAGGCCTACCTGTCAACGTCAGAGCTTTGCACCCTTGCGCAATTGCCCACCGCTCCAGCCCCGGCAACATCTCCCGCAGCCCTTCGAGCGAACCGCCAGCCAGAAACAAATGGCAGACTTTCTTGATCGGGTAATGTTCCAGTTCGGTCACCATAAATGAGTCCCCGCGTTCCCAATACTGAAGTTCGCCCCGAATGATGGCCTCGCGGACGTGTTCATAAGTGTGCGTTCCCCCGGCGTATTCCAGAGCTGCTTCGATACCAGCCTGATTGAAATCGACATTCATATCGCGGTCCCCGAAACTGCGCCTGCATTGCTTACGGTGATTGTGTACCGCGTCCCGTTGGGCGAGGTCATAATCAGACGCATCCCGGAAACCAGTTCGATGTCCTGCTGGCGCTTGAGGTTTCGCGTGTCGGCCAATTCGATTTCTCGGTTTCGACGTGCTTCTTCAGTTTGGACGTAACGCGCCCCAGGGTCTGGAAGTCTCATCGCCGCCCCCCTGCTACCGCATCAAGCCTGATATTGCCGACGCGCCAATCCGCATCCGTCGCCCCAAGCAACTGCATCGCAACTTGTCGTCCAGTAAATCGCATATCAGTGTAGGCCGATGGCGTATAAGGTCCATAGCTTGACGTGTCGCCCTCTGGCGTAAATTTGGTCGTGAACGTCATGTTTACCTGCCCCGAAGTTTTCTCGTCAGGCACCATCTGCCGTACCGCCATGATCTGCTCCCCGGTGCCGAGTTCCACAGGCCCTGAAGTGGCATAGCGCCCAGTCGTGATGGCCGTGCCGTTGTTTGTCCATCCATACTCGTGTTCGTAGACGTAGCCGCTAGAGTCCACCGCCATTGGGTACGGGAACACGCCAGAATCCGCCCAGCAGGTCCGCGCAAGGCTCCCAATGTTCCACGTCTTCTCGCGGTAGTTCCAAGTAACGTAGCGGTCCACCTCATTGCTTGCCGACGAACAGTAAAACCACCAGACCTCGCCAAACTTGGAATTGTGACCCGCGTAGACTTTCGCAAGCTGCACCAGATTGATGTCGCCAAACACATAATCCGACACGTCGCAGGGGATATCCCGCAGAGCGCCATCGTAGTAAAAGAACCCGTTCCCGCCCATCCATGCCGCGCCAGCCTCAATCACGGCCACTGCATTCGGCCCTGCGATGCCGCAGAACCCGCCAACGCGCCGCACTGCGTAAATGAAGGGAGGCCCAACGTATTGCAGGGAGTGAACGTCTGTATCTGTCCAGATCAGAACTTCATTAGGAAGCCGTCGCCCGCAGCGAATCCGACCGTTCGTCTGTAACTCAACGTCGCCCGCAGTATTCGTACTTGATGGCGTCCAGGTGGTGTTAACTTCCTGATCGCACCACTTAATCTGGCGCGGATTTGAGGAAGCCCCAAGCGCCAACTGGTAGCGTTCCGCTGTCACCATCGTGGCAACGCACCCGGTAGGAGCGCCCGATATTACCGCCGCAATTGTTCCTGTGTTGAGTTCCCACTGGTAGAGCTTGCCGTCGTAGTTTGAGCACCCCACAAGGTACTGCCCCCAGTTGTCAAAACTCCAGGTTGTGGCGTCCAGAACGCCCACTACTACTGGCGCAGCGCCGAAGGCTCCGGTACCGAAGACACCGCCACCAAAGCCGTTACCCGGCAGAGAGTCAGCGCGTCCAGACGAGAAACCGGATGGCGTCACGTTGTAGAGCGAACCGCCGTTGTAAATGTACAACCCAGAGTGTGTCCCGATTGCGACCCACCGGTTTGTGCCGTAATCGCGCCACGGAAACATACCCCGAGCCAGCCCAGACACGGCCCCAGATAACGGACGCCGCCAGCCGCCAACAGGCCGAATTGTCCCCTCAAAAAACCGCACAAGCGAGGCATCGTACCACCTGCCCTGCGCCTGGTAGTTAGTGCCGTTCCGGTAGATTCCGGGCGGGATTTTGAGCGGGATCAACATGGATCGCTATTCCCACCACCGAACGATCACGATTCCTGAGCCGCCCGCGCCCGCCGGGTAAGTGGCACTGTAGCCACCACCGCCGCCGCCGCCAGTGTTGGCTGCGCCAGCCGTGCCTGATGCCGCTGGTGTGGCACCGTTGCCGCCACCGCATGAACCTGCGCCGCCAGTATAAGATCCCATCCCTCCACCACCGCCCCCGTACCCTTCTGTTCCGATTCCGCCGCCGCCCCCGTGCCCTTGAGCGGTTGTAGCAAGAAGCGTAAATCCGTTTAGCCCTGCACCACCTGCGCCGCCACCGCCCCCGGAACCCACGCCGACGCCGGTGTAGTTGTTATCTATCCATCGCCCGCCGCCGGACGATGCAACCGAGTTCCCCGATGCGCCGCCGCTTGCCGCTGCCCCTGCACTGCCGCCCTGCCCGCCCGTAGCCGTCAATAGCGACCCGAATGTCGTGCTTGACCCGGCAGTGCCCGCTGTACCACTGCCCGCTGCGCCACCCGCGCCGATTGTGACTGTCACGTTCGCCGTGACGTTTATCCCGAAAGCGTGATTGACTGAGCCGCCACCACCACCCGCTCCACCTAAAGAGTCCCGTCCCCCACCACCGCCACCCCCAACCGCGATGACTTCGACGTAGCCCGCCGCAAGCAACGCGGCAGACGGCGTGAAAGTCCCAGAACTGGTGAAGGTCTGGCTTTTCTGTACGCGCCCTGAAATATATGACATTTAGTAAATCCCCCAGTTTGTGCCGTCAGAAACGAATGTGTAGGCGTCGTACTGTCTGGCAATCGTCACCGTTGATTGGCCGTCAATAGTTTGACCGCCCGTCGTCGCTACTGTAACCGCGTTTGAATCCGATGTCGTTTTCTTGATCTGGACAAGTTTTCCCGTATTCCCTACCGCAGTAAATAGTGTCGCCGTCACCGCGCCGCCAGCAGTGCTGACTTTCACGTAGTGGTCCTGATACGTTAGCGTCAGCGTTGTGTTTGTGGTGATCGACTGGAAGCCAGCCGTGAACGAGCCAGCAGATGTCGACTGCTCCGTCGCATCGGGGAAAACAATCTTCGTGCCGATTGTGACGATGGTGCCCTTGATCGCAGCTGGCGTAGTCTGGCCAATAGGCGAGTTTTCCAGCGATGTTAGCCCGGTAACGGTGCCGCCTGTAACGGCAACCGCGGAAGCTGCCTGAGTCGCAATCGTGCCAAGCCCGAGGGCCGTTCGTGCGCCAGATGCCGTTGCTGCGCCCGTCCCGCCTTTCGTCAGCAACAGAACCGGACCGGTCGTGAACAGCGCGTCGATGCTGTCAAGATCCGTGTTTAGCTTCGTCCCCCATGTATCAGTGGACGCGCCAACTTCCGGTTTTGTCAGCCCAAGGTATGTTGTTGTTGTATCAGCCATTATTGCCTCGCGTTGTTGATTGTAACGCCTGTGTAGACAGCTCCGGTTATCACGTTAAGCACGATGTTTTCGCGGTCCCAGAACGCGCTGTGCGGGAGCTTGTGCATGAGTTCCTGCCCCGGCCCAAGCCAGATAAACAGCCCAATCTTCATGCCATTGAACCGCGCTTTGTTGAGGCTGCACCCGTCCGCCAACTGGAGGAACGGGTTCAACTCGCAACCGCCGCGCCTGATGACCTGGTACGTGGTCGTTATGTCTCCAACCGATGCAGCCGCTGCGAACGCAGCCGTAGCCCTGCGCCATTTTACCCGCGCCGGGATTTGATCGTGTCGCGCCTTTACCGCTTTGGCAACCTGAACGAGGTCAATTGAGAATGACGCAGCGAATGACGGGGCTGCCAGCAAAGCGGCCAGCAGCAGCCGTTTCACTTGGCTGCCGCCTTGCACGCCACTTCAGTGCCTGATTCGTCTACAGCGTCAGTGCCGCAAGCAGCCTTGATATCGGCCATAGCCTTTTCATATGCGGCCTTAGCTTTAGTCAGTTCAGCTTGGATCTCCATATATCTAACTGTGTTGCTGTGGTAGCCAGCCAGCGCCTTCCAGCGTTCTTTCAACAGCGCGTCGGACAGCTTGGGCGGATCAGCTGCAAACATCGAATTTGCCATCAAAAGTCCTGCGATGAGTGTTTTCATAAGTTCGTTTTTTGTCTCTAATTAACTATGAAATAGCTAAAGCAAGCGGGATTCGTTACAGGCGCAGTTGCTGTCAATGTGAAGCTGGTCGCCGCAGTTCTCGCAGTCACACCGTAGAGTGCCGGAATCGTCGCATTGCAGGTTACCCCTAACTTTGTTCCCAAGCTGGAATCATAGACAACAAAAATTTGGGAGTTTGCAGTAACCGCTGTGCTGTTAACCACTACTGTACTAGCCGCCGCAGCAACAACAACTGACCCGGCAGCAGCCGCCGCACACACCGCAGGCCCAGCCGAGGAAGAGCAGTTAGTTTCTGAGCCAAATAAATTAGCAGATGCTCTGCCATTTACGGATAATGCAGATCCCGGCGTAGTCGTCCCAATGCCGACGTTACCAGCCGTGTCTATTCTCATTTTCTCCGTGCTGTTAGTCGTAAAGAAAAATGGGTGATTGCTTGCACTTCCAACAAAACCTGAATTATTGGTCCCATCGCCAGTTCCCACTTCAACTCGAGTAGTATTGTCCGGTCGGCCAAATATGCTAACAGTATTTTTGGACCCGTTATTTGCACCACCATTAACTTGTAACGCGAACCCCGGCGATGTCGTACCGATCCCGACGTTACCGTCTCCCCTGATATATACTTTGGACACACTGGCCGAATCAACAAAATTTGCAATTATTGTACCAGTTCCACCATCCCCACCTTTTACTCGAAGCCCATAGGCAATGTCAACAACATCTAACCGTGCCGCTGGCCCAGTCGTGCCGATGCCGACGTTGCCTGCGGTGCGACTGATGACCATCGCCGACACACCAGGTACACTATTGTTGTGCCGCAAAAACTCCAAATATGCCGAAACAGGGTTATTTTGGATCGTAAAACCGTAGGCGGTACTAGCATCGTACAAACGTAACGCGGATGTATACCCACTCCCCGCCGCTACAGTAATTTTTTCATCGGTGCCTACAGTATAATTTCCAATTTGCAGGCTGGTTGCAGGCGTTGTCGTCCTGATCCCAAGCTTGTGGCCTATTACGTCCCAGGAGAACTGGCCAGCGTCTTGATCGAGTGTGCCAGAGGCCGAAACATACGGCACCGAGCCAACTGTGGTGAGGTTCGTGGCCCCGCCCACAGGCCCGCCGCCAGTGGCCATCGGGATCATCGGAGGTGTCTGCGCGGCAAGGCCACCGACGAACAGGAGCGCGATAAGCGTCTTCATCGACGGCCCCAGATGCTGTAATTGCACCCCGCGCCCGATGCGGAGATTGACAGAGATGTCGGGATATAGGCACCCTGCAACACCAGAAGGCTGACTATCTGGTTGGCCGCGACGGGGATAGCCGTCATCGCGCCAACAGCGTTCCCGTCCGTGATAGTGACCGTGCGGGCTGTCGTACACATGACCCACCCGCCGAGAACCACCACGCTACCCGTCAAAATGACAGTGGGTGATGTCGGCATAGCCTGCGGCTCCATCAGCCATGTAGGGTTAACG
>Ga0114966_10005051_pt1 | contig 11226 bp, 10 predicted proteins | sample M_130207_XF_Meta_FD_87029 | JGI IMG/M metagenome (GOLD analysis project Ga0114966, IMG submission 87029) | Freshwater microbial communities from Lake Montjoie, Canada to study carbon cycling - M_130207_XF_MetaG | ecosystem: Environmental > Aquatic > Freshwater > Lake | place: Lake Montjoie...
ATTTAATTGCTGACCTCGAAGCAAACGCTGAAGTAGTCGAGAGCGCGAGCACCGAAAAAGTTAAACCACTGCGCATGAAAATCAGCAAGGCCAAGGAGCGCGCCTTGATGAAAGAATTCGGTCTTGACGAAACTGTTTTATCCGAAGAAGACTTGGCCAAGCGCCGCATGCGTCTCAAAACACTCATTAAGCTGGGTAAAACACGCGGCTACCTCACGCACGGCGAAATTTCTGATCACCTGCCCGACAAACTCGTTGACGCAGAAACACTTGAAGTCGTCATCACCATGCTCAATGACATGGGCGTTGCGGTTTACGAACAAACACCCGATGCAGAAACTTTACTCATCACCAATACAGGGCCCACAGTAGCCAGCGAAGAAGAAGCCGAAGAAGAAGCCGAAGCTGCACTCTCAACAGTCGATAGCGAATTTGGCCGAACCACCGATCCTGTTCGCATGTACATGCGCGAGATGGGCACCGTCGAATTACTCACACGCGAAGGCGAAATTGAAATCGCCAAACGAATTGAAGGCGGCTTGATGGACATGATCGAAGCCATTAGCGCTTCACCTGCAACCATTGCCGAAATTTTGCGCATGGCATCTGATATTCGCGAAGGCAAAGTCGTCATCTCCACCATTGTTGATGGCTTTAGCAATATCAACGAAGCCGACGACTATGTGGCCGAAGAAGACTTTGACGAGTTTGATGAGGCCGACGATGACGACGGCAAAGGCGGCTCCAAAGCACTCACCAAAAAATTAGAAGAACTCAAACGCGAAGCCCTAGAGCGTTTCGATCAAATCGCAGCCTTGTTTGAAAAAGTTCACAAAGTCTACGATAAAGAAGGCTACGGAACACCAAACTATCAAAAAGCGCAAAAGGCATTGAGTGAAGAACTTATGACCATTCGTTTTACAGCGCGCACCATCGAAAAATTATGCGAAAACGTTCGCTCACAGGTGAGCGAAGTCCGCTCCAAAGAGCGTCAAATGCGTCGCATCATCGTCGAAAAATGTGGTATGCCACAAGAATTGTTCATCAAAGATTTTCCAGCTAACTTGCTCAACCTCAAATGGGTTGAAAAACAAACTGCTGCTGGCAAAAATTGGTCGAGCACCATGGGTCGCAACGTTCCCGCCATTCAAGAGCTTCAACAAAAATTAATCGATTTACAAGCGCGCGTGGTTGTACCTTTGGCCGAACTCAAAGATATCAGCAAACGCATGAATGCAGGCGAATACGCATCGCGCAACGCCAAGCGTGAAATGATTGAAGCCAACTTGCGTTTGGTAATCTCCATTGCCAAAAAATACACCAACCGCGGTTTGCAATTCTTAGATTTAATTCAAGAAGGCAACATCGGTTTGATGAAAGCAGTCGACAAATTCGAATACCGTCGTGGCTATAAATTTTCAACTTACGCCACATGGTGGATTCGTCAAGCCATCACGCGCTCGATTGCCGATCAAGCTCGAACTATCCGCATTCCTGTACACATGATCGAAACCATCAACAAGATGAATCGCATCAGCCGCCAACATTTGCAAGAATTCGGATTCGAGCCTGACGCATCGGTACTCGCAGAAAAAATGGAAATGCCAGAAGACAAGGTTCGCAAGATCATGAAGATCGCAAAAGAACCCATATCTATGGAAACGCCCATTGGTGACGACGACGATTCACATTTAGGTGATTTCATCGAAGACTCTGCCAATACAGCCCCTATCGAAGCGGCGATGCAAGCGGGCTTGCGCGATGTCGTCAAAGAAATTTTGGACGGACTTACACCACGCGAAGCCAAGGTTCTGCGCATGCGCTTTGGTATTGAAATGACCAGCGATCACACGCTCGAAGAGGTCGGAAAACAATTTGATGTCACGCGCGAGCGCATTCGCCAAATCGAAGCCAAGGCTTTGCGCAAACTCAAGCATCCAAGCAGATCGGACAAATTGCGTAGTTTTATGGATACGATTTAAACAATCGTTTCACTGCAAGGGGCGCCACAAGCGCCCTTTGTTTTTTTTGAAACTCATTAAAGACATTCATGCCTCTACCCCAAGCACCCGTCAATCGCCTCGAGGCCAATCGACGCGGCATCGCACTCATGTCTTTATCGATTGGTGCATTTATCATCAACGACGCAATTGTCAAATACGTGAGTCAATCGTTAGGGGCGACGCAATTGATTTTTATACGCGGCGCCTCATCGTTGGTGATGCTACTGTGCGTTGCTCATGCCATGGGTGTTTTTAAAAATAGATCACAGGTCGTCAAAGATTTTTTTCAATGGCCCATCCAACGTCGATCGATCCTTGACGCATGTGCATCTTTGATTTATTTGAGTGCCGTGTTTCATTTACCCTTGGCCAATGCAACGGCCATTAATATGGCAACGCCAATCTTTATTAGCTTGTTGGCCAGTTTTGCATTAAAGGAATCAATACCGCTGCAACGATGGCTCATCATCGTCACTGGGTTTACGGGCGTTTTATTGATCGTGCAACCTGCCACCGACAGTTTTAATATATGGGCAGTGGTTTGCGTAAGCGGTACTTTGTTACACGCCATTCGTGATGTTTCAACACGCAGCATCTCATCGCATATTCCATCCATTTTGATCACGCTCAGCACCGCAATCACGGTGACGATTTCCTCAGGCGTATTGAGTATTTTTGAAGGATGGACGCCACCCAGCCTGATTCAATTGTTGTGGTTGGCTTTATCGGCTGTATTTTTAAGCCTTGGACATTATTTATTAATCAGAAGTTCACGCGCAGGCGAGATGAGTGTCATCGCACCTTTTCGTTATGTTGGATTGATCTTTGCCGTTGTATTGGGTTATGCCATTTGGGGTGATATTCCCAATTGGATGGCATGGTTGGGCATTGCACTACTCGTGATCGCAGGCACAATGATGCTGCGATCCATTCAAAAAAACAACGATCAATAAACCTCGGTATCGACTTCTCGATTGGATTGTTCGTTGTAACGATTGCCCGATACATTGTTTTGATTGATGATTGATTCTAATTTTTTCATCACTGATTTACTTAAAACAATTTCACACGCTTGGCTGTTTTCAATCACATGCTCTACTTTGTTCGTGCCCGGTATGGGAATGATATACGGCGCTTTGTGAACCAACCATGCGAGCGCCAATTGCGAAGGTGTACAGCCAATTTCTTTTGCCAACGCCTCAAAAGGCGGTAACAAGGACAGATTTTTTTGAAAATGATCGGGCTGAAAACGCGGCATGGCTTTGCGGATATCTTTGTCATCAAACGTTGTGGTTTCAATGGTTTTACCACACAAAAAACCTCGTGCAACAGGGCTAAAGGCAACAAACGCTGCGCCCAGTTCTTGACACGCTTGCAGCACTGCAATTTCGGGATTACGCGTCCACAATGAATATTCGGTTTGTACGGCAGCGATGGGGTGAACCGCATGTGCTTTTTTGAGAGTTGCAGCCGATACCTCAGATAAACCAATGCTTTGAATTTTTCCAGCACGCACCAAATCACTGAGTGCACCCACACTGTCTTCAATCGGAACACGCTTATCCCAGCGATGCAAATAATACAAATCAATCACATCGGTACGCAATCTTCGCAGTGAATCCTCGCAGGTTTTTTTAAGTGTATCGGGTCTGCCATCAATCACTCGCGCCAGTTTGCCGTCGTTATTCACATCAACGCCTTGCATGCCACATTTACTAGCCAAGGTAAAACGTTGGCGATGCTTAGATAAATAATTACCTACATGCATTTCGCTCAAACCAAAACCATACAAAGCCGCTGTGTCGAAAAATGTAATGCCATGATCCAATGCCGTGAGCAAGACTCGCTCGGCTTGCTCGTTGGAAGCGGGCTTTCCATAGGCATGACATAAATTCATGCAACCCAACCCGATTGCACCGACATTGAATGTTCCAACCTTGCGTTGTTGCATGATATTCAAATCTTTTTTATTTTTGAAATTGCTGCTCTAAGTCATGCAGCACCTGATAACAGTTGAAGACTTGCGCCAAACTTGAATTGGGTTCACGCCCTTCACGAATCGCTGCAAAAAATTCACGGTCTTGCAATTCAATGCCGTTCATACTCACTGCGACTTGCGAGACGTCGATTTTTTCTTCTTTGCCCGTGAATAAATCATCGTAGCGAGCAATGTAGGTGGCCGTGTCGCCAATGTAGCGAAAGAATGTTCCCAACGGACCATCGTTGTTAAAACTCAAACTCAAAGTGCAAATGGCACCACTAGCCGCCAGCAATTGAATGCTCATGTCCATCGCAATGCCCAATGCAGGATGAATCGGCCCTTGTATCGCATTGGCTTTTACAATGGGACTGCCGCACTGATAGGCAAACAAATCAACCGTGTGCGCCGCATGGTGCCACAACAAATGGTCGGTCCAACTGCGGGGTTGTCCCATGGCATTCATATTGGTACGACGGAAAAAATAAGTTTGAACGTCGAGTTGCTGAATATGAAATTGACCCGACTTGATTTGTTGATTAACGTATTGATGGCTTGGATTGAATCGTCGCGTGTGACCACACATCGCTACCAATCCCGATTTTTTTTGTATCTCAAGTGCACTTTTTGCGCCTGCTAATGTATCGGCCAATGGAATTTCAACTTGCACGTGCTTGCCTGTTTTCAGACACGCGATGGTTTGCTCGGAGTGCATTTGCGTAGGTGTACACAAAATCACCGCGTCCACTTCCTTTATCGCCAAACTATCTTCTAGTCGTGTGGTCGTGTGTGCAATGCCATATTTTTTAGCGACTTCTTGTGTCTTTTCGAATTCACGACCCACCAAAGAAATCACTTCGACACCATCAATGTTTTTAATGCTGTCGAGATGCTTTGTGCCGAATGCACCTGCACCTGCCAATGCAACTTTGATTGTTTTATTCATGCTTCGTTCTCCAAAATCAAATGACCCACAGCCGTGTTTGATGCGGGTACGTGGTAAAAACGATGGACCACGCGCGCAGGCTTGCCGCCAGCCACATCATCCATCGCACCTCTTGCAATCAACCACATCACCAATTCAATGCCTTCAGAACCCGCATCGCGAACATAATTGATATGTGGAATTTGTGCTGCAGCCGTTGGATTTTTTTCTAAATAATCCAAAAACTGATTATCAAAATCTTTGTTGATAAGGCCCGCACGCGGTCCTTGCAGCTGATGACTCATGCCACCCGTTCCCCAAATTTGCACCTTGATGTCGCGATCAAAACTTTGAACCGCATTGCGAATGGCGCGACCCAATTGAAAACAACGATTACCCGATGGTATGGGGTATTGCACCACATTCACTGCAAATGGAATCACAGGACAAGGCCACGCTTGTGATTGTCCACACATCAACGACAAAGGTACGGTGAGTCCATGATCGACGTCCATTTTGTTCACAATGGTGAGGTCGAAATCTTGTTGAATGACCGATTGTGCAATGTGCGCGGCCAATTCGGGGTGACCGATGACTTGCGGCACGGGACGCGGACCCCAACCTTCGTCTGCGGGCGTGAAACTTTCTGCCGTACCGATCGCAAATGTCGGAATGAAATCCAAACTGAATGCAGTGGCGTGATCGTTGTACACCAAAAAAATTACGTCGGGCGTGTTGTCCTTGATCCATTGTTTAGAAAATTCGTAGCCCTTGAAAACAGGTTGCCAATAAGCTTCGGTTGTTTTTCCTAAATCGAGTGCAGCGCCAATAGCAGGAACATGCGATGTATAAACGGATGCAGTGATGGTTGCCATGATCAAGCTTTCTTGTGTTGGCCTGCAAGGCCTTGTGGTTGTCGATGCGCTTGCGCGTCGCCGTCTTCACCAATGAAACGATTGCCTAAAACCGAGCGACCACCGCAAATCATCATGTTGCGGTATTCGTCTTCGTTCATGCCCGTCATGCTTCCCGCCATTTGCTGAAAACTTTTGCCGTCGGTGGCTCCAATTTTTGCTAAAAAATAAATATTGCCGCCTAATCCGATGCAACGATTGAGATCGCGATCGAGCACCGCTTGTTTTTGATCTTCATTCATGGCCCACTCATCAAGATAAGCTCGCTCATTGGCTTTGAAGCGCTCGCGATTAGGCGCTTGCATCAATGACATGCAAAATTGATTTAGCCAATAACCTTTGCGCGATTGCTCGGCGTCAAAGATCGTTGTCCCTGGTACGTTTAGATAGGGTTTGTCGAGTGCCATGTTGGAATCCTTTTAATCTTATGACCAATACAAACGCATGGGGTTGTCGACTAACAATTGTTGTTGCAACTGGGGCGTCACTGCGATGTGTGGAATGTAATTGACCAACAAACCGTCATCGGGCATGTGATCTTTTAAATTGGGATGTGGCCAATCGGTTCCCCACAACACACGATCAGAAAATGTTTCAACCACTTGTCTTGCAAATGGAATCACATCAAGATACGGATTTTGTTCGCCGTTGAGTGCGGAGGGACCAGTCACCGATAAACGCTCGGGGCAACTCACCTTGCTCCACACATTGTGATGCTCACGCATGAATTTCATAAACAATTGAAACTGCGGTCCATCAACAGGTTGATCCACGTTAGGTCGCCCCATGTGATCGACCACCACGGTGGTGGGTAACGCCGTAAAGAAATCCCACAACTCGGGCAAATCAACCGCTTCAAAATAAATCACTACATGCCAACCCCATTGCTTGATACGAGTTGCAATTTCTAACAACTCATCTTTAGGCGTGAAGTCAACCAATCGTTTAACAAAATTAAATCGAACACCACGCACACCCGCGTCATGCATGGTTTGAATTTCTTGATCGGTAACTTGACGCTTCACAGTTGCAACACCTCGCGCTTTACCTTTAGAGCTGATGAGTGCATCCACCAACGCAGAATTGTCTGCGCCATGACAAGTGGCTTGCACAATCACGTTTTTGTCAAAGCCCAAATGATCGCGCAACGCAAACAATTGATGTTTGCTCGCATCACACGGTGTGTATTTGCGCTCCGGTGCATAAGGAAACTCCGCACCTGGACCAAACACATGGCAATGCGCGTCAACCGCACCTGCGGGTAATTGAAAGCTCGGCTTAGCAGGTTGGTTGTACCAATCCATCCAGCCTATTGTTTTTTCAAAGGGGCCACTGGTGGGCCTGTTCAATGCTGTTGTCATGTGTGTCTTTGTTGAATCAATCGATGTATTTCAAACCTGCTTTTTGCAAAGGTTCGCGCATGTTGTACATATCAAGTCCCAAAATACCCGATGCTAATTTGGCGCGTTTTTCACCTTCATTGGCTTCGCGTGCTTTGGCAGCATCGGCCACTTGTTGTGCAACGGCAGACGGCACAATCACCACGCCGTCGTCATCGGCCACGACCACATCGCCTGGATTGACATAAGCACCCGCGCAAACCACAGGCACGTTGACAGAGCCAATGGTGGCCTTGATGGTTCCTTTGGCGCTGATGGCTTTGCTCCATACAGGAAAACCCATTTGCATGAGATCAGCCACATCGCGCACACCCGCATCAATGATGAGCGCTTTAGCGCCTCTGGCTTTGAATGACGTTGCCAATAAATCACCAAAATAGCCATCGGTGCACGGCGCAGTAATTGCAGCAACCACGATATCGCCTTCTTGAATTTGTTCAGCCACCACGTGCATCATCCAGTTGTCACCTGGGTGCAATAAAACCGTGACAGCCGTTCCTGATACGCGTGAACCTGCGAAGATGGGTCGCATATATGTATGCAGTAATCCAACTCGACCCATGGCTTCGTGCACAGTGGCACTGCCATATTTAACCAACTGATCGACAGCAGGGCGTGGTGCACGAGCGATGTTGCGTTTAACAATTCCTAAGTTATTCATCTCAATGTCCTTTTTGTTTTAACAATGCGTCCAAGCGAGGAAAGACGCGACGCGAATTCGCTTCATAAATTTGATGGCGATTTTCTTTGCTCAAAATTTTGCTTGATTCGATGTAGCGCTTGGTGTCGTCGTAGTAAAAACCCGTTTCGGGATCAATGCCACGCACCGCACCAATCATTTCAGATGCAAACAAAACGTTTTTCACAGGAATCACGGTATTGAGTAAATCAATTCCAGGTTGGTGATAAACGCAAGTATCAAAATAAATGTTGTTAAGGAGATGTTCGCTGAGCAATGGTTTTTTTAATTCTTGAGCCAAACCTCTAAAGCGTCCCCAGTGATAGGGCACCGCACCGCCGCCATGAGGTATTAAAAATTTGAGCGTTGGAAAATCTTTGAACAAATCACTGGTGAGGCATTGCATGAATGCTGTGGTATCGGCATTGAGGTAATGCGCACCTGTTGTATGAAAACACGCATTGCAACTCGTGCTCACGTGAATCATCGCGGGCAAATCATACTCGACCATTTTTTCGTAAATGGGATACCAATGTTTATCGCTGAGCGGTGGGCTCGTCCAATGCCCACCACTTGGGTCGGGGTTGAGGTTGATGCCCACACAGCCGTATTCTTTGACGCACTTTTCCAATTCAGGAATGCAAGTGGCGGGATCGACACCGGGCGACTGCGGCAACATTGCAACAGGTACAAAATGATCGGGGAACAGATGTGAGACACGAAAACACAATTCATTGCAAATCGCAGCCCATGTGGATGAGACATGAAAGTCGCCGATGTGATGCGCCATGAAACTCGCACGCGGAGAAAACAAAGTAATGTCGCTACCGCGCTCTTTCATCAAACGCAATTGATTGGTTTCAATAGATTGACGCAATTCGTCGTCGCTGATTTTTAAATCCGATGCTTTGGGTTTGACACTGGCATCTTTGATGCCTGCGATTTGTTGGTTGCGCCAATCTTCTAAGGCCTTAGGTGCTGTCGTGTAATGACCATGACAATCAATAATTAAACTCATTTTTTATCTCCTGTATTCCAAATTGATGCTTCAACCATGGCTTGCCCTTTCATGATCAATCGCGCGGTTCTGAGCAAGGCGGCTTGTGTCACCACATGACCACCAGGCGCTTGCGGTTGCTCTTGCGTTTGCAAGGCAACACTAAATTCTCCTGTGGGGTGTTCAACTGATAATTTTTTGCTACTGCCTTGCGGCATCACAGCTACACCATCGCACACGGAACCTTTTAAAACACAGGCTGTTCCTACCGTTACAGCTGCCAACACACCAATCGCGTCATGACACACATGCGGAATAAAACTGCGCGTGCTGATAGCACCACCATTCACGGGTGGCCCAATCAAAGTCATCTTGGGATAATTTTTTTTGCTCACATCGCCCAATCCCATCTTGTGTGACACCACCAAACGCAAAGCTTCAACGCGTGTTTTTAAATCGGTATCGGCATTGAGCGATGCAACGTCTTCCAATCCTGTTCGACCCATATCGGACGCTTTGAACATCACCAATGGCATACCGTTATCAATGCAAGTGACATCAATTTCAAATGCATCAAAACCAGTATGCAATGCGGCGGGCTCCACACGTATGCGATCTTTGACTTGACCCGTGGGCAACAAAACATTGCACACCGAACCCGCCGTGTCTAAAAAATTAATCGTCACAGGTGCAGAAGTGCCAGGTGCACCGTCTATACGAGCGTCGCCGCTGTAATCCACAAATCGATTACCGTCTGGGCCTTTAGGCGTTTCAACCGTGATGTCGCATTGCATATTGGTGTTTAAAGTGAGCACTCGAAATGTGCTTTGATCCGATTGCGCTTGAATCATGCCCGTCTCTAATGCAAACGGAACAACGGCGGCCAACATATTGCCGCAATTGGGTGTGGTGTCTATTGTTTCTTGATCTGGTTGCAATTGCGCAAATAAAAAATCGATATCAATGCCTTTTGTTTGACTCATTGAGACAATGCCCACTTTGCTGGTGAGTGGATGCGCGCCGCCCAAGCCATTGATTTGTCTTTTGTCAGGCGACCCCATGATCGCTAATAAAACTTTGTCGCGAGTGGCTTTATCAGCAGGCAAATCTTTGGCGTTAAAGAACGGCCCCTTGGAGGTGCCACCTCGCATAAATAAACAGCTAACTTCGGTCTGAGGCAATCGGGCCATGGCTGATTCCAAAAATCATATAAATATACTCATTGTCTTGATACAAGTAGGTGTGGACTAGCCCTTTCACCCACTATCTGATATATCATATTGTTATATCTTATACTTTGATATTCATTTAGGATCTATCCATGGACGTCAAGCAACTCGAATATTTTGTAGCAGTGGCCGAGGAGGGCAGCTTTACACGTGCTGCTCAAAAATTAGGCATTGCACAACCCGCTTTGAGCAGACAAGTACGCTTGTTAGAAGTGGAGTTGCGTCAAAGCCTGTTGATTAGAAATGGCCGCGGCGCATTGCCCACGGCCGCTGGCAAATTGTTGCTCGATCATGCGCGCGGGATTTTGCATCAAGTTTCGCGCGCGCAAGAAGATTTGGGTCGTATGCGTGGTGACTTGAGTGGACGCATTGCATTGGGATTACCACCGAGCGTGGCGCACGCATTAACAGTGCCACTCACGCACGCCTTTCAAAAACATTTGCCCGATGCACAACTGACGATTCGCGAAGGCTTCAGCGCCGACATGCAAGAAAGTTTGTTAAACGGCAGACTCGACATGGCTTTGTTGTACAACGCGCAAAACAACGATGGTCTCACCATTGAGCCTTTGTTAGATGAAGAGTTGGTATTGGTGCAACGTCGACCCGCAGGTTTGCAAGAAGATCCACCGCCCTCACCGATTGCACTCAAAGAAATAGCAAAACTACCGTTGGTCATTCCGAGTCGACCCAACGCCATTCGTATGCATCTTGAATCACAAATGGCTTTTCATCATTGCAAGCCCACCATTCATTTAGAAATTGATGGTGTGAGTTCTATTTTGGATTTGGTTGCTGACGGTGCAGGTCACGCCATCCTCACTCGCAATGCGGTGGCTCACTCAATTCGACCATCTGCCTATCAAGTGATTACGATTACAAAACCAACATTGCATATACCACTGCTACTGGTGACGAGTGCCAAGCGCGCCAGCAGTTTGACATTGGATACAACGCTTGAATTGGTGCAACAAACTGCGCGTCGTATTTTGAAATCCCACGCAACAGCGAATTAAAAAATCAAGCCCAAATAATCGGTGATGGATACACCATAAACACTGATCAAGCCCGCTAGTACCAGATAGGGGCCAAAAGGAAAAG
>Ga0114966_10005052_pt1 | contig 11226 bp, 28 predicted proteins | sample M_130207_XF_Meta_FD_87029 | JGI IMG/M metagenome (GOLD analysis project Ga0114966, IMG submission 87029) | Freshwater microbial communities from Lake Montjoie, Canada to study carbon cycling - M_130207_XF_MetaG | ecosystem: Environmental > Aquatic > Freshwater > Lake | place: Lake Montjoie...
GTCCAGCTGTAGGTACATCACCGAAAATGAAGAGTTCTATGCTCCAGATGTGTGGAGAACAGCACCCGAAAACTCAAAACAAGGCTCAGGACCATCAATGAGTGATTATGATCAACAAAAATGGTCATCTATCCTTGAATATATGAATGAGACAGCCTTGAACACATATGAAAGAGCATTGCGGGCCGGAATGGCTCCTGAACAAGCCCGCCTCTTCCTCCCCGCCTATGGCATGTACGTGCGGTGGCGGTGGACAGTGAGTCTGGCCGCACTATTGCATTTTATACAGCAACGACTCGGCCACGACGCCCAATATGAGATAACAGCATACGCCGAAGCCGTCAAATCACTCGCGTGTGGGAAATTCCCACAAACATTCGCCAAGGTGTTCCCGTGAGAGCATGGATAGAACCCAACGATGATCCCGTATATCAGACCAGCATAGAAATAGTAGAAGATGGAAATGTGATACAAAACACATCCTACATCTCCCGCCCACTCCAATGGACCATAGAAGACCTACAGCCAATAAACGACTACAGAGAGTAACCGACTATTTGGAAAAATGTTAATATTCAATTTTCATGGATGATACGCTTTTCTTTAAGTTAAAAAAGAAAAAAAATAGTGCGCCCATTCATGTGACGTGGATCACATAAGAATCTGACCGAATCGTGTTTGGAACCCCCTCCCGGTGGGCATAATGGTAGTAACAGAAAGGGGGTCAAAAATGGCAAAGCGCCTTGACCCGTTCTCCGACCCGATGGTGTCGGTGTCCCTTGACTACTTTGAGTGGTCAGCCCTTGTGGACTTCCTAGAGTCCCTTGACTCTGACGAGTCCCTTCGTTGGGCGTCAGTCCTTGGCCGAGAGGCTGGGGTGTAGCCAACCCGCAAGGCTTGACAAAAATCAAGCCTTGCGGCTAAGTACTTGGCCGCAAACGGTCAATTCGGACATTTACGACACCCTTTAAGTGCGTTGTCAATAGTCCCACCGGATGATTTTTGTATAGCCGAAAGTACTACCCCGAATGGGTGACTCTAACTTGAGAGTGTCAGTGGACTAGGCTAGATTCGTACTAACAGAGAGAGAGGAAAGGCCATGTCATTCAGTTGGAGCAGCAGCGAGGTCCAGTTTCTTGAGCAACTGGAGGAGTCGTGCGAGCAGCAGAACGAGCAGCACTGGCGCAAGTTCGGTAGCCCTCACCCCTCGTTCGGAGAGGAGGGGGAGTAGATGATGCAGTGCGATGGATGCGGAACGTGGGATGCCGAAGAGGACATGGCCCACTACCGTGTAGAGCAGTTGCAAATGTGCCAGTCATGTGCGGCAACGCCCTACTAAATTCACCGCAACCCTTGACAATAGTCAAGGGTTGCGGCTAAGTACTTGGCCGCAAAATTTTGTCAATAGTCCTTACGGTCATATTAAGATCATCCTTTCGTCTACCCCAAATGGGTGAATGTCAACTTGAGTTTGTCGCACCCTTCCACTAGATTCAGTAGTAACAGAAAAGGAGGTAGTCAAATGACTACTAGCACCACTCTCCCCCGCCTCGCCTACTGGTGCGAGGACTGCGATGGCCCCTGCGCCATGACGTACTGCGAAATGGTGGGTGAGCGCACATGCGTCGCCTGCCATGAGTGGCTTGAGTGCCCATGTGAGGAAGGTGACTACGCATGATCGAAAACGTAATCACCCTCACGCCCACTGATGCGCGTGACATTCCCCCATTCACCATTGTCCAGATTTGGGATGAGTACCTTAGTGCTACCCGAATGGTAATGTGCAAGGGTCACACCGCCCACTGGTCGGTGTTTGCCTATGACAATGGCTACACTTTCCGCGTGCCCGGTTATCACTCGCTCCGAGTCGTGACTGGTATCGACAATTGGAATTCCCTTAGCGCAGAAGCGCGAATGGATATCGAACTAGACCTAATGGTAAGGGGTGCATAATGTTTGATATCCCAATTGCAATTGCACTAATCACATTCAGCATCGTTTGCTTTTTCCTCCCCATTTTTTGGGGGGACTAATGGCATTCGCAATTGTCGCAATAGTAGGAATCCTAATACTCATAATCCTAGGAAGGTGAAAACCCTTTGATACCAACGGTTTTCGGCTATAGCGCAAACGAAAGTTTGCGGCTAAGTACTTGGCCGCGCGATGTCAGACCCATGTATTAAGATTAAGGGGCCTATGCCTTTTTACTAGTTACGCCGCCAATTTGACGAATGTCAGACCCGCATGCTAAGTTAGCACTACCAACCAACGAGAGGAACCGCCATGACCGACTTCGCCAACTGGAACGACACCCACTTCGACGCGCCCGCGTGGGAGTTGGAGGGCTTTGAGGACGAGAGCGATTGGGAGTTCGCCATGCAGTTTGATGACCGTGAGGATGACGGCTGGTCGGAGCGGTATGACTACGCTGACGAGGAATTTGGGGGCGAGGACTCATACCTTGACTCCTACTGGGACAGCCTGTATGAGTCTCAGGCTGCATTCTGGGGAGGGGAGTAAACTTGACACGCGCCTTCGGGCGCGGCAGCCGCATCTTGCGGCTATGTCAAGTCTTTACGGGGATTAAGTTGACTCCGTTTTTGTCTTCACATTGTCAGACCCCTATGCTACCATGTTCACATGAGCAAATCACAGAAGCGGCCTCAGGCCCAGAAGGCATATGTAGAGCATGTGCAGAATCTTCGGAGGGGTTCTACTACCTCCCGCCACAAGTCACCCCGTGACTATCAGCGCAAGCCCAAACATGCCAACCGTCAATTCGATTAATGTCAGACCCTACTGCTAGGATGAATCCATGACAAACACACTGACTGCCACTGTTATTGCCCGCCGTTTCCGTAGCATGGTTCGCAAGGCCACGCCCGGTGACATTGCTACCGCCGCCCTTTGGTATGTGGAAGCCGAATCCATCGCGCGTGAAATTGCCGATGATGTAGAAATTGGCGCTAGTGTCATTAGCGCATTCTCGCCCCGTCAGCGTTGGGCGACTAATGTCGCTCACGCCCGTGCATTCATGTCGGGTGAGAATCCTCGCACGCTTGGCAATAACCTTCGCATGGCCGCTAATGCCCTTAACATGGGATTCGATGCCCTTAATGGTCTAAAGACTAATGCATTCGCCCGCGCTATTGCCGGTGACGCTAATGCCGTTGTGGTTGACGTTTGGATGATGCGTGCCGCTGGATATGACCACGACTCGCCTAATGTCACGCAATACCGCATTGTGACCGAGGCGGTTAACCGAATTGCCCGCGAGACTGGTCTAGAGCCTCGCGTTGCTCAGGCTCTTATCTGGATTCTACAGCGGGGGGAGGCATTCTAATGATTGATGAAATGGCCGAACTCTATAGGGATTGGGCGGGAGTCTAATGTGGGAATTGCTAGCCGAAATCGTATTCGTTGGATTCCCATGCTGGTTATTCGCATGTGCGATTATCCTAATGCTAACAGAGCCATTCAGATAACTTGACACCGCACCGCTGGTGCGGCTGCCGCGCGAGCGCGGCATTGTCAACTCTTTACGGGGTATTAAGATTCACCCTTTCGGATGACCCAAAAACCCTGTCGAATGTCATACATCCATGCTAGATTGTACTCATACACAAAGGAGAGAAAATGAACCAGAACGAACTGACCTACTTCATCAAGGAAGCGATCTTCAACGCCCCGTCCTGCCCCGATGGCTCTAGGGGTATGGCTTGCCCGTCGTGCATGGCTGAGTTTATCGCTGACCGTCTGGTCTACGTCGGACATGTCGAACTGACCGATCCTCGCTGGTAGGATTGTCAGACCCCTCTGCTAGTATCTAGATACCAACAAACGAAAGGTTCCACAATGTTTCAGGATAAGGCTCTTTGCACCCCCGCCGACGAGGCGCTGTTCTTCTCCGAACTGCCGTCCAAGGTCGCCAAGGCCAAGGCAATCTGCAACCGCTGCCCAGTGCAGTCCAAGTGCCTCACCTTCGCGGTGCAGGAGAACATCGAGTTCGGTATCTTCGGTGGCTACACTCCCTCTGAGCGAAAGGCTCTCATCAATGTCTAACACTGTTACCCTTCCCCGTGCTGACTGGCATATTGTCATCATGGCCCTAAACACACTAATGAATGACTATAACTTGGGCGGCGGATCGCTTGAGTGCATCATGCACAATATTGATACCCAACTAGACAATCAGGAATACTGATACAATAAAATATGCTCCCGTGGAGTAGCGGTTAACTCGTTTCCCTGTCACGGAAAAGATCGCCGGTTCGAATCCGGTCGGGAGCGCCATACTGCATGAAATCCTAGGCAAAGATGCAGTCTGCCCAGTCTGGTTGACTTAATACAGGTTCGATTCCTGTTTGGGTGGCTTAATGACCCGTGGCGCAATGGCAGCGCAATCGGCTGTTAACCGATTGGTTGTAGGTTCGAATCCTACCGGGTCAGCAATTGACAAGCCGCATAAAATGCGGCTGCCGCAAAACTTGATCAATGTCAACTTTACGGAGACATTAAGAAAATTCCAAAAAACCCTTCACATTGTCACACCCATACGGTAGATTAGTACCTATGAGAGAGCATCTGACTGTTATAGAACTTGAGTATCCTTATGGGGGTCGTTTCTGGACCCGCCCCCTCCCTGCCCCTGAGGCTGTCGCTTTGGCATACGCTCTGATTGCTGAAGCCGATCTGGTTTGGTCCGACATTGACTGCTCTGGTGACTGCTGGTGCGTGTCAGACCGTGATGGTAAGGTGAATGCATGAACGAGGATGAGTACATGGAAGAAATGCGATTGGATATCTACATGGAGGGGCGGCAGTACATCGATCCCTTCCCCGGTTTGACTTGGGACAACCTACCTACACTAGGAGAATGGCTAGACAATGCGTAACTCATTCTATAACGACCTTGACCGCCTCCGTCGCGTAATGCGAGAGGCTGACTCCATGTTTGGTCTTGCTCAGGATCTGACTGATGAGAATGATAACCTTCCGTCTCCTGAGTTGCAGGATCAGATGGATGAGATGATGGACGCCATTCTTGAATTCCGTTGCGCGTTGGAGTCGGCGGTCTATGAGGGCCTTGACCATTTCGATCAGGAGGCATGATGTTCTACACATTCGAAGTTAAATATGGTGATGACGATTGGCGTCCTATCACATTGGCAAACATTCATCAGGTAATGGGCTTTCTTGGCCGCGAGACTACAATCCGACGATTCAAGGCGTGGGGGGCTTGACATAGTTTGAGCGGTGCGGCTGCCGCGCCAGCGCGGCATTGTCAAGCATTACGAGGGTGATTACGGTCACATATTTTTTCCCATTTAATCTTCGAAACACTCTTCACATTGTCAGTCCTGTGGTGTAAAGTAGTACCAAGATCAAACACCAACCCTTAGGAGATAAAAATGGCTCACGACCTTGAGATTGCTGACAACGGTCAGGTTGCTTTCGCGCTTCGTGGCGCACCGGCTTGGCACAACCTTGCCGATCATGTCTTTGGTGAGGATGAGCATGTCACGACTGACATGATGCTCACCGCCGCCCACCTTTCAGGCTGGAACGTGCGTCTCGTTGACGCACAGGGTTACCTTCCCGACGACTGGCGCTTTAACGCTGACTCGTACTTCGTCATCCGTACCAACCCGTTTGATGGTGGCACCGATGTGCTGTCCGTTGTGGGTGGCCGTTACAAGGTTCTTCAGAACGAGGAGTTGTTCACCTTCGGTGACGAGATTCTTCACGGCGGTGCGTCGTGGGAGACTGCTGGTTCTATCAAGAATGGCCGTGTGGTTTTTGGTTCGCTCGTCGTGCCGCGTGAGTTCACCCTTGACCCGTCCGGTGCCAATGACACCACTCGTACCTATCTGCTCGTCAACACGTCGCACGATGGTTCGGTTGCCGTGCAGGCTTCGATCACGCCCGTGCGTGTCGTGTGCCAGAACACGCTGAACATGGCGCTTCGTGGCGTCAAGCAGTCATTCAAGATTCGTCACACGTCCACCGTGGGCGGTAAGGTGCAGGCAGCGCGTGAGACTCTTGCTCTCACCTACTCCTACATGGACGAGTTTGAGAAGGAGGCGCGGGCCCTCTTTGAGCAGTCCATCACGGACAAGCAGTTTAATGACCTCATCATTGGTCTGTACCCCAAGCCTGAGAAGGATGCCAAGGGTGCTGTTACCAAGTGGGAGAACAAGATCAATCTGGTCAATGACCTGTACTTTAACTCTCCCACTAACGAGAATGTCAAGGGTACTGCGTGGGGTGCATTTAACGCTCTGACGGAGCGCCTTGACTACTACCGCACTGCCCGTGCTGGTAAGTCTGACAACATGTTCGCTGCGGCGTCAGGCTTTGACCCGCTCATCAATGCGGAGAAGGGTAAGATTCTTACCGCTGTCAAGACCCTCGTCGGGGTCTGACACAATATCCTGAGCATGATGTAAAACTGCTCAAACACACTTGACACCGCGCCGCTGGCGCGGCAGCCGCAAAGTCTTGATCTGTCAAGACATTACGGGGATTACGCTCAATCCATTTTTCCCCCAAACTTTTTCGAAAAAACCCTTCCATCTGTCACACCCAACTGATAGAGTTCTACTAACAACAACGAGAGGAAAGCAAATGACTGACTATCTCCCCCCGCCGCCCGCTGTGATTGACCTGTCCGACCCGCATGTGGGTGGTGCTATGGCTGACTTCGATTCACCCCAACAGCGTCTTGAGGCTCTGTACAACGCTCAGGGTGGTATCAGCCACAAGTTTGTGGCTATGAATCCTGAAACTTCTGAGTTCTTTGAGCCTACTGTCGGAATCTTCAACTCCCACTTTGCCAACAGCAACAAGTTGACCCGTCAGATCAACCAGTTTGAGAATGCTCTCAAGCAGTATGTCAGCGACAACGAGATTGATGTTGACGTTGCCCGTGATCTGGCTGACTATTTCGGCATCACGCTTAACCGTGAGGTTCAGTTCTGCATTCAGGTGGAGTTCACCTTCACCGCCGAGGTTCCTCTTGACGAGGATGTTGACAGCGCGATTGAGAACTTCGACTTCAATGTTCAGACTGGTTGGGGTTCAGAGGTTGACATTGATTATGTTGACGCTCAGATCATCCATAACGAGTGGCAGGAGGTCTGATGATCGTGACCGTGAAGGCATCGTCGCCGCGTAAAGCGGCGGCGGTGCAATTCGAATGCATCAAGTTTGGGGTGGAGTGTGATCTGTTCGCAGACAACTTCCTTGACTTGACAATTCATGACATTGACAGGGCTAAGGCTATCACTGACAAGACCGGCACAGAGATTGTGGCGGTGATCGATAAGATTCTGTATGATCCGATTGGAGCATCATGACTCTTCCCAATCCTGAGAATGACTATCTGCGCGGGTATGATGATGGGGTAGAGTATGTTCTGTTCCTCATGGACTCCTATATCAACCGCCTCATGCAGACCGGCTATGATGGAGAGGTTCGTGCCTGCGAAAATCTTCTAGATGATATCCGAAACACTATTGACGAACAGTAACAATCCATGATAGAGTAACACCAACAACAACCACTAAGGAGACAAAATGTCCAAGTCCACCAAGTCCACCGCCCCCCTGTTCAACTACCTTGAGCAGTGGAACACCCGCTATGGTTCATCCACCCGCATCGTGACCCGACAGCAGGGTCGCATCGTCAATCAGATTTCGTTCACGGGCCTGCTCAAGGCGGCTGACAAGCGGTCGTAACTAGGCCGGGGGAGGGATATGCGACCCTATCGACTTGCTTCCCTCCCCCTCAAGCCCGTGTGGCGGAATGGCAGACGCGCTTGACTCAAAATCAAGTTCCAATTAGGAGTGTGGGTTCGAATCCCACCACGGGTACAGGAGATAAAATGTTTGCAGATGGAACAATCAGAGTAATCAAGGATGAGGATGGCGACCTCTACATCAATATGTTTGAGACTGTCATGCATCTCATCAACAGCGCAACAGCAATGTATGAGCAGGGAAATCCACAGGCATACACAATCGCAGACACAATGCGAGTCATCGCATCAACTATGACTGACTTGGCTATGTTGGAGTATGGCAAGGCTGAGTTGAGTGCTATTGACAATCTTCAGGACGCGATTGCTCTCTGGGAAAGTAACAGAGAGTAGCGCGGCTGCCGCGCCAGCGCGGCATTGTCAAGCCTTTACGACCATTACGTAAATAAAAAAATCACCCTTCACAAACGTCATACCCATATGCTAGAATCGTATCAACGTCGAACGAGAGGATTGATGACTGATGGACATTCATGGATTTCTTTACCACCACCGCCGTGGGCACTGGACTTTGCAGTGGCAAGACCCGCAGCGCAACGTGTGGCGTGTGGAGCATTTCGATTCTGAGAAGAAGGCGCGTGACTACGCGCGTTTCACCGAGGGAATCTACCAGTGGAAGATTAGCAAGCGTCTCAACGCTGGCCGTTACGCACAGATTGGATACTGGCATGGAAACTGAGACTGGGTGTGTGATTGATTGTTCACACTTGTCTTCTGATGATTTGAATTACAGAATCATTCAGTTTGCCGCCAGCCTTGGCTGGGATGGCGGGCCTACTGACATTGTTCATTTAATGTCTGACTATGAGAATGGCGTACCCGAAGACAATGAATTCTGGGGATTCATGTCTACACAAGAGTTGTCAGAAACCCTTTACTTCACCGCCGATGATGCGGTACAATGGCTAAACGAAAGCAATCTAGCACCAGACGGATGCTACTGGACAATCGATGACAATAGTCTCTACTTGGAGGAAAGCAATGAAGACGTTTGAGTTTTCCGTTACCTATCACTACGAGGATTCCGGCACTATCGAAGCCTTGACATATGAGGATGCCATGGATCAGATTGAGAATGACATGGCCTATGTCTGCACCGCCGCTGGTTTCTCCGACTCTTGGTCGTGGGTCAAGATTGACGAGTGCTATGAGATTGCCGATGACGGGGAGGATGGAGAGGATGACTGACAGGGAATATCTGCGAAGTTTGGGATTCACCGTAGGTGAACGGGGGCGGTATAGCAAGGAGATGCTAGAAGCCCTATCCAATAGGAATACAGCACAGATACAAGATGATATGGATAATGTTACTGATTATCTCAACCTTCCCCGCCGGACTCCTGTGCGTGATGCACAGGAGTTGTATGGTTTTACTAGGGGTGGTTCAAAACTATCATTCATCACATGCTCTAGTTGCGCTGACCATATGATCTGGTGTGAGTGTGAGAAGATTGTCGCACCTGACAATGTTATGGTGTTGGCGGGGGTAGCGAAAGACCTTGCACGAATCCATCCCCGCATGGTACAATTGACTACCTCTATCTGAAAGGAATCACATGGCATCGCAGTTGCCCGAACAGAAGTTGCTCAAGCACTTGACAGACACATGCGCTGACTCACGTCTCAACGAGGTAGCAGTAGCACATGGCATGGGGCGGCAGCCCTATGACATTCAGGCCCGATGGTTTAATATCATCCTAGCCTATATCTACAGCATGTCACACAACTATGAATTGGGGCGGTTTCCACAGAACACATATGAGATTGCTCGCCTAGCCAAGAAGGTAAAGGACTTGGCATTCGCTGACGAATTCACCACATCCAAGTATTCACACTATGGTGACTATGAGATGGCAAACGAGGTTATCAACGAGGCAATTAATTTGTCCCTATTCGATACCGTGTAGTACAATATTGTCAGGGCGTTCAGGGTATTCTTCCCGAGTCCTTTTGTTCCCCGGCGTGCTGGCAACTGCCAGCACTGCCGGGGCTTTATCTCTTAGAAAGACTTGACATGCCGCACGGGGTGCGGCAACCGCATTTTTCATTTTTTGTCAACAGACATTACGACGAACCTATTTTTTCACTGTTATGATGACTTTCAGAATTTGGATTGCGGTGCCCGCATGTTTCAAATTTGATTTTCAGACATTACGACGGGGCCAAATTTTCACTGTTATGAGCATATTCGCATACATGCATAATATGCATATTCAAAAGGGGGCGGGTAAGTATCAAGACTAATCTATACCAATACATATAGAGTAGATAACCATTACGAACCCCGCCCATTTACCCTTGACATCAAAAAACATACAAAGTGGAGGGAAACCATATCATTTTGTATATAAAATAGGTATAAAGTGGAGGGAAACCTTTACTTTTCCTAGTAAAAATGCATACAAAATGGGGGCCGGAAACAAATCCAACCCCCAAATTGCTGCTAATATATCAGATATATACCCCAAATGTGTTGACAAAAAACATTACGATGGAGTAAAATATGCGTTTTATAGCATAAAAACCTGCATATTATGCAAATGGATGTATATTATGCATTTTCATCTGCATTTTTTGCTGGTTATTTCGACTTCTCGGGGTTGATTCCATTGTCTTTGAGCAGTTTTCTCAGTCTGGTTATCTCTACCAAGAGGTCTACTATTATTGTGTTCTTGTTGTCTAGGGAGTTTATGAGGGAGAGTATGTATCTTCCCTGTCCCCCGCCCTCCCTATCCATCCATCTCATCCACAATCTCGTCAAGCATATTCTTGATACGCTCAACATCATCATGAATGTCCTCAACATGATCCTGCACTATCTCATCACGTTCACGATCCTGTGCAGCAATCTCACGCTCCTTGCGCTGCTGCCTATTGGCAGCGTTGAGGATCAGGATGCTCATAAGAATTGCTTGCAAAGACACTATGAGCGTGAACTCATCAATGTTCCAATGCCTCACGATCCAGAACGTCCAGAACAGAATGTTCAACAACAGAAACAAGGGTGTTCCGAACCATTCAGTTGCAAGGTCAGCCAACTCTTCAGCCTTGTGATTGATTTTTCGGAATTTTTCTCTAACTTTGATCACCCATTTTCGCCCATGACAGGCAGAATTGGACAGTCAGAGTTCAACTGTCCAATACTATTCTACCACTGGGAAGGAGACTACTCCGTACCCGCCGCTAACGCCTTGTAGGCCATCAGAGAATTAAGATGACCCATATAATGCTCCACAACAAATGTGGTCACATCAGCGGCCATATGAGCGTATTCGGGCAACTTGTCTTCATCTATCGCGGACTCAATCGCCCACTTCTCCATCAGATCGCGGGCGACCTCAGCAATTATGAACTCAAGATCATCCTGACTAATCGGTACAGATGACATGTCTCTCCTATAAAAGTTA
>Ga0114966_10005053_pt1 | contig 11224 bp, 9 predicted proteins | sample M_130207_XF_Meta_FD_87029 | JGI IMG/M metagenome (GOLD analysis project Ga0114966, IMG submission 87029) | Freshwater microbial communities from Lake Montjoie, Canada to study carbon cycling - M_130207_XF_MetaG | ecosystem: Environmental > Aquatic > Freshwater > Lake | place: Lake Montjoie...
AAACCATTGTCCGTGAAATACAAAACGGTTCCAGCGTCAACATTCACCAAACTTGCGAATGAGAATGAATCCCCAAAGGCTGCCAAGCCTGAGGCTTGAAAGCCAACAATGGCAATGTCGCCGGCAACAAGTGCGGCGGACGCGGTTGAGGAAACGGCGATCACGGCTGAGGTGATCAATAAAGACGAAAGTGATTTCATGAAGAGACTCCTAAGGGTTGGGAGAGGGGAAGGGAAAGGGAAAGGGAAAGAAGTAAGTGACGTACTTACTGCAGGCAAGATGCACCACATTTGTGATGGTTCCCCATGCTCTGTGTGTGAAGTTTGTTAAGAATGTGTGAATGTGTCTACACAAAGACACCGGGCACAAACGGCAAAAAGCAACCGCCCCCAGTTCAATGGAGGCGGTTGGAAGTTGTGAAGTTAAGCAAGTGCGAACTTAACTACGACGACGGGCAACCAAGCCAGCCAAGCCGATCAAGGCGATGGCGCCAGGGGCTGGAACGACTGCTCCAGTCACGCTGATGTTGTCAACGCGACCTGTTCCCGCTGACGAGGTGGTTGAAAGACTGCTGAATCGCAACAGAATATTGCCTTTGTTCGCGGCAGAAATTCCAACGATGGTTGTCGTTGTAAAGCCTGTTTGATAGGTGGTGGTGTTCCAAGTGTTGGTACCAGTTCCAGCCAATCCAGCCTGAACAACGTTGTAACTAGCGAGCAGGGTTGTAAAGTTTGCTCCGCGATCTGTGCTCATGCTTAAACTGAATGCAGAAGGCCCGGTACTGCTTCGCGTCTGATCCCAACTGACAGAAATGTCTGAGTAACCAGTCGTAGCCATGCTGACTTGGTAGTAATCACCAGTGGTCCAGTTGTTAGAACTGAGCGAGTAGGTGCTGCCGTTACCAGCTGGTGAACTCCAAGTGGTTGCGGCAACTGTGTGGAAGCCGCTCAAGCTTGTACCGCTGGTGAGGGCGCCTAAATCAGCGGCGCCGTAGGTGTAATTAGTACCAGTCGTAGCCGCGGCTACGGCGGTTGACATGCTCCAACCAGCTATTACATCGGCTGAGGCGGCTGATGTAGTGGCGATCACCGCTGAGGCGATCAGTAAAGAAGAAAGTGATTTCATGAAGAGACTCCTAAATGGGAAGGGAAAAGAAAGAGATATAAGAGACGACTCTTATTGCACGGAAGATGCACCACATTTGTGATGGTTCTCACAATTGCGTGTTTCTAAATTGCTAAGAGTGCGTGAATGTCGCCATGCAATTTCTTGACGTGATCCACGCAATGACTTTGATTACAATGTATTTGTGCAGATTTCCCGCGCCTAACCAAGGACCCCACCATGACAAGCAATACACCAGCAAATAATTCGTCCAACAATTCCAACAACAATTCCGACGCGCAGAAAAAATCAACCCTGGGCGCAAAGTCTGGCGGCGTCTTTGGCGCTGGATTGGATAACGCAGGCAAGCCCGCCGCATTCAACTTTGGTGGCGCTGGCGCAACACCATTTCATGGCAAGGGATCAACATTTGGTGGCGGCAAGGGCGCCAACAAAGGCGGGGGCAAACGCTCGGCGCCCGCTGGTGGGCAAAAGCGTTCGGGCGCTGGCGGCGCGCGCGGTCGCTAAAAATTTTCTAAATTTATTTTGGCGTGATCTTCTCAACGCCACCCATGTGTGGCCGCAATACGTGCGGCACATTCACGGATCCATCCGCGTTTTGATTCAACTCCAGAATGGGAATGAGCACGCGCGGACTTGCAATCACCGTGTTGTTCAGCGCCCACGCAATGTGAATTTTTCCATCGGCGTCGCGGTAGCGCAAATTTAAGCGGCGACATTGAAAATCACCAAGACGGCTGGCGGAATGCGTCTCGCCCCATTCGCCGCTTGGAACGCCGTCGGCGCCAACATCGCCGCGGCCTGGCATCCAACATTCAACATCAATCATGTCCTCGTTCTTCATGCCAAGGTCGCCGGTGCAACATTGCAGTAGGCGATACGGCAGTGACAATCCTTGCAAAATCATTTCCACCGTCTCCAACATGTGTTTGTGCCAGCCGCGGCTTTCAGCGTCGTCAGCGCGGCAAATGACAACTTGTTCCACCTTGTCAAATTGATGGATGCGGTACAAGCCCGCGGTGTCCTTGCCCGACGCGCCGGCCTCGCGGCGAAAGCACGTGCTTTGCGTGGTGTACTTCAGGGGCAGTTGCTCAATGGGAATAATTTCGTCGGCGTGAAAGCCCATCAAGCCAACTTCGCCGGTGCCCGTAAGAAATAAATCGTGGCCAGCGCCGCGGCGCGACTCCTCAATGTGATAGGCCTGATCGCGGCCAAACGGAAAGAAGCCCGTGCCTTGCATGCATTCTTCCTTCACGATCACGGGCACGCCCATGGCGGTAAACCCGCGCTTTTCCGTTATAAAGTCAAAGGCGTAGCGAAGCGCGGCCTGGTGCAATTTCATGCCAAGACCCGTCAGCACATAGTGGCGCGTGCCCGCGGTCTTCACGCCGCGTTCAAAATCAACAAGGCCAAGGTCGCGCACCAATTCCAAATGCGTCTTTGGTTTGAAGCCACGCTGACTTTCAAAACTTTTCGAAGGATCAAAGTGCGGCGCGTTCCAGCGGCGAATTTCTTTGTTGTCCTCGGCGCCGGCTCCAACAGGAACATCGGCGGCGGGCGGTTGCGGAATACGGAGCATTAAGTCGTGCCACTTTGGTCCAGTCTCCGCTAGTTGCTTGTCCAGTTCGGCGGCCTCCAATTTTAATTCCGCGGGGCGGCGTTCCAGTTCCTTTAATTTTGTTTCAATCGCTGTACGCTCCGCGCCGGTGGCGGATTTCAACTGCCCCTTCAAGCGGCCAAGTTCGGGGCCCATCTCTTTGCTAAATTTATTTTGCTCGGCGCGTTTCACTTCAACGGCGCCAGTCAACTCTCGGCGGCGCGTGTCAATGGCAAGCAACTCGTCAATGTTCACATCGGCGCGCTTCAGGCGCACGCCATTTTTAAATCGTTCCGGGTCATCACGCAGTGCTTTGATGTCAATCATGGAATGAGCGAGTGTAGAAAAAAGTGGCGGATGTGTTTGGCGCATGCCAACAGCGGGCGCGTGGTTGATTGCCAGCCGAATGGTCAGCAGAATGACCAGCAGAATGACAAACCAAATTGCAAGCAGAATTTAGGGAGAATTTGGGCGGCGATAGCTTGGCGCCGCGGCCCATCGCATGGTGTCGGCCAATGTGTCCCAGTAGGTTCGATCAGGATTTCCAATGAATTTAGCCGCGGTATGGTGGCGCCCAACCATCACGCGGTCGCCAGCGCTCAGCGGAACAATTGCTTGCCCGTCAAGCACCAACGCGGAACCATCATTGGCGCGCATCACTTCAATCATGATTTCCAAATGGCTCGCGGTCACGATTGGTCGAAACGCCAAACTATGCGCGCAGATTGGAGTGACAATCATGGCTTCAAGATCGGGTTGCACAATCGGTCCGCCCGCGCTCACGTTGTAGGCGGTGCTTCCAATCGGAGTCGCCACAATCACGCCATCGCCCAGCAAGTCCGGACCTTGGTCGCGTCCAAAGGAAAGTTTTAATTCGATCATGCGAAACGGAGTGCCCGCGGTCACGGCGGCTTCGTTAATGGCAAGTCCTTCATGCACCAAGTCGCCGCGCGCGTTGCGCACAATTGCATCAAGCACCATGCGGTTGCGCACAATGGCATCGTGCCCAAAAATCATCGGCGCGTGTTGGCGTAGTGAATCCAAATCAAACTCCGCCAAGAATCCAAGACGGCCAAAGTTCAGACCCACCATGGGTACGCCGCGGTCAAGCAAGCGGCGGCACTGCGCAATCAACGTTCCATCGCCGCCAAGCACAACCACTAAATCAAAGATCGTTCGCGGCGGAATGGGGCGCAGATCGGCCTCCAATTCCTCCACAATGCGGCCATGCGGCGTGATAATTCGGCGCACTTCCTCAATGGCCTCGGGCACGCCTTTGCGCCGTCTATCCGCGATAAGAAGAACATCTGTCATGTGTGGTTTTCCAACTTTACGCCACCAAGCCCTTGGTCAGGCGAAGGAACGCGGTCTCTAAGTCCGCCTCCGCTTGTTGCATTGAATTTATACGAAATCCCGCCGTGACGAGGCGGTTGGGCAAATCGCTCACCGACACAGATGAATCCATGTCCAAGGTCACCTCGATGCGCGTGCGACCTTCGCTGGTTTTTAATTCCACCAAGTTCACGCCCTTCACCTTGCGCAACAGTTCGGCGGCGGCCTCGGGTCGCTCGTCCACCACAATCTTCACCAACGCTCCCACATGCGCGCGTGACAAGACATCCTTCATGCTACCTGCGAACACCAACTTGCCGCGCTCAATAATGCCAACGCTGGTGCACAGCTCCGCCAGCTCCGGAAGAATGTGGCTGGAAATTAAAATTGTTTTTCCCATGCGTAGCAACTCCCTCAGCAGTTCGCGCATTTCAATGCGCGCGCGCGGGTCTAGGCCGGAGTTTGGCTCATCCATTAAAAGCACTTTGGGATTGTGCAACAACACGCGCGCCACGCTGAGCCGTTGTTGCATGCCACGGCTCAGCCCATTCACCTCGGTCAATGATTTACTGCGCAAATCCGTCAATTCCAAAACATCTTGCACCGTTCGAAATCGCTCATTGCCGTGAATGCCGTAGCAGGCCGCGAAAAATTCCAAGTATTCGCTCACGGTCATTTCTTCATAGGCGCCCATGAAATCCGGCACATAGCCAATCAACGGGCGGATTAAATTATTTTGATACCCAATGGTCTTGCCGTCCACGCGCGCCTCGCCCCAGGTTGGCTTCAGCAGAGTGGCCAAAATTTTAATCGTGGTGGTCTTGCCCGCGCCGTTGGGGCCAATGAAGCCAAAGCACTCGCCAGCTTCAATGGACAAATTTAAATTGTCCAAGGCGATCAAGTCGCCATATTTTTTTGTGAGGTTGACTGTTTCAATCATCGCCACGATGAACTCAGGGTACGGGAAGTGGCGGCCAAAAGATGGCCGCGTCATCTGGCAGGGGAATGATGTAGCGAACCAGTACGTCGCCGGTGCTATTGGGAATTTTGCCCGCCAATGTGAACGGAACCGGAGTGGAAACATTTTCCAACTTGCCCATGACAATCAAGCAGGGTTGCGTGAGCCAGCGCGAAAGATCAATGTTTTTCCCAACTTCGCGCGTGACCCGCACCGGATTGGGCGCGTCGGGCGGATTTCTTTGATACGCCGGCGGCTGAAGCATTTGATACAGCGACAGCATTTCCATGTTTGTTTGCCAGCGCCTTGCCTCAAAGACATCCTTCATTTGCCCTGGAATAATTGCCTGGGCCTTTTGAAGAAGTGGTCGTTGATACAGCGCAAAAATTTCCTGTGTCAACGAGCCGGTATTTAATTTCCCGGGGTCGCTTGGTCCGTTGGGGTAAAGCAATTTGGCCACGTCAAGTTCTTGATCGGGCATCCAATCAACGGCAAGCACAAACATGCGCCCCGCATTCGGAAGTGGATCGCTTGGTTGCAACGTAAGGCGCGCCTCTCCTTGCCATTGTTGCGTTTGAAATTGAAATGGTGATACGTGTATCAGGATCACATTTTTCAGCGCGCCGGGCAAGTGATGCGTAAGCGACCCGCTGAGCGAGATCCGATTTGTGTTGCCTTGCGTTGTCGTTGCACGAATTGGTTTGTCTTGAACTTGTGTTGGCGTCGCGCCCCACTGGGTCGCAATATTTCCAAGCCATCGAATTTCAAAGTCGCTGGTGGTCGCGCGCGAGGGAGGAGCGCTCTTGTCTGGCTCATCCACGGGTTGGTCAAACCGCGTCGTGTCTGGAAATCTCGCACCGCTGTCGCCCGTTGGGGGCGCCCAAGTGCTGATGATATTGCGTTGATTTTCGCTGTTATCGACGGCAATTTCAGATTTTCCAAATCCCGGCAACAGGGCGCTGATCCACATCGTGGCGCGGTCAAATCGCGCGTCGGCGTTGCCGGGCGCGGGTTGGTCAATGGTGTCTAGCACGGTTGCATGGCGAATTTCATAAGGCGTGGTTGAAAAAAATCCGCCAACCACATAAGCCGCCATCGATGCAACCAGGGACACTCCGACAAATACCAGCCACGAAAGTCGACGCTGATTTTTTTTGCGCAACACATACCACGCTACGGGGCACGCCAAGACCCAATAGGCCACAAACAAACCAAGCGTGGCAAAAATTCCTCCTATGGCGCGCCCTTGCAGGCCAATCACGCTTGATATTAAATCGCCTCCGCCGCAGTCATATTGATCATATGAATTCGCTTTGGCGATGCGCGGCGGTTCCGATTTCATAAGTCGATCAAAATCATTCACGCTCATGCTGTCGGCGCGTCGGCCCAATATGCGATTCCAAAACACATCCACTTGCGGCAAGGAGTCATTGGCGTACGCCCCACGATGCAAGGCGTCAACATCCAGTCCAATCAATGTAATCATGCCGTGACCAAATGTGCGTCGCACCACGATGCTCGTGCCACCACTGCGCTCGCGGATTTGATTGGAAACGCCCTTTAATCCGCTTATTTTTGGCAAGGCAATCAATCCCTTCCAAGGCGCGCTTAATTGAATTGGGTCAAACACATACAAGGCGGTTCGCACGTTCTCACGCCGCAATTGTGTGGCGCGCGAAAGAATGGGGCGCAACGCCTCCACAGGTACGCCATCGAGTTGCGTGACGCCTTGTGTGGGCAACAAGTCGGATAGAAAATGTGGAGCGCCTCCGCCAATTGACCAGGAGTTGCCGCTTTCGGGCAACACAATCACAAGCGAACCGCCGCGAGCGATCCAATCACGCAACGCCTTGGCGCGGTCCCCCGTGAGCAATTGCGGCGACGCTTGCGACCAGATCACCTCATTGAAACTCCATAAGCCTTCCCAACGATCTGGAAAATCCGCAGGAGAAATTCCGCGCGGCAATTGCGTGAGCGAATTCATGCTGGGTACAAAATTAAATCCCGCGGGAATGGAGCCAAGATCTTGCAACCCCATGCGTCCGTCGCCCACAATGGCAATGACATCCTGATTTTTTTCTATAGGTAGGGATTGTTCCTCGGCTTGCAAAGGTGTGAAGCGAAGCGCGCCCAATCGACCAACTCGGCGCCCGTTTTCAGTCTGAAACACGCTCACATTGAATACCTGCGAGGCCAACGTATTGCAGTTTAATGGCGGCAATTTTGCGTATAACCAACGCGACACATTTTGTCCTGGCGGCAGAATCACCTCGCGCCAATAGGACGCCACGTCGCCGTCGATATTTTCCACATCCCACTGCACCAGGGCAGTGGTGGGTTCGTCCAAGTCACTGCGAAGGCGCACTCGAAGCGCCGTCACATCGCCGCCGCGAAACGCGTTGCAGGCGCCAAATCTTTCGACACGAATTTCCACATTGTCCGCCTTCGCTACGGCGCACAGCATCACGATCATCGCCACACAAGCCAATCGAATTGTTGAAATGAATCTCATCGTGTGAATTGCCATGCGCGCATTTATGGACGAAGTCCCGCCAGTTCCGCCAAGATCGCGGCGTGGCTTAAAGCGCCGCGGCGAAAACACGCCAACTCAAATTTTTCGTTGGGACTATGCACGCGGTCGTCATCCAGTCCAAATCCAACCAGTAAACTTTCCACGCCAAGAATGCGTTGCATCAAACCAACCGCTGGAATGCTTCCGCCGGTTCCAATGCACACGGGATTTCTTCCATACACCTTGGCCAAGCCGCGCTCTGCGGCCACCAAGTATGGACTGTCATCTTTCACGCGAATTGGCGGGTTTTTGCCGAATGTTTTCATTTCGAGCGTGTAGCCCGCGGGCACTCGCGCGCGCAAATGCGCCGCCAATTTTTCAAACGCGTCCTCCGGATCCATGTCGGCAACCAAGCGGCATGAAATTTTCGCCGTCGCCTCGCTGGCGATCACCGTCTTTGCGCCCTCGCCTTGATAGCCGCCCTTGATGCCGTTGCAATCGCAAGTGGGCCGGCACCATGTTCGCTCCATGGCGTTGAAGCCCGGCTCTCCAAAGCCTTGGCGCACACCTGCTTTGCCTAAAAATTCCGCGTCGTCAAAATTCAGTGTGTCCCACTGTGATTTAATTTTCTTTGGCAAAGGCTTGACCTTGTCATAAAAACCTTCGATGGCAATTCGACCATCATCGTGGTGCAAGCTGGCGATCATGCGCGCCAATGAGTTGATGGGATTCGCCAAAGATCCGCCATACAAACCCGAATGCAAATCATGCGATGGCCCTTTCAATTTGGCCTCCACATACACCAGTCCGCGCAACATGGTTGTGATCGCCGGAGTGTCTATGTCCCACATTCCAGTATCACTGACAATGGCAACATCCGATTCCAATTCCTTTGCATATTCCCGAAGAAAAGGCTCAAAACTTTCGCTTCCAGATTCCTCCTCGCCCTCCAAAATCACGGTGACAGGGCAGGGTGGTCCACCCGCGCATGCATGCCACGCGCGAAGCGCCTCCAAGAAAGTCATCACTTGTCCCTTGTCATCCACCGCGCCGCGCGCCACCACGCGCTTGCCCATTGGTCCATCCACAATCACAGGTTCAAACGGCGGGCTTGTCCATAGTTCAATCGGGTCGGCGGGTTGCACGTCGTAGTGACCGTAAAAAAGCACGCGCGGCGCAGTCACGCCTTTGGGTCCAGGATGCGAGGCCAGCACCATTGGATGTCCATGCGTCTTCACAAGGCGCGATTCAAATCCACATTCCTTCAGCACATTGGAGGCCCATTCACCTGCGCGGCGAACATCGGCGGCGAAAGCCGGATCGGTGCTCACGCTTGGAATCCGCAAGAAGTCCATCAAGCGCTCAATGCCCGCGGGTTGATTGGCGTCGGTCCGCGCAAGCACGCTGTCAAGTTGTCCATGTGTTGAAATGCTCATGCCACGAAGGATATCCAAATCACACAACCACTCATCTGACAACCCAACTATATTGAGTTAGCATTCGCTTGAATCATTTCGAACCAGCAACAGGAGATACAACAATGGCAGAGCGCGTGGTGGTAGATCAAATTGACTTTCGCTCCGCGCTTGTTTTTCCACGCGTTCTTCACTCAGCAACCGGCGCCTTTCAGCCGGCGCGACTTTTGGCGGCCACCTTTGTTGTGCTGGCTTTGGCTGTGGCGGGGCGATTTTACGACGCTCTTCATGGCCCCACAATTCAGCCCGCGGGATTGCTTGCGCCAGTTCGAAGCCAGTTTGATTCCGTGGCCAACGATATAGCGCGCCGGGCGGCGCTGAACTATTTAACGCCCGAACAGCGGCCCGCTGGCATGGATATCCGCGGTGGTGTTGATGTGGAGACGGTCTATGTTGCCCTGCAAAATCGTCTTGGTTCGGTGAGCGAACGCGAGGCGGACGGAATTCGGCGCGAGCTGGAACGATTGGATTCCTATCGACCCAAGGGAACATTTGATTCTTTCTCGGTGGCGGTTGGTCGTTGCGTTGATTCGCTCGCCGTGGGCGTTCTTACTTTTAGTCCCGCAGTGTCATTGGGCGCGTTCGCCAATTTATTTATCGATTTACCGTTGGCGTGTTGGCGCGAAGATCGTTGGTTTTGTTTTGTGTTTGGCGCCGCGTTTCTTATAGCCATGGGCGCTGGCGGCGCCGCGCTGTGCCGCATGACGGCCATGGATTTGGCGGGCAAAGACAAACTCTCTGCCGCCAATGCGTTTGCGTTTGTGAAACCGCGTTGGATCAATCACGCTCTTGTTCCAGTGTGGCCACTGCTTACGCTTGTGGTTCTTCTTCCAGTTGCGGCAGGGCTGGGTTGGCTCAGCCGTATTCCGCTTATCGATATCTTCGCTGGTCTGGCCTATGGACTTGTGATTGTCTTGGCATTTTTTGCCGCAATTGCCCTGATTCCCTGGGGTTTTTGCATGCCATTGGCCGTGGCGGCTTCGGCGTGCGAAGGTTGCGACGGTCTTGAAGCCGCGCAACGAACCGTGGCCTACGTGTTGCGCAGACCATTGCACGCGTTGCTTTATTTCATCATGGCCACCATCGGAGTTTCACTTGTCATCTTTATTTCAGACCTCTTCGCCATGGCAACGCTTTCACTGGCCGCGAACTTTGTTGGCATGACCGCTGGCGAAGGACCCATGGCCAGTCAGGCAACAATTCGATTGCTCTTGCCAGATGATGTCGTGCCCGCGCGAAGTCTTGGTTTCACGGCGTCCATGTCCGCGGGATTTGTGGGTATGTGGATCACGGTGGTCAAGTCGATCGCGGTCGGCGCATGCTTTGGCGCATTTTGGTCCGTGGCCACGGGCGCATATTTGGCCCTGCGTAAAACATGTGACGATCAACCCTTTGATGATTTGTGGATGCCCGGCACGCCCGCTGGATCGCGTCAAGATCAAACAGCATAAATTTTATTGGGTGACCAGTGATTGATCATCAAGATGACATCGCTCGACGCGCCGCCAGCCTGTTGCAAAAAGAGCCAAATCTTGCCCTAATTGACGCCATTTCGCAAGCCGTCGCGCGCCTTGGTCTGCCGCGGGAAACCCCCACGCCTTCCATGGCGCTTGTGCGCAAGCACGCCCAGGCGCTTGCCATGGAGCAACTTGGCCAGCAAGGATACGAGCAACAGCGCTACCAACGCCTCGTCTGCATTATTGATTTCATCCGCCAACTTGAACACGAATTTCCACACGCCAAAATTTCCGTGGTGGGCAGATCATGCGAGGGCCATTTTGACGCCGATCCACATGTGCACATTCGGTTTGTCCACGACACGCCCACTCATTTGATCGCCGATGCCGTGGAGCGCGCGCGATTGCCCGAGCCCGAAATTAAAACGTTCGTGTCACGCGTTGGAGTGCTTGAGCAAATTCATAGCGCGTTTGATTTCGCGCCGCTCACAATCACGCGTTGTCCGCCGCGGCAACTCACGCATGCCCATTTGCATTTGCAAACAGGCAAGCCAATCACGCAACGCACTCTGTTGCAATTGGAGCAGTTGTTGATGCGGTGAAAATAAACTTTGCCCGCTGTGCAAGCCTGCAAAAAAGCCGGGCTTGAAAAGCCCTTATTTCAGCCAAATACAAGCAAAATACCTTAAGACAATCCGCCCTTGAGCGAGCTTGGCGCGCCAAATTTCAAGCGCAGTTTGCGCATCGATGGATCATCTTCGCGCACGG
>Ga0114966_10005054_pt1 | contig 11224 bp, 8 predicted proteins | sample M_130207_XF_Meta_FD_87029 | JGI IMG/M metagenome (GOLD analysis project Ga0114966, IMG submission 87029) | Freshwater microbial communities from Lake Montjoie, Canada to study carbon cycling - M_130207_XF_MetaG | ecosystem: Environmental > Aquatic > Freshwater > Lake | place: Lake Montjoie...
AAAGCAATTGAGCCGCAGATAAACGCAGATACATTCTTTTTAATACCCCTTTGAGGGGTACACAGATAAAACAATTCAATAGCGCGAACAAACTGCTAATCCGGGGACGCTCCAATAAAGATCGAGGCCCGACCCTCTCGCCGACAGGTGTTTCCTTTGACCTTATCTGCGTTCATCTGCGTTTATCTGCGGCTCCATGTTGTTTTGAGAGCGTTCCTAGGTTAAGGCGGGCAGCATGGCCGCCGCGCTGGTGCTGCGGATGATGTCTTTCGCTTCCTCGGTAATGCGCGGATTGTCCCGCAACAGCTGGACGTCCTTGTATTTCATGCGGCCGCCCGGATCGTCGTGCGGATAGTCGGTGGCGAACAGGAATTGTGTTGCGCCGAGCATCTCGATCGACTCCGGCAGTTCCGGCTCTTCGGTCTCGATGGTGAAAAAGAGGTTCTTCTTGAAATACTCGCTGACCGGCTTCTTGTTTTTCACTTCGTATTCTTCCAGCGAGGTGAGGCGCTTGCCGGCCGACAGGCGCTCGCTGACGGGCATCACGCGGCGGTGGAAGCGCGCGGTCGCGTCTTCGTCTTCATAGTTGAGCGGCGGCTTGACGAACGCGGCGTCCAGACGGTCGAGCAGTGGCTTGATGAAGGCTGAGCCCGCTTCGGTAAACACCATTTTCAGGTTCGGGAAGTCGTCGAACAGACCGCTGGTGCACAGCGAAGCGAGGCTCATCTGGCCTTCGGCGGGGCACAGGGTGTCGAGGCCGTCGCGCTGGAAGATCATCATGTTGCTGATGCGGTGGCCGTGCTGCACATTGTGCAGGACGATGGGCATGCCCAGCTCTTCGGCGCGCTTGAAGAAAGGCCACAGCTCGCGGTGGCTGCCGAGCGTCTCCGAAAACTGGTGCTCGCGCACCGGGAACACTTTGTCCATGGCAATCGCCTGGAAGCCATTTTTCTTCGCCCATTCCATTTCGCTGATCGCAGTAGGCACGTCCTGCATTGCGACGAGTGCCGCGCCGATCAGCTCGTTAGGATATTTCTTCATCAGGTTGAGGATCGCGATGTTGTGCGAATGCGCCATCTGGATGGCGAGCGCGGGGTCGAGCGTGTAGTTGAAGTAGATCGCCGAGAACTGGCTGAGCAATAATTGCTTGTCGATGCCGAGCTTCTGGTATTCCTCGAGGCGCACGTCCATGTTGGAGAGGCCGAGGTGCTTGCCGCCGGCGCCGGGCGGCGGTAGCGGCGTCGAGCCTTTGACGCGGTACTCGCCCGGGAAGCTCCATTTCACGAGCAGGCCGTCCTTGTCGTATTCGAACCGGGGCCGCAGGTCGGCGGTAGGGCCTTCCATGTGGTCGTAGATGTCGCGCGGCAGTATGTGGGTGTCCATGTCGATAATCATGTTCGGCTCCTGGAATGCTCTATGTAATAAAAGTTATTTCACCGTGATGCCGGTCAGTTTGATGACCTTCGCCCATTTTTCGGTTTCGGCGGCGAGGAACTGGCCGAATTTTTCCGCCGGCATCGTATCTGGTTCGGCGCCGACGTTGTTCTTCAGCTGATCGGCGAATGCCGGCGTGTTGGAGATCTTGACGATTTCATCGCTCAGCCTGCGCAAGATTGCCGCGGGTGTCCTGGCCGGCGCGACATAGCCGTACCACGAGCCCGCGGCGTAGCCGGGCACGCCGGATTCGGCGATGGTCGGCACGTCGGGCATGACGGGCGAGCGCTGTTCCCCGGTCGTCGCCAGTGCGCGCAGGCGCTTGGCGGCGACCGGCGGCAGCAACACCGGGATGGGCGCAATCGTCATGTCGACTTCGCCCGAGATCAAATCCGTGATCGATTGCGAATTGCCTTTGTACGGGATCTGCGTGATTTCGGTGTTCGTCATGCTCATGAACAACGCAGTCGCCAGATGCGTCGAGCCGCCGATGCCGGCCGATGCGTAGTTGAGGCCACCGCGCTTGCGCTTGGCGAGCGCTATGAGCTCCTTCACGTTCCTGGCGGGCACCGCGGGGTGCACCACCAGCAGGTTCTGGGTGGTCGCCACCAGCACCACCGGCGCGAAATCCTTGCGCGTGTCGAAAGTCAGCTTCGTGTAGAGCGCGGGAATGTAGGCAAAAGACGAATTGGCGAGCAGCAGCGTGTAGCCGTCGGGCGGCGCATTGGCGACGAGTTCGTTCGCCAGCAGTCCGCCGGCGCTCGGCCGGTTGTCGACGTAGACCTGCTGGCCTATGGTTTCGCTCATCGTTTTGGCGACCAGCCGCGACACCAGGTCGGCGGTGCCGCCGGCCGTATAACCGACGACGATGCGTATGGATTTCGCCGGGAAAGTTTGCGCGCAGACGGATGCGGCGCAGCAGGCGCTCAGTGCGAGAAAGGTCGCGCCGAGTGAAATGCGTCCGATGGTTATTTTTTTATGGGTATGCATGGAGAGATTTTTCGTTTTAGATAGTGGCGGTGCCGCCGCCGTCGACCTGCAGCGTGACACCGGTGGTAAAACTCGCGCGCTTGGACGCGAGAAACAATACGGCGTGCGCGACTTCTTCCGGGCGCCCCAGGCGTCCGAGCGGCGGGTTCTTCCTGGCACCCGGCTGTTTGAGTGCGGCATTGCTGCTCGCAATCTGGTGGTGGCGCGCGGTGTCGATGGGGCCGGGCGCGACCGCGTTGATGCGGATGTTCTGCGGCGCGTAAATATCGGCAAGCCCCTTGGTCAGCGTGTTGAGCGCGATGTTGGCGGCGCAACCGGGCAGATGGGCAGGTGTCGGCTGGCGGCCGCCGCGGCCGGTGACGTTCACGATATTGCCGTGGCCCTGTTTCAGCATGACGGGAATCACCGCGCGCATCGAGCGCACATAACCGTAGAGCTTGGCCTGCAGCACGCTTTCCCAGTCGTTATCGGTCAATTTGAGGAAGTCGCCGAAGATAGGCGCCGCGGTGCAGTTCACCAGCACGTCGATGCCGCCATGCTTGCGCGCAATCGTCTTGGCCACGCGGTCGACCGAGGCGCGCGAGGCAAGATCGACGCTCGCCACCGTCACGCGCGTTTTGGCCGCGCGTTCGATGTCCTGCGCGGTGCGTTTCAGCGCGCGCGCGTCGCGCGACGACATCACGACATTCGCGCCCGCCATCGCGAGTTCTCGCGCAATTACGCTGCCCAGCGAGCCGCGCGCGCCTATTACCCAGGCGGTCTGGTTCTCGAATTCGCGAAGTGGTTTTTTGACACTGCGTTTTTTTGCCATCTTAGTTCACCCTGATCGAAGCGTTCTTGGCGACTTTCGCCCATTTCACGAGATCGTTGCGGATCAGCGTGGAAAACTGCTCGGGCGTATTGAAAACGGGATCGACGCCCAGTTCGAGCAAACGCTTGTTGGTGGCGGGGCTCTTGATGATCTGCACCAGCGCGTCGTTGAGCCTGGCGACGATTTCTTTCGGCGTGGCGGCCGGCGCGAGGATGCCGTACCAGGTGCTGATGTCGAAGCCGGGCAAACCCGATTCGTTGGCGGTCGGGATCCTGGGGAAGAGGGGGTGGCGTTCGAGCGTGCACACCGCCAGCGCTTTCAACCGTCCCGATTCGACGAAAGGAATTGCGGCCGGCATGGTCTGGAACAGCAGGTCAGCTTCGCCGCTCACTACCGACAGCAGCGCCTGGCTGCCGCTTTTATACGGGATGTGCACCATTTTGGTTTGCGCCATCAGATTGAAGAGTTCGGCCGACATGTGGTTGAAGCTGCCGCCGCCCGAAGTTGAGTAGCTGAAGCGGTCGGGCTTGGCGCGGGCGAGCTGGATCAACTGCCTGACCGTATTCACCGGGATGGACGGATGCACGATCAGCAGGTTCGCGCTGTTGGAAACGAGGCTGATCGGCGCGAAGTCCTTGATCGGATCGAACGCGAGCTTGGGATAGATGCTGATGTTGATCGACTGTGTGCCCATCGAGCCCAGGAATATCGTGTAGCCGTCGGGTGCGGCGCGCGCGGTGATTTCCGCCGCGATGTTGCCGCCGGCGCCGGGCCGGTTGTCGATCAGCACCTGCTGGCCGAAGCGCTCGCCCAGCCGCTCGCCGATCACGCGCGAAAGTATGTCGGTAGTGCCGCCCGGGCCGAAAGGGACGATGAGCCGGATCGGTTTGACCGGAAAATCCTGCGCCGATGCAACGAGTGCCGCGGCCGCGAGAACCAGGCCGGTGACACCATGTAACCGTGCTTTCATGCCGCGTATTCCTTGATCTGCAGGGTGGAGAACAGTTTCTCCAGGTTGTCGCTGTGCTCGAGGCGCATCACCTGTTCGAGCAGGTCGTCGATCTGCACCTTCTCAAGCACGCGCGCGGCGAGTTCGCGGAACTTGGCGAACAGTTCATCGTCGCCGAGCGGGTTCTTGTAGTGACCGCGCGGGTAGTCGATGGTGGCCGTCTTGCGCGTGCCGTCGCGCAGCGTGATTTCCATGCGGCAGGGCAGGAAGGCCGGGAAGCGTTTGCTGAACGCGGGGTCTTCAGTGACTTTGACGCGGTCGGCCATCTGGTGCATGGCCGGATTCACAAGATAGGCCGGCTCGAAAAACTCGTCGCTGAAGCGGCCTTCGAGCAGCACGCCGGCGAGCATGAACGGCAGGCTGTGGTCGGCGGTCTCGCGCGTGCGCGGGCGCCACTTCTCGGGTTCGCTGCCGATTTCGCTCCACGCAAACCAGTAGGTGAAAACTTCCACCGCTGCGATGTCTTCGGCTTTCAGTTGCGAGCGCAGTTGCAGCGCCAGCCCGATCGGCCCCTGCGAGTGGTATTCGGACAGGAACCATTTGATGTTTGCCTGTGTGATGCGGTAGTTGCCGCCGCTTGACGTGAACTGCGGCAGGTCGAACTTGCCGGTGAGCTCGCGCAGACCGTGTCCGCCTTCGACGGGCTCGTCCGGCCCCGTCATGCCGCCAGCAGCCAGCAGTGCCGCGAACACGCCGTTGCGCGCGCCATTGGCGGCGGCGCAGCCTTTCCACATCGAGAGATTGCCGCGCCGCGTGACTTCCAGCGGCAAGTTGGGCGTGATCGCCAGCGTAATTGCCTGCGCAATCTTGTCGCGTGAAAGGCCGAGGATTTTCGCCGCCCCCACCGCGCTGGCCACCGCCGTGTAAAACGCGTGGTCCATGCCGCGCTCACGCATGACGACAGCTTCGAAGAGGCTACCGTAGATTTCATAAGCGAGCACGGTCGCTGCGATCACCGTCTTGCCGTCGGCGTGCGTTGCATCGGCCATCGCCAGCACAGCGGCGAGGATGTCGCTGGGGTGGCCGCCGCCGCCCGGATAGGTATCGTTGCCATCGAGGTAGCGCATCATCACGCCGTTGGCGAAAGTCGCGAGCTCGGGCAGGGCGCGATGCGCGGTGCCGATGACGGTGGCGCCTTTCGGATCGCTTACGCGTTGCGCGAGCTGGCGCGCAATCGTGGAGGGTTCGGCGTGATAAGCGGCGAGCGCGACACCCAGTGTGTCGAGCACGCGCCGCTTGCAGTCGTGCAATACCGCGGGCGGCACGTCCGAATATTTGAATGCGTGCGCGTAATCGGCGATGCGGTTGACGTTGTCGTCCATTATTGAATCCCCGGCATATTCCGCATTACATGATGCCGGCGAAAAACGCCGACATGTCGCTGACCGCTTCGATGTTTTGTACGCGTTCCATCAGCAGCCGGCTGCGTTCCTTTGAAAGCGGCTTTACGCCGGCGGCAAAGCACGCGTCGAGTTTTTCCTGCAGCGCGGCGGCCGCGGGCGGGTCCTGCGGACTCCACGGGAATTTTTCGGTGGTGCGGGCAAGCGTGCCGTGCTTGGCCGTCGTCATGCTGACGCTGGCGGGCGCCCGCGAACTCTGGAGGGTATCGTCAACGACGATGCGTATGCGTGCGGTGATGGACTTGATGGCGGGGTCGTGTATCGCGGCATCTTCGAGGTCGGCAACGCTCATACGCCGCCGCAGCAAGGCGCAGGCGAGTGCGTACTGCACGCTGAACTGCGCCGATACCTGAGGGTTGTCGCCCGGGTTGAAAGGCGCGCCGACCAGGCGATGCATGAAAGTGGAGTGCGTGACTTCGATCGCGCTGACGTCGTCCGGCTTCAGATCGTATTCGCGGATCAGCCCGAACGCAGCTTCAAGCGACGCGTGGCTGCACGCGCAGCACGGATATTTCTTGATCGCGGTGTTCTCGTGCTCGAAACGCTGGCCGAGGCCGTCGAGTATCTTGAGCGGGTTGCCTTCCTGGTATAGCGCGAAGAGGCCGAACTTGCCTTCGATCGCTTCGCGCGGGGCGGTGATGCCGCGCTGCGCGAGCAGTGCAGAGAACACGCCGGAGCGCGCGGCGAGCGCGCCCTGGAACCGCTTGGTGAGGGCCTGTTCGATGTTCGATTGTTGCGTGCCCGCCGCCTGACTCAACGCGATACCGAGTGCGTGGCGCGTTGCCGTCGCGTCGAGTTTTAGCAGCTTGGCGGCTGCCGCCGCGGCGCCGAAGCCGCCGTAGATAGATGTCGTGAACCAGCCTTTGTGCGTACCGGTGATCGAATCGCCGAAGCGCGAGCACAGGTCGCTGGCAATCACGAAAGCTGCGAGAAAATCCTTGCCGCTTGAATGTTCGCGTTCTGCGATGGAGAGCGCCGCGGGCAGCGCCACGATTTCGGCGTGCACGGTGTTGACACCGTCGTAATCGAGCGCGCCGCCGGAAATGCTGTTGAGGAATGTCGCCTGTGCCGGCGGCAGCTTGCCGCCGAAGCCCCACAGCGAGCTGTCGCCGCGGCCGCCTTCCTCGGTCAGAAGTCCGTGCGCTTCGGGCGCGCCCGGCGCGCTGGTGCCGGCCCAGCCGACTGCCAGCGTGTCGAGCATCAGCCGCTTCGCCGCCGTGATCGACGATGCGGGCAGAGCCGAATAACCGCAGCCGACGACGTGCTCGGCGATACTTTGCGAAATGGATTGCGCGGGTTTGGCCGCGGTCTGCATGCGCGTTGCGCTGGTAGCCATGTGTGAACTCCTCAGTACGTATCTTGTTGTAGCGGCCGGCGCGCTCGCCGTCCGTCCTGCGGGATCAAGCTTACCGCGCGGCTGCGGCGCCGGCGATCTTGCCGAATACGGCGCCCGACATGAGTCCGCTGCCGCCGGGGTAATTGGTATAAAAGAGACCGCCGACCATTTCACCTGCCGCATACAGTCCGGGAATCGGCCGGTCGTCGACGTCCATCACCTGCGCGTCGGTGTTGACCTTGACGCCGCCGAACGTGAACGTGATGCCGGCGGTGATGACGAAAGCTTCGAACGGCGCCTGGTCGATGGTGGTCGCCCAGTTCGATTTGTTGACGGCGAGACCGTTGGTGCGGCGGCCGTCCTTCGCGTTCGGATCGAACGGGACTTCGGCTTTTACCGCGGCGTTGTACTCCTTGATGGTGCGCAGGAACTGCGCGCGGTCTATGCCTTCGAGTTTCTCCGCGAGGGCTTCAAGCGTATCGGCACGCACTTTGGTGGCCTGTTTCATGCGGTATTCGTCGCGCAAGAGATGCAGCGTCTTGCCGTCGAATACCTGCCACGCCATCTGCTGCGACTGCTTCATCACCGCGAGTCCGCATTTAACATAGGTGTACATGCGGAAATCCGCGCCTTCGTCGAAAAAGCGCTTGCCGTCCGAATTGACCATGATGCCGAACAGATAGCTGTTTTTCTGGAAGGCGTCGCCCAGCGTGATGTCGCCATAGTTGGGCGTGTTGATGTCGGTCGGCAGGATGTGGCAGCCCGACCAGTTGCCGTACGGCATCGCGCTTGCGTCGAGCGCCATGCGTATGCCGTCGCCGGTGTTGAAGCGCGAGCCGCGCACTTTCGCGAGGTCCCAGCCGGGGCCGAGATAGCGCGCGCGCATTTCGGAATTCGCCTCGAAGCCGCCGCTGGCGAGCACCACGCTTTTGCTGCGTATCGTGACCGCCTTGCCGTCGATGCGCGCGTTGACGCCATGCACGCCTTTTTCGTCATGGATCAGCGACATTGCGCGCGCATTGAAATTGATGGAGACGCCGCGGTCGCGCGCGAGTTTGTAGAGCGCTTCGATGAGGCCGGGCCCGCCGCCCCACACTTCGAGCACCACGCCGCCGGAGAACTTGAACTTGCCGTTGACCTTGTAGGCCTGCTTGCCGTACTTGGGCATGTAGCGGATGCCCATGGAGCGCAGCCATTTGACGGTGTCCTGGCTGCGTTTGACGAGCAGTTCCGCCAAATCCGGGTCGGTGCGGTAATCGGTGACGCGCGCGATGTCGTCGAAAAACTGCTCTTCGGTATAGCTGCCGAAATCGGTGCAGGCTTTTTCGTCTTCGGTGAGGTCGGGCACGATATTCAGGATGTCGTCGCGGCCGTTAAAGGCGAAACGCATCGAGCCTTCGGTGAAGCGGCTGTTGCCGCCGCGCTCGTCTTCCGGCGCGCGTTCGAGCACTATCACCGAGGCGCCGGCCGCGCGTGCCGACAGTGCTGCGCATAAAGCGGCGTTGCCGGCGCCGACTACTACAACATCGCAAGCGAGTTCAGACATGGAGCCCCCGTTACGCCGGGAAATGACGGAACTCGACGTCGTCGTCACGCCCGATCTGCGTGATCAGGTCGACTTCCCACGTCAGATAGTCTTTCATCGCCTGTTCGCGGTTTTCGGTGCGGTCATGCGCGCGCACCCACACGTCATCTAGGGTGTCGGTGAGATTGGTCAGCCCCTGCTCGAGCGGCAGGCCTTCGCGTTTCCATGCTGCGGTGCCGCCGCTCAAGACCTTGACCGGGGCGCCGGTGAGTTGCGCGACCTCAGGTGCCGCGAGCTGGGCGACGATGCCGTCGGCCGAAGTCAGCACTATGCTCTGCGGAGTGGGGATTTTTTTGAGATTGGCTGCGAGGTTGGCACGGATCGCATACCACGCACCGGGAATATGGCCTTCACCGTAACGCGGCTTGCTGTCGAGGTCGATGACCGTCGCCGTACCGCGATCGAGTTCGCGCTTGAGCGCGGCAGGGGCCAGCAGGTTGTTTTTCAGCTTCGACAGGCCGAGCACTTCGGGCTGCGCCGGGCCTTTAAGCAGCGGGCCTGAGCTCAGCGCATCTTTGACCACGTAGACTTCTTTCCATCCCATCTGGATCAGCCACGACGCGGTCATGGTGGCGCGCACGCCGTGGTCGTCGACCAGCACGATGCGCGAGTTGCGCACGCCGGCGTAGCTGTCGGTGGTCTGCACGAGCTGCCCGCCGGGCGCGGAAACGGTCGAGTGCAAACGCCCTTCGGCGTATTCCTCGGGGCTGCGCACGTCGAATACATACAGGGTGCGTTTGTCCATCTCGCGCGCGAACTGGGTGACCTTGGCGACGTTGATGTACTGCACGCCGAAACGCTTGGCGACGCGCGCGGCCGATTCGCGTGCCTTGCGCAGACCGGTGGCGGTCGGCGCGGGGGCGATCAGGTCCTGGTCTTTTGCCACCTGGAAGCCGGCAAGGTGCCAGCCCATGGTGCCGTTTTTCAGCGCCACGACGCGATTCGGGATGCCCGCATTGATGAGCGACTGCGCGCCTATGATGCTGCGCGTGCGGCCTGCGCAATTCACCACCACCAGCGTATCGGGCGAGCCGATGAGATCGTGCGCGCGGTAAGCGAGTTCTGCGCCCGGGCAATCGATGCCGCCGGGGATGCTGACTTTCTTGTATTCGTGGAGCGGGCGGCTGTCGAGGATGACGATTTTTTCGCCGCGCTCGACTTTGCCCTTGATGTCGGCCGCGTCCATGCGCGGTGTTGCGTAATGATGTTCGACGTATTCGCCGAACGCCTTGCTCGGCACGTTGACGCCGCTGTAGATCTCATAGCCCGCGGCCGCCCAGGCTTCGATGCCGCCCGTCAGTATCGCGACGTCGGTGTAGCCGTTGCGCAGCAGCACGTCGGCGGCGCGTTGCGCGAGGCCGTCGTCGCCGTCCAATACGACTACACGCGCGGTGCGGCGCGGCACCAGTAGCGGCGCGCGCAGTTCGAGCTGCGACAGCGGTGCAGTGCAGGCGAGCAGCATGTGGCGCTTGGCGAACATGCCTTCTTCGCGCACGTCGAGCACGGCGATTTCGCCGCCGTCGTGCAGCATGCGTTTGAGATTTTGCGCGGTGACGCCGCGCGCGCCACGCGTGCGGGCGGCTTTTTTCAATGCTTCCAAACTGAACTCCTCCAGGACGGGCCCGGTCATATTGCCGCGGCCGCAATATTGCGGAATGACGAAGAACTGGGGTAGGCTAGTAACGCGACGTTCCAACATGCAGAACGCTATTCCAATTTACCTTAATCGCTGGCCCGGTTTCTGTCAACGCCGGAATGTTTTTCCGGTGCGGCGGCGAGGCTGCGTGAGGCGAATGAAGAACTTAGCCCGATTGCGTATCTGCGTCCAATCAGTTTTTATTATTTACATTTTGTCGATCGCTATAAGCGCGGCGGCGCAGCGTATTAGAATAAGCGCCCTGGGAGAGAAAATATGTTGATGCGATGGTGCCTCGCGGCAGGGTTGGCACTTTCCTGCGCTGTTTCGGCGCAAACTTTTCCGCTCAAACCGGTGCGCATCCTGGTCGGGTTCTCGGCAGGCGGCGGCACCGACGTCACGGCGCGCATGCTGGCGCAGAAACTGTCCGAATACCTCGGTGGGTCGGTGATAGTCGAAAACCGGCCGGGTTCCGGCGGCATGATCGCGACCGAGGCCGTCGCCAAATCGCCGGCGGACGGCTACACGTTGTTGATGGTGGCGGCGGCCGACGTCGTGCAGCCGGCGTTGCGCGCGAAACTTGCGTACGACCTCGAGCGCGATTTCGCGCCGATCTCCAACGTCGTCATCGTGCCTTTCGCGCTGGTGTCGCATCCGTCCGTGCCGGCAAAAAACGTCAAAGAGCTGATCGCGCTGGCGCGGGCCAAACCGGGGCGTCTCAATTACGCGTCGTCGGGCATCGGCAGTTCGGCGCATCTGTCGAACGAGCTGTTCAATTCGATGGCCAAGGTGAGCATCACGCACGTGCCGTACAAAGGCGTGGCGGAAGGCGTCACCGCGCTCGCCAGCGGCCAGATCGAAATGATTTTCGGCAGCTTTCCCGCCACTTTGCCGCTGTATGAGGCGCGCAAGATCAGGATGCTGGCGGTCAGCACGCTGAAGCGTACCTCGGTGATGCCGTCGCTGCCGACGGTGGATGAATCGGGCGTGCCGGGCTACGAGCGCTACGGCTGGTACGGCGTC
>Ga0114966_10005057_pt1 | contig 11219 bp, 9 predicted proteins | sample M_130207_XF_Meta_FD_87029 | JGI IMG/M metagenome (GOLD analysis project Ga0114966, IMG submission 87029) | Freshwater microbial communities from Lake Montjoie, Canada to study carbon cycling - M_130207_XF_MetaG | ecosystem: Environmental > Aquatic > Freshwater > Lake | place: Lake Montjoie...
CCTAGTAATAGAAACATTGTTTCTCCAAATGCTCTCCAATCGTCAATAGGTAAATAGGCACAATTGTAAATTCTATTCGGAGAAATTTCAATTGGCTTTCCACCAAATTGTAAACTACGCATTGAAGGTAAAATCTTTTTATTGTATACGAATTTATAAACTTCTTCAATTTCTTCTTTTAATTCTGGGTGTTTTTTAATGTGCATTTCTTTATTGCGAGTCACTAATTCTTCCCATGTTTCTCTTCTTTGTAAGTCGACTATATACCGTGCATACTTCATATAGACAGTAATGTCAGACAAAATTTCGTTTGATAATTTCATAATTAATTAATTTAAAATAGTTGGTTAGTCCCGGGGCTAATAAATATTAACTACCCGAGTGAATCTCCTGAAATTTCTTTATATTTATTTGCCAAACTTTTACGCAAAAGCGACTCTCCGTTTTGCATATCTTTTTTAGTATCTCTGCCCTCAGCAGACGTTTCTTCAAATATATGAATCTGCCCATTAGACATATTCATTTTCGACGGAAGGGTAATTCCGTCAGGGCCAAAACGATTTTTAATAATATGCCATCTACCAGTACCTGCTATTTTATCAGTTACTTTTCTTGACAGTGATAACACAAAATCAGCAATCATTATTTTAGAATAAGACTCGGAAATTTTACCTGCTTCAATAACATCATCTTCAAGAGCTGATCTATTTGCTTGCGAAGCTGTGTATAAAGGAACTTCATACTCTCCGGCTATACCACGCAAGTCTTCATAAATAGATTCCAATTCATGACGCATTTCTTTTCTAGCTACAGCCCCTCTTAATAAGTCAGCATAGTCGACAATTAGCAAATCTGGCTTTTTACCTACTAATATCATTTTTTCAACATGAGCTCTTAAGGTTGAGCTAGATGCTGTTTTAGTTGGATAGTATTTAATTATTAAATTTCCTTTAAGTTTTGAAACCATTGATTCGATTTCATCTTGATTGTATTTTAAATTCTGCGCTGCAATGCCTGTTAACACTGCATCATATCGCTGACCTACATATCCTTCATTTAATTCCAAAGTATAATGAACTACATTCAATCCTGCTTTAACTGCGTGAGCTCCAACATTAATCAGACCCCATGACTTACCAATACCAGCAGGAGCAACAAACACAATTAGTTCTCCTTTACCAAAACCTCCGTCGGACACTTCATTGATGATTGGCCATGGAGTAGGTATGGTTGCTCTAACATTGTCTTTGTATCTGTCTATTACACATTCGTTATATTCATGACCAACTTCTTTATCAGCTCCAGATTTCATTGCGGCATCTATTGCTGCTTTAATTGCATCGTATTCTCCTTTTCTTAAAAATTCTACAGAGTCTAATATTGCTCTTTTAAGACATTGATTTTTACAAAATCCTAAAACTTCTTCTTTTACAAAATTTAAATCATTTGACTCTAAATATTTATATGAATCTTTTAGTGAATCAATTATTGAAGCTTTTACAACATCTCTGTCAATTTCTTGAACTTTAATTTTAAATACATCTAAAGTAGGGGAAGATTTATACTCGTGAAAGTATTTAACAATGGTTTCGACTATCCATTGGTTTGCTTCTGATTCGAAAAATTCAGGTAGTAATATATCTGAAACTTGTTGTAAAAATGCTTTATCACTTAACAACGATGATATAGTTTTTATTTGAAAGCCATGACCATAATTTGTTAACTTATCCATATTTTTTATTTACTATTTATTTAAATATAATTTATTCTTTTCATGATACCAAATTATTTTTGACTGAACGCTGCTAGCGAATTAAAACTAGTATTTAACCAAGAATCTACATTTGGTATTACTGAGTATAATTTATCCAGCATAAACATTTTTTTAAACAGATACATATTTAAAACTGATATAGGTCTATTTGCCATGTCTATGATCATCAATTTGAAATTGGCTCCTATTTCTAATTCTTCCAACGACATCAATCTCCAATTAAGTCGCATAACAGATTCATTATCTAATACAGTTTTATATACTTTATGCTCGTCTTTCCTGACTTTACAATACTCTAATACATCTTCTATACTGGCGATTTTGTCTTCTAGGAGCAATGGAAATTTGCTTTGTAATGTCTTTATTCCAATTCCGTTTATACCTTTAATATTGTCAGATCCGTCTCCCATGAATATTTTATAATGTATAAAGTTATGTGAAGGAATTCCAAATCTATCTACAACTTCTTTAGGAGTGTAATATTTTTTTTCTACTGGTCTCCATACTGAAGTTTTAGCATCTATTAATTGAATAAAATCTTTATCGTCAGACATTATAATTACTTCACTTCCTTTAGGACGAAATACATCTGTAGCTAAATAAGCAATTGCATCGTCAGCTTCTATATTGTCTATGGATATAAGTGTTATTGGTAGACATTGTAAATATTCTGATAGCTTACCCATTTGAGTACGCATTGATTCAATTTCTTTTTCTACCGACTGCTCTCCTACATCTTCTCTGCGATTAAATCTAGTAGACATTGTACGACCTTCTCTATATCCAGAGTGCATTTTCTTTCTTCGTGCAGAGCCTCCTTTGCCGTCAAATACAATTATACATCGAGTAGGTTTGAATTGTCTTATTACTGCTGCTATCGAGCGCATAAATCCTACATATCCACCAATATGGTCTCCATCATCATTGACTAATGGCACTGCGCTGAACACTCGAATAAAAGAATTCAAACCATCAACAATTAACACTTTACTGTCTTTGTCTAGGCTTGAATTCTGATTTTCATGGTCTTCGCGAACTTGTTTTAATAATTCTGCGTAACCTTTCATTTTTATGATTCCTCTCCTTCAAAATCGGTTTGCACTTGAATATCATCTATTCCAAAGTCTTCACCTGCTTTATAATTAAGAATATACTTTTCACAAATTGTTTTATAAACTTGAGCTTTCATTTCTGGATCAGTCATTAATTTCGATTTGAAATCTTTAGATTGAAACTTAATTATTTCTCCTGTGTCAGTATTGGTGTAAGTATACCAAGCACCTGCTTGTGTTACCAATCCAAAATTCTTCATCATCGTTAACCAACTTCCAAAATCGTCAATACCAGAGTCAAAATAAATATCATAATCTACCATACGCAAAGGCGGGCCCATACGATTCTTAACTACTTGAGCTCGAGTTGTAATTCCAACTACAGCTTCAGGTGCGTCTACAGATTTTGCTAATTTTATTTGACCTACTGATTTAAGACGAAGGCGTACTGACGAGTGAAAGGCAATTGCTTTACCGCCTGATGTTGTCCATTGATCTCCAAAAGTTACTCCTAATCGAGTACGTAACTGATTTGTAAATATTAAACATATACGCTCTCTACCAACGAAGTTAGTAATTTTACGCATTGCTTTTGATAAGATAATAGCTTTTGAAGTCGCCCAACCATCTTTATCATAGTCAGCAGCCATTTCTTGTTTAGTGGAAGCTCCTGCCACGGAATCTACTACTATAGTAACAATTCTAGATTTAGAATTTTTCCTAACAGATTCTACTATACTGTCCATAGCGTCGAAAATATCTTCTATAGTCTCCAAAGGAATGTATAACATATCCTTAAGATTAATTCCTATAGCTTCTAAATATTCTCTAGACACTGCATTTTCAGTATCAATATAAACTGCCAAGCCACCTTTCTTTTGAGTGTCAGCTAGCGCGTGTGCTGCTACTAACGATTTGCCTGAAGCCTCCAATCCTGTAATTTCAATGATTCTACCAACCGGTAGTCCACCATTAGGTCGATTTGAAATTGCCAAATCTAACATGGTAGAGCCCGTTGATATCCATTCTGTAACGTCACTAGGAGCGTCACTATCACCTTCTAAAAAATAAGCTACTTTATAATTAGAGCCTTTGAATTTTTTATTTAGATTGTCGGCTAACACAGAAGCTAAATCGTCTTGCATTTGACTTTCGTCAACTATCGTTTTATTTTTTGCCATAGTTATCCTGTCGTAACCTCTCGGTTACTTGTTTTTATTTATTATTAAATAAAGTGTCAAATGCTGAAGCAACGTCATCAACCTTAGTAGACGAAGCTGTTTCTTCAATAGATGTTTTGTTTGAGTTAGCTGGTTTTGCTGGAGCTGCTACTTCTTCTTCACTTTCAGGATTCAACCAATTATGCAACATTTTAGTCATTTCATCATAGGTAGACTCTTTAAAGATGTCTGTTACCTTAGGTTGATTTGCTAATTTTTCTAAAATGTCTTTGCTGTCGGTTACTGGAGTTTGATTCGGTTTAACACGAATTGAAGTTTCAGGATATGATTTTCCACCTGGTTCAGCTGCTTTGAATTCAACAGCAATGTCGCGACCAGATACTGGATCTGAAATATCGCCATAATCTGGATCTGCAATAAATCCTAATAGTTCTTGATACACAGATTTACCAAATCCCCAAAATTTAACTCCTTCAGATTCTTTACCACGAACAATAATAGGAACATAACAACGCATTGTTGGTTCTAATTTTTTTCCTGATTTCCAATCGTCAGAGTTACCTGTTGATTTTAATTTTTCTGCGAATTCTACTATTGGATCTGGACGACCAAAAGATATCGGAGATAATATTGACTTACCGCCAAAATTGTAATGAAAATAAAGTTCCTGAAAAGGATTTTCTCTATTGTGTTGATAAGGGATAATCCTTATTACTTGAGTGCCTGGTTCAGGCTTCCATAAATTGTTTGACTTTGATGTTACATTTTGTAACGAGTTAAGCTTCTGCTTAATTGCATCGAGATTGATTGCCATGATTTTTTTCTTTTTATTTGTTATTAATTAATTTGTATTTAGTAATTGTCTACGCAAATTCAATTTGTCTAGAATAGTCAAATTTACATTTTCAACACTAACATAACTAAATATAAGTTACTTTATTCAAAGTACCAAATATTTCATATAAATATGTTATAAGTTAATAATCTGATATACTTTTGTCTTTAAAACTTTCAATTCATTATTAGAGGTTACTAACAATGCGTTTGAAAATTTACTCCAATTAACGGAAAACTTAGGATCTAATATTCCATTGTTTTCTAATTGTATCAATGCATTTAGTGAGTTTATAGTGTATAACGTATTAGTGTCTTTCTTACGATGTACTAACATAGCTCCTGGTAATTGTTTTCTTTGATTTTCTTTATCTACATTAAAGCTGCATACTAACTCTTCCGAGTCTTGTATTGACAACACAAATATTCGTTTATATATAACTTCATAAGTTTTTACAATCATACTTGACGTATGATCCAATGACTCTTCGGTCGTGAATAAACAAATTAAAGATAACAATATATATGTAAGTTCTTTTACCATTTATAAATATATTAAAATTTTCTTTCTACGCTGATCATGTTTGAATAATCAGGACCTATTTCTATTTTAGTTGGATACTTGCCTTGTTGCTCTAATTCTTCTTTTATTATATGCAATAAATCAGCTCCGTCTCTTTTGTCAAAATCATAAAGAAAGCTGTCATAGGTATATAGTATCAGCTTCGAAGAGAAAGACTTTGTACGTAGAAGTATGTTATGTATAACCGCCATATTTCTTTCCGTCTCAAAGGACTGCAACATGTAGTTTAAAAGCTTAGCTGCATTCATTTCAGTGAAGAATGATTTGAATAATTTTCTAGAAAACATAGGAGTTTCAATATATCCTTGCTCTTTGAATTGACTCCATATTAACTGAGTGTATTCATGTATTTTAGCAAAGAATGGAATTGTTAAATATTCGCTTCCTATACCTCCATAAAGTTGTTTAAATGATATTGATTTAGACTCTGAATACTCTTCCGGTGATAAAGTTTCTTTATCAAAATAAAACTGACCTAAATATTGATGTACTGATACATTGTCTGGAAATTTATAATCTACTAACTCTGCTAGAAGTCTTAAGTGATAAGCATCATAGTCAAAAGATAACATAAATCCATTTTCACCAAATCTAGAAACAAATGGAGCTCGCTGACCATTGTCTTTGTTCAAAGCAGCAAAATTAATTCCTCCATATCGATTGCTTGGGCGTCCCGTAGTAGTATATATATTATATTCAGAATATACAAAATTATCATGTATTAGATGTTCTGTAAATTTCTTTTTAAATTGCTCGTAATTTACAAAAAGACCATTTTGTTCTATTTGTTGAAGTGAGTCCAACATCAATACATTGTACTTTTCAAAAGCAGTATCATTTTGATAAAAGTCAAATACATCTAAAAATCTTTGAGAGATAGCTTGAGACTTTTCAATGTGTTTGGAAATAGGAATAATGGTATTTAAATTGTTGAAGTTTCCGAAATTTCTAGTAAAGAACTCGTGTGCTGAAGTTTCAAAGTCATCTTCAATTGGTTGATTGTTATAAAAATACTCAACCATACTCATGTCAATTAAGTTGTCAGTATTTAAAAACTTCTTGAATCGTTTTTTGTTGTAAACGAATAAATTTTTATCTTTAGGAAATTGAGTTAGTAAATCTATGGAAAGTGATAAACCTTCAGTGTGATTGAATACTGCAAGTACTTCTTCATCTAAATTAAGTACATATATATATACAACAGATATCGAGTCTGTATATACTGGTCGACTTCCGTTGCAGTAAGTTGGAACAATTAACCAATCGTAATTTTTACTTTGCTCTAGGAATGTCTCAAACTCACTTATCGTTTCTATAATGGTCATTACCTAGTAAATATATGTTATTTAATTCAAATTACCAAATAATTTTTTAATGTCTGATTTTACATAAGGTGAATAAATTGTCAATTCAATGTAGTTTGTTAAAAAGTTTTTCAATCCAGGCATTTCTCGATCTTTTAAAAATACCAGTCTTTGATTGGTATCAGCTACTCCATATTCCGTATTAAATGTATTTGGTACATCGTGAAGTGGTCCTGTCAGCTTCCAAGAAAGTTCTAGCCCTTGATACAAATTTTCATTGATTCCAGTATTTGGTTTTTTCCAAAGTTTCCATTGTGGTTTATTTATTTCAATAATGTCTTCATATGTAGAATAATTTCTTCTTCGCAGAAAATATCTAGTAAATTTTCCATTTTCATAATCATCTAAATCTGGTATTGGTAATATATAAAATGGAAAAAAATCTGGTAATGGCTTTTTAATTAATTTATCATATACAAGATTACCTGGTTGAAGTATTTGATCAATATAACTAATTAATTTTTTCGATTGTGATTTATGTGGAACTGATCCTGTTGATACTACATTGTCAATGTATCTATGATAAAATCCTATATATTCAGTTCCATCTTCCAACATGAATTCTTTACCATTGGTATACAAATTGGTAACAATATGCGATTTAGGATAGTATATTTTATTTCCAGGCATTTTAAATATTTTATATAATTAAGGTCGTATTCTAAATACTGTTGTGCATGAAGTAGTCCAATCATTTCCAGAAACGTTATGCTCAACTGTTAATACAGTAAACACAGCTTTGTTTGTGTTTGAGTTATAAATTGCAGGCATGTAATTAGTAGATACTGCATTTCCAAATTCTAATCCGCTTACCCCGTCTATGGTAAATGAAAAATCTAAAGGATATATTATATGTTTATTTGGATCATTAGCTCCAGAAGCTTGCTTTCTTAAAAAAGCTTGCGCTTCTGCAATGAAACTTGGCACTGGTCCCCATAATCCTACAGTAACCAATGGATTATTGTCTTTGGTATATGTTGTAGCATGGTCTGGTGCAGTGGCTGCTCCTGGTATTACTTGTTTCAAAGCTGCGGTATTTTTATCTGATCCACCGGAAGCTACAGCTGCTGTTGAAGCGACTGATTTTAATTTGTCAGGTATTTTTGCTGATAATGACATTGCTCTACAAACACTGCGTTCTGTTACTGCGGGTATTGGACAAACATCGATATTATCATCCATGTATTGACTTTCTATTACAATTGCTTGGCCTTTGTATGGTGATTGGTCTTCTTGATCAATTGCCATTGCTAATTGAAATGCTCCTCCACTATTTATACTTATAGCTGCAAATAATTGTTTAAAAAATGAATCTAATGTTGTATCGCCAGATTGTTGATCTTTATTAACTTGAGCACCTAAAGTTTCAAAAGTTTTTGCTACAAAATTAACATTAATTAAAATTTTACTTACATCAACACCTTTAGACCCAGGAATCATAGTTTCATTACTGCTAAACGTAAATTTACGTTTTCCATAATCCGCGGCACCCGGAAATAAAAAATCTCTAGGATTTGCTGATGCAAATGGAGCTTTTGGAATACTACTAACTGTAACGTCGTTGTTACAAGATATTCGATTTGTTTTCTCTAGCGGATATGCCTTTATTAAAGAATTATTAATTTCTTGACATAATTGCTCTAAACTAATAAAATATTCTTGATGTGTGTCTGGAAAAGCTCGATCGGCATCTTGCTTTTTTAATTTTCCTGTTTCGTCTTTTTCAGTAAGTACAGATTGTGCTAACCATTGATTTGATATGTTTTGACATGCATAGCCGGCTCTGTAATCTCCTGAAACTAATTGAAGGATTGATCTCTGAGCATTGATATTTGCCATTATAGAATCTCCAAAAATTTCTGCATTAGGAAGACCTGATACCTTTGTTCCCCAAGCTAATAAACCGCCGGCATTTGCTGATGTGCTTAACGTGTCCGTGCCTTTTCCTATTCCAGTAGACGAGCAATTTACGCTTCCGTCGGCATTAATTGACCATCCAAAATTTACTACTTTACCTTTAAAGGATTCTGATCCTCCTAGATTGCCTGCATTTTCCCAACCCCAATTTGCAGATATATCTCCGTTAATTGTAAAAAATCCTTGATAGCTATCTAATTGATCTAAAGAATATACTGTAAATGTTATATCACATTTTTGTATTGAACCATAATTTCCCGAATATGAAGTTTTAAGTGATACTAAATGTGGCTTAGGCAAATGTGAAACGCTTGGTCCGGCGCCATTATATAATGAATTAGGTGTAGTTCCTAATCCTCCTCCTGTTTGAGTTGATAAAGTGGCGCCGGCAGTGGCAGTAGCATATGCCATTTTTTTGTAAAGCCAAGCATATGCATCATCATCTCTTCTTTTAGCTGCATATACATTAGCTCGCGCGGCTATCATGCCTAAAGCTTTTGATTTAGTATAAAATAAAGTTTTTGCCATTATCTAGATTTTAGTTGTTCTTGAAGTAATAATATTACAGATTGAAAATTTTTAGGTATTCTAACTTGCGTGCCTATGTTTAAATTTAAAGAATCTGAACGTAATTCAGGATTTGCAGCTGCGATTATCCACCAGTAAGTTGAATTTTGATAGTATTTAAAAGCTAGCAAATCTAATCGATCGTTAACGGTAGAAACAACATAAATATCATCTGATTGTCTTGGAATTTCAGGATTAATCAATGATATGTAATATTGTCGTTTTATTTCAGTATCCAAGATAAATTTACTTGAAAATATATTATTATTATATCTAGACATTTTAATTTGTAAATTATTATATATTACTTTGTAACTGCATCTGCTAACCATTGACCATTTATTCCTGTGCTAATACCGTATGGCGATAAACTATATGCTCTTCCCATTAATTGTGGGCGATAATCGTTAATTATGTTATATGAAACAGAAACTTCAACTGACATTGGTAATTGTTTAGGATCTGCATTGTTGGTTAAATCGAAATCGTCTGCTATGTCCCAAGATCCTTCATCAGGAAATGTATAAGATAAAGCAGTTAAAAATCCAGGACATCTAAAATACAAATCTCCTATGGTAAGTCTCATGAACGGTCCAGACGGTTTGGCACCTGCGGCTTTAAAATCCGGCATGGTGTATGAAGCTAAATAATTCAATTTACGCCACATTGGTATCATTTCAGATCGAGAAGTAGCGTGAGCTGTAAATGAAAATGTTATAGAACGTTCAAATGAAGAATATTGATACACTCCGTCAGGTCGACCCATTATATCAATTCGATTCCAATTAGGAGCAAATGTATCAGATAGACCTGTTAGCGTAGCTCGAAATGGCATTACATTTAATCCTTCTACTCCATCTTCAAACCAAAATTTAATTAAATCTTTAGCAGTCGTATCGTATATTTCTTCTGATTTTACAATTTTATTATCTGAAGAGCCGATATCAATAGCTGTAATTCTATCTCCTTTAAAGTTAGTGTTTCTAGCTAAAATAAATCTTCCATGAGGATTGTGACTAGCTTTAGCTTGAGCTGCATTAGCAGATGTAATTCCATTTGCAGCAAATCTTTTACCTTCTCTTAAAAAAGATCCTTTACCGCGAGCAGGAGTAGGAGTAGTTATTTCTCTGTGTCCTGAATTACCAAATCCATATTTAGTTTGTAAATTGTTGCCTTTGTAATAATCTAGATCACCGCCAGTACCTAGCTGTTTCAATTGTCCAGGTGTCAGATCTTTGCCGCCAGGATAATCATCATAAATTAACGATCGAAAATCTCGAAATAAATTTGCATCTTCTTTAGTTTTAGGTATTTTATCATAAGCTAATGTTATATATTGATCAATAGACGAAGCTCCTATTTCCGGATTTTGAAGATATGTGTTGTCTCTAGTTACGTGAGAAGATAAATCATGTTTAGTGCCATCTGATAATGATATTCTTCCTGATTCTGCAACAATTGCTGAACCTGATACTTTTTGATATAAACTAGGCAAAAATTTGCCGGTTGTGGAGGAAAAGTCATAATGCACTGAATTATCCGTAGCTGTTGTAGTATTGAAAGAGTCTGTAGTTTTATTTGTTGCAGCTCTTAAATATCCTGCATAGTATCCAGTGTCAGCAAATGTTTTTCTAGCAATTAGCAGTTTAATATCCTCCTGTACGTCAACTGGCTGTTTTGGTTTATATATAGGCGGCAGACCTTGAAATATTTGATCTGCACTGTCTTTCCAGAAGCGACTTAAATTGTCGCCTTCTTCTTTATCATCGAACTGTGCCAACGTAATTTGTCTCGAGTCTGGCAAGTAATGATTATCCATACTAACTGAAGTACCTTTTGCTCTTAATTCACTAATATATGGTCTTCCAGAAGTAAATTTTACTCCAAAATAAGATTCTTCAGCTCTTTTAACAGCGTCTGTATATGTATCTGAAGATCGTCGTATAG
>Ga0114966_10005058_pt1 | contig 11219 bp, 9 predicted proteins | sample M_130207_XF_Meta_FD_87029 | JGI IMG/M metagenome (GOLD analysis project Ga0114966, IMG submission 87029) | Freshwater microbial communities from Lake Montjoie, Canada to study carbon cycling - M_130207_XF_MetaG | ecosystem: Environmental > Aquatic > Freshwater > Lake | place: Lake Montjoie...
ACCTTAAAATTTAAAGAATTAAGTCTCTCAATGAATTCTTTGCTGGCCATTTTTCTAATCCTATTATCAAATATAATCGAATCGTTGCCGACGGCGCCAGTTCGCGATAAATCTCTAAAAATCTGTTCTTCGTCAAATTCGCCACTTACCAAAATTAAGTTCCTGCGCTCTAATTTAGATTTCACTCCTTTCAGAAATGTTGTAAATACTGGAAAGACTCCCATTTCAATACCAATTTTTTTGCCTATGAATCTTGCACTCATTTTACTTTCAGCTGTGATTTTTACTTTCGCTGACTTTCTATTTGAATCGATCAAAGCAAATCTATATGCGCGGACCACTACACTGTCGGCAAGAATGCTTTTAAATAATTCTACTTGATGGAAATTTATAATTGCATAAATTAGTGGATTCTTTAGTCTTGCTAATTGAATTGCTAGATATATACTTAGCGAACCTTCATAGACTTGAATAAAAGTTTTATTCTTTTTTGAAAAATCATTAATATTTCTTGCAAGTGAACATAAATCCCTCAGTTTAATTCTTCCACTTGGATCTTGAAAATTCTTACTTACACACGAGATAAAGTCATTCCTGTCTTTGAATCCACTACGTCCAAAATATAAAACTGAAGTTTGGTTTGTGGAGTTCTGATCCTCAAAAGTTCGGGCTAATGCCGAATGAACCCTTTCATAGTGTCCTAGAGCTCCAATATGGTAAAATGGAGAAATTCCTAGAATCGTCCTGCTCATTCGTCAAGCATAGAGCTAATCAATCATAAATAAGAAAACTCGGAGTGGCAATGAATATTTCTGTTATCGGTTTGGGCAAGGTCGGAAGTGCGATGGTAGCTGTGTTCGCCTCCAAAGGATTCGATATTTGGGGGTATGACACAAATAAGACAACTTTGGATTCATTGCGAAAGAATTTGCCAATAATTCCAGAACCAGGTGTTGCAAATCTCCTGAGTACCCACAAAGAAAAAATAGAATTCACTGAAACATTAAGCGAAGCTGTTGATAATTCTGAAATATCTTTCATTATTGTTCCAACACCTTCCGATCATCAAGGTTTTTTTGATTCTACTTTTGTTGAAGATGCAATTATTGGAATTATTAATGCATTAAAACCCAATAAGAGACATGCAATTGTCGTTTCCAGCACAATCATGCCCGGTGCGATGAAGAGAATATCTGCAAATATTTCAGCGTTGATTTTTGCAAATGATATTTCGATTGATATTCAACTCATTTACAGCCCAGAATTTATTGCACTTGGCAATGTTGTGAATAATTTACTCAAACCACAATTTTGCCTCATTGGATCAGATTCTAATATCCTGGAATCTGACCGATGGGCTGCCAGTTTAACATCCGATATTAAATCCAGAATAACCAACGCCGAAGCGCCTATTCACATGGTGACATTTGAAAGCGCAGAAATTGCCAAAATAAGTTGTAATACTTTTTTAACAACTAAAATCACTTATGCAAATTTGATATCTCAATTGACGGATAAAATCCCTGGGGCAAATGTGGGTGAAGTTTTTGAAGTTCTGCATTCTGATGACCGAATTGGATCTAGATTCTTTAGCCCAGGACTTGGGTACGGTGGGCCTTGCCTGCCAAGAGATAACCGAGCACTAGGAAATTTACTTGACCAGTTACAAATACCCAGTGCACTTCCGTTCGCAACTCACGATTTTAATGAATCCTTGGTAATTCAGATTTTGAATTCATCAAAAGCGAATCAACTATCTGAAGGTGACTCATTAGTTATTCTTGGCTTAGCATATAAAATTGATACTTCGAGTTTAATTGAAAGCCACGCTCTAAAAATAGCGAATGCGTTTCAGAAAAAGGGCATTGCAGTTCGTGCTCATGATTTTCTAGTTGATTTTTCTTCCAAAGAATTGAATTTTCTAGATCACGGAAGTAATAGCCTTGACAAAAAATTGCTTGAAAATGCACAAGGCATACTTATTTCCCATGGTGATCCAAGGTATCGTGAATTTCTAAGCGGAGAAATCATTAATAATAAGATTCTGATAGACCCTTGGGGAATTATCGATGGGTTTTAGTAATATAAATGGAATAAAATCTCGAGAGGCAGCAGCTTAACTTGTGTGATTTTACTGTTATTACACCAGTTTATAATGGTGAAAAATACTTAAGAGAGACAATAAACTCTGTTCTCGCAAATTTCGAATCAAATCTGAGCTTTGATTATATAATTATTAATGATGGTTCAACAGATTTAACACTAGATATCCTAGAAGAATTCTCCCAGCATTCAAGAATTCGAATTTTTAATATACCTAATGGTGGTGAAGCGGCAGCCGTCAATTATGGATTGCAATACGCAACAGGCAAATATGTTCTTGTAGTAAATTCAGATGATCCACTTATTTCTAGTGAACTTTTTTCGCAGTCTTTTTCTGTTATGGAAAATAATGTAAACATTGTTGTTGTGTATCCTGACTGGAATATTATTTCTGATCAAAATGAAATAATTGAAATTAAGAAACTCCCAGAATTTAATAAAGAAATTCTTGTTGGAGAATTTCAATGTCTTCCAGGTCCTGGTGCGGTATTTCGAAGGGATGCTGGGCTAAGCGTTGGAGGAAGAAATACAAATTTCAGATTTGTTAGTGATTATGATTTTTGGCTACGAATGAGTTTGAAAGGGGATTTTTTCCATATTCCTAGTGTATTGGCGCAATGGCGACAACATGGACAATCTACTTCTATTAATAATCGGGGTTTAGAAATGGGGCTTGAAAGAATACAAGTCATGGAAGAATTCCTGAATATTGCAAATTTTGATAATGTATTGACAAGAAAAGCAATTTCCCATGCCTATTATCACGCAGCCTTACTTAGCTATTTCTCCAAAATTGTTCCTGGAAGAAGTTGGATGATAAAAGCTTTCAAATTGCGAAAGTGGTGGATTGAAAATTCTGATATTCGAATAGTTCTATTTTGTCTGTTTCTACCCGCTAGTCGATTTCTAATTCCGATTCTGAATCGAACTCCACTGATTAATAGCCCTATAAAGAAGGCCAAAAAGGCCAACTAGAGGGTAAATGTGAGTATGTTGTTAATAATATGTTAGGTATTGATATCCTAACTTCGTGAATAGCTCCCGAGTATTACAGACCGAATTTGCCTCTAACTCTGATTTTTTTGCTAATATTGTAGGTAGAAATGAATTGGAATTAATATCCTCCGAAGAAATTATGAATTTTTTTGGTTCAAGCAGAATTTTAATAATAGGCGCTGGTGGCACAATTGGGTCAGCAGTTGCTAGAAGACTTTTGAATTCAGGGATAAAGAATGTTTATTTCTTAGATAGAGATGAATCTGCTCTTCACGCACTTGCACTTGGCTTATCTCATGAAGCTGCATCACACTCGGATCTGTGCATTGTAGCTGATATCAAAGATTTGAATGGTTTGAATGAGGTCTTTGCAAAATACAAGCCGGATATAGTTATTCATGCGGCTGCTTTAAAACATTTAGTTATTGTTGAAAGATTCCCTCGCGAGGGCTACATCACAAATGTAGTTGGCACAAGAAATGTTTTAGAAGCGGCAAAAGTGAATGGAATTTCACAAGTAGTAAATATTTCCACCGACAAAGCGGCTAATCCAACCTCAATTCTGGGCAAAACAAAGAGAATTACTGAGTTATTAGTTGAAGAATATAATAAACAATCTGAAGTTACTTGTTGTTCGGTTCGCTTTGGAAATGTATTTGCCTCTAGAGGATCGGTTATTGAGACTTTTGTTCATCAAATATCAAATAAACTTCCTGTTACCTTGACGGATCTTGATGTAACAAGATATTTCATGTCTCATGATGAGGCAGCAAATTTGATATTAGCATCGGCAATGAATAAAAGTGAAGGTGTTTTCGTTCAAAATATGGGCCAGGAAATTCTTGTTTCCGAAATAGTTCATAGATTAGCAACGCATTTAGGTGAGTCCTATTCAACAAAAATTATTGGCCTACAACCAGGGGAAAAATTACATGAGGAGCTTTACGCCGGAGCATATGAGAAAACATCAATACCAGAAATAGTAAAGGTTGAAATTCCATCAAATCTTGATTTAGTTAAAATGGTTGAAGCAATCGGCTCTCCTGAGGACAATAAGCATGCGCTAGAAATAATTGATCAATTGTTGGAAAACAGCGACACAAAGATCGTAAAGTGAAAATCCAAGCTTTAGTGCTCAATTCATGCGCTGCAATTGGTCGACCAGTTTGGCAAAGAAAGCATTTAAGAAATCTCGTCCTTGTAGGAATGGTGGAATCTTCTCATTTTCAAAATTGGGTAAGGGTAATAATAAGTGAAAAACTATTTGATGAAATTTGGGTAGTCCCATCGGATTATCCAGTAAACAGTTTGACCTTTCAATCATTAGGATTTAATGAGAATATGGGCTGTAAGTTAAAAGTATTTTCTTTCCCCCTTGGAAAAAGAATTAATAACATCACATTCAGATTGTTAGATATCGTACTTGGACGAAAATGGAGAAGCGTTATTATATTTAGGTATTTGAAGCGAAGTAAACCAAATTTTCTCCACTTTCATGAGTTGCAACATGGAGCATATTTGTATAACCCAATTTACGAATATTTCAAAAATAGAAGTGGGTTTAGAGTTATATGTTCTACTTGGGGAAGCGATCTCCTTTTCTATGGAGAACTCGATTCGCATAAAAATGAATTAGAAAAAGTCTTCTCCTGGACTGAAACTATGACAGCTGAACGGGATGATGATTTCCGTATTTGTGAGAAGTTTGATTATAAGAATAATTTTGAGGCGCCGGTTTATATTACGGTCGGGCTGAAGGCTCCAATTCCAAATCCAAAGCAGTTGCCTAGTAAGAGAAATAAGATTTTGATTAAAGGCTATCAAGATTCACATGGAAGATCACTGAACGCTTTAGCAGCGCTGGAATTGGTTGATTCAGATGTGAGTAAAATTGAAATCAGAATTTTCTCGGCTTCTGAATCAGTTAAGTTGCAGGCAGAGTTCTTGCGTTGCACTCGAGGATGGGATATTCAAGTTATAGGTAGAACAACAAACCTTGAAATAAGGAGACACTTTAGTGAGTCTAGAATTTACCTAGGACTCGCTATTTCTGACGGACTCTCAACAGCAATGGTTGAGGCAATGGCCAATGGTGCTTTCCCGATACAGAGTATGAATTCTGCAGCTGGAACTTTCTTGCAAAAAGGAATTTCAGGATATGTTGTGAACCCCTGGGATTTAAGCGAAATTTCCGAAGCAATAGATATAGCGCTAAAGGATGATAATTTAGTAGATAAAGCTATGGAAATAAATATTTCAACTCTTGAAAAAATTTATAATTATGAGGATGGCGTAAGTGCAATAAGAAACTTATATTCGAATTAATAATTTTTGAAATTATTTGTAACAACCCAGTCAGCAAATGGTATTGAAGCGGTCCATCCCGGGCTTACCGCGTTCAGAATGTGGGTAATTTTTCCATTTCTCCTGACAACAAAATCTTGCTCGAATTGCCCAGTGGTCTTATTTACTAATTGTGCGCGAAGTCCTGGTTCTTTAATCGTCCACCCTGATGTTTCAGAGACGAGCGGGACAAGTTCCGACCCTCCTTTCAGTAAATTTCTGGTGGAGATCTTGGGGAATTCTGTTATGGCGAGAGAAATCAGATCTGGAAGTGAATTTCTTCCCAAGGCGATAACTGCTGAAATAGATTGTTTTAGATCTTTCTTATCAAAGCCTTGTGAAAGCTTGTATTGCTCACGGCCTAAAACTGGAATTGCGGTTGGGCCGATCTTGATCTTATGATCAGTTGTAAGCGTGAAATGCACACCAAGAAATGGGTTAGCAGGGTTAGGCACAGGATAAACCAAAGTTTTTAGAGGGAGTGAAACATCTGGGATTGTTTTATAAAGTCCGAGTACGGGAAGTAGGGAATATTCTTTCCCTACTCCAAACTTATGGGCAATATGGATTGCATTGACACCTGCTGCATTAATAATTTCTGTGCAATCGATTTTTTCTGAATTCAAAAAGACTTCTTCGTTGGAATCTATAGTCACTTCCGAGCCAAGCTCAAGATTTCCACCGTTCTTGGTAAAGTCTTCAGCCATAGCTTTTATTACATCTTGAGGATTACTTACCGCCGTTGTCGGCGACCAAAGGAACTGCCCATTCGTAACTGCGAGTGGCTCATAATTTGGAAGTTCTGTGGCTGGGAGTAACTTGATATCTACACCGTTTTGAATTCCACGCTCATAGAGTCTCTCGAGCCTTGGTAATTCGTCCAGACTTTTAGTTACTACAACTTTCCCTGTCTCTCGAATTTCAATCGAATGTCTGGCAATTACTTCTCTTAGGGCACGGTTACCATCACGGCAAAATTTGGCTTTGAGTGAATCTGGCGAATAGTAGAACCCAGCATGCAGTACTCCAGAATTTCGACCGGATGCGTGGGCTCCTAGAAAATCTTCCTTGTCAGCGACAAGCACATGAGCTTTTGGGTATTTCTGAAGCAGACCATTTCCAATTGAAAGCCCAATTATTCCGGCGCCAATAACAACGAAATCAAATTTCTTCTGCATAGCCCAATAGTAACTAAATTTTGAACTTAACCGATAAACTTCACGAAATTAAAGGATGGTGTGAATTGCAAAAGGTTCTTATATTAGGTGCGACTGGAATGCTGGGAAGTGCCTGCATGGAAATCATGGGCCATAACTCAGAAATAGAGCTGGTTGGGACTGCTAGATCAGGAAACGATCGTTACATTGCATTCGATGCACGGACTGATTCCATCGATAAGTTGTTGGAGAGCATCAAGCCCAATTGGGTAATCAATTGCATTGGAATCATCAAGCCGCACATCGATGAAAAAGTTGCCGCATCTATAGAAAATGCGATTCAAGTTAATTCTAAGTTTCCAATTCTGCTCGCAGGGGAAGCAGAAAAAATAGCTGCAAAGGTCATTCAAATCGCAACTGATTGTGTCTATAGCGGCGTCAAGGGCTCCTATGTTGAATCAGATTTACATGATGCAACTGATGTGTATGGAAAAACAAAGAGTTTAGGTGAAGTGCCGAGTCAAAATGTAATGCATATTCGTGCTTCAATAATTGGACCTGAGATAGGTAGATCTACTTCTCTTCTCGAGTGGTTTAGAAATCAAGCAATCGACGCAAAACTTAATGGCTTTACAGATCATCTTTGGAATGGTGTAACAACACACGCCTTTGGAAAGCTTTGCCTTGGGATTCTTAATAGCGACGCATTTATGGCTGGCCCTCATCACGTAATCCCAGGTGATGTCGTCTCAAAAGCTAAGTTATTAAGAATATTTGCAGAAGCATATAACCGAAAAGATATAGTAATTTCGGATGTTATTAGCCCTAAACAAATAGATAGAACTTTGGGAACTGAAAATTTAGGGCTAAGTAATGAACTTTGGGCGCTAGCTGGATATATGTCTCCGCCGACCGTAGAAGAAATGGTTCTTGAACAAGCTGAAATGCTAAAAAATTAGCCTCTAAAACTCAATAAAGAGTACGGCTCGTACTTCTTTGGTTGATGGCCGTTAAATGTATTTGAATTGAATCTCTCAATTAAGTCATCAACTATGCGATATGAGGCTTTCCCGTCGCCAAAGCCATGTTTCCATGAGTGAGCCTTTAGTTTGTCTAAAGCTTTCACCGTATCCGCAATTGAACTATTTGAAGAAGGGTCAAATTTAACAGCTGATCCAAATTCATAAACCTGTGGGCGTTCAGTAGCTTTCCTCATCTGTACTGCTGGAATTCCTAACACGGCAGTTTCTTCTACGATGGTTCCAGAATCAGTTAAAACGCCTTTAGCAGCCACAATTAATTCAAGAAGCTCTAGGTAACCGATTGGATCTACAAGCGTTACATTGTTGGGAATTTTCAGCCCAAAGAGCTTTAATTGCTTTTGAGTACGATAACCGGCTGGAAAAATAACTTTTCCATCGACGCATGAGGCAAGCTCCAAAATTCGAATTAGTGAATCTTTATTCTCAACATTTTCACGGCGGTGACAGGTCATTACGTAGAAATTCTCCCCTGCTACTTTGTATTTATTGCCAAGTAATTCCGATATTTGTTCCTGGCTCATTCGTAACTTGCCACTTAGGAAATATTCTTGCAAAACATCCACGATGGGATTGCCTGTAACAATAATATTTGAATCTGGTATTCCTTCAGCGACACCTTGTGATTTATATACATCCAAATATGCATAAATATAATCACTTAGGTGATCAGCTGTGGTTCGGTACTTCTCTTCAGGCATGCGCCAGTCATAGGAGCGCATACAACCTTCGATATGAACGATAGGGATGTTTAGTTGTCCTGCTGCGATTGTTCCAGTAACTGTATTTGTGTCGCCTAGGAATACTGCGACCGAAGGTTTAATGTCATCAAATACTTCACCCAGCCGCGCAATCATGCTTGCAACAAGTTGTGAATCTGTTTCACCCTTGATATTCAACTCAATCTCTGGCGGTGCCACGTCTAATTCACGGAAGAAAACATCCTTCAAATTATCCGAATAATGTTGGCCGGACCAAATCAACTTAAAATCATCACCAAGTCTCGACCGTAATTCACGCAACATAATGCTTGCGCGAATGACATCTGGTCGAATACCAAGGACCATAACCATTGGTCCTCTAGCTTTATTATCTTGGTTCAATTGTCCAAGGATTCCAGTAATCAAATGGGAATCTGAAATCATCTCCCTGGCTCTCTTCTAAAGTTGATGAAGAGAGAAAAAGCACAATCGCATCTTTTGACAAGGTCTTAAATCCATTAGCGAATCCCGCAGGGACAACCAAGACACTTGGGGTATCAGAAGAGAGGACATACCTAGATACGGACACGGACTTATCTGGATTCTTTGTGTCTGTCATTTGAACTGCGCCAACCAAGATCGAGCCCTTAATGGCGATAATTGCCTTTGACTCTTTCATATGGCCGTGCCAAGCCCTTATAAAACCTTGTTCGTGGTTTTCTACTGTGTAAAAACGTTTAAAACCGTTAACAAGAAAGTCATTTACGAAACCGAGCGAACCACGATCGTCAACAGCCTTTCCACCTTTAATCAGAGTTGGTTCTTTATAGTTTTGCGTCATCGCTTTACCCCCCACTGAAGACGTAAATTTTCTGAGTTATTAAATCTTGGATTTGCTACATCTTTAATACGTTTTTGCGTTATTGCATCGGCAACTTCACGGATTCCATCTTCAATACTCCAGCGTGGCTTGAAACTTAATTCACTTCGCGCCTTATCAGAATTAACACGGTAGTTTCTGGCATCCTGAAAAGAGATTTCGGTTTGTTCTATTTTTGCATCATCGACTATTTTTTGAATTCTCTCTGCAAGCTCTAAAACTGTGACATTTTCTGTGTGCAAGTTATAGATACCTGTTTTTGAATCGGCCAAATGTGGAATCGCTGCTGTTGCCACATCTCTTACGTGCAATAAAGGTCTAAATTGTTGGCCACCAAAAACACTCATAGTTCCTTCGAGAATGGCTCTGATCGTTAAAACATTTAGAACAAGATCAACTCTAAGTCTCGCGAACGAATCACTAAGACCAAATAGCGTACCCAGTCGAAAGATCAATGGTGTCGCTTTGCTATTTAGAAGAATACTTTCTGCTTCCAATTTAGATTCTGCGTAAAGAGATAGTGGGCCTGTAGGACTATTCTCATCAAGAATCCCATCTTGAGCGCCATAAACAGAGCAAGTGGAAGGAAAAATTATTCGGCCATCAAAGTTTTCAGTAAGGTGTCGTACCGCTTCAACGTTAGTTTCTCTAGTTAATTTTGGATTTATTGCACAGGCCGGATCGCCAACAAGTGCCGAAAGCCAGACGACGGTATCTGCCCACTTTAGATGCGGTTTTACGGTATCAAAATCTAAAACATCACCAAAAGCAAAATCAACTTTTTTTAAGTAAGAATCCTCGTAAGTTAAATTATCCAGAACGCGGACATCGTGACCAGCGGTTGTCGCCTCATCGGTAAACCAGCCGCCGACATAACCCGCACCACCAACAATAAGTACCTTAGCCATCGCCTAATGATCTCCAATTTTAAAGTAAGCCCTCCGCTTATAATAGTGGGCTAGGCAATATAAATAAGTAACCCCAACCTTTTTCGCCCTAGAATTATTGGAAGAACGCTGAATAGGCCGCTTCATGCCCATTAATGAATTGAACTACTCCAAATCTTTCTTCAGAGAATTTCTTAGCAGCAGTTCCCATCTCTAACCGAATTGAATCATTTGCGATGAGATAATTTAGTTTTTCTTGAAATCCATTCAAATTATCTACGAGGAATCCTGTTTTATTATTTAGGACAACCTCATCCACGGAGCCGACATCTTGAGTCACAATCGGTAGACTTGCAAAGCTTGCTTCAATGAGGGAAATCGGTTGCGCTTCATTCTCAGAAGTAAGAAGCGCGACATCGCTTGTACTCCAAATAATCTCTGGTGAGGTCCAACCTAAAAACTTTACATTTAGTGTTGCCACTTCTTCTAAGTCTTTTCTAAGTTCACCTTCACCTCCTATAAGAAATATTTGGTTTGGGAAAAGCTTTGCGATTTCTAATACGCGATCAGGGCGCTTAATTGAAGTTAATCTGCCCAACCAGCCAATCACAATTACATTTTGATCAATCCCTAAATTCTTTTTAGCCTCAGTCTTTCCGATTAGATTAAATGGTGGAATTCCTGGACGCATGACTTGAAATTTTTTATCACTGCCAATGCCGACCTTGATCAAATCGTCTCTTACTTGTTCCCCTGCAGCTAACAATAAATCTGTTTTAGAGGCAAGAATTCTTTCGATAATTATTATTAGCTTTGTGACTTTATTTGAAAAATAGCCATAAAGAAGATGTCCGTGAAATGTATGTACTATTTTTGGTCGATTAAAAAAAAGCGAAAGTGCGGCAAGACGACCAATTAATCCTGCTTTTGCTGTGTGGGTGTTGAGAATATCAGGGTTTGTAGACTTAATAAACTTTCTTAAAAAGAAAAATGCTTGTAGGTCAGAAGTTAATGATATTTTTCGCCCTAATCCCGGAACTCGAATACCGCCTAGCTTTTTAAAACTTAAATCTTCCGATTCTCCTTCCTGAACACTTCCTGCCAACAGTAAT
>Ga0114966_10005059_pt1 | contig 11217 bp, 7 predicted proteins | sample M_130207_XF_Meta_FD_87029 | JGI IMG/M metagenome (GOLD analysis project Ga0114966, IMG submission 87029) | Freshwater microbial communities from Lake Montjoie, Canada to study carbon cycling - M_130207_XF_MetaG | ecosystem: Environmental > Aquatic > Freshwater > Lake | place: Lake Montjoie...
ACGAGTCTCCCGCCGAGCCGCAGGCGTGTCGAGACGGGTGCTGGATCGCGGCTCAGCGGGAGCTTTGCCCTTCCTCAAGATCTGGTTCCACCGCCTGTTAAACTGTGTCGCCATCCGCCGAGATCTTCGCACAATGACGCAGATCCTCGACACCCGGCCAGCCCACTTAAAGTGGGGAAGGGCGATCGCATCACAGCGGTTCCGGGGCTGGCTGTTTTTCGGGCGGGGGACTGTGGCTGTCTGTCGCCGTCAATACTCCCAACGTCCCTCGGGGCAACCGTTCCTCGCTCAACGTTGTCTTCGCGAGGCCATCGATTCCGTGACTCGTGGTGTCGCTGTCTGACAGTCTCGATTCGTGACCGTATCGATTCCTTGTATCGCGTCAGAATCCCTTCACCTCTGGACCCGGAACTCGTCCTGTTCTCGAACGACGTGGCTGATCAATCTCGGATTTGGAAAGGCGTGGTTGGGAACTGATGACGCGACTCTGTCGCCGGCCGTTTTGATGTTCGGACAGCAGTGGCCTATTCCGGCCCACCCGAGTCTATGGACCTTGAAGGACGGTGACCCAGCCAATCACCGATTCCCCATACTCGTCCCGTAAAACCTCCTCCGTTTGACAAAGGATACGGTATCCAGCGACGCGCGCGACAGCGATCAAATGCTGCTGATGATGCGTGAAACGCCCTGAATCTGTCAGGTGGAATGGAAATCTTTCGCCACGCTCGACGGTGAAGGCCAAGAGGCCGCCAGGCGAAAGATGTCTGGCGGCAGCGGGCAAAACCTGCATCAAGTCGCCGAAATAGATCAGCGTATCGCAGCTGGCGATGACATCGAAGCGTTCCAGCGGATCGCGATTGAACCATGCGGTTAATTCGACGGTTTCCAATTGATCGTAAACACCACGTTCGTGGGCCAGCGCAATCATCGCCGCGGACAAGTCGATTCCGACCAGTCGCTGCACAAGAGGCCTCAATAATTTTCCGAACAGGCCGGTGCCGCACCCGATATCGAGTGCGTTCAGATCGTGTCCAGATCCCACCTCCTGTGCGATGGCGGACAACAACAATTCGGGAGCCCGATAATTGAGTTCACCGCACATATTCTGGTCGTAGAATGACGCAAAATGAGCATAGAGTTGCTCGATACAACGGTCCGAGGCACGCTGCGGCGGCGATTCATCTCGCAACGCGATCAGCAGATGTTCGATCTCGGCATCATCCGGAAAAGCAGACTGATAACGCTCATAAGCCTCGCGAGCCTCGAATCGTCGACCGACAATGTGCGCCAATGTTCCGAGTTGATACCACTGATGCGGATTCTCGGGAATCAGTTCGGTGACGTGCTGCTGACAAATAAAGGCGGCAAGAACCCGATCGCGGTTTCGCAGAACTGCGGCGGTTTCGATCAATTCTGCTGCCGTAAAAGGCGATGTTCGCGGCAACGTCGCGACCTCAAGCATAAGACTCCTGTCTGCAACCAACAGTCCCTGTGCCACCGCTTGCGTAATCCACTGCAGACATCCCGCAACATCGGGTTGTGCCAATAAGGGGAGCACTGCGGCAAGGATTTCGTCTTGAGTTCGCTGTCCATCAGCGAGCTCAATCATCAATGCTGCCATCGGATTGAGCCGATGCAAACGATCGAGTTCGACGTCGTAGGCCAAATACCCTTCTGCAGTGGGTGACAGGAGAACCGATCGTTTTCGCGAAAGAAACATGAGGCACACGCGTCAAAAGTCGATCCGGCAAACCGAGGTCCACAAATGGTTGCCCGCTCGCCAAAACCATTCAGCACACAAAAAAACAGTGTTCCTGTCTCCACCAAGACTATGAAACATCGAGGCGGAAACCTTTCGTTCGCTCTTTCGAGTGAAGGTCCAGAAACCCTCCACAGAGCGTGCCTGAGTCTAGACGCGGCCTTGACTCTTGCCTTTCCCAACTCGACCGTCGCATTTCCCTTTCCTATCACCGCCAGCCGTTCCCGGTCTGCGGAGTGTTTGCGACAGATCGCCGTCGCCTTTTCCTTTTCCTTTTCCTTTTCCTTTTCCTTTTCCTTTTCCTTTTCCTCCATCACCACCTCCATCACCATCACCACCTTTGCCTTTTTTGCCTTTGCCTTTTTTGCCTTTGCCCGTCCCCTCAGCCTCGTCGGCAAGGAGGCTTGATGCTGGGAGCGTCAATGCCACTGCACCAGCCATCAAGAGGCTCCTTAGAAAATCGCGCCGATGGGGGGCAACCCCGTCCAGTGCCGCTTCAATTTCATTTCGGGTTTGATCTGACATCAAAATTTCCTTGTTTAAAAAACTCGCAACACCGACGATTTCAGAGCGGGCGTCGTTCCAAAACGTCCCTGGAAATTCTCTTTTGCGACCGAATCACTGATAAAAACCCTATCGATTTTTCGCTAAAGTTTCCTCAAAACCTATTTCCCAGATCATCAACTTCGGAGGCAATGGCCCCCACATCGAGACTCTTATCCCGAACTTTGTGCGTCCTGACAAAAATCAAACCTGTGATTTCAAAACAGTGTTCCACAAGTCATGACTCGGTACCAACAAACCCGCCGGAGACCTAAAAGTTTCGCGGATTGATCACCTCACAAGACGAAATCTGGCAGTCGATGATTCGAGGCTCGGCCAGTCGCCCGCAGACTTTTTGTTTCTCGTCGGCCGGCCATACACCACGGACATGTGAGGCACTATACCGTCAACAAACCGAGTGCCGAACAGTTTTGCAGCGGACTGCTTGAGGCCCTTCGGGGGTTGGGAGGTCTGTCATGACGAGGTCATTGACCAACGTCCTCGCTATCGGATTCGATGATGTATAAATCGGAATCACCTTCGCGTTCGGAAACGATGAGCAACCGTTTTCCATCAGGATGCCATGCGGGAAAGTCGTCGCGTTCTGGGTGATCGGTCAGGCGTTGCAGGTTCGTTCCGTCGGAGCGCACCACGTAGATCTCCAGATTTCCATCACGGGCCGAAGTAAACGCAATGCGTTGGCCGTCCGGCGACCAAGTCGGCCGGATGTTTCGTAGCGGATGATTGGTCAACTGTCGGACACCACTACCGTCCAAGTTCATGATATAGATTTGAAAATTGCCATCACGACTGGAGCTAAAGGCGATATGACGACCGTCGGGCGAGATTGCGGGCCAAGCATTCGTACCAACCGTTTGCGTGAGTCGCCTGAGACTCGCTCCCTTCATGTCCACGGTAGCAATCTGTTGTCCACCGGGGTCAGAAAGCGTCAACACAACGCATCGTTGATCTGGCGAAATTTTCGGCGAGCGCACTGTCCCCCGTGCTTCTTGGGGAATGAATCTGGTTTCGGTTCCGTCCTTGAGATCTCGAATCACAAGAATCGATTGGGGACTCGTATAAGTCAGGACAAAGCACAGGTAGCGTCCGTCAGCGGTCACATCCGCGTCGAACTGGTGCGCCACCAGTGACGTGTCAAGGCGTTCTGGGTTTGCATCCGACAGTCGCATCTGCATCAACGACACCTGATTTGGCTCGCGATGCATGGAGAAGATGACGCCCGCCCCTTTGTGTGTGAAAACAGGGCTCAGTTTTAACGCACCATCGCGAGTCAGTCGCTGCGGTTCAGTGGCGATCGCGGAACCACAGGTGAAGATCATCAGGCCTACGTAAACCAGACTCTGTCGTCCGGACAGACAACCCGTCCGAACACAATTGCGCACTCGATGGCAGAAATGGTATTGCTCATTCCGCTGCGTTTGTGAAAAACAACCGAAGAACCCTGACCGACCCACGGAGTTGATCTTCGATCGATTTGTCCGCAGTTGTTCACAGCAGATCATTGATGACGCGTCCTCTTTCGAGTACTCGGAACTCGGCTCGCCGTTGAGTGTTGACACCCGCCAGTTCCACGATCGTCGTCCCGACCATCTCAGGCGTCACCGGTTCTGTCAGCGGAAATTCCCCTCGCGGGTCGCTCTCCCCAATGGCTCGTCCGGGCTGGACACCGCCTCCGGCCCAGACGGAAAAATAACAACGGGGCCAGTGGTCGCGCGAGCCGATGTTATTGATCCGTGGCGTCCGGCCGAATTCGCCCATGCAGACAACCAGTGTTGTCTCCAATAATCCACGGTCCTGCAAATCGTCCAGAAGCGTCGAAAACGCCTGATCCAACAACGGTCCGTGCCAGTCGGCTAACAGCCCAAAATTGTCGGCATGCGTGTCCCAACCATAGTCGGAGAACGGATACAGCACCTCTGCATACTGGCTCCAATTGACTTGAATATACGGCACACCCACCTCGACCAACCTTCGTCCCAGCAGACAACTTTGCCCGAACGACGTTCGGCCATAACGGGTCCGTGTTGCCGACGACTCGCGTGACAGGTCGAATGCGTCCAACGTCCGACCACCGCGCAGCAGTTGAAAAGCTTTCTGATGCAAGCCGTCCCATTGTTCAAGCCGGCCTCGATCGAGGTTGCGACGGACCCTGTCCAGTTCGCCAAGAACTCGTCGACGATCGTCCAACCGTCCGGGGCTCAATCCTTCCAGCAGTTTCAACTCGGGAATCGATACCTGGCCTGTTTTCGCACAATTGACCATAAACGGGTCGTAGTTCGGCCCCCAGACGCCACCGCCGTAACCCAGACTCGGCCCGTCGCCGTCTCCCACGGGACCTCGAGACAGCGAAATAAACGGCGGAAGGTCGCCGGAACCACGATTGCGCGAAATAATGGAACCGATGTTCGGCGGATATCCTGAGGGCTTGCCGTTGCCGCTTTCCCCTCCGTCGTTTGCCCGACCACATGTCCAAGAAATCGAACCGGCTGCGCGGTGGCCACCGTCATAGTTGATATTTGTCCGGACAACAGAAAAGCGATCGCTTCGCGCGGCAAGTCGTGGCAACAGTTCCGTAAACTGCATGCCTGGCGTTCGCGTAGAGATCGCAGAGAACGGACCTCGATACTCAGAAGGTGCATGCGGTTTTGGATCAAACAGGTCCAGATGGCTTGGACCACCGACCAGCCAGATCAACATTACCGACCGGGCTTGCGGTGTCCGCTCCGTCTGCGCGGCATTCAACAAACCACCCGCCATCGGTAGACCGGCAGCGAATTGCAGAAATGATCTGCGACTCCATCCTGAACAATCTTTTGCCGAATAGTTTCCAAATCCAAACATCGCCAGAGGCTCCCACCCCTATTCCGCCGACTGAACTGCCTGAGACGCTAGAGACTTTTAGACGGAACATCACCGCTAAAGTATGACTGAGGCCGAAGCGGAGTCAATGTGTGGCGTTGAAAATGAGGGCATGCAGATTGTCAAAGCCGATGTCTTGGCGGCCCCTCATGAAAACACGGCGAACACCGGTTCGCCGTGTTTTCTCGTCGCGAGTCTGACACATTCCATTATCCTCGAGTCGTCTCAGGATTATTTTTCTTGGGCAAGGGGTGTCTTCGAGTGGGGAGCGTCACCCGACGGGATCTGCCGACTGAGCATTGTTTCTGTGAAACCCTTGAGGTCCGTCCAGAACGTCCCCCGACCGGCATAGAGCATCTGTAACTTCACATTTTCCGGGAGTCCGTTGGCAAATGACCATTGGCTGTATGCGGCCGCGTTACCGAAGGCCGCAACAGCGAGTTTGAATTTTCCAGATTTGGCTTGTTCCATGAGTTTCTGGGCTTCGGCGGTTGCTTCGCCCAAGGCAGTCGTGGCTTGGCGATCGAGTTCCGCGGTCTTTCGATCGACTTCAGCCAAACGTTTTTGCGTTTCCGCAGCGGTCTCAGCCGCCTTTTTTCTCGCATCCGCAGTCAACTTTGCGAGTTTGCGTTCCGTTTCTACACGAACGGTTGCCGCCGCAAGATCGACATTCTTTTCTGCTTCTCGCAACGTTCCTTCTGTCTTTGCGGTCAGTTCTTTCTGCTCGCTGGTGAGTTTCAATTCATTCGCCAGATTCGCCCGTTGAATTGGGATTCTCACTTTATTGGGAACATAAATATAGCGGACGAGGCCGCTCAGAAGCGACAGGTTCTTTTCCTTGAGCGCGGTGGTGAAGGCACTGGAGATCTGCTTTTGGAAGTCTTCGCGTGAATCACCCGACATTAACTGAGGAGCACCATAATGTGATCCCTGATTGCGGACGATGCTTTCAATTTGTGGAACGACAATTTTGGACTCGATCGCTTCTAAGTTTCCAAAATTTTTGATGGCATTCGCCGCCTGATTTGGCATGACCCCCCAAATCGCGGTGAAGTCGATGTGCATGTTGAAACCGTCCGACGAAGGGAACGCAGTACCGCTGTCGTCACTGGCCACTTGCGGCTCACCGCTGTCATCCAAGATCAGCCGACCTTTGTCGTCGGTCCGCAGATTCGTGGAAAGGCTCTTTTCGTAGTACCCCACCAAAATAATATCGATCTGCTGTTCTCGGGGATTGATCAAATAGATACCGGGCTGCAATACCTTTTCCTGAATACCGACAACGGCCCCGGTTGACTTATTGTCGGTCAGATTGGTCACGACCCCCGCATAACCCGTAGGAATCTCGACCCAACCATGATGCTTTCCATGCAGAGTTTTCTCGGGCTGCAACTGTCGAACGACCTGAAAGTCATAGCCATAAGGATTCACACGATAGCGTCCTGGTCCATAGACTTTGCGAAGTACTCCCGCATGTTTGACGTCACCGATTTCACCATCCACGAGGTACTGACCGGCAGGCAGCGTTTCACCAAATTTGCTAGTGACAAAACCAATTTCGCGGGGACCGACCTCATTGTCGGGAACAATTTTTGTTTCCCACCACACCGGACAGTAAAAGTGTCGTCCGGGACCTGGCATGTGTTCCAGGACACCGACCTCCAGCACTCGCGATTGATCTCGGACAGCAAAGCGACCCACGGCCGGACGGGCCCACCCGAACAGCAGCGGACCCTTGTACCGAAGCAACAGACTAGAGCCGACGGGAACCTCGATCCGATTGACCGTCCACTCGAATAAGCCATAACCCACAACGAGAATTCCAAGCCCAATGAGGCAACGGATTGCGTTTATTCGTGATCGACTCATCTGAGGTCGCCTCTGCTTTTACTATTGAGTTTCAGTATTTTCCGCGGTTTCCCGGACGGGCTTGGGATGCCGCTGTTCGTTTCTGACGATCCAGGCCTGAGTTACTTGCTCGGTTTTTCCGATTGGTCAGGACGCGAAATCATGGCTTCGAAAATCTTCATCAGCGGACTATCGGCCGTATTCACCATCATCTGTTGGTAAGACCCCGCCAGCTTCTTGATCAATACGTAGCGGGCGTATTCCGCTCCGTCCCCACCGAAGGCGGCAACGGCTGACTGCCAACCCGCGGCTTCGGCTTGGTTGTTGAACTGCTCCACTTCGGCGGCCGCTTGACCTCGCGAAAGAACGGCTGCGGCCTTGTCCTTGGCCGCAGCCTGTTTCAATCTCGCGACAGCCAGCTGTTCTTCCGCCTTGATTTCCGCAACTTCTCTTTCTCGAAGGGCGGCCGTGGTGATTTTCACGACTTCCTGTTCAGCAACCACCAACGCCTGTCGTTGCAACACGGTCTCTTCCTGAACTCGCTGACGCTTTTCCGATTCCTGCTGCAGGATTTGTTGTTGATATTGTTTTTCCGTCTGCTTGGCGATTTCGCGTTCCTGAATCGGTGTCGCGATCTGAGAAGGGGGAATAATGCGAGTGATCAACGCCTGAACGATTTCGACACCACTTTTGCTGCATTCGATTTCCAGTTCCTGCTGAAATCGCGTCTGAAATTCACCACGACCACCGATAAAATCTTTGGCCAGAGTGTTTGAACCTTCCATACGACAAAAACCTCGTGCGTTCGGAAGGATGATCTTGTTGATCAATTCTTCCGCGATCGCGTTGCCATTAAAGTCTTCATTAAACATCACATACACTTCCGCAACGCGTTGCGGATCAACTCGAAACTCGATAATGGCATCGAGGCTGACCCAGAAACCGTCCTGCGACGGAAATCCAAACTCTTTGTTTTCCGCGAGGTTGAATCGCTGACTGCGACAATCGACCTTTGAAATTCGCTGTTCAAACGGATTAATCAGATGCGTCCCTTCACGGAGAGTTTGGTCCTGCACACCCCGCTTTCCAGCCGGAACAAGAATCACATTCGGGTTATCCGCCAGAGATCCGGAGAGATTCGTCACCACTCCTTGGAAGCCCGCATCAATGGTCACCGGATCAACTCTGAGGACCGTATACAGGTGCGGATTGATCGGATACCGCCCGGGCAGTTTGACTCCGGAAACAACACCCTTCTGCGAATCATTCTCGGCGAGAAACTGCCCGGGCGGAAGTTCGTCACCATACAGCCGGACCAAGACGCCGAGGTTCTCCGATTCGATCTCCGTTTGTGAAACGATCTGCCAACTGTAGTGATACGGATTGCGGTAGTGTCGTCCTTCGAGAAGGATCTCTTTTTGAACGCCCTTGTGGTTTTCTGACGGTGCCACTTCATCGCTGTTGTTCAGGTCAATTCCTGTCTTGCGAATCAGAATCGCCATCTTTCCCGTCGAAACCTCGATCAGGAATTGGTCATAAACAGCCCAACCACCAAGAACAACACAGAGCCCGAAACCGATCAGTGCCGAGACTCCCGATCCCCACTTGCTGGGAGGGGGAATTCGAACAGAAAATGGCCTTCGCATGCTCAGCAACGATTCGTCGTTCATGATCAAACTCCTCGGATTCACGACCACGATTTAGGTGTCGAAACCCTACTTCGCAATGAGGCTTCGAACAGCACGATGCCGCCACAAGCCGAGCATAACACGTTGGCCGCGGAGGACCGGTGGAGAAACTGAGAATGATCGAATCTTTCGATACAATCGATTATTGCGAAAGTTCGGGCCTGCGTCGTCCTGAGGGCGGCTCTCTCCACCAGCGCGAACAACGGGGGATTGTCATTCAGGGTGATGGCGCGGCGGTATCGCTGTTCAAGGAACAATCGGCATCGTGTCCCACGGGAGCGAACCCTCTTCGCAAGGTGTTTTCTGTCACGCTCATCGGAATCAGAAAGTGTTTGAGATAGTCCGGTCCGCCGGCTTTGCTGCCGATACCGCTCAATTTGAAACCGCCGAAAGGTTGGCGGCCAACACAGGCCCCCGTGATGGGCCGATTGAGATACAGGTTCCCGACGGAAAAATCCTGACGGACTCGTTTGAGATTCGCCGGACTCCGACTGTAAATTCCACCGGCCAAGGCATAATCCGTATCGTTGGCGATGGAAATTGCTTCGGTAAGATCACGCGCTTTAAAAGCGACCAAGACCGGCCCAAACACTTCTTCCTGAGCCAATTTGGAATCTGGAGCCAGATCGACAAAAATATGCGGTCCAATGAAATAGCCCTGAGAAGCAAGTTGCGCATCGAGACTTCCCAAGATCAGTCGCCCGCCCTGCAGTTCCGCTTGTTCAATGTACTTGAGAATCCGGGTCACCGCCGCTTCATCAATCACCGGTCCGATATCTGTTGAGGGAAGTTCCGCAGGACCGACGTTCAGCGATTTGGCGGCCTTGACCAATCGAGTCAGGAATTCGTCATAGGCCTCCGCAAGAATGATGACTCGAGAACAGGCGGAACACTTTTGACCCGCGTATCCGAATGCGCTCTGCATCACTCCCACGACAGCTTCATCGAGATCGGCATCGCCATCAACAATGATCGCATTCTTACCGCCCATCTCCGCAATGACATGCTTCACACCACGTTGGGAAGCATGCGCCGCGGCAGCATTCTCATTAATCGCCAGTCCCACTTGCCGCGACCCGGTAAAAGCAATCAGGTCAACATCCGGGCTGCCAACGAGCACCGGACCGACCTCTTCGCCGATGCCGGGTAGCAGATTGATCACACCCTCGGGCAGTCCGATCGAGTGAATGATCTGCATCAGTTTGGCGGCGACGACAGACGACTGCTCAGCCGGCTTCATCACCACCGTATTTCCGGCGGCAATGGCGGCCGTCGTCATCCCCGTGAGGATTGCCAGCGGGAAGTTCCACGGTGCGATCACCGCCACAACACCCCGTGGACGATAGTAATAGACGTTCTCTTCACCGGGCAAATCGACGCGTAAGGGGTTGTCCAGCAATCGTATTTGCCAAGCATAGTAGAGACAGAAATCAATGGCCTCGCACACATCCGCATCAGCTTCCACCCACGGCTTGCCACACTCGTAAACCTGCCACGCCGCCAATTCATAACGACTTTCACGGATCCCACTGGCGATGAGTTCGAGATATTCCGCACGATACTTTACCTCGGTTCGAGACCACGAGGGGAAGGCGCGCCGAGCCATATCGATGGCTGCGATTGCGTCGTCCGGGGTCGCGGATGCGATCCGGCCGACAATCTGCTGCTTGTGCGAGGGATTTCGAGAGACAATCGTGGGCCGGGCATGAATTGCTTTTCCGCCGATGCTGATGGCATAGTCTTGCCCCAGTTCATCCGCCACTTTATCGAGCGCGTCTTGCATGGCATCGCGCACCTCCTGCCGACTGAAATCTGCGACTGGCTGATTGACAAATGCAGGGGGGGGAAGTGGCGTTTTTGTGGGTGTTTTACTAGCAACAAGGGTCGGTTTCATGAGCAGGTCCTCGATCTTCACGTCGTCGTTGTAACTGTGTCTCAGAAAGGAATCGTTTGATGTATTTTCCAGTAATCGCCTGACCAGATAAGCCATGCCCGGCATCAGTTGTCCGAACGGCGTATAAATCCGCACGCGATAGCCCAACCCGGAGAACGCCCGGGCCTGTTCTTCGGCCATGCCGTACAACATCTGCAGTTCAAATCCCGCATTAGGAATCTTGAGTTGCTTGGCACAGGCTAAGACATGTGACTGGCTCCGCAGGTTGTGACTGCCAAAAGCCGGACGCAACAGGGATCGATTTTCCAGAAGCATTCGCGTCAGGCGTTCATAGCTTTCGTCCGACTGCCATTTCTTGTCGAACACCGGTCTCGGCCAATTCCGACTTGCGGAGACGACGGTCTCATAATCCCAGTAGGCGCCTTTCACCAAACGCACCCCTACCGGAGTTCCCCGCTGCTTGGACCATTCGAGCAACCCGGCGAGATCCCGATTGGAATCGATCAAATAGGCTTGAATCACGATGCCAACATCACTCCAGTCTCGAAATTCAGCCTCGAGCATCGTCTTTTTGAAGATTTCGAGCGTCAGTTCCTTATAAGCGA
>Ga0114966_10005060_pt1 | contig 11216 bp, 6 predicted proteins | sample M_130207_XF_Meta_FD_87029 | JGI IMG/M metagenome (GOLD analysis project Ga0114966, IMG submission 87029) | Freshwater microbial communities from Lake Montjoie, Canada to study carbon cycling - M_130207_XF_MetaG | ecosystem: Environmental > Aquatic > Freshwater > Lake | place: Lake Montjoie...
ACGGATGAACGGCTGGCGCCCAACCATGTCACTCTCCTGAGTCTCAGACGCACTGCTGGTCCCGCGGGCTTCCGTTCGAAGAGCACTGACCGCGTGCACGGCATCCAGCATTGCCGCCAATGGTTCGGGTGTGGATAAGCGATGGTCAGTCCCGATTTCGACGAGCACGGAGGCCGGGTTGCTGGCGACCAATTCTTCGCTGCTAGCGAACAGGACTATGTCGTCTTGCCGCGAGTGGATCACGCGCGTCTGCGGTCTGACCGTTTTTGCGTTTCCCCATTTCTTCCAAGCTGGGGCGAGCAATACCATGCCCGCGTCGCCGATGTTGATGTTCATCGCCACGGCGCCACCGCGGGATGACCCGACGACGACGTCTGGCGTGTGCTCGTCAAACGCCGCTTGGGCGATGAGAACGGATGCGTCGAAGTCGTCCGCGGGAAGCGCCGGGTTAATTACCGTGAATCCGTGTTCAGCGAGATATGTCGGCTTCGTGCCGCCAGGGAGGGACTCTTTGCCGTGGAGAAAAAGGATCTTCATGGGAGGTCTCCTTTCATGGCCGAAACTTGAACATGTGTGGAAAACCACACAAAGGCCAAGGGCGAAACAAGGTAACCTCCGGCTTCGCTGAAATGACGCCGAATGACCGAACCCAAGAACGCCGCAGGCCCACGAGCGATGTCGTTGCGCAATAAGCTGGGTTTGTCGCAGGCGCCGTTCGCGGCGAAGTGCCAATTGTCGGGGTGGGACGTCAGCCGTGACATCGTAGCACGGATCGAACTCCAGGTCCGGTGCGTCACGGACATCGAACTCATGACCCTCGCCGGCGTGTTGCGGGTGCCAGCCGACGCGCTGCTGCCGAAGCGCCGGTCGAAATAGCCCGACGTGTCGCTGGTGAAGTTGCCGTGTGCACCCGATTCGGTGACTTCGGCGGGCGGTTTGCCAAATGAGACGGACCGTAGAAGGATTCGTAGATAGGTTGGCTTCATACCCGTGGCGCTGTGGCGCAGATGTGCTTTCGCTCGTTCGAAGCGAGGAGCGTAAAAAGTCACGCGCCCACAAAATGGGGGCGCGGCCAATTGTGCGTGGCCACGCACAATTGGGTTTTATCTGGGCGATGGTCCGAAGAGGGCGGCGATTTTTTTTCTGTGATGCTGGCCGCGATCGCAGCCTCTCCGGCTTGGGGGCGGCGGTGCGGGCGGCTCCGGCGGAGGTTTCGTCCGCCGAGGCAAACGGGTGGGGTGATTGGGGCGGAAAGGAAAAAATCTGGAGGTGAAAAAATCTTTTTACGGCGAAGATTTCCTGATCCGCGATGCGCGAGGCTTGGTAGCGAGGCTTGGCCGGGGCGGCACTAACGAACGATCGGAGCTCGCGGCCGGTCGGACTTAGGAAGCGGCTGACTGGCATCAATTCTTGGGGATTTTGAGTTCATTAAAAGTCGGATAGTGAGCCAGCAGCGCCTGCAAGCGGCCAAGTCCGACAGGCTGCTGGCGGCAAATGTTTATGCTTAATCGGGGTGGAGCGTCTGGCTGGTTTTTTTGGGGGGCGGGAACCCGCGGTGGATGAACTTGCGCAAGGCAGGCGGTCGCGGGCGGGCGGTGAAGTGTAGGCTTGAGTCGCGCGGGGAGGTCGTTTTTTTGGTGTCGTCTGGTTCAAGCTGGTTCCTCTTCTTATTCCCTCCCGATGATTTCATTTCGCTCTGCGTGGCTGACGTTAAAAATTGGCGGGGTCTGCGCTCTGCTGAGCGGCGGGCTGGTGGCGACGGGGTGGGCGGCTGCGGCGCAGCCTAATTTGATTATCATTAACATTGATGATCTGGGCTACGGTGAGATCGGGCCGTTTAACGGCCGGAACCGCACGCCGGAGCTGGACCGGATGGCGAAGGAAGGGCGCAAGCTCACCAGTTATTATGCGGCGCCGGTTTGCTCGCCTTCGCGCGCGGCCTTGATGACGGGTTGTTACCCCAAGCGGATTTTGCCGATTCCCGGCGTCCTGTTTCCAGGTGCGGAGATTGGCCTGAACCCGGCGGACCGCACGATCGCGGAAGTACTGAAGGATGCTGGTTACGTGACCGCGGCGATCGGCAAATGGCATCTCGGGGATCAGCGGCCGTTTCTGCCGACGAGCCGGGGCTTTGATACCTATTTTGGCTTGCCTTACTCTAACGATATGGGGCCGGCGGCAGAGGGCGTGAAGAGCAACCGTGGAGTGCCGTTGCCAGAGACGAAAGCGGCCAAGGCGACGGCGGCCAAGGCGTTGCCGGCCACCGAGCAAGGCACGGGGATGCGGACGGAGCAACCGCCGCTGCCCCTGTTGGAAAACAGCCAGGTGGTCGGTCGCGTCCGCGGTGAGGAGCAAGTGCAGTTGGCGCGACGTTACACCGAGCGGGCGGTGTCATTTGTCCGCGAACGCCGCGAGCGGCCGTTTTTCCTCTATTTGGCTCATAACGCGGTGCACTTTCCGCTTTATCCGCGGGACGAATTTATGGGGCGCTCCGGGCACGGCTTGCTGGGTGACTGGATCCAGGAAATTGACTGGAGTGTCGGCCAGATTCTGGCGGCGTTGCGTGCTGATAAATTGGATACGAACACGCTGGTGCTTTTTACTTCGGATAATGGCGGGCCGCTGCAACAAGGCGGGATCAATACTCCGCTGCGCGGCGGCAAGGGGACGACATTTGAAGGGGGGATTCGCGTGCCGGCGATCGTCTGGTGGCCGGGCAAGATTCCCGCGGGAACCGCCAGTGGCGCGATTATTTCGATGATGGATGTGCTGCCGACCTTTGCGGGTTTGGCGAAGGCGAGTGGTTTAAAAGATCGGCGGTGGGATGGCGTTGATCAGTGGCCGATTTTCGCGGGCGAGCCCAAAGCGGCGCCACGCGAGTCGATTTATTTTTATCGTGGCCTGGTGTTGGAGGCGGTGCGGTCGGGACCGTGGAAACTCCATCTGGCGAGTGGCGAGTTGTTTCATTTGGGTGATGATATCGCGGAAGCGCGGAATGTGGCGCCGCAGCAGGCGGGCGAAGTGCAACGGCTCCGCGCATTCGCGGCGGCGATGAGCGGCGATCTTGGGCTGGATGGAGTGGGGCCGGGGTGTCACCCGCTGGGTCGGTTTGCGCATCCCGAGCCGTTGATCGCGCGGGATGGCACGGTGCGGGCGGATGCGGTCGGAGCGGTCAAGCGCTTCCCGTAGTCACCAGGAAAGTTTCGTCGGGATGGGGGTGCCGGACGGGTGGCTCACAAAGGCTTCGCGCGGCGTTGCACTTGGCAACGGATGCGCTGGTGGCCGCGAAGGGCCGAGAGGTCAACGGTGCCAGCGGGATCGATGGCCAGCCCGTTGGCGCCGGCGTGAGCGGCGACTACTTGCCAACCGTCGGGCAAGCGAAGGCGGAGGAGGATTTTCGCTGGAGGGGTCCGGGTCGGTAGATTGAGATCAGCGGTGACTTCACCGGCGCTCAGCCGGGAATGAAGCGAGCCGGAGAATTCACCGAAGGCGGTGGGGGCTCGTTGCACTTTGATTTCTTGACCGTCTTCCAACCAACGCTTCGGGGTGGCGAAAAAGAGCCGCAGGGTCTCGGGCTTGCCGTCGTCGTTGAGATCGGCGTCTTGAATGATCATCGTGCGCAGCAGCGAGAGCAGATGGCCGTTGGCGGCGCTATTGGGCGGGCAATAGAAAATCCGGCCGTCGGTATTGACGGAGTCGAGGGAGGCCCCTTCGCCGCAGATGAACGTATTTCGAGTGAAGCCTTGGGCGAGCATCCCGTAGAAGCTCACGAGTGCGCGTTCTGGTTCGTCGCGGCGCAGGGTATCGAGCGCGTACCGAGTACCGTAAAGGGGATTAACCCGTTCCGGTCCGGTCCAGAAATTGAATTCGTCGCCTCCGGAGCGGAGCATGCCCATGAAAACGCCCCCGTGCTGTTCCTGGAAGTGGGGAATCCAATTTTCCTCTGGGCTGCCGGGCGGGAAGATGCCGCTGCCGATGGTGTAGCCGATGACAATATTCCAATAGCTCCCGATTCGCGTGCGCACGATCGGGCTGTGGAGGGGCTCATCTCCGTACAAGGCGACGGGAATAAAGGGAGGCGTGGTTTCGCGGTGCGCGCTCTGGGCGATGGCTTTGAGTACGTTCGCGCGAATCTCGCGGGCGATGCCCGCGTAGCGCTGGGCCTCGGTGGTTTCCCCGATCTCGGCGAGGACGGTGCTCAAATCGCGGAGGGCGCGCCACGCGTTGGCGTTGGCGTTGACGGCTTGGGTGGGTGTGCTGATGTCGCCGGCATAACGTTCGGCTGGCAGGAGCCCGTGTGGCCCGGTGCGGTTCTCGACGATGCGACGGGCTTCCTTTTCCCAACGCGGCCGGAGTGCCCGCACCCATTCGGCATCGTGAGTTTGCCAAAAAGTCTGGCAGACATTGCGAATTTTAAAACCGGCTTGGTGGTATTCGAGGCCTTTGCGCGTGAAATCGAGCAGGGGTAAAATGAGGCGGGACATCTCGTCGCGGTAGCCCCAGTGGAGCAGCGCGAGAGCGGCGTCGCTGCCCTCGGCCTCGTAGAGCTGGTTATACTGATTGCCGGCACTGTAATGCATACGGTCGCCGTTAATCAGCGCGAAGTTTTGAATGAGCAGGTGCTGCCATGCGGAGTTGACGAGGGGCTCGGGGGTTTGGAGGTGCATGCCCTGGTCAAGGATGCCGCGCCACGTGGCGAGAGCGGTGCGGCGCTGCGCCGCATAATCGAGGGTGAGAGCGAGGTCCGGGGGCAGCGGCTTCGTCGGGATGGCGAGGATGACGGCGTTGGTGCTGGTTAAACGGGCGGTGGCGCGTTGGCGCTCCCATTTCCAGGCGGCGTCGAATTTGGCGACGGTTTCGCCCCGCTCGTTGGTGAGCATTCCGGGGGAGAAGCGGATGGGGGTGCGGTCGTCGAGGGTCACGGTGATGGTGCCGTGGTCGCCCTGCACGAGGGAAAATTTAACGAAGACCACGCCATACTCAGCGAGTGCGGGGTCGGTGCTGGCGAACGCTTCCAGACGATAAATCTCGGCGAGGCGAGCTGAGGGACCCGCGGTGAGGGGCACGGCGCCCTCTGATTGGAAAGGCGAGCGATGCTGGTAGCGAATCTCGACGATCGGCCAGTAGCCCTCGGCGAGGGTCGGTTCGCTGAGACGCTCGCGGAAGGTCCCGTAGATGAGTTCGTCGGGGCCCACGCGAAAAGTGAAGGGCAAGCCCTGGTCGTGCCAGCTGCGGGCACCGCCGCGTAGATTGATGCCGCTGCCGTTGGCGATGAGCCGCGCCTTGACGGCGGCGCGCGGGGCACTGAGGACGATGGGATAATATTTGAAGTCGGCGTTGACGTAGCGGGGAGGGGGCAGCAACGGGGCGAAGAACTCGTAACTGGCACCATTGGGTTGGGCCATGGCGGCCTCGCCCCAGACATCGCGCTGGGCGGCGAGGGCCTCGGCGAGGGTTGGGAGTGGGGCGGGTGCCGCGGTGAGGCGGCAGAGCGTGAACGCGCTGAGGAGCGGGAGAATTCGCCGGAATGGGCGGAGGCAGACGGAGCGGGGGAGAGCGGTGTGGGTGTGGGCGCGGGCGCGGGGAGCGGGCGAGTGAGGGGAGAGGAAAGCGGGTGGGCGCATATTTTTAGAAATTGCCGCGGAGGCCAAAAATCCAGAGGGCGCCGTAGCGATCGCTTTGGCGGAATTTTGCGTAGCGAGGGGTGTCCGGGCCCCAACGCTCGAAGTCCTCGGGTTCATCGGTGAGGTTGCGAATATTGCCGAAAAGCGAGAGCTGCTTGGTGAGGCGATAGTCTCCGGTGAGATCGAGGAGTCGGCGAGGAGTGGCGTAGGTGAAGGTGCCGGGGCCGACGCTTGCGCCGGTGATTTGGGCCAGTTTCCGCTGGCTCTGGTAAGTCCAGTTTGCGCGGAGGTTAAAACGTGCGCGCTCGAAGCTGAGGCCGGCGCTGGCCGTGCGCGGGATCATGCCGGCGAAGTTATCGGCCTCGGTACCGGTGGCGCGCTGCGTGCTACCGCTGGCGAAGACCTGGAAGCCGCGCGCCCAAGCGGGTAGGAAAGTGAGGCTCTGGCGGTATTGAAAATCCAGTCCGGTCATGTGGACTGTAGAAGGAATGTTGTACTGGGTGCGAACGTCGTAGAGGCGGTATTCGGTGGGGTCGATGCCATGAATGGCGAGAAACTCGGGGGTGCTGGCGAGGGTGGTGCTGCCGAAGAAATTTTCGAATTGTCGGCGAAACGCGCCGACGGAAACGAGGCCGATGCCATCGAAGTAGTATTCGAGACCCACTTTACCCGTACGCGCGCTCCAGACCTTGATGGCGGTATTACTCAGGGTGATGACGTTGCTGGGACTGGGTGGCGCGGAGAGGTCGGGGAGGGTAACCCCGCCGGCGTACTGGTTATAGTTGGGTCGGCCGACGGAGTGATAGTAGGCGGCGCGGGCAATCAGTTTTTCGGTAAGATTATAGCCGGCGTTGAGGCTCGGGAAAAAACGCAGATATTCCTTGGCGACGCGGGCACCACGTTCGAGGTAGGTGCGTTTCGAGATATCCAAGGCGGTGCCCGCCATCGCGAGTGGTTTCCCGTTGGCGCCAAGGAGGACCCGGCCGCTGGCGTCGCGTTGATAATTGAGCGTGGGATCCTCGCGAGGGCCCTCGGCGGAGATATTGGTTTGCTCGGCGCGGAGTCCGCCGGTGAGTTTGAGGCGCTGCTGCAGCAGCGCCAAGTCGCCCCGCAGATAAGCCGAGCTCGTGACCTCTTGGGCGTATTTGGAAAGGCCCACCGTCGAGCGGTACGCGTTGTTTTCGTTCGGAGTGAAGTAGGCTGGCCTGGCTTGATAAAGATCCCACAAAAGGCTGTTGCTGATGCGTTGCGTGGAAGGGAAACCGAAGACGCCGGGGCGGCGGGAAAATAATTCATCGAGGACGACCTGGGCGTTGTCGTCGCTGGCGCCGTTTGGCGTGGTGGAGGCGCGACCATCGGCGCCCACGAAGCTGTAGACTGCGGAGCCCCCGATCCGGTCGCGGGCGGCTTGGCGGACATCGAGACCCGCTTTTAGGCCCACGGGCACGATCCAGGAAAAATCACGGGCCAGATTGGCGTAGGCGCTCCGCTTCTGATCGCGGGAAATGTCATCGAGGCGGCGACCGTACTGGGAATTACCACTGCCGCTGGTGAGCGTGTAGTTGGCGAGCAAGTACGGATCGACCGGGGCCCCGGTCGTGCCGTCGGTCACCGTAAAACGGGCCGGCCGGATATAGCCGATATCATCGAAGGCCACGGTTACTCCGGTCCGCTGGGCGGAGACGCCGCCGAAATATCCCTGGCCGAGATTGCTGGTGACCTGCCGGGCGCGGGAATCACCGAGGCCGAGTTCGGCTCTCCACCCGCGACTCGCGTGGCGGTAGATCAAGCCGGCGCTGAAAGTGGCGGAGTCCTGATCGCGATCGGCGTTTGCCATGCTCAAGGTGCCGGCCCCGGCAAAACCGTGCGTAAAGCTCGGGCCGAAGTTACCGGTGAGCACTCGGTTGACGCTGAAGGTGAGATCGCGGCTGCTGTAGTCGCCCGCAAAGAAGATTGACTGGAGGGAGAGCGAGAGGCGGTCGGTGGGGCTCAACTTGTAATCGAGGGTCGCTCCGGCGGAAGTCCGGCGGGTCTGTCGTGGAAAATCCCGGAAGAGATAGTCGCTGAGGTAGGGTTTGTCGGGGGTGGTCGTGGGCAAGTTGCCGCCGTTGCTGGCGGCCGCGGCCCCGCGCCACGTCGTTTGGACGAAGGTGGAGGGCTGGTATTGGGTGGACGAGCCACCGGAGAGGGTGAACCCGAAGCGCTCGCTGACGGGTCGGACGTAGGAAAATTCAAACCCTGGATTGATTTTGCGAGTCGCGGCGCGCCCTGGGCCGGGGGTGGGGTGGAAGTCGCGGGCATCATCGCGCAGGAGCAGGTAAGCGCTGGCGTTGAACAACGGTTTGGACCGGTCGAAGGCGCTGCGCGTGACCATGTTGATGGAGCCCGCGAGGGCCATGCCGGGGGTTTCTGGGGTTGGGGAAAAACGGACCTCGATCCGCGATAGATTATTGGTCGCGACGTTGGTCATTTGCATATTGCGCGCGGTGTTGGCTTGGGCGCTGGCTTGGTCGAAGCCGTTTACCGTGACAGGCGTGTAGTCGGCCGGCGCGCCCGTCAGTTGGATATTCATCGCCTCGCCGCCGACCCAGGCGATGGAGACCCCCGGCACGCTTTTAAGCAACTCGCCCACACTGCCATCCGCGGTGGTCCCGAATTCGTCCGCGGCGATTACTTTTCGCATATCTGCCGCGAAGCGTTGGTCGTTAATGGCGATGGCGCTGCCCTCCATCTCCCGGGTGGTGGCGACCACGAAGCGGGCGAGGCTGATTGGTTCCGCGTCGCGCGGGGTCGCGGCCTCGGCGGGGCCCAATTGGAAATCACGCTGGGCCGTTTGCCCTGCGACCACGATGGTTTGGGCGGTGACGATGCTGAGGCCGGTGTAGAAAACGCGCAGGGTGGCGGGGCCGGCGGGCACACGGGAGAAAGCATAGTTCCCCAGCGAGTCGGTCAGTGTTTCCATGGGCGTGCCCTCGACCGTAACGCGGGCGCGCTCCAGATATTCTCCATTGCGGGCGAAGGAGACGCGGCCAGCGATGGCGCCGCTGCTCGGAGCTTGGGCGTGAAGGCTGGGGTGGAGGCCGAGGACCCCATGGAGGGTCAGGCCGATAATAAAAGAGATGAAGCCGCGCGGATAAATATCCAGCGGTGAGCGGGCGAAGGTGAGCATGGGGGCGATCAGGATCGGCAGCAAACGAGGGAGGGTCATAAAATAAAGCGCGAGGCGCGGTGGGCGAGGGTGGGGGCGAAGGGTAAATCAGCACGCGAGGTCAGGCGCGGGCGGAACAGGTGCGGCAATCGGCTGACTGCCGGCGGTGGCGGTTACCGGCGATATTTTATTCACCAACTGGTCTGGGATCCGTCAGGACGAAAAAAGACGGGCCGCTTCGTGCCTGGATCGGTGATCGCGGTGACGAGGGCGAGCCGCTCCATGTTGAGGGTGATGCCGAGGCCGGGGCGGCGGTTCGGCCAGATTTTTCCCCGGCGAAAATCGAGACCCTCACTGACGTGTTCGGGTAATTTGACGTTCTGGCCGATCTCGACGAGGACGGGTCCGGAGAAGGGCCCGAGCGCATGGACCAGCGCGGCGGTTGCGATGGAGCCGGTGAAGTGCGGCACGATGCCGACGGCGTGCGTCTCGCAAAGAGCGGCGATCTTCAGCATCTCGGTGATGCCGCCGACATTGGGCAGGGTGCAGCGCACGTAATCGACGTCCTTGTTTTCAACGAGCTTATGGAAATCCCAGCGCTGACCCCATTCCTCACCCGCCGCGAGAGGCACGCTGGTCATCTTGCGCAGCTTGGGAATGTCGTCTCGGAATTGTTCGTCCCGCGTGGGATCCTCGACGAGATACGGTGCAAATTCCTCGAGCAGTTTGCAGCAGCGGAGCGCGTCGGCGTAGTCAAAACGCTGATGGAGATCGACCAGCCAGTCGCCGTCTTCGCCGACGCCGATGCGGACATCCTTGGCGTTTTTGGCCACTTGGCCGACTCGCTCACGGGTATTGTAAATGGGCCCGGGTAACGGGCCGGCTTCGGTGACGGGTTGGTTGGCGCTGGGGCTGGCGGCGTCCATGCGGAAGGCGCGGTGGCCCGCTTCGATCGTGGCGCGGGCCCGCTCCTGGAGTTGAGTCCCAGTGCCGCCGCCGGAGAGATACGTTTCCACATAGGTGCGGTTCATGCCGCCGATCAGATCGTAGACGGGGACCCCGAGTGCTTTCCCTTTGAGATCCCACAGGGCCAGATCGAGGGCGCCGAGCGCGTGGATTTTTTCCCGCCCCGGCGAGTAGAACCAAGAGCGATACATGTCTTGCCAGCAGCGCTCGATGTCGAACGGGTTTCGGCCGATGAGCCGTTGCGCGCACTGCTCGATCGTATCGCGGGAACCGCCTTCGCCGACGCCGATCAACCCGGCTTGATCGGTCTCGATCGTGACGACCATATTGCTCTGATTAAAGTGAAGATTGAGCGTCGGCGGGCGGTAGATGTTGATCTTCGTGATCGTGGCCTTTGGCAGCACGGCGAAGGTGCGGGGCAGGACCGTGGCGGCAGTCGCCGCGACCGCGAGGTGGCGGAGAAAGTGGCGGCGGGTGGGGGCGAGGGAGCGGGGACACTGTGCGGGCGGTAATTTCATTGGGGTAAATCGAATGGGGCGGTGGGAAGGAACCATGATGGCGCTCCTAAATAGGGAAAGGTCAATTTCTCCGATGACGCCGCGGCCGGACCGCGCCACATACGGACCGCGCGGGGAGGTCGGCGGAAGCTCGGGAATCGCCGAGGCAACTGTTGGGGGGCGAGACGCGAAGCGCCGATCGTTGGAGTGACGGTGATTGTTTGAAAGCTGGGGCCAGCGACGCTGGATCGGGTGCGCCGGCGGCTTGTTTTTTTTCGAATGGGGTCGGGGTTTCGTTTTAAGAAAGGCCCGCGCCGGGGCGCGTCAGGAAAATTTAAACGACCGGTTTGATCTGCGTGGTGAGGGGGAGATGGCGGGAGCTGGGGGCGCTGCCCCGCGGCCTCGGGGCGGTCGCGTCGAGGAGCGCGACCGGCGAGGAAGCCCACGCTTTTTCGGCGGCTCGCGTCGTCGACGACGAGGGCGTTCCCGAAGACGCCGGCAAGAAACCTGCGAGATAGTGCGAGCGCCTTCGAGGGCGAAAAAAATCCTCCACCCTGTTTTGATTGTTCTGGCCAGGGAGGGCTCTGCATTGATCTTGGCATTTTTAAAATGGTCTCCTTCAGTCGACATCCTATGGTCCGTGTAGGTTACCGTTGGCGAAGTCGGCTGGGCGCATGGGTGATCGTTTGGGCGGTCGGAATGGCGGGCGCGCTGCGCGGGGCGTCGGCGGTACGGCCGAACGTTCTCTTCATCGCGGCCGATGATCTGCGAATGAATCTTGGTTGCTACGGCGACCCGGTGGCAAAGACGCCCCACCTCGATCGTCTCGCGCGGCGCGGGGTACTTTTTGAGCGCGCCTACTGCCAGCAGGCGCTCTGCAATCCGTCGCGCGCGTCGATCTTGACGGGCCGACGACCGGATACGTTGCGCGTGTGGAATTTGCCGACCCATTTTCGGGAAACCATGCCGAACATCGTGACG
>Ga0114966_10005061_pt1 | contig 11214 bp, 10 predicted proteins | sample M_130207_XF_Meta_FD_87029 | JGI IMG/M metagenome (GOLD analysis project Ga0114966, IMG submission 87029) | Freshwater microbial communities from Lake Montjoie, Canada to study carbon cycling - M_130207_XF_MetaG | ecosystem: Environmental > Aquatic > Freshwater > Lake | place: Lake Montjoie...
AACGTAATCTCGTTCACCAACTGCAGGTGGCGTTGAAAGCCAAAGAGTTGTACCGCCGCGATAAGGACTACATCATTCAGGGTGGCGAAGTGAAGATCGTGGACGAATTCACCGGCCGCATTCTTGAAGGTCGTCGTTGGAGCGAAGGTATTCACCAGGCGGTGGAAGCCAAAGAAGGCGTCAAGATTAAAGAAGAAAATCAGACCCTGGCGACAATTACCTTGCAGAACTATTTCCGCATGTACTCAAAATTGTCGGGCATGACCGGAACCGCACAGACTGAAGCCGCGGAGTTGATGAATACCTACGACCTGCAGGTGGTGCCAATCCCGACAAACCGTGTCGTTGTGCGTGAAGATGCCGCTGACCTGATTTTCAAATCTGAAGAAGCCAAATTCAATGCAGTTGTCGAGGACATCATTGAACGCAATGCCAATGGGCAGCCAGTTCTGATCGGAACCGTCAGCGTTGCAAAGAGTGAACACCTCGCACGAATACTTGCCAAAAATGGGGTCAAGCACGAGGTGCTCAACGCCAAGCAGCACACGCGTGAGGCAGAAATCGTGACTCAAGCAGGACGCTTAGGAGCAGTGACTGTTGCTACCAACATGGCTGGTCGTGGAGTGGACATTATTTTGGGCGGCAACCCAGAAGGACTCACCCGTGTTGCCGTTCTCAGTGAAGGTCACGCGGTTGACACTTTGGCTGACGAATTTTCTCTACCGCTACCGTTAGCCGAGATGCCTGAGGATTATCGAACGGCGCGAACGGCGGCGCAATCGCGCTATGACGTGTTGTTTAAAGAAATTTCTGCTCGTTGCCGGGCTGAAGGTGAGCAAGTTCGTGCTGCCGGCGGCTTATATGTGATTGGTTCAGAGCGCCATGAAAGCCGTCGTATTGACAACCAATTGCGTGGTCGTTCTGGTCGTCAAGGCGACCCTGGATCAACTCGTTTCTACCTCAGTCTTGAAGATGAATTGATGCGATTATTCGCCACTGGTGCTTTGAGTTGGGTCATGGGTCGCGCCCTTCCCGAAGATGAAGCTATTGAACACAAAATGGTGACCAAGGCGATTGAGCGCGCGCAGGGCACGGTTGAAACTCGTAACGCTGAAATTCGTAAAAATGTTTTGAAGTATGACGAAGTCATGAATGAGCAGCGCAAAGTTATTTACATGCGCCGTGATCAAATTCTTGAGGGTGCAGACCTGAAGGTTGAGGCTCTTGAATACATGGCCGAAGCGGTTGACTCACTCATTGAGACTTACTGCGTGAGCGAGGTTGATGACGAGTGGGACCTTGAAGGTCTCAGCAAAGAACTCAAGACCTATTGGCCAACTGAGTTAAGCCTCAATGACTTGGCTCAGTGCGACTCAACGAACAAGATGTATGACATTGTGATGGTCAATGCCACGGCGTACTACGAACAGCGTGAAGTAGAACTGACACCTGTTGTGATGCGCGATGTTGAGCGTCAAGTGATGTTGCGAATTATTGACCAACGTTGGCGTGAACATCTCGAGGAAATGGATTACTTGCAAGAAGGAATCAACCTGCGGGCTATGGGTCAAAAAGATCCGCTTTCAGAATGGCAGCGTGAGGGCTACGAGATGTTCGGCTCGATGATCAAGGGGATCGCCCAAGATTTTGTGAAATATGTGATGCATGTACAAGTTGTGCAAAACGACCAACCTGCGCCAATTGTGCAGAATATTCAGCAGTTGAAATCTGAGGCTCCTTCGGCTGCAGCAGACCAGAGTGCCAATCTCGGTGTAGTTGGGTCACAGCCAAGCGCTCCAGTGAAACAGCAACCGATTGTGAATGAGGGTTGGTCAAAGACTCCGCGTAACGCCGTCTGCCCGTGTGGCTCGGGTAAAAAATTCAAATTGTGCCACGGCACTAACTGAATCCCCATGCGCGATTTTACGGACGATTTGCGCGACGTTAGTCGACGGCTTTCTGAAGCCAATATTTATCTCAAAATTGAAGCGCAGCGTGAGCGCTTTCGAGAACTTGAGATTGAAGTATCTAAACCCGGTCTCTGGGATGACCAAAATTTAGCCAAGAAATTAAACACTGAATATGCCAATACCAAAGGCGATATTGAGATTTACGATGTTTTGGCACGCCAACTTGAAGATGTTGAAGTTCTCCACGAGATGGCGCGCGAGATAGACGATGCCTCACAAGAGACTGAAATAGAAACCGGAGTCAAGACCATCGCTGAGCAGTTAAGCGGTCTGGAGATGCGCAGTCTGTTTACAGGAGAGCACGATGAATTGGATTGCATCGTGCACATCAATACCAAAGATGGTGGTGTTGATGCTCAGGACTGGAGTGAAATTCTCTTACGGATGTATCAACGATGGGCCGAACGACGTGGCCTGGGCTTTGAAATAGATGACATCTCAGCTGGTACTGAAGCGGGCATTATGTCCGTTGAGTTCACCTTGAAGGGACGCTATGCCTACGGTCTGATGACCTCCGAGCGTGGCACTCATCGTCTCGTGCGAATTAGTCCATTTGATAATCAGGGCCGCCGTCAAACAAGTTTTTCTGCAGTGCAGGTCTGGCCAGCGATGGAAAACCCTGATATTGAGATCGACGAGACTGACGTACGCATGGAAGTATTTCGTGCCTCGGGTGCTGGCGGTCAGCACGTCAATAAAACATCATCTGCTGTACGACTGATTCATGAGCCAACCGGATTAGTTTCATCTTCTCAAGAAGAACGCAGTCAGTTGCAGAACCGTGAAAAGGCAATGAATCGCCTGAAGGCGATGGTTGCAGCCAAGATTGAAGAAGAACATCAAGAGGAACTTGCGCGCATTGCTGGCAAGCAGGCCACGGTGGGCTGGGGGAGTCAGATACGCAGTTATGTTTTGCAGCCATATCAAATGGTGAAAGATCTACGGACAAATATCGAATCGAGTAGCGTTGAGTCGGTCTTAGATGGCGATCTCGATGGATTTATGGTTGGTTACCTTCGTTGGCGTCGTTCGGGTGACGAGACCTAGACCAAGCGCGCTGGTAATCTGTTTACTTGCCATAGAACGACCGAATTTGAGCCCTCGCTGGCTCAAGGAGTCAGATGATTCGTTTAGATAATGTCACTAAAACTTATGGGTCGGAAGCACCTGCGGTTCGCGACGCATCTTTTGAAATCGCCAAGGGTGAATTCATATTCATGGTGGGTCCTTCTGGGTCGGGTAAATCAACTTTGTTGCGCCTGATCAACCGTCAGGAGCAACCCGAACGCGGTGCAGTGTGGGTTGCAGGGCAAAATATCAATGAGATTGCTGAGTCGAAGGTGCCATATTTACGCCGCAACCTCGGAAATATCTTTCAGGATTACAAGTTGTTGTTGAACAAAACCGTTTCAGAGAACGTGGCTTTCGCCCTTGAAGTGATTGGCCGTCCCAAGCATGTGATTGCCCAGCAGGTTCCTGCCGTTCTCGATCTTGTCGGTTTGGCAGACAAGGGTGACCGTTTCCCGCACCAGTTATCGGGTGGAGAACAACAACGAGTATCCATTGCGCGTGCCTTTGTGAACCGCCCCTTGATTTTGTTAGCCGATGAGCCGACTGGAAACCTTGACCCCGCCACGGGGGAAGGAATTATGCGTTTGCTAGAACGCATTAACACCACTGGCACAACTGTGGTGATGGCGACTCATGATCAGCGCATTGTGAATATGATGCGCCGTCGAGTTGTGCAATTAGATCGTGGCGTCATTGTGCGTGACCAAGAGCGTGGGGTGTACGACTGATGTTGACGCGAATTAGCTATGCATTGCGCGAAACGTGGGTCAGTTTCAGGCGCAATATCACCCTCACTGGTGCCGCTGTGGTGACATCTGCCGTGTCACTGTTGCTCGTCGGTTCAACCTTTCTCATTCAGCGTGCTTTTGACAATTTGCTCACCCGTTGGAAAGGCGATGTTGAACTCATCGTGTATGTCCGCTCAGATGCTGATGCCACACAGATCGAAGTGATCAAAGGGGCGTTGGAATCTCAAGCCTCCATTATCGACGTTGCGAAATTGCGCTACCTCAATCAGGCTGAGAGTTACGCCGAGGCCGAGAAGTTGTTTGCAGGAGATCCCGGCACATTACGACTGTTGACTCCAGCAAATATTCCATCGCAATTTAAAGTCGTACCTGTTTCGCAGGACTCTAATTTGATTCGTGAACTTGGTGAACAATTCCGCAATATCCCGGGTGTTCGTGAAGTGGCCTACGCCCAAGATGTTTTTGATGTGGTAGCTCGCGTCTCACAATTCATTCGCGTGGCCACGACGGTGATGTCCATCGTGCTCTTGGTCGTTGCGGTGGGGTTGATCTGGAATACCGTGCGGACTGCCATGTTCGCCCGTCGGCGAGAAATTGAAGTGATGAAGTTGGTGGGTGCGACGAACTGGTTTATTCGTATCCCATTCATGCTTGAAGGTCTTTTGCAAGGTGTCATCGGCGGTGTTTTATCATGCCTCGGATTGTGGGGATTGAACACGGCGTGGTCTGGAGCAGTTGCAGATTTCAATGACACTGAGTTGGCAGCTTTGGTTGTCACAGATGGATATATGCGTTTTGTGATGGTCATTCTGCTGCTCATCGGAGCGATTGCCGGTGCCGTGGGCTCGGGCATCGCTGCTTCACGTTTCCTTGACGTCTGACGCCCGATTAGGGTGACAGCATGGCTTATCAAGAGATCATCTACGAGGTATCCGAGCAAATTGCGACGATCACCCTTAATCGCCCCGAGAAGTTAAACGCGTTCACAAATCGGATGCTCAAAGAAATCATTTCGGCTTTTGACGAGAGTGATGCCGATGACAACGTTCGGGCGGTGATTGTCACGGGTGCGGGTCGGGCTTTTTGTGCAGGTGCCGACCTGTCAGGTGGTGGAGAGACTTTCGCTAAAGGTGGCAGCGATGTCAAAGCCAAATCGGGAGTAATGCGCGACGGTGGAGGTTTAGTTTCATTGCGAATCTTTGAGAGCAAGAAGCCAGTCATTGGAGCGATCAACGGGGCCGCTGTCGGCGTCGGCGTGACGATGACTCTGCCGATGGATATTCGTTTGGCTAGCGATCAGGCGAAATTCGGTTTCGTATTTGCTAAGCGAGGGATCATTCCAGAGGCCGCCAGCAGTTGGTTCTTACCGAGGATTGTCGGCATCTCCCAGGCTGCTGAATGGTGTTTCACGGGGCGAATGATCAGTGCTGCTGAGGCCAAGGAAGGGCGTTTGGTTCGTAGCGTCCACGAAGCTAGTGATTTGCTGGAGGCGGCCCGCGCCATTGGGCGTGAGATCGCTGAAAATACGGCCCCAGTCTCGGTGGCGTTGAGCCGCCAAATGTTGTGGCGCATGCTCGGTGCCGATCATCCGATGGATGCTCATCGGATGGATTCACGGGCGATCAATTCACGTGGGGCTAGCGCCGATGCCAAAGAAGGCGTGATGAGTTTCTTGGAGAAGCGGCCAGCAAACTTCCCGGTCAAAGTCAGCGATGGGTTACCCGATGTCTTTCCAGATTGGGTCGAGCCCACCTTCTCCTAACGAGTTTGGCGCGAGATCGCCCCGCAGACGGGGTCATATTCCTCAATAAACTTTCCACTCACGAGAATCGCTTCGTAGGCTGACAATGTGAGCAATACAGATGAGACAACTTTGTTTGAACGAGTCGGCGGAATGGAGTTCTTTATCTCACTTGTTGACCACTTCTATGCGGGGGTTGTGGGTGATGAAGTGCTTTGGTCGCTGTATCCCGACCAAAGCGATCTCGTCGGAGCCAAGCGTCGTCTGGCGTTGTTCTTAGGACAATATTGGGGAGGTCCTGATACCTACAATCAAGAACGGGGGCATCCGAAATTGCGCCTGCGGCATATGCCTTTTCACGTCGGACCGCTAGAACGTGATCGCTGGTTGCTGCATATGGCGGCGGCAATTGAAGCCACGACGACGGATGCTGCGATACGAGGCGAATTGACTGCTTATTTTGTGCCGGCTGCTGAACATTTACGCAATGACACGGGCTTGCCGATTAGTTCGTCGCGGCCTAACTAAAAACAACGGTCTTACGTCCATAGACCAAGACGCGATGTTCTAGATGGGCACGCACTGCGCGAGCGAGAACAATAGTTTCCAAATCGCGACCCTTACGTGTGAGATCGGCGACTGAGTCGCGGTGTGTCACGCGGGATACTTCTTGATCAAGTATCGGACCTTCATCTAGTTCTTCGGTGACATAGTGCGCGGTAGCGCCGATGATCTTGACGCCTCGATCGTGAGCCTGACGATATGGATTAGCCCCGATGAAGGCGGGCAAGAAAGAGTGATGAATATTAATGATCCGTGATTGATAGGCGTTGACTAATGCCGGTGACAGGATCTGCATATAGCGCGCCAGGACGACGAGATCTACTTGCTGCTCATTGAGGGCGCGTAACACTGCTTGCTCTTGCTCGGCTTTCGTTTGCGGTGTGACTGGGAGATGTAGATAGGGGACACCCATGTGCTCAACGAGGCTGGCATGATCGGGGTGATTGTTGATCACAGTCACAATTTCTGCAGGGAGCTCACCTGAATGCCAGCGACTGAGGAGATCGAATAAGCAGTGTGATTGTTTGCTGGCCAAGATGGCAACGCGTGGCTTGTGGTCGGTAAAACGAAGATCGGCGTGCATTGCGAACTGTGAAGAAACCTGGGCAAAGGCCGCCAGGATTTCTTCACGCCCAAGTGAAAAGCCATCAAGCTCAAATTCGACGCGCTGAAAGAACACTTGCTCAACATCATCGGTGTGTTGCTCAGCGTGGACGATGTTTCCACCGTGGACAGCGATGAAATCAGCTACCGCAGCGACGACTCCGCGCTGGTCGGGACACGAGAGGAGGAGTACAGCAGTCGCGGTCACCTTTTCAGTTTGCCGTGGAACCCAAGCATTTGCGACCCAAGGACGCGGTCATGAGGCGAAAACAGCCCTAACTCACGTCCTTAATAACGACGGATGAGAGCGTGGCAGGCCACGGCTGCGGCTGCTGCAACATTTAATGAATCAATCTCAGGTGCCATCGCAATACGAACCATGTGGCTCGCGGCGCCAAGAGCGGCGTCGGATAGACCTGTTCTCTCAGATCCAAGAACGATCGCTACCCGTGCATCCTTTGGCATGTGATCGCCGATCTCACGAATATCAACGGCATCAGCGCGTGGTGTCAAACCGCATACAACGCACCCAGCGTTGCGTAACTGTGTGAGCACAGTTGAAGCATCATCAACACGGCAATAACGCATCGTAAACGCGGTGCCCATTGATACCCGTAAGGCGCGTCGTGCTAAGGGATCCGCACTGTTGCGATCAAGAATCAATCCGTCCACACCGAATGCCGCGGCACTGCGTACGATTGCTCCGATGTTGGTCGGGTTGTCCACGTCTTCGACGACCAGCAGATGGTGGGCCGTTGACAACAACTCATCGAGTGTGAGTGGCGCTGGACGCTCAAATAAAGCAATGATGTCGAGCGCTACACCGAGTCCGGTCAATGTCTTGCGTACCTCGGGGGTCGCCGCGTACACCGGCACTACTGGATCAATGTTTTCAACGATGGTCGTCGGAGTAGTGGCATCGGTGAGCGCCTCAACCATCACGCAACCTGCTGCCAAAGCGCGCTCAACAACCAAGTCGCCCTCAGCCACGAACATCCCGAGTGTGATTTTTTCAACCTCGCCCATCTGCATGCTTTTAAAAACTCGAGATGGGATATGTCGTGGACGTAGTTCTCTTTCTCGCAAACGAAAGCGGCTCAGTCGCGAGTCCTCAGGGTCGTCAACAAAAATCAGTTGGCGTGTCATCGTGTAACCGCAGAGAGCGTAAAGATCAGTAATACCAAGGGTAAGGCGCCCAGTCGGGATCCCGCTTTTCCAAGAAAGACTCGCGCCCCTCTTGAGCCTCATCGGTCATGTATGCCAGACGTGTTGCTTCTCCAGCAAAAAGTTGTTGTCCGACGAGACCATCATCAATCATATTGAAGGAAAACTTGAGCATCCGTTGTGCCATCGGACTTTTGGCGTTGATTTCCTTGGCCCACTGCAACGCCGTGGCCTCAAGTTCGCGATGGGGCACCACCGCATTGACCATGCCCATTCGGTGGGCCTCATCAGCGCTGTACTCACGCCCCAAGAAGAAAATCTCACGAGCAAACTTTTGCCCCACTTGACGCGCCAGATATGCCGAACCAAAACCACCATCGAAACTTGCCACATCAGCATCAGTCTGTTTAAACCGCGCATGTTCCTGGCTAGCCAATGTGAGATCACTGACAACATGCAGACTGTGTCCGCCGCCTGCCGCCCAACCAGGTACGACGCAAATCACAATCTTGGGCATGAAGCGAATGAGTCGCTGAACCTCCAAAATGTGCAGGCGTCCGCTTTTGGCTGGATTGATACTTTCGGCGGTTTCACCGTCGGCATAGCGGTATCCGTCGCGACCGCGAATTCGTTGGTCGCCTCCACTGCAAAAAGCCCATCCGCCATCTTTTGCTGAGGGCCCATTGCCCGTCAGTAAAACACACCCGACATCGGTGCTCTGGCGGGCATGTTCGAGAGCGGAAAAGAGTTCGTCCACGGTGTGTGGGCGAAATGCATTGCGGATCTCTGGGCGGTTGAAGGCCACGCGTACCGTGCCATGTTCAACTGAACGATGGTATGTGATGTCGGTGAAGTTAAAGCCCGGCACTTGGTGCCATGCATGTGGATCGAAGATATCGGACACTTTTAATTCGCTCACGGGTTAAGTCTCTCAGATACGCACGCGGGGGATACAACCGTTGGTCTCATTTTGCCGATAGCTCAAGAGTTCCTCTCGAAATCCGCAGTTGAATTGCGATTTATGGCATTATTGATTTGTGTCACAGATCACTCAGCCAACACTTATCGCCCGATTAACAGCCGAAGCAGTGGGAACGGCCTTATTGGTGGCCACTGTCGTCGGATCGGGCATCATGGCTCAGCGACTCTCGCCCGATGATGTGGGTTTGCAACTACTAGAAAATGCGGCTGCCACCGTTGGTGCCTTGATCGCCTTGATTTTGGCGCTTGGGCCAGTTTCCGGAGCCCACTTCAATCCAGTCGTCTCAATGGTCACGCGTTTGTTTGGCGGTCTGTCAACGCGCGACATGATTCTCTATTCACTCGTACAAATCGCGGGCGGATGTATCGGGGCGATGATCGCCAACGTGATGTTTGAATTGGATGTCGTCAATCTCTCGACCAAAGATCGCTCCTCGGGGGCACTGTGGTTTTCCGAGGTGATCGCCACGATCGGACTGGTCCTAATTATTTTTTGCATCGTTCGTAGTGGTCGTGCATCAGCAGTTCCTTATGCCGTGGGTGTCTGGATCGGCGGTGCCTATTGGTTTACCTCGTCAACAAGTTTTGCCAATCCTGCCGTTGACTTCGCCCGTTCATTGTCGAACTCCTTTGCTGGCATCAAGCCATCCTCCATTCCGGGATTCTTGATCGCTCAGATTGTTGGAGGTCTGTTGGCATACGTCTTGGTAAAAGCCCTTTATCCCGTTGCTCATGACGAAGAAGCCAGATAACAATGACTCAGTCCCGACCTGAAGTTCTTTTTGTCTGCGTCCACAATGCCGGTCGCTCACAGATGGCGGCGGCACTCTTGCAGCATCACGCAGGGGACACGGTTCTTGTCCACTCTGCTGGAACGGCCCCCGCTGATTCCATTAACAGCGCGGTTGTGGAGGCGATGGCTGAACTTGGCATTGACCTTCATGCCAATGGAGCGTCTCCCAAAAAGTTGACTGATGCAGCAGTAGAAATGAGTGATGTCGTGATCACCATGGGTTGCGGCGATAGTTGCCCGTTTTATCCCGGCAAGACATACCTCGACTGGAAACTTGATGACCCTGCTGGTCAAGGCGTTGAGGCGGTCCGTCCAATCCGTGATCGGATCAATGACCTCGTTCTTGAACTTCTCGCCTCCTTTCAACTCGAAGTTTGAGGCGTTTTACTTCCCCCCGCTAACGGACCCTTAGCGGGAGGCGAATACGCTCAAAGCATGGGCAAGAATACACAGATCGTGCCATTACCCGATGATGATGCTGAAATCGTCACACATCTAGCGGACGCAGAATTGCTGGCTTTGGTGAGCACGGTGGCCCATCTGACTGGCGACTTGTCGCTACTTGACCCGCGTCTGATTCCTGATGTACTCAAACTCCGTGAACCACAGAGTGGCTACGACGAGGAACAGCAAACTCTCGCTCGTGAGATCATTTTGCGCGGTCTACGAAAGTTTCGCGATGAGCAGCAACAGATTCCAGCACGTCCTTCGCCCGACGATCTGCGCGCCATCATGCAGTTCATCGCTGCCGAACCGGTGAGCGAACGCTATGTGCCACTACTGCTTGAAGAACTCGCTATTGACGGTGATCAGTTGCGTGCCCCGCAGTGGACTAAGGATTCGATTGACTCCGAGCGTGAGTTTCATGCCATCGTTATTGGGGCGGGTATGTCAGGTATTGCTGCGGCTCATCGTCTGCGTCAAGCGGGTATCTCTGTCACGGTTTTGGAAAAGAACGAGGATGTCGGCGGCACCTGGCTAGAAAACAAATACCCAGGCTGTCGCGTGGATATTCAAAATCACATGTACAGCTACAGTTTCGCCCAGCGTCATGACTGGCCATACTTTTTCAGTCCGCAGCAGGTACTGCACCAATATTTTCGCGACTGTGCTGAGCAGTTCGACTTGCTTCCGATCATCAAGTTCAATACCGAAGTTGAGTCTGCAGTATGGGAAGAATTGACTCAGCGATGGGTCGTGACATCAATCGACGAAGCGGGTCGGCGACAGATTGTTCGGGCGAACATTTTGGTGTCTGCCGTCGGACAACTGAACCGCCCGAATTATCCCAACATCGCTGGGCGCGAATCTTTCGCTGGTGATGCTTTCCATTCTGCGCAATGGGATCAGAGTGTCAACCTCACAGGTAAGAGAGTCGCAGTCATTGGCACGGGCGCAAGTGCTTGCCAGTTTATTCCACAAGTCGCTAAGGAGGCTGGCGAACTTTTTGTATTTCAGCGAACGACTCCTTGGATGATTCCCGCACCGCGCTATCACGAGGCGGTACCCAATGGATTCAACTGGATGTTGGGTCATGTTCCGTTTTATGCCGAGTGGTATCGCTTCTCAATGTTTTGG
>Ga0114966_10005067_pt1 | contig 11204 bp, 4 predicted proteins | sample M_130207_XF_Meta_FD_87029 | JGI IMG/M metagenome (GOLD analysis project Ga0114966, IMG submission 87029) | Freshwater microbial communities from Lake Montjoie, Canada to study carbon cycling - M_130207_XF_MetaG | ecosystem: Environmental > Aquatic > Freshwater > Lake | place: Lake Montjoie...
ACGGTCATCGTCCCGCTTGACCAGACGAGGCTGAACCAGCCTCCGATGCGAACGTTGGAGACGAGGCTCGGGCGCAGGCAGGCAACGCACTCGCCCCCCGGGTGGCGCACAGACGGGTATACGACTCCGGCCCGCGTGTCGGCGAGGAGGGTCTTGGCCAGCAGTTGGCCATGGGCGTACGACGTGGGGTCGAGGCAGGCCTGCGAGGAACTCGAGCCATCACGCAGGTCGGCGAACAGGGCACCGTGAAGGTCGGCCACGAAGTCGACGAACGTCATTTCATCGTCGATCGCGGCCGTTTCGGTGAGCAGCACGGATCGGTGGAAGGTCACCTCGGCCTGCGCCGTGGCCAGGGATCGGCCCGCGTACCAGGCGCCCCAGCGGGGCAGGCTGAAGCGCGCCCCCCGGTTGCCCGGGTAGGAGAAGGCACCATTGAGGATCTTCGAACACGGAACGTCGAACACCAGGTCGTGCGGGGTGGGACCGCCGGGCAGCCGCGCGTTCTGCGCGAGAGTTCGTCCGCTGGTGGCCGCCGCGAGCCGGGCCAGGGCGCCGACATCATCGGGCGTGCCGGCGAGCGCCGAGACGAATGGCTCGGTGTGGGCTGAATGAGTCTCGGGGATAAGCCGGTGAGTGTCGTCCCACGTCAGGCTCACGAGGTCAGGCCACGCCGCTGCGGTCGGGCTCACAGCCCACCGCGCGCACCGTCGAGCATCTCCCTCACCTGCGAGAGGGCCACGATGCCGCCCCAGGCCATCAGCTCGATCGGGGGCCGGCCGCCGAACAGCGGGTTGGTGTTGGGGCGGGTGACCCACTGGTCGGCCAGTGGCTCGCGGAACAGCGCGTGCAGCGCGGAGTAGATACCCAGCAGGTACGACACCCGGGTGAGCTGGTCGACGCTGAGCTCGTTCGGTGCGCCCTGCTTCCAGGAGTACCAGGTGCTCTGCGAGATGCCGCCCAGCAGGCCGCACATGCGCTCGGCCCCCATCTGCCAGCCCTCGGCGAGGCGCACCAGTGCTGGGACGGCCGCCCGGGTGAGCTCGGCCCGGACCACCGAGTCGGCGAAATCCACCAGCGCAGGGGACTCATACCGGCTGGCCGGGGTAACAAGTGTCTCGACAGACATGAGTCTCCTCCGATTCTGCTGCCATTCTACTCCATGTCTGGAGTATGCAGGAGATGCCGCCTCGGCGCTCGGCTGACCCCCAACTGACCCCCAACTGGCCCCCATCTGACCTCGGTCAGACCGGGCTGCCGTGACGCTCGGTCTCGGTCTCACCCGGCTCACCCGGCTCACCGAACGGGGTGGGGTCGACCGGCAACGCCTGCAGGCCGAGTTCGGCAGGGCTCACGGTGAACTCACCCGTGGGCCGCACCCGCACCGTGTACCCGAACGGCCCCGTGCGTGTGAGCGGCACCACGGTCTCGTAGCGCCACCGGTTGCCGTCGTACTGCTCCACGGCCACCAGCGGCGCCGCCGCCGCGGCCACGATACGGTCGCTGGCGTCGACCCGCCCGTGCACCACCTGTACCTCGACGTCGGCCGGCGAGAGTGCGCCGAGGGCCACGTAGGCGCGCACCATGAGCTCGTTGCCGAGTTGGGGTGAGTCGTCGACTCCCGACGTCTCGACGTGCTCGACTCGAACGTCGGACCACGCCTCAGTTATCCGCGCGAACCACGCTGCCGCCGCGCGCGCCCGTGCCCCGCCCTCGGCGCCTCGGAACTCGCGGGCCGAGAGCGCCGCCGGTGTATAGAGCTCGCCCACGTAGTCGCGCACCATGCGGGTGGCGAGCACCTTGGGGCCGAGGGTGGCCAGCGTATGCTTCATCATCTGCAGCCAGCGCCAGGGGATGCCGCGCTCGTCACGGTTGTAGAAGGTGGGCGTCACCGACTTCTCAAGCAGGTCGTAGAGGGCCGCCGCCTCAAGGTCGTCGCGACGGTCAGTCGACTCGACGCCGTCGGCACTCGGAATCGCCCAGCCGTTCTCGCCGTCGAACCATTCATCCCACCAGCCGTCGAGGATCGACAGGTTGAGGGCGCCGTTCAGCGCCGCCTTCATGCCCGAGGTTCCGCAGGCCTCGAGCGGCCGCAGCGGGTTGTTGAGCCACACGTCGCAGCCGGGGTACATGACCGAGGCCATGCTGATCTCGTAGTTGGGCAGGAACACGATGCGGTGGCGCACATCCTCGGCGTCGGCGAAGTGCACGAGGTCCTGAATGAGCCGCTTGCCACCATCGTCGGCCGGGTGCGACTTGCCTGCGATGACTAGCTGGATCGGCCGCTCGGGGTGCAGCAGCAGGGCCTTGAGCCGAACGGGGTCGCGCAGCATGAGCGTGAGCCGCTTGTACGACGGCACCCGACGGGCGAAACCGATGGTGAGCACATCGGGGTCGAGCACCGAGTCGGTCCAGCCCAGCTCGGCGTCGGAGGCGCCCCGGTCGTGCCACGACTCACGAACGCGACGGCGGGCGTTGAGCACCAGCCGCTCACGCAGACCTCGCTTGACGGCCCACAGTCGCTGGTCGTCGACGCCTGCGAGCGCCTCCCAGCCATGTGGCTCGTCCATGCCTTCGAGGCCCACCTGCTCGATGCCCAGACCCAGCATTTCGGGGGCCACCCAGGTGGGCGCGTGAACGCCGTTAGTGATGGAGGTGATGGGTACATCGTCGGCGTCGAATCCCTCCCACAGGCCACCGAACATGCCGCGGCTCACGCTGCCGTGCAGCCGACTGACGCCGTTGGCCCGCTGTGCCAGCCGCAGACCCATGACCGCCATGTTGAACACCGCGGGGTCGCCACCCTCGTAGTCCTCAGCTCCGAGCTGCAGCACCCGCTCGGCCGGAACGCCCGCTGCACTGTTGTCGCCGGAGAAGAACCTCTCGACGATGCTGCGCGGAAAGCGGTCGATGCCGGCGGGCACAGGGGTGTGGGTGGTGAACACCGTTCCGGCGCGCACAGCGCGCAGTGCGCTGTCGAAGTCGAGTCCCTCGCCCTCGACCAGCTCGCGGATCCGCTCGATTCCGAGGAATCCCGCGTGTCCCTCGTTGCTATGGAACACCTCCGGCGCCGGACTTCCGGTGAGCCTGCTGTGAATGCGCAGGGCGCGCACGCCGCCGATTCCGAGGAGCACCTCCTGCAGGAAGCGCTGGTCACGGCCGCCTCCGTACAGGCGGTCAGTGACGGCTCGCTCGACCGGGCCGTTCTGCTCAATGTCGCTGTCGAGCAGCAGCAGCGGCACCCGACCCACCTGCGCGCGCCAGATGTGAGCGTGCAGGTGGCCGGCGCCGGGGAGCGAGATGACCACCATCGAGGGGGTGCCATCGGCCTCGCGTAGCAGCGACAGCGGCATGCCGTCGGGGTCAAGCACCGGGTACTGCTCGAGCTGCCAGCCATCGCGCGAGAGCGTCTGGCGGAAGTATCCCGAGCGATAGAACAGGCCGACACCCACGATGGGTACGCCGAGGTCACTGGCGGCCTTGAGGTGGTCGCCCGCGAGGATACCCAGGCCGCCCGAGTACTGCGGCAGCGCAGCGGCGATTCCGAACTCGGGCGAGAAGTAGCCGATGCTCGCCGGACGTTCGCCCTCGTGCGATTGGTACCAGCGGGGCTTCTCGAGATAGTGGTGAAGGTCGCCGAGGCAACGGTGAGCCCAGTCGACGAAACCGTGGTCGGCCGCGAGCTCGTCGAGCCGCTCGGGGCTAATCTCGCCCAGCAGTCGCACCGGGTCGTAGCCCGTCGAGCGCCACAGGGCGGCGTCGATGGTCTCGAAGAGGGTGCGGGTCTCGGGATGCCACGACCACCGAAGGTTGGTGGCGAGTTCCTCGAGGGGTGCGAGGGCTTCGGGCAGGACAGTGCGCACGGTGAATCGACGGATGGCCTTCATGGGACTCGACGGTACCGTGCCCGGGTATCGGCCAAGTAAACGCTTCACGACCTCACCGCCCCACCTAGTCGAGCCGGTACGCTTGACGTAATGCCGACTCAGCCGAGCACCCCTACAACTCCCACGACGCCTCGTCGCCGGGCCGCTCGGCATCCCCTCACGTCCGAGCTCCCTCCCGTGGCTCCCGACATCAGCGGGGTGACCGTGCCCCGCTTCCCGATCCTCGACGTCAGTCCTGTGGTCGCGGCCGGCACACGTCCAGCGAAGGCCGTGGTGGGCGAGCCAGTTCCCGTGCGCGCGACCGTGGTACGCGACGGGCACGACGCGCTCGGCGTGACCGCCGTGATTACCGCGCCCGACGGCCGCGAGATCAGCGCCCGCATGAAGCCGCTCAACGACGGCCTCGAGGGTTGGGGTGCATCAGTGCGGCCCGATGCCGAGGGACTCTGGTCCGTGCGGGTCGAGGCATGGAGCGATCCGGTCGCTACCTGGCTACACCGGGCCAGCATCAAGGTTCCCGCCGGTCTCGACGTCGATCTCGAGCTGGCTGAGGGAGCCGCAGTGCTCACTCGGTTTATGGCGTCGCTGCCCCGCGGCAAGGTGCGGATTGCGGTGAAGGCCGCCGTCGACGCCCTCACCGACCCCTCCCGGCTCGCCGGCGACCGGCTCGCGATCGCGACCAGCACCCCCCTGCTCGACCTGGTGTGGAGCCGCCCGCTGCGCGAACTCGTGTCGCCGTCGCAGGAGTTTCCCCTGCTGGTCGAACGCCGTCGCGCGCTGGTGGGCGCGTGGTACGAGTTTTTCCCGCGGTCCGAGGGAGCGACCCTCAACCCCCCTCGATCGGGCACGTTCGCGACCGCCGCTGAGCGACTGCCCGCCGTGGCCGCCATGGGTTTCGACGTGGTTTACCTGCCACCGGTTCACCCCATTGGCACCTCGCACCGCAAGGGCCCGAACAACAGTCTCGACCCCGGGCCCAACGATCCCGGCTCGCCGTGGGCGATCGGGTCGGCCGACGGCGGCCACGACGCCGTGCACCCCGACCTCGGAACCCTCGACGACTTCGACGCCTTCGTGGCCAAGGCCACCTTGCTCGGCCTCGAGATCGCTCTCGACCTAGCTCTACAGGCCTCACCCGACCACCCCTGGGTCACCGAGCACCCGCTGTGGTTCCGGCACCGGGCCGACGGCACCATCGCCTACGCCGAGAACCCCCCGAAGAAGTACCAGGACATTTACCCGATCAACTTCGACCACGACCCCGAGGGAATCTACGCCGAGGTTGAACGCATCGTGCGCTTCTGGATGTCGCACGGTGTGCGCATCTTTCGGGTCGACAACCCGCACACCAAGCCGGTGTGGGTATGGCAGCGGCTCATCTCGGCGATCGCGGCCACCGACCCCGACGTGCTCTTCCTCGCTGAGGCCTTCACCCGACCGCCCATGATGCGCGTGCTTGGCGAGGTCGGCTTCCAGCAGTCGTACACGTACTTCACGTGGCGCAACAGCAGACAGGAACTCGAGGAGTACCTCAACGAGCTTGCCGGTCCCGCCGCTGCCTACATGCGGCCCAACTTTTTCGTGAATACTCCCGACATTCTCAGCGAGTACCTTCAGTACGGCGGGCGTGCGGCCTTCGCGATTCGCGCCGCCCTTGCCGCCACGCTCTCGCCCACGTGGGGCGTATACGCCGGGTTCGAACTGTTCGAGCACGAGGCCGTGCGCGCAGGCAGCGAAGAGTACCTCGACTCCGAGAAGTACCAGTACCGGCCGCGCGACTGGGCCGCGGCCGAGGCCTCAGGATCCACTCTGGCGCCCTGGATCACCCGGCTCAATGCCGTGCGGGCCGCGCACCCGGCCCTGCAGACGCTGCGCGGCCTCCACTTCCATCACTCCGACGACGACTCGGTCATCGTCTTCTCCAAGTGCGATGGCGACAGCCCCGATGCCGACTGTGTGGTGGTGGTGATCACCCTCGACCCGCACCGCCCGCGCGAGACGATGGTGCACCTCGATATGGCGGCGCTCGGCCTCGGGCCCGACGACATTTTCTCGGCCCACGACCTCGTCACCGACACCGCGTGGCGCTGGTCTGCACACCAATATGTGCGACTCGCTCCCGCAGAGCAGGTGGCCCACATCGTCTCCGTCCGACGCGGTTTTTAGTCCGAGAGGTCAGCCCATGGGGAAGAAGAAGGACGCCAAGGCCGCCGCCCAGGAATTGCGGGCGACTCACGAGCCCCGCGCTGACGCGGGGCCGCAGCCGGTCGACGTCGACTCGCTCGACCGGCTCGTCGACGGATGCCACCACGACCCTCACTCGATCCTCGGTCCGCACGCTTTCGCCGGTCGGGTCACCGTGCGGGTGCTGCGGCCGCAGGCCGAGGGGGTCGAGGTGGTCGACCACGATGCCAGGCGCACCTCGCTCGAGCACGAGCACCGCGGTGTGTGGGTGGGCGTGCTCGACCGACCCGACGTACCCGACTACCGTCTCGACGTGACCTACCCCGGCGGTGAGGCCATCCCCACCGACGATCCCTACCGCTTCCTCCCCACGCTCGGCGAGGTCGACCAGCACCTCATCGGCGAGGGCAGGCACGAGCAGCTCTGGCAGGTTCTCGGTGCTCACACCCGCCGATTCGACTCGCCTATGGGCGACGTGACCGGCACGTCATTCGCCGTGTGGGCGCCCAACGCCCGCGGCGTGCAGGTGGTGGGCGACTTTAACGGCTGGGACGGCGCCGCCAGCCCGATGCGCTCGCTCGGCGCCAGTGGCGTGTGGGAGCTCTTCCTGCCCAACATCGGCGACGGGACCACCTACAAGTTTCGGGTGCTTGGCGCCGACAGCGTGTGGCGCGACAAGGCCGACCCGATGGCCCATGCCACCGAGGTGCCGCCGCTCACCGGATCAGTCGTGTTTACCCCTGCCCACGAGTGGGCCGACCACGAGTGGATGGCGCGCCGGGCGGACTCCGACCCCCTCGCCTCCCCCATGAGCATCTATGAAGTGCACCTTGGCTCGTGGCGGGCCGGCCTGTCGTACCGGCAGCTCGCCGACGAGCTCACCGCCTACGTCATCGAGCAGGGGTTCACCCACGTCGAATTTCTTCCGGTTGCCGAGCACCCCTACGGCCCGTCGTGGGGTTACCAGGTGACGTCGTACTTCGCGCCCACTTCAAGGTTTGGCTCCCCCGACGATCTGCGCTTCTTTATCGACCGGCTGCACCAGGCCGGAATCGGCGTGCTGATCGACTGGGTGCCCGCGCACTTCCCCAAGGATGAGTGGGCGCTCGCGCGGTTCGACGGAACCCCGCTCTACGAGCACCCCGACCCGCAGCGCGGCGAGCATCCCGACTGGGGAACCTACGTGTTCAACTTCGGCCGACCCGAGGTGCGCAACTTTTTGGTGTCGAATGCGGTGTACTGGCTCGAGGACTTCCACGTCGACGGTCTGCGGGTCGACGCCGTGGCCTCGATGCTGTACCTCGACTACTCGCGCGAGGCCGGTCAGTGGAGCCCGAACCAGTTCGGCGGGCGAGAGAACCTCGACGCCGTGGCCTTCCTACAGGAAATGAATGCCACCGTGTATCGCCGGGTGCCCGGCGCCCTGACGATCGCCGAGGAGTCGACCTCGTGGCCCGGCGTGACCCGGCCCACGCACCTCGGCGGGCTCGGCTTCGGGCTCAAGTGGAATATGGGCTGGATGCACGACTCGCTCGACTACCTCTCGCGTGATCCCGTGCACCGTCAGTGGCACCACAACGAGATGACCTTCGCGATGATGTACGCGTGGAGCGAGAACTTCGTGCTCCCCATCTCACACGACGAGGTCGTGCACGGTAAGGGCTCGCTGGTCGCGCGAGCGTCGGGCGACCGCTGGCAGAAACTGGCCACCCTTCGCGCGTATTACGCCTACATGTGGGCCCACCCAGGCAAGCAGTTGCTGTTCATGGGCTCCGAGTTTGCCCAGAGCGGCGAGTGGAACCACGGCGAGAGTCTGCCCTGGTGGCTACTCGATCACGACGAACACCGAGGGGTGCAGTCGTGCGTCGCACACCTCAACCGCACCTACCGAGACTCGCCCGCGCTGTGGAGTCAGGACGCCACGCCCGCGGGCTTCGAGTGGATCGACGCTAACGATGCCGCCGGCAACGTTTTCAGCTGGCTGCGCTGGGGCTCCGACGGTTCAGTGATGGCGTGCCTGGCCAACTTCTCGTCGGTGCCGCACCTCGACTACCAGCTCGGACTTCCGCGCGGCGGGTACTGGCGCGAGGTCGTGAACACAGACGCTGCCGAGTACGGCGGCTCCGGCATGGGCAACCTCGGCGGGGTTCACACCGACGACGTGCCCCACCACCACCGGCCCGTGTCGGCGGGCGTGACGATTGCCCCGCTCAGCGCGGTGTGGCTGCGCCACGAAGGCTGACGATGGCGATCCCAGCTCTGGGGCGTCCTGATCGACAACGGGAGCAACTCCTACAACCGAGGGGGCATGCACTGGTCATAGCGACAGCGGCTCGAGTCGATCTTTCTCGACGACTAGGCGCGGCGCGTGAGCGCGAGTATCTCGGGAAGGACTGCCAGCGTGGCGGCACGGCCGGCCTCGCGAAGGGGGTCGATCTGGAAAAACTCGGTCAGATTCGCGCTCGAGGTGTCGGGTCGGATCAAGACGGAGGCGCGCGCGATGGCGGCCTCGTTGGCGTTGTCACTGGCCATCATCATCGATCGCATGATCGTCTCAGGTATCCCGAGGCTCCCCGATCCCACCCGTACGTCCTCCGCGTTCAGTCCAGCCAGACCTCCCACCTGCACCGCGATCACCGGGCCGAGGGGCCCTGTGAGCAGGTCGACAGGCAGGTTGTTCACCAGCCCTCCGTCGACGTGCACGCCGCCATCGTCATGGCGGTAGGGCGGCAGGATGCCCGGCAGCCGACTCGACGCGGCGAGCGCCTGCACGAGGTTGCCTCGCCGGTGCACCACCTGCTGGCGCGACACGAGGTCTACGCTCACGCAGGCGAAGGGAAGCGCCAGCGCCTCGATGGCGAGATCGCCGAAGATCTCAGCTAGGGAGTTGTCGATGCGCGCCCCGCGCAGCAGGCTGGTGCGAGGAAGGGTGTAGTCGCTCATGATGCCCTGCTTGACCATGAACTTGTAGCAGGTAGCGTCAATCTCCGCCGCCCTGAGCCCGGCTGCCACGAAGGCCCCCATGACGGCCCCGAGGCTGGTACCGGCAACCCTGTCGATGCGCACCCCGTTCTCCTCGAGCACCTCGATCACGCCGATGTGCGCCAGCCCCCGGGCACCTCCTCCGCTGAAAGCGATGCCGAGCGAGCGTCCGAGAATCCGATCGGCCAGCGGGGCCAGGGCCGAGGCGAAGGCACCGCCCTCGATCCTGGTTCGAGAGTTCGGAGCGACGTCTTGGTCCCAGCGTTGCCAGTCGGAGACCGAGGGCTGCGCATCGACGATCACGATGTCACTGCCGCGAGATTGCTCGGGCAAGCCGTCGGGCGTGGGGCGAGTGGTGACCAGAACCAGCCGGTCTGAGGAGCGCAGGCAGAACTCCCGCCACTGCTCGTCGTCATCGGCCCTCGCGCCGATCACCACGCGGTCAGCCACATCCTCAGCCCGCTCAAGGCCCATGTCGCTGACGAGGCCCGGGGTGAGCACGCGGTCGCCGCGCTTTCGCAACAGGTCACTGAGCGCAGTCAGAACCTCATCGACCGGGCAGTCCGGTGTCACGCCGACCACGGCGATCACCACGTCGCGCGCTACCTCACGGTGCTCGAACGTGGCCAGACGCGCGGTGGCCTCTCGCAACTGTTCCGCGAGGCTGACCGACAGCGCTCGCATGAACGTGGCATCAGCGATGTGGTCGAGATGCGAGCGCGGAATGCACTGCACGACACTGTCGCGCGCAGCCACTATGGACTCTGAACGCACCACGCCGGTGAGCACATCGGAGACTCCTAGCGCCTCGCCGCGACGGACGTCGCGAACGCGAACCTCATCGACCACCACCGCGAAGCGCCCTCGACTCACCAGGTAGACCGCGTCCGAGGACTCGCCACTGGTGTACAGGGTGGCTCCAGACTGCACCTCAACCCTGTCCATGCCTGCTCGCACCAACTGAATCTGTTCCGCCGATAGGCCGCTGAACATCGGCAACGACGACAGCGGGTCGATTTCTCTTTGGCGCATGAAGTCGAGCAGCGCGGCAGGCGCCCTCGTGCCGATCGTCCCTCGTTCTCGGCCGCCCGCGTGCGCGGCCTCCTCAACACGCTCGTCACTCACCTCGAGAGTGACGGGTGCATCTTGGCGACGGCGAGCGGCGAACCCCAGCATCATCAGCAACCCAGCCATGGTCAGCAGAGACTCAAGGCGGCCCATTGCGATGGCATCGACCATGGCGAGCCCTACCAGCACCCCGGCGGCCGCCCCCAGCAGTCGCGTAGCCATCACGCCCGTGCCGCGCAGCACGAATCCTCGCGGGTCGTCGCCCGACCCCGTCACCAGGATGTCGAGGGCGGGCACGGCGATGCCGAGGCCCACGCCCTGCACCACGAGGAGTGCGGCCTCGACGCTGGTGACAGGTTCACCCGACCAGCACGCCGCAGCAGCGACAAACCAGAGGAGGCCGCCCACCCACATCCGACCCAGCGGCCGGGTGATGGGCGCCCGCACCGCCAACAGGCCCATGACGATCACCGACACCATGAGGGCCCCAGCGACCCACGCGCCCGACCAGAGGGCAGTCAGCATTGTCGACCCGATGGCCACTCCCGACCCAGCGGCTGCCAGCAGCGAGACACTCTTCGTGCCGGGCGCCCATGAACCGAGACCGCGTGGCAGCCGTCGCAGGCGTCGCTGGCGACGCTGGAAGCGAAGGGCTGCCACTCCCGCGCAGACGAGGCCGAGCGTGACCGCCGTCACCTCCCCCAGCGTGACGTCGTCGGTGACCAGGGACTCGCCGCCGAGGCACAGCAGCAGCACAGCGGTGGCGGTGAGGAGGGCTGTGCGCAGGTCACCACGTGCTGGCCGCTCAGTGGCGCGGCTCTCGACCAGCACGCGAGGCGCCAGTACGAGGAGCACGGCAGCCACCGCTGCCTCGACAACGAACAGAGCGCGCCACGGGGCGAACTGCAGCAGCAGGTGCCCGAGCACGGGGCCCAGACACAGTCCCATGCACCACGCGGCGCCCAACGACACGAATCGACGCGTGCGCGCTACTCCGTCAGTTCCGGAGTTACACAGGGCCAGCGAACCAGCGAGGGCAAGCCCCAGAGTCGACTGCAGGAGTCGGGCGCCGGTCAGCCACACCCC
>Ga0114966_10005069_pt1 | contig 11202 bp, 8 predicted proteins | sample M_130207_XF_Meta_FD_87029 | JGI IMG/M metagenome (GOLD analysis project Ga0114966, IMG submission 87029) | Freshwater microbial communities from Lake Montjoie, Canada to study carbon cycling - M_130207_XF_MetaG | ecosystem: Environmental > Aquatic > Freshwater > Lake | place: Lake Montjoie...
ACTTTATCGTGATTTGAACTGGTACCTTGGTATTTACCATATTTATTGGGCTTATCAGAAAATTCAATTCCTTCAGACAATGGAAAACCTTCGATATCCCAATACTCAATTTTATTTAAATATTGGCCACCAATTTTAATAGTTCCTTTTTCTCCAATGATAGTAATTGAACCTTCATAATTTTTATTATAAACACAGGTAGTCCAAATAATTGAGCCAAGCGCTTGATTAGAAAATTTAACAACAGACAAACCAGTGTCTTCCGTTTCAATTTGATGATTTTGTGTTTCTATATTTGTTTGTGCGCTAATAATATCTCCAAACCACCAAACTAATAAATCAATAAAATGACTAGCCTGCGTATATAAAGAACCACCTTCAGATTCTTTTACACCACGCCAAGGAGAATCATCATAATATCCTTGATAGCGATTCCATAACACTTCACATTTCACAATAAATATTTTCCCCAAACGATTATTATCAATAACTTCTTTGGCTAAACGAATTGGAACGTTGAATCTGTTTTGTTTAACCACCCAAAGCTTTTTTCCAGATGCAATAGCTGCATCATTCATTCGATCACAGTCATCAGAAGTTAATGCCATTGGTTTTTCAACTAAAACATTAAAACCTTTATTTAAAGCATCAATGCTCATATCTGCATGCATTTGATGAGGGGTAACAACATTTATAACATCACAGTTGATGCTTTCTAACATTTCAGTATAGGAGGTGTAATATTTTAACCCATTATATAAAGAGGAAAGTTCAATACACTTATTTTCATCGATATCACAAATTGCAACTATTTCTGCTTCTTCATCAGCATCAAGCACAGCAACATGTCTTTTTCCAATACTACCGCAGCCTACTATGGCGAATTTTATTTTTGTCATTTAGAATTTAATTTTAAGGTTCTTTTGTGCCTAATTTTTTCAATTGGTTCACTAATAAATTTAATCGAGAAAAACAAAAAAATTAGATTACAAATTAATATTATAAAAGATAGAAAGTTTTGCGAAACAAAATTATATTTTGAATAAAATACTTTTACTATAATTATTATAAATAAATGACAAATATAAATTGGATATGAAAATTCGCCAATCCATCTGTCTAGGTTGTTAGATTTAAATTTTACAAAGATAATAGGTAGAGAAAATGAAAACAGAATTACAAAACAAACATATTTAAATGAAGCATTTAATGGGATAAACTGGTAAAATAAAATAAATGAAAGGATAAAACCATAAGTAACATTTTGAATCAGACTTGACAATGCCTTTATTCGTAAATATTTATAAAATCGAAATGCCAATAATCCAAAAATAAAAAACATAAATTCAAAAGGAAAAAATCGATAAGTCCAAGGATCAAAATCATATCCTTTATGATACATTAACAATCTAAATAAAAATGCAGCTATTGCCAATCCAATTAAAAAATAATTTTTTAATCTCACTAAAAATGGTACTAATAAATAAAACATTATTTCCATTCCAATAGTCCATGCTTGAGGAACTAAGGAAAATATAGATAAAGACAAATTTGTTGTTCTAAAATCTTTTACAAATTCATAATGCCCATCGATGCTTAATCCCAAAAACAAAAACATATCTTGAAAAATTAAAAAAATATTAGAAAAAAAAACTAACAACAACGAAGAAAAACTCAATTCTGAAAAGTGATAGCTAATTTTTTCAAAAAACAAGCTAGACTTTTGTTCAGAAAAATTAAACCAAATAATAGAGGTAACAATCATAAATAAAACGACCATCCAATAAGTTGGTAGTAATCTCAAAAAACGGTTCGATATAAATAATTTATAATCAGAAAGTTTATACTTCTCCTCCAATATAATCCCCATGTAAAACCCAGAAATTATATAAAAACACTGCACGGCAATTATACTACCCGTTAGGGTTAATCCAAACAAATCAACTTCATGACTCAATAAAACCGTTAATGCAAATAAAAACCTAATAACACCCATTATCCAAACAATTTATCTAGATAATATTTCAATCTATTTTTCTTTGCTTCTTTGGCATTAAATTGTTGCCGATAAGCATTAATCTCAGTTAAATTTAAAAAAGAATAATTCTTATTACTCCAATCTTTTTGGCTCACATTTTCCCGAACAAATAATTTATATTTTTTTTCTACTAATCCTTGGTAGTGAAACAAAATAAGTCGTCCTAATTGCTGTGGTTTTAAATCAGAACAATTATAATTTCCGAAGTAATACAAATGTTGGTATGCCGAAAACATTTCGTTTGTGTTTTTTTTAACCACCGTATCTTCTGTCATATTTTTGTATTTATGAGCAGGATGTAAATGCACGGTACATTCAGAAAATAAACTAGGAAACAACATGTGACTTCCAGTTAAACCAATGCAAATTAAACTTGTATCAAATAAATGATTGTACTTAAAATCAACGTCCTTATTAAATTTTGCTATTCGGTTATCGGTTATCCAGCTCGGAAATTGATGCTTATCCAAATCTCCAACAACATAAAATTGAACACGTTCATCAACAAATTTTTTCAGAAAAGAAAATAAAGCAATACAATTTTTAAGTTGACTTTTTCCATTCCACATTCTAAAATAATCTGAACGGTAATAAAAAATGATTTTATCTTTTACAGGACTAACAGGTGAATCATTATTTAACAAATTCAAATTTTGTGTTAAAATAGCTTTATCAAATGAATCGTAAGTTTCAACAGACTCAATAAACACATCATTATATTGACCAGCTATTTTATCTATTTCATTATTTAAAACAAAACATTCTTGTATCTGACTAAAAGAATAATCGATAATTAAACAATTTACACCAGCTTTTTTTTTAATAAAATGACTTAATGCTTTTGGAATTATTATTAAAAAATCGAACGAGTTATCCTGCTTTTGAATATAATTAATTGAATAAAATAACTTTAGTAATGCATGGCCGAAACAGTTATCCAAACAATTTAAAACAATGAGTTTATCAGTTACTTTATTTTGTTCTAAAATACATTTATCAGGATTAACGAAATTGTTCTCTTTAAAATTTTTGTAAAAAACCGTATTAAAAAAATTTAATTCACCAGCACATATTTGTTTGTCTACTAAACTAAATTTAATCGGAAAATGCCTTGAATGGCCAAAAGGAAGCAATTCAATGTTTTTTGAAGAATCAACAATTGAAGATTCAAAATAAGAACTTATAATATAATTTTTATGAAAGACAATCATTCTTATGCTAATCTCTCGCTAATTCTTTTTCTATTTTTTGTAGCTACTAAGTTTTTATATTTCAAATAACTCATGCCTTCTGGTTCAGGAATTAACGAATTTGTTTCGGCATTGTAATGAAACAATTCATAGCCAAAACCTATAATTTTAGCATACAATTGAGCGCAAGTAAAGCCAGCGTTTTCGGCATTTGATTCGGTAAACTCAACTACTAAATCAGGGGCATTTTCAGCAGATAGGGTTTTTGAAGCTCCACTTAATAACGAAATTTCAAAACCCTCCACATCGATTTTAATAATTTGAATCTTACCTTGCAAATTATGTTTTTTAACATAAGAATCCAAAGTTAAACAATTAACAGTTTGTGAAATATAGTTTAATCCCTTTGAAGGTTTGACAATAGAATTAAATGCATCATATCCTTCTGCTGAAATATGAAAACTAATAGTGCCATCCTTATCAGAAACGGCTAATTGGTTTAGGATTACATTATTCAGTTTATTTGATTTCACATTTTGCTCTAACCAATTGAAAGTTTGTGGTGATGGTTCAAAGGCATGAACACTTCCCGAATTTCCAACATACTCAGAACAAATAAGTGTAAACAAACCAACATTAGCACCAATATCAAAAACAACGTCATCCTTTTTTAGAAACTTTTTTAAAAATTGCATTTCTGCTTCTTCAAAACCGTAACAATAAAGCTCTCTACTCAAATTTGCTTTTTTAAATAATAAAATATGAATGGAGTCAGAAAGTTTTTTTTCAATATATTCTTTTTCGCTTTTCATAAAAGCATCATATTCTCTAAATAGTTTATGCTTTTTATTTTCTGATATCCTTTTTAAAAACGTCCCGTTAATTAAATGATTAAGTATGGCTTTAATTTTTGTCATGATTTATTTCAGAATTTTTCTCGTTAGTTTTACAACTGGTAATATTAAATTTATGAATTGTTGTTGGCGTTTATAATGTTTTTTTGTGTAGGTTGGATAATCACTATGTTTTTTAATTGGCAAGTTCATGTATTCATTAAATGTTTCCTCAGAGATGCCTAGCTTCTTTAAAACATATTCCATATCCTCTTTGCAACGTTCATCTGAATAATATTCCAACTTCAATTCTTGATTTGCTTGTTCTTTAGTTAATTGTCCTGAACAAATTAAAACTGATAAATGAAATTTTTGTTTATTAATATTAAATTTTTTCGGCAAAATATATCCTTGATAAAAACGAGTAAAAACAGATTCGAAATGTTTACCACCATAATCTTCCCAACCTAATTCTTCAATGATGAATTTTTTAATGGTATCACGATTATATTCAATATAATTTAAGATACCAATAAACTCCATCTTATATAAAACTGTTAAATAAGTCTTTTTCCAAAAAGGTAATCGAGGATATGTTTTTAATTTAACGGAACCGAATTGTTTTTGGATTCCAAGAACATTTAATTGATCATATTTTGCCCAAGTCCATCCCTTAGGTAATTTTCCGCCTTCCGTTTGAATATTTCCACCATGTAATATATATTTTATTCCATATTTTTCGGCTACATTAAATACAGTAGCTGCTATTGCAAAATCGTTTACTAATTCAATATCAACAACAGAAGCTTTCAAAAAAGAAAGTTGAAGATCTTTAATTTCTTCCCAATTAACAACATGAGTATATAAATCAATATTCAATAATTGAAGTGTCTTATTAATATTTGATACGGCCATATCGGAATTCCATCCATAATCTAAATGAACAGCTAAGGGATTAAGTCCGAGGACTTTTTTAACAAAATAAGCAACATAAGTACTATCAACTCCTCCACTAACACCAATTACACAATCGTAATTTTTGCCTTTTGATTTTTTTTTAATTTTTTTTAATAACAATTCGATAGATAATTCCCTGTCTTTAATTTTAATTACTTCATTATTATAAATCTCATCATAATAATTACAATAATTACAAATACCAAAAGAATCAAAAGATATTTCGTTAGTGTCAAATATATTGAGGATGCAACGTGAACATTCTTTTTTAATTGCATTTATTTCAGGTGTATTACCCTCTTTTAGAATATTATTTTGACCTAACCAAAGGCCTAATGAAGACAATCTAAAAGAAAAACTTTTATCTGAATTTGGAAAAAGATTATTTACATTTATTTGATTTTTTATTAAATCGTCACTATAGCTTGTATTAAATTTATCTTGAGGGGTCGTATATCCTTTTTTATCTTTTCTAAAACGGATATTATTGGGAACATCGTCCATGTTTTGTCTTATAATCCATTTTTGCCAACCATCTCTTATTTTAAATTCATCAGGTAATTCGTAACCAAAATTAACCAAATCAACATCTAAAAAAGGATGTCGGGTTTCAACACCAAAAGCCATAAAATCTCTATCATCTGACCTTAAATACCATGGCAATTGATACATTGATGCATCCAAAGTCAAAGCTTCAATTAATGTATTTGCCTGTAACCAATCTGTGTCAATCCTATTGTTAAATTTTTTTAAACCTAATTTAAATGCAATTGCAGTTTTAATTTCACCAATCACAATTAAATGTATTTTATTTATACTTATAGACTTCAATTCAGCATATTTTTTAACATTAGAAAGATATTTTAAAATATTTCCTGATAAAATTATCTGACGACAATATTTATAAAAATGTTGGTGGTAACCTGCAAAAACTTCGTCGCCTCCTTGTCCTGCAAGTAACACCGTTACTCCATTCTTTTTTACCAATCGGGCTAATGTCCATTCAGCATAATTGGAAGAGCTATCTGTAGGGAAATCCTGATGATAAATATGTTTTTCAAAATCGCGAATATTAAACTCTTCAAAAGGATTTGTATAAAAGACATTGATTTTTTCTTTTAAATCGTTCTCAATAATTTTAACAAAATTAGATTCATCTCCTTCCATTCCAGGGAAAATTGAAGAAAAGGTATTTACTTTCTTTCCAGACTCTTTTAATAATTCAACAGTCTTATACAATATCGCACTCGAATCAACACCTCCAGAAATAGAAACTCCAATTTTAACATCCGATCTCGTTCTGCGTAAAACTGCAAGCCCAAAAAGCCTTCTATATTCCTCAAAAGCTTCTTCTTCTTTTATCTTAATTATTTTGGATGGTAATACATAATATTCTTTGTCTTTCATTTTATGGTCGTCAAAAAAATATGAACTATAAAACCCTGAATTATATCTGCTAACTTCATTATAAAACGTTGCATTGCTATAATCAAGAAGGCCATTTTCAATAAATGATTTAATAGATTCTTTATTAATAGTAAGATACTGATTTTTAAAACTTAGAAATTGTTTAATTTCTGAAACAAAAATTAAAATTTTATTATTGTTAAAAATGTATAATGGTTTTACTCCAAAGCGATCCCTTGAAATAAATAATTTATTTTTTTTACTATCATAAATTACAATGGCCCACATTCCATTAAATTTAGTCAAACAAGACTCCCCCCATTCCTGATAGGCTCTTAAAATAACTTCTGTATCAGATTGTGATTTAAAATTGTATCCTTTTTGTTTTAATTCTTCTCTAAGTTCATAAAAATTATAAACTTCACCGTTAAATATAATCACAAAGCCATCTTCAAAAATCATTGGCTGATGGCCTGCCGAAGTCAGATCAAATATACTTAATCGTTTATGTCCGAATAATAAATCAAATTTTCCATCTTCAATATCTCCAAGTGAATTCACGTCACATTTAAAATCAGTTGGAGTTAGTGAAGTTCTTAAAGAAACTATTTGTTTTGTTTTAGTATTAATTAAACAAACACCTTCGCCATCAGGCCCTCTGTGATTTACAGAATCTAATGAATGAATTGCCTCAACAATATCATCTTTTGACAAACCCTCTTTTTTATAGTATGATAGTATTCCGCACATATTAATTATTTTATTCGGTTCACTAAAAATAGCATTTTTTAATTATCGTGTTTAGTCCTTCCTTACTATTAATAAAGTGCAAATAGTCAACATTATTTTTTAATGGGAATTCTTTCTCATTTTGATACATCAAAACGGATTGCCTCTTGGCGTGAACCCTTTCAAATATAACAGTTGAAATAAAGCATATAGCCAAATAACATTCATTAAAAAATTCATTAGTAATAATGTCATCGATTTTTATACTGAATTTACAATTTGGCAAAAATTTCAAATAATATTCATATAAATGTTTATAAGAAAAATTAAAAAAAGCCTTCTCTCTTGGATGTGGATAAATAATTAACTCTAAATCTTTATATTCAGAAAGACAGTCATCGATATCCTTTAAAATTTTTTCTTCAAAAAATTCAATATCTACTCCTTGGTCAATATTACCTATTTTTTTTCTTACCCAACCTCCTGTTGAATAAAACGCAACTTTGTTGTTCTTTTTCGCTGGCTTTTCATATAAATCGGAGACTTTATAATATAACTCAGGGCCAAATAATTTAAAGGTATCGAATACAAGAGTTTGTTTAAAAGCTTCAATTTCAGCAAACTGATATTCACTGCACAAAATTAATTTATTGGTAACTATTATTTTATTCCATTTATAGATAGGTACTTCTGATGTTATTTGATGAACGTAACTACTATTTTTCATTAAACAATAACTTAAAAAAGCCGAATTAGTATCGTATATCCCAAACATATAAACATCTTTTATTTTTTGATGTTTACAATATCTCAAAAAATTAAAAGTGATTAATAAATTTTTTAAAACAAAACTCAAACCAGAAATATCTTTTTTAAAAAAGCCAAGTATGAGTAATTGGATTTGAATTGGAAACGTTACAAATAGAAACCAAACTTTATGACCAAAAGAGTTGAAATAGACTAATTCATCAGATGCAACAAAAACCAAATTGTTATCAATTCCATAGAATCTCAAATAATTAATACGTTCCTTTTTTGAAACATCCGATAAATCATAAACGATACTAAACTTGTTAGTGGTTTCAGATCGTTCAGTAATGTCAAAATTCACAGAAATACAAATTACTTTTCTTAATTCTGATAAAACAGATTTATAAGAATACCTATACTTTTCTGGTAAGTTAAAGCTACTATTAAATAATTTTTGATAGGATAGTGAGGCAGAATTATTTTCGCGAATGAGATAAAAAAACATTCCTTTAAAATAACTTAAGAACAGAAAAAAAAGCATCATTAAATTAGCTTGCTATTAACTCAATTATTTGATGATAGCTATATTTCTTTTGAACTAACGTTTCAACAAAATCTCTAAATGCTCCATCTCCTCCATTTTTTTTTGTTATAATGTGAGCAAACTCTTTTATATATGGAATCCCGTTGTTTGGCGTACCGGAAATCCCAACTGATTTTAATAATTTAATATCGTTGATATCGTCACCAATAAATGCAACATCAGCTAAAGTAATATTTAGCTTTGCACATATTTCTTCAGCAACTGCCATTTTATTAATTACTCCGTCATAAAAAAAATCCACTTTCAGCTTTTCAGCTCTTCGCTTAACAATCTCTGTTTTTTCGCCAGTAATGATCCCTACCTTTATATTTAACTTGTTACAAATTAAAACACCTGCACTATCTGCTGTATTAAATTTTTTCCATTCGTTTCCTGTTTGGTCATAATACATGCCACCATCAGTCCAAACACCGTCAATATCCGTTATAATTAATTTTGGTAATTCCATTAGAAAATAAAATAAGATTGCATTGGACATGGCGCAAAACGCTTTAGTTCAATATTATTTAATCCAAAAGCTTCGTTTACCGCTTTTGTTTCACCTGGAAAATTAGGATCATTTAATTCATCAAAACTAATAATGCTACCTTTTACTAAATGAGGTTTTATAATATTTAAACAATCAAGCGTTGGTTTATAAATATCAAAATCAAAATGTGCAAATGCAATAATCGTTTGAGGATTTTCACTTAAATACTTTGATAATTGAACGGGAGCATCGCCTTTAACAATTTCATATTTTTTAATATGACTTAATGGCGATTCATGTTGATGAATTGAAAGTAACTGATCTAAATAATCCGTATAATTTTCAGTTACACTAAACGCTCCTTCTTTAATAATATCATGCTTCCCATCTTCTTTGGTGTTAGTATTTTTAAATCCTTCGAAGGTATCAAATCCAATAATTTTTCTGTTATAATTAAATGGTTCATAAATACCTCGCAAGTTAGAAAGCGTTACCATGTTTGTCCCCCATCGTGTTCCAAACTCCATTATGACGCCATGCGTATTTAAAAATTGTTGGTATACGTAATCAAAATAAAGAACTTTAGATAACTCCTGACGTTTTAAAAATAAAGGGGTATGAAATGATTTTTCATTATCAGGTATTGGGTTAGAATTAATTAAATTGGCTAAACCCAAACGATTTTTTTGCTCGTTTTCAGATGAAACTGTATTTGTTTGAATGTTCATTTATTATATATTTTCAGGGTAAATAATTTCATTTTCAGCAATATCATCTTTCAATACTTTGCCAATTAATTTATCTTTTTCACTCCACTTAAAGCCATCTCCTGGAGATAGCATGTGTATGTCTTTTCCAGAAATAATCTGCCCTTTTTTTAAATTTTTATTTGAGGCGATTGATCTTTCCAACTTAACACGCGAGGCCATTACAGACGGTTCAATAAAAATTTCTTCCTTCCCAAAACTCATTTCAAGCACTCTAATATCTCGGACCATTCGGTAAATACCATCAGCGCCTAAAGATCCTTTTTGGTCAGTTCCCTTCATTCGCCTATCCAAGGTGATATGCTTTTCTATAATTTCTGCCCCCATGGCAACGGCAGCCAATGGTGTGGATATTCCGATGGTGTGATCAGAAAAACCGATGGTGTATTGACCATAATTTTTTTGAAGATATTTAATTGTATTTAAATTTACATTTGTTGGTTTAGTTGTATATTCAGATACACAATGTAAAATGCTGATGTTGGTATGGTAATGACTTACAGCTGAAATAGCTTCATCTAGCTCTTTTTTTCCTGCCATTCCGGTAGAAAGAACAATGGGGATTTTTGTTTCGGCTAAGGCCATCAACAATGGCAAATTAGTTAAATCCCTACTCGCCACCTTTAATTTATCAGGTGTAAATAATTTCAAAATGCTTAAGCAGCCAGAAGCGCAAAGTGTTTCAACAAAATCTAAACCAAAGGATTTTGCATACTTATAAATTTCAAAATGTTGTTCGTCATTAAGCTCCAACTTTTCGCGATGCTCACCGTAGGTTGCTCCAAACGAATTTGCATTTAAATAAGGCGCCGCCATTTGTGAAGCAGATAACTCTTGCTTTAAATCACGTTTGGTTAATTTTACGGCATCCATGCGCTTTAAATCGTAACCAAATAATTCTTCAGTCACTGGTCTGGCAACAGCTTCAACTATTAACTTTGCAATATCTACAGAGCCATTATGATTTTGGCCTATCTCTCCAATTATATAAGTCATGATTGTTAAATTACAAAGTTTTCTTTATAAACGTATGCTGTTTCATCAATTAATTTCATATAATCACTGTACAAAATACTGATTCCATCTGGCAACTTAATGTATTTTGTTAAGTCAACAATATGCTTGTCGGTTATTGCATTTAAAACATCTTTTAAGGTTACCTTTTCAAATGGCGTAAGTCCAATTTTAGTTTGTACTGATTTGGCATATTCGTAATCTTCAGGATAATCGATACTTAAATTTACATACTTCACAAATGCTCTTTCATCATTAAATTCAATACATGCTTTTTTACAAGTTTCATCATTCAATACAAACCATGATAAATATTCACTTACAAAAGGATCTTCCATATTTAAATACAATTTCCATAAATAACTTGTTTTAAATAATTCGGCACTTACACCAAACGGAACATTATTTACTCTCACATAATCCACATCTTGCTCCTGAAAAATA
>Ga0114966_10005070_pt1 | contig 11202 bp, 6 predicted proteins | sample M_130207_XF_Meta_FD_87029 | JGI IMG/M metagenome (GOLD analysis project Ga0114966, IMG submission 87029) | Freshwater microbial communities from Lake Montjoie, Canada to study carbon cycling - M_130207_XF_MetaG | ecosystem: Environmental > Aquatic > Freshwater > Lake | place: Lake Montjoie...
CCCTCACCCGACCCGATGCTGCCCGCCACTACGACCACCTCGCCCGGCTCGGCGACGCCCGCGCCACCCCGCTCGGCGAACCCCTCACACCTGCCGCCGCGCGGGTCGGCATCCAGCTCAAAGGGCCCGGCCCCACGCCCTACTCGCGCAGCGGCGATGGGCGCGCCGCCCTCGGCCCGATGCTGCGCGAATACCTCATCAGCGAAGCCATGCAGGCCCTCGGCATCCCTACCACCCGCAGCCTCGCCGTCGCCACCACCGGCGAATCCGTCTTCCGCGAGCAGCCCCTCCCCGGGGCCGTCCTCACCCGCGTCGCCGCCAGCCACATCCGCGTCGGCACCTTCGAGTATTTCGCCGCCCTCGGCGATACCGCCGCCCTGCGCCTCCTCGCCGATCACACCCTGCGCCGGCACTTCCCCGAGAGCGCGGAGTCCGAGCAGCCGGTCGTCGCGCTTTTGGTGGAAACCATCGAGCGCCAGGCCGCGCTCATCGCCCAGTGGATGCGCGTCGGCTTCGTCCACGGCGTGATGAATACCGACAACATGGCGCTCTCCGGTGAGACCATTGATTACGGCCCGTGCGCCTTCATCGACATCTACGACCCCGCCGCCGTCTTCAGCTCCATCGACCGCCACGGCCGCTACGCCTTCGGCCAGCAACCCGCCATCGCCGCGTGGAATCTCGCCCGCCTCGCCGAAGCCCTGCTCCCCATTTTGCACTCCGATCCCGAAACCGCCCTCGCCCTCGCCGAGGAAGCCATCGACTCCTTTCATCAGCGCTTCCGCCGCCACTGGCTCGCCGCCCTGCGTGGCAAACTCGGCCTCTTCACCGACGAGCCCGACGACGCCACGCTGGCCGAGGACTTCCTCGCCCTCCTGCACCAGACTCGCGCCGACTACACCCGCACCTTTCGCCAGCTCCACCCCACCACCGCTCCCAGCGACCCCGCCCTCGCTGCCTGGCACCAACGCTGGACTGCCCGCCTCACGCGCCAACCCCAACCCGCCACCGAGGTCACCCACCGCATGCACGCCCACAACCCCGCCGTCATCCCCCGCAACCACGCCGTCGAAGCCGCCCTCACCGCCGCCACCGCGCACGATCTCGCTCCTTTGCAAAGCCTCCTCCCGGCCCTCGCCAATCCCTACGCCGAACCCGGCCACTCCCGGCTCGATTCCCCGCCCGCCGGCACCCCCCGCTGCCGCACTTTCTGCGGCACGTGAGCGGCGCCTGTTAACCCGCATCGTCCACGTCGTCTGAAAGGAGCGCACGGAGGCCGCAGCGCCGCGGTTGGGCGAGTAAGAGGCCGGGGAATGGGGCCGCAAAGCCTCCGCTCCGCGGCCCATGAACCTCCCGCATTTCCAGCGGAGTTCGGAGTCGCCGGGCGTGAAAGGAGCGGCGTGCTTCCAGCCGCCGACCTCCCCATCGCGCGCAGCGCCAAACTTTCCCGGTGGGCGCACAGCACACCGCCGCGTGGCCGAAATTTGTGCGCCTCCGGCGCGGCAGTTGGTCGGCGGCTGGAAGCGCGCCGCTCCTTTGCGCGCCCGTTGGTTCATCCCGCTCCAAAAATCACGTCCGCGTGTTTCGTCCCTCAGGATGACGGCTCTTATTTTCGCGCTCGGCGCTTCACCTCTCACCATTCACCAGTCCCCTCACCGCGGGAGGAATTGCGCGGCTTCGGCGAGGCGGCCGTGGCGGGCGAGAAGGGCCACGAGGTTGCGGCGGGCGTGGTCGTCTTTGGGGTCGAGGAGGACGGAGGCACGGAGTTGGGCGATGGCGGCTTCGGGTTCGCCGGTGTGGGTGAGGGCTTCGCCGAGGAGGCAGCGGACTTCGGCGTTGCGCGGCATGAGGCGCATGGCTTCGCGGTAGTGCGCGATGGCTTGCGGGTAGTCGCCGCGTTTCACGTGGCCCATCCCGGCGAGGGCGCGGGCGATGCCATTGTCGCTGGTCACGCGGACGGTGTGGTCGAAGAGCGTGGCGGTATCGGTCCAGAGAGCGACCTGCCGGACGGTGCCGACGCTCAGCGCGAGGGCGGCCGCCGCCGCAGCGAACGGCGTCCAGCGCAGCACCGGGCGCGGCAGCGCGCGGGCGCTCCAGACCACGGCCCAGAAAATCCCGAGCTGCGGGACGTAGCTGAAGCGGTCGGCCAGGGCCTGCGAGCCGACTTGGAAAATGCTCGTCACCGGCACGAGCACGCCGAGGAACCAGAGCCAGCCGACGAGCAGGTGCGGGTGCGCTTTTCTCCACTGCCAGGCGAGGATGGTGAGCGCGGCGAGCAGCCCGGCGGAGGCGGCCACGGCGGGCGGGGAAATGCGAGCTTCGATGGGATAGAGGACGGCCAGATCCGCGGGCCAGAAAAGATGCGCGAGGTAGCGGGGATAGACGGTGACGGCGTTGGCGAGGCGCTCGGTGAGGCTGAGCGCGCCGGCCGCGGTGAGGGCGCCGGTGAATTTCGCGGCGGCGAGCGTGGAGAGGCTGGAGGCGAGCGAGAGCACGAAGAGCGGGGTCTTTTCCGCCACGAGCCGCCGCCAGGAGACCGCCTCGTGCCGGCGCAGCGGCCAGGCATCGAGCAGGAGGAGCGCGCACGGGAGCGTGACGAGCGTCGGCTTGGCCATGAGGCCGAGCGCCATGCAGGCGGCGACCGTCCACATCCAGCGTCCGCCCGGCTGCGCGACGTGGCGCGCGTAGGCGCAAAGCGCGAGCAGCCAGAAGGTGGTGCTGAGGACGTTTTTGCGTTCGGCGATCCAGGCCACGGATTCGACATTCACGGGATGCACGGCGAAGAGCAGCGCCACGGCCGCGCTCGGCCACTCGGCGCCGGTGAGCCGCCGCAGTGCGGCGAAAACGAGGCAGGCATTGACGGCGTGCAGCGCGACGTTGCCGAGATGATGCCCGCCGGCGTCGCGGCCAAAGAGCGCGACATCGGCCATGTGCGAGAGCCAGGTGAGCGGGATCCACTGGCTGGCGATGAAGTGGGTGAACACCCACGTGATGGCTTTCGGGTGGAGCCCGGCGAGCACGGCGGGGTTGGCGAAGACGTGGGTGTTGTCGTCGAAGTCGATGAACTCGCAGTGGAAGACGTGGGAGTAGAGTGCGACGACGAGCGCGACCAGCGCGGCGCAGATGGAGGCGCAGCGGCGGCGCGCGGTCGGCAGGTGGAGGTCGGCGGGCGGCATCCCCTGTGGGGAAAGCGAGGATCGTGCCCGGTGGCCCGCGCCGGGGCCGAAGCTGCGGCCTATTTCAGCTCCAGCGCTACGAGGTCGCCCTCGTTGTTGCGGCAAAAGATGCGCCCGGCGGCGTAGGTGGGCTGCACCCAGCAGCGCTTGCCGAGCACCTGGGTGCGGGAGAGCGCCTTGAAGCCCGAGGGCGACGCGAGAGCGATGACCAGCTCACCTTTTTCCGTGAGGCAGATGAGCTTCCCGTCGGCCACCACCGCCGCCCCGCCGCCCACGGATTTCTCCAGCCACTTCGTCGCGCCGGTCGCGAGGTCGAGGCAGGTCAGCGGCGAACCGGGCCCGGCCTGGCCATCGATGCCATAGACGTGGCCTTGGAAAAGCGCGGGCGTGTTCATCTGCGCTTTCATGCCTTTGTTCCGCCAGCGCTCCGTCGCGCCGCCCGCCCCGATCTCAAAAAGCGCGCCGCCCGAGCCGTAGCCGGACGAGACGAAAATCTTGTCGCCCGAGACCATCGGCGTGGCGGCGTTCACGTCGTAGCTCGTCTTCCACGGCGTGCGCCACAGCTCGCGTCCGGCCAGGTCCAATCCCACCACGTGCTCGGCCTTGAACATCACGACCGTCCGCTTGTCCGCGATCGTCGCCACCACGGGCGAGGCGTAACCCGCCGCGTCATCCCCGCTTTTCCACACCGTCGCGCCGGTCGCCTTGTCGAGCGCCACGGTCGAGGCGCCGTTCCCGCCGACCTCGAGCAGCAGGAGATTTCCCTCCACGGTGGGCGATCCCGCAAAGCCCCACTGCGGGCGCTTCCCGCCGAAATCCTTTTGATAGTGCTTGGCCCAAACCGGCTTGCCCGTCGTGGCATCGAGGCAAAACAGGTCGCCCTGATGGCTCACCGTATAAACGCGGTTGCCGTCGAGCGTCGGCGTCGCCGCGGTGCCGCCCTCGAACATCCGCTTGTCGAGATCCAGCGGGTATTCGTGCTTCCACACCACGCTGCCGGTCTTCGCGTTCAGGCACCACACCACGTCCTTGCCGTCGGTGTTGCCCATCGTGAAAACCCGCTCGCCGCTCACCGTCACCGACGACGTGCCGGTGCCGACTTTCGCCGTCCAGATCTGCTGCGGCCCGCCCGCCGGCAGCGCGGGCATTTTCTCCGCCGAAACGCCGTGCGCGCCCGGCCCGCGGTAGTGCGTCCAGTCGGCGGAAACGGTGGAGACGAGGTGGCAGATTCCCGCGGCGAGCAGCAGTGAGCGTTTCATGGTCGACACTGCTACGGGGCGAGGCCGAGGGAGTCAAACGCGGGTCGGAAAAGCGCGAACCCCCAAGCTGGACGCCTCGCCGCCGATGCTCATACTCGGCCGTCTCCCTGTCTCTGCCATGCGTCCCATTCCACGGCTCCCATCTTTTTTTACTGCTCTCCTCGGCCTCGCGCTCCTCCTCGCCGCCGGCGCGCGAGCGGAGGAGCCGTTCTCGTTTGCCAAAACGCCGGGCAAGCTACCGAAGGGCGCGGTGCCCGTGGACTACACCGTGCGGATCGTCCCGGACATCGCCGGCGGCACGTTCAGCGGCTCGGTAAAAGTCACCGTGGACATCCGCGAAGAGGTGCCGGCCCTCGTGCTCAATTCCGTGGGGCTCGAAATCACCCGCAGCGTGCTCAATGGCGACCCACAGGCGCTCGGCGCGCCGGTCCTCGATCCGCAGGCGCAAACGCTGACGCTGCCGTTCACGACCAAAGTGCCGCTGGGAGTGCACAAACTGGCCATCGAGTTCACCGGCCAGCTCCGCGAGCAGCCGGAGGGGCTTTACGTCGTCCGGTATAAAAAGGACGGGCAGGAGAAAAAGGGGCTGGCCACGCAGTTCGAGCCGGTGGATGCGCGGCGGATGTTTCCCTGCTGGGATGAGCCGGTGTTCCGCGCGGCGTTCACCCTCACGGCCTCGCTCCCGCCGGAAATGGATGCGCTTTCCAACATGCCGCAGGTCTCGATCACGACCGACGAATCCGGCGCGAAGAACCTGACTTTTCAAAAGACCCCGGCGATGCCGACCTATCTGCTGGCGCTGTTTGCCGGGGAGTTTGAGAAACTGGAGGACACCGTGGACGGCGTGAAGCTCGGCCTTTACACCACGCCGGGAAAAAAGGAGCAGGGCCGCTACGCGCTGGAGATCACCAAGGAAATCCTGCGCGACTTCGCGGACTACTTCGGCACGAAATATCCGCTGCCCAAGCTCGACCAGATCGCGCTGCCCAATACCGGCGCGGGCGGCATGGAGAACTGGGGCGCGATCGTCTATCGGGAAAGCGCGCTGCTTTTCGACCCGGCGACGAGCAGCCTGGCGCAGCGCGAGCGCGTCTATGGCATCGTGGCGCACGAGATCGCGCACCAGTGGTTTGGCAATCTCGTGACCATGGCGTGGTGGGATAACCTGTGGCTGAACGAGGGCTTCGCGAGCTGGATGGGCACGAAGCAAATGGCGCGGCGGCATCCCGAATGGAAGCCGTGGCTGCGCGCGATGGCAGGCCGCGAGGGAGCCATGCGGCTGGACGCGCGGGCGACCACCCACCCGATCCAGCAGCCGGTGAAAACCGAGAGCCAGGCGAGCGACGCCTTCGACGAGATCACCTACGAAAAAGGCCAGGCCGTGATCCGCATGATCGAGGAGTGGCTCGGCGAGACCGTCTTTCGCAACGGCGTGCGCCGCTATCTGCAAAAGCACGCGCTTTTCAACACCACCACCGCCGACCTCTGGGACGCGCTCTCCGTGGAGAGCGGCAAGGACGTGCGCGGCTTCGCCCGAGGCTGGACCGAGCAACCGGGCTTCCCGGTGGTGCAGGCCACCTCGTTTCCGGTCGAGGATGCGCAGCGCGCGACGTGCTGGCAGGAGCGCTTCACGGTCAATCAAAAGGACGCCGCTCCGCTTTTCTGGATGGTGCCGTTCCAGCATGCGCCCGCCGGAAATCCGGGGAAGGTCGAGACGATGCTGCTCAAGGGCAAAACGCCGCAGGGCTTCACCGTGCCGGCGGAGGGCGCGGTGAAGGGCAACATCGGCGGCACCGGCTACTACCGCGTGCAGTATCAGGAGTGGCTTTTCAAAAGGCTGCTCAAAGCGCTCCCGCACATGGCCGAGGCCGACCGGCTCAATCTGCTGCACGACACCTGGGCGCTCGGCCAGGCGGCCCGCGTGCCGGTCACGGATTACCTGAAGCTCGCCGACGCCCTGATGGATACGGCCTCGCCCACGGAGTTGGAGCAAATCCTCGGCGCACTCGGCCACATCGACCGCATGGAACGCGACGCCGCTGCACTACGGCCGCCGCCCGCCGGCGGCACCGAACCGAACGACGCCGGCCGCCCGCGTTTCCGCGAATGGGCGCTGCATTTTCTCCGCCCGCAACTCGCCAAGCTCGGCTGGGACGCCGCCGCCGGTGAGTCCGCGCTGGTCACGCAACTCCGCCCGCGCCTGCTCGGCATCGCGGCGGCTTTGGGCGACGCCGAGATGCTGCGCATCGCCCGCTCGCGCTTCGTGAAATACTTCATCGACCCTGCCTCGCTCGACGCCAACCTCCGCGGCACCGTGCTCGGCATCGTCGCCCGCGAGGCCGATGCCGACACCTGGACCGCGCTCCATCGCCTCGCGAAAAAAGCCCCCACCTCCGAGCAGCAGCGCGAACTTTACAACGCCCTCGCCGCCGCCCGCGACCCTGCGCTCGCCGCCCGCACGCTCGCCCTTTCGCTGACCGACGAACTCCCCCCGCACGAGGCCGCGCACCTCGTCTCCCGCGTCGCCGGCACCGAGGGGCACGCGCCCGCCGCCTGGGCTTTCGCGCAGAAAAACCTCACCGCGCTCCTCGCCAAACTCGCCGCCCACCAAGCCAATAGCTACGTGCCTGGCCTTTTCACCGCCCTCCCCGCGACCGCCGACCGCGCCGACGAACTCGAAGCCTGGGCCGCCGCCAATCTCCCGCCCGGCGCCGGTCCGAGCGTGGCCAAAGCCGCCGACGAAATCCGTTTCCAGACCGACTTCCGCCGCCGCCTCCTCCCCGACCTCCACGCCTGGCTCACCCCCAAGCTTCCCCCCGGCAAGCAGGCCGCAAACTGACGCCCGCCGCCCATGCAAAACGTGCTCAGCGTCATCCAGGCTTCCACGCTCTATTTCCAGAAAAACGGCGTGGAGAGTCCGCGGCTGAACATCGAGCACCTGCTGGCGCACGTCCTCGGGAAGAAACGGATGGAACTGTATTTGGAATTCGACCGGCCGCTCGGCGATGCTGAGCTGGAGCCGCTCCGCGCGCTGGTGCGGCGGCGGGCCGGCGGCGAGCCGCTGCAGCATCTGCTCGGCACGGCGGAGTTTCACGGCCGCATTTTCACGTGCGACAAACGCGCGCTCATCCCCCGCCCGGAGACGGAGCAGTTCTGCGAAATCGTGCTCGCGCGCGGGCCGGCGGCGCGGGTGCTCGATGTCGGCACGGGCAGCGGCGTGATCGCGCTCACGCTCGCCGCGGCGTGGCCGGAGGCGCGCGTGGAGGCGGTGGATGTTTCCGCCGACGCGCTGGCGCTGGCGCGCGAAAACGCGGCGCGGCTCGGCCTCACGGAGCGCGTGCTTTTTGCGCAAAGCGACCTGCTCGAAAGCGTGACCGGCGAGTTCGATCTCATCGTCGCGAACCTCCCCTACATCGCCACGGCCGAGATCGCGCAGCTCGCCCGCGAGGTCCGGCACGATCCCCTTCCCGCGCTCGATGGCGGCCCGCGCGGGCTGGAGATTTTCGAGCGTTTCATCCCGCAGGCCGCGCGGCATCTGCGCGGGCGGTTCGCGCTGGAAATCGGCCACGACCAAACAGCCGCGCTCACGGAGCTGCTCGGCGCGCACAATTTCCAAGACATCCTCCCACAGACCGACTACCAAGGCCGCAACCGATTTCTCTTCGCCAACTATGGATAAAATACTCGTTCACGGCGGCCACGCGCTATCCGGCAGTGTCAAAATCAGCGGCTCGAAAAACTCCGCGCTGCCCATCCTCGCAGCCACGCTGCTGACCAAGGAACCGTGCGTCATCCACCACGTCCCCGACCTGAGCGACATCCATTACATGCTGCAAATCCTCTCGCACCTCGGCGCGCAGGTCGAGCGGGCCAGCGGCACCGTCACGGTGCAGGCGGAAAAGATCATCACCGAGGCGCCCTACGAAATCGTCCGCAAAATGCGCGCGTCGGTCTGCGTGCTCGGCCCGCTGCTGGGGCGCGAAAAGGAGGCCACCGTCTCGCTGCCGGGCGGCTGCGTCATCGGCGACCGGCCGATTGATTTGCACCTCAAGGGCTTCGAGGGCCTCGGCGCGATGCACCGCATCGAGGCGGGCAACGTGAAAGTTTTCGCCGGCCAGCTCATCGGCGGCGTGATCAATCTCCGCGGCAAGCAAGGCCCCACCGTGCTCGGCACCGACAACGTGATGATGGCCGCGGTTTTGGCCGAAGGCACCACCGTCATCGACAGCGCGGCGGCGGAGCCGGAAGTCGTCGATCTCGCGAATTTCCTCATCAAGATGGGCGCGAAGATCGAAGGCGCGGGCACCCGGCGCATCGTCATCGAAGGTGTGAAGGAACTGCACGGCGCGGAGCACGAGGTCATCCCGGATCGCATCGAGGCGGGCACCTTCCTCGTCGCCGGAGCCATCGCGGGCAAGGGCGACGTCACCCTCCGCCGCGTCAATCCCGCGCATCTCACCAGCGTCACCGACGCCCTCACGCGCGCCGGTTTCCTCCTCAAAGCCGACGGCCAGAATCTCACCATCGCGCGCACCGGGACGACCAAATCGCTCGAACTCACCACCGAGCCCTACCCCGGTTTCCCCACCGACATGCAGGCGCAAATGTGTGCGCTGCTCGCGACCACGCCGGGCATTTCCGTCATCACGGAAACCATCTTCCCGCAGCGCTACATGCACGTCTCCGAGATGAAGCGCATGGGCGCCGACATCTCGCTCAACGGCCCGACCGCGATCATCAAAGGCGTCGAGAAACTGAGCGGCGCGCCCGTCATGGCCAGCGACCTGCGCGCCTCCGCAGCGCTGGTGCTCGCGGGTTTGCAAGGCCAGGGCATCACCGAGGTGAACCGCGTCTATCACATCGACCGCGGCTACGAACTGATCGACGACAAACTCAACGGGCTCGGCGCGAAAATCGAGCGGATGAAGGCATAAGCGCGGCCGTCCTGAACAAAGTTTTCCGCGGGCGGAGGAGGATGGAAAGCGGTGGAGAGCGGGCGCGGCGTGAAGCGCAAAAAAAGGCGGTCATTCGTCATTCCCCATCCCCCCAAACCCACCGCGGTTGACGCCCGCCCCGGCTTTCCACCACACTCCCGCGAAATGCTCCCGGAAATTCAGAACCTGCTCATCATCCAAGACCGCGACCGCAAAATCCGCACGCTCCGGGAGGAGCTGGACGGCGCGCCACTCGAACGCAGTGAAGCGGAGGAAAAGCTCGCCGCTGCGGTGCGGAATCTCGACGCGGTGAAGCACAAGGCCAAGGAGATCGAGGTCGAGCGGAAGAAGCTGGAGAACGGGGCGCAGGCGAAGCGGGATTCGATCGCGAAGTTTCAGACGCAGAAATTTCAGACGCGCAAGAACGAGGAGTTCCAGGCGCTGAACAACGAGATCACCCGCTACGAGGGCGAGATCCGCGGCCTCGAGGACCGTGAGTTGGAGTTCATGGACCAGGCGGAAAAAGTCTGCACGCAGGTCGCGGAAACCGAGCAGCAGACGAAAGCGGTGAAAGCGCAGGTCGAGCGCCAGCTCGCGGACATCGCCGCAAAACTCGGCGCGCTCGCCGGGAGCCTGAAGGAAGTCGAAACCGAGCGCGCGGGCCTGACCGTCGGCGTGGACGAAGACCTGCTCGACACCTTCGATCGGCTCTTTGCCAACAAAGGCGAAGCCGTGGTGCCGCTCGAACACGAGACCTGCAGGGGCTGCCACATGAAGGTGACCACGCAGACCGTGGTGAAGGTCAAGGGCGGGCGCGAAATCGTCCACTGCGAGCAGTGCGGGCGCATCCTGTATCTCGGGAACTGACGGGAGTCCGGCGAATGCACTGTCGCCCGCGCGGGAGTTTCGTGGAAACGTGCGGCGTGAATTTTCTCCGGCGTCTTTTTCTCACGGTCCTGCTCGCGGGTGCGCTCCCGTTTTGCGCCCGGGCGCAGCGGCTCAGCCCGCTGGCGGAAAAGCCGGACTGGCCCCGGCTCGAGGCGTTTCAGGAGACGATCACGCGGGCGGATTTCGAGCGGCTGCTGGATACGGTGTATGCGCCGGGCGGCGCGGCAAAAGGCGTGATCGCGGTGGAAGCGGAGGCGGCGGTGATCAAAACGTCGCTCACGCCGCCGGTGGATTTCCGGCTGCGTTTTGCGAAGGATGCCACGCCTGCGCAGCCGGTGCCGCGGACCTGGCGACCTCCGGCGCAACTGCCCGCCCCGCCCGAGGGCAAGCCTCTCGCCGGGCTGAAGATCGCGCTCGACGCCGGGCACCTCGGCGGCGCGTGGGCGAAGATGGAGGAACGCTTTTTCCAAGTCGGCGAGTCGCGACCCGTAATCGAGGGCGAGATGACGCTGCGCGTGGCGAAGTTGCTCGCGCCGAAGCTGCGCGAGATGGGCGCCGAGGTGCTGAACGTCCGCGACGCCCTCGAACCCACCACGCCGCTCCGGCCCGAGACCCTGCGCGACGCCGCACGGGCCGAACTGGCGAAGCAGGGCAACGAAGCGCCGCGCGAAAAATACGACGGCACGAACGACCCGCTCCGCGCGCAAACCGTGCAGGCGCAGAGTGAGCTGCTCTTTTACCGCATCGCGGAAATCCGCCAGCGCGCCGTGCTGGTCAATACCAAGCTCCAGCCCGATCTCGTGATCTGCCTGCACTTCAACGCCGAGGGTTGGGGCGATCCGCAGCGGCCGGAATTCGTGCCGCGCAACCACCTCCACGTCCTCGTCAATGGCAGCTACTCCGCGGGCGAGTTGCGCTTCGACGACCAGCGCTACGAGATGCTCG
>Ga0114966_10005071_pt1 | contig 11202 bp, 6 predicted proteins | sample M_130207_XF_Meta_FD_87029 | JGI IMG/M metagenome (GOLD analysis project Ga0114966, IMG submission 87029) | Freshwater microbial communities from Lake Montjoie, Canada to study carbon cycling - M_130207_XF_MetaG | ecosystem: Environmental > Aquatic > Freshwater > Lake | place: Lake Montjoie...
GGCATTCCGCTGCTGGGCGATCTCACGGCGTTGCGCGACGCGATGGGGCGCGCCGGACGCGCGCCGGGGCTGGTGCAGCCCAAGGTGCCGGTCGACATGACGCTCGATCACACGCTTACCGTAGATCACCACGGCACGCCGGATGCGCTGCGCCAGAACATGCAGCTCGAAATCGAGCGCAACTTCGAGCGCTTCAGCTTCGTCAAATGGGCGACGCAGGCCTACGACGGCATCCGCCTGATCCCGCCGGGCTTCGGCATTCTGCACCAGATCAATCTCGAGTTCTTCGCGCCGGGCCTGCTGTCGAAAGACGGCGTCTACTACCCGGACACGCTGGTCGGCACCGATTCGCATACCTGCATGATCGCGGGTCTCGGTACCGTGGGCTGGGGCGTCGGCGGCATAGAAGCGCAGGCCGCGGTGCTCGGACAGCCGGTGTACATGCTCACGCCGGACGTCGTCGGCATCAACGTGACGGGACAACTGAATGCGGGCGTGACGTCGACCGACATGGTGCTGCACGTTACGGAAATGCTGCGCAAGGCGAAAGTCGTCGGCAAGTTTGTGGAGTTTTTCGGCGCGGGCATTGCCAATCTGACCGTGCCCGATCGCGCGACGATTTCCAACATGGCGGTCGAGTATGGCGCCACCACAGGATTTTTCCCGCTGGATGCGGTGACCCTGAATTACCTGCGTCAGACCGGACGGCCGGATGAAGCCATCGCCGCCGCGGAGGCATACTACAAGCAGCAGGGCCTGTTTGGTCCCGCGCGCAGCGATGAAATCAAGTATACGGATGTGTTGATGCTGGATCTAACCACGATTACGCCCAACGTCGCCGGTCCGAAGCGGCCGCAGGACCGCATCGCGCTCGCCAATCTTAAAGGCGAGTTCGCCGAGATGCTGAAGAAGCCGACGGCAGATGGCGGGTATGGAAAGGTGGCAGCGAGCGGTGCACAGCAGGAAGCGGCTCCCCGCAAGGCGCGCGACGGCGACGTCGTCATCGCAGCAATCACGTCGTGCACCAACACATCGAATCCTGGAGTGATGCTCGCCGCCGGCATGGTCGCCAAAAAAGCGGTCGAGCGCGGACTCAAAGCCAAGCCGTGGGTGAAGATGTCATTGGCGCCGGGTTCGCGCGTGGTCAGCGAGTATCTGAAAGCAGCCGGTTTGCAGCGCTATCTCGACGAGCTCGGCTTCATGCTTGCCGGCTACAGCTGCACGACGTGCTTCGGCGCTTCCGGCCCGATCGACGACACGCTCGAAAAATCCATCAACGACAACGACGTCGTCGCGTGCGCGGTGTTGTCGGGCAATCGTAATTTCGAAGCGCGCATCCACGCGTCCGTGCGCGCGGCATTCCTGGCGAGTCCGCCGCTGGTGGTTGCGTTTGCGCTGGCGGGCAGGGTGGACATCGACATGGCGAAGGAGCCGCTCGGCAACGACAAATCCGGCAAGCCTGTTTTCCTGAAAGATCTGTGGCCGACGCCGGAAGAACTCGCAAACGCTCTGAGCAATGCAGTCAAACCCGACTACTACCGCGCCGTGTACGGCATGGATTTCGACGTGGCGAACCCGCTGTGGAAGACCGTGCCGCAAAGCACCGGCGAGAGTTACGCGTGGGACAGCAAGTCGAGCTATATCAAGCCACCGCCCTTCCTCGATGCGCAGTACACCGAATCGAGCCTGCGCGAATTCCGCGGCGCGCGCGCGCTGGCGATCCTCGGCAACTCGATCACCACCGACCACATCAGCCCGATCAGCAGCATCAAGGCGAGTTCGACCGCCGGCCTCTATCTGCAAAGCCTGGGCGTCAAGCCGGTGGACTTCAACAACTACGGCGCGCGGCGCATGAACCACGAGGTGATGGTGCGTGGCGCGTTCGCCAACGCGCGCCTGCGCAACCAGATGGTGCCCGGCGTCGAAGGCGGTTACACCAAACATCAGCCCGACGGCGAACAGATGACGATTTACGACGCCGCGATGAGCTATGCGAAAGCAAACGTGCCGTTATTCGTGATGGCGGGCGAAGAGTACGGCACTGGCAGCGCGCGCGACTGGGCGGCCAAGGGAACCCGGCTGTTGGGCGTGCGTGCTGTGATAGCCAACAGCTTCGAGCGCATACACCGCAGCAATCTCGTCGGCATGGGCGTCATTCCCTGCCAATTACCGCAAGGCATTACCGCCGCGACGCTGGGCCTGAGCGGAGACGAAGAATTCGACCTGCTGGGGCTGGATGAGCAGGCGAAGCCGCGCCAGGCTGTGACGCTGGTCATCAAGCGGCAGAACGGCAAGCAGGAGCGGGTTGAGCTGATGCTGCGCCTCGATACGCCGGCCGAACTCGATTACGTGCGGCGCGGTGGCATTCTGCCTTACGTGCTCGCGGGGTTGACGGCCTAACGAGCGGTCTCAAAAACAGTTTGGAGCCGCAGATAAACGCGGATGAACGCAGATAGGTCAAAATACTTTATATCGGCCAGAGGGCGGCCTTGGATCTTAATCCGCGTGTATCCGCGGCTCAGAAAATGCTTTTTACTTGCTCACGACGTCCTGCATCAGCGTGTTTTTCTTCAGCAGCGCTTCATCGATGGTGACGCCGAGGCCGGGGCCGCGCGGCACGTCGACGTGTCCGTCCTTGATTTTGAAATCGCTTTCAGGGCACAGCGGGTCTTTTGCCGTTGCGTTGAGGCCGAACGTGAATTCGGCTGCGCCCATGGTGCGAGCGGCCGGCGTCGACGCATAGAAGTGCGCGCTGGCAGCGGCGTCGAGCTGCGACTGCACCGCGAGCCCGCCGCAGTTGACGCGGATGTTCGCGGATTCGCCGATCGCCGCGATTTTTTTCGCATTGGTGAGGCCGCCCATTTTGTAGAGCTTGATGCAGAACGCATCGCAGGCGCGCGCCTGTGCCAGCGCATGCGCGTCCTGCAGCGTGAACACGCCTTCGTCGGCCATCACCGGCACGCCGTTCGCGGCGCGGCGGATTTCCGCCATGCCGGCGAGGTCGCGGCGCTCGATCGGCTGCTCGATATAGCCGAGGCCCATCGGCTTGATCGCCTCGATTGCTGACAGTGCGTCGGCAAGCGTCCAGCCCGTGTTGGGGTCTATACCGATCATGATGTCGTCGCCGACCGCCTTGCGCATCGCGGCGAAGTTCTCGACGTCCTTGCGCCAGCCGCGGCGGTCCGCCATCTTCAGGCACAGCACCTTGATGCCGAATTCGTCGACTGCGCGCATTGCTTCCGCAATGATGACGCCGACGTCGTCGGCCATGCTCACCGACCATTCGAGCGGTATGCGCGGCTGGCAGCAGCCGCCGAGCAAATTGTAGAGCGGCGTCTTCAGCGCCTTGCCAGCGGCGTCGTGCAGCGCGATATCGAGCACCGAGCGCGCCGCCGGATTGCCGGCAAGCCGGTTGTCGAACATCGCGTTGATGGATTCGAAATCGAAAATCGACTTGCCGATGAGCGCAGGTCCGTAAATTTCCTTGATCGCGGAAAACACGCTGGGCGCGGTGTCGGCGACGAAATGGCCGGGACTGATAGGCCGCACCTGCGCCATGCCGACTACACCGTCGGCGTAGATCTTCACCAGTACGTGCTTGCCGAGAACGCTGTCGGCGGGTCCGGTATCGTAGGCGCCGCTCGAAAAGACGCGTTGCAGGCGTTGCGACAGTGCGGTGATGAAAATTTCTATGCGATCGATCATCGTTTACTCCAATCAAATTTCATGTTCCTTCCTCCGCTTGCGGAGGAAGGTTAGGATGGGAAAGTGGATTCGCCCCTCCCTGACCCGCCCCCGCGCTTTGCGCAGAGGAGGGAACCGGACTACTCGGGTTTGATGCCCGCTTTTTTGACGACGTTTTCCCAGCGCGGTATTTCCTCGCCGATGAATTTTGCGAACTGCGCCGGCGTGTCGCCCACCGGCTCGAAGCCCTGCGCCAGCATTTTTTCCTTGACCTCGGGCACGCGCATGATCGCGCTGATCTCTTTGGCAAGGAGATCGATGCTGGCTTTGGGCGTGCCGGCCGGCAGCAGCAGGCCGTACCACGAAGCCGCGTAATAGCCGGGCAGCCCCGCTTCGGCGATGGTCGGTACATTGGGCAGTACCGCGCTGCGCTGGGAAATCGACACGCCGAGCGCGCGGACTTTTCCGGCGTTGATCTGCGCCAGCACCCCGGGAATTGAGGCAAACAGCAACTGCACTTCGCCGCTGACGAGGCCGATGACCGAGGGTGCTGCGCCCTTGTACGGCACGTGGGTCATCTCGATGCCGGCCATCGACGACAACAATTCCATCGCCAGGTGCGTGACGTTGCCGACGCCGCCGGAGCCGTAGATCAGCGTTTTCGGTTTCGCCTTCGCCAGCGCAAGCAGGCCTTTGACGTCGGTCACCGGCAGGCTGGGATTGACGATCAGCACCGAGGGGCCGAGCGCGATGTTGCTGAGCGGCGCGAAATCCCTTCTGACGTCGAATGGCAACTTGGCGGACAGGCTGGGGATGGCGATGGTCGAGTTCGCCATCAATATGGTGTAGCCGTCGGCACTGGACTTGGCGACGATGTCCGCGCCGATACTGCCGGCGGCGCCGGGCCGGTTGTCGATGATGAACGAGACGCCCAGCGCGTCGGTCAGTTTTTGCGCGATCACGCGCGCGGCGATGTCGGTGCCGCCGCCGGCCTGGAAGCCGACCACGATGCGTACCGGGCGGCCGGGAAATTTCTCGGCGGCCGCGGCGCAGAGCGGGGCGGTGGCGACAAGTGCGACGGCCAATGCCGCGAGCGTACGAATTTGCATCCTGTTGCGCACTCTCAACATCTCCTGCAGATTTTTGAATCGGGACAGCGGGAAATCGCGGGCCGCTGCGTACGGCGGCGCGGCGGGCGCTATAATACTACGCATCCCCACGCAGTTCGCAGCGCGAAGGAGCAATCATGGCCGAAACTACACTGGCGCGGCGCAGCCCGCAGCGCATGCAATACGAAGTCGTGCCCGCGCCGGCAGCGCTCGGCGCCGAAATTCGCGGCATCGACATTACGCAAGTGGATGACACGACGTTCCGGAGCCTGCACGACGTCTGGCTCGCCAATGTGCTGCTGATATTCCGCGGCCAGTCGGTGAGCGCCGAAGATCTCGTGCGCCTGGTCAATCGTTTCGGCAAACCGGTGTCTTCATCCGGCCTGCACGAGCGCGACATGAAAGAGCGCGCGCAGAGCCAGGTGCTGAAGTTGCCGCCCGAAGTGACGATGGTGTCCAACATCAAGGAAAACGGCAAAGCGGTCGGCATTCTCGGCGACGGCGAAATCGTCTGGCACTCGGATTTTTCGTTCAAGGAGGCGCCGACCGCGGCGCGCATGCTGATCGCGAAAGAAATCCCGCCGCGGGAACTGGGCGGCAGTACGTTTTTCCTGAACTGCTATGCGGCTTACGATGCGCTCACCGCGGAGCAGAAAAAACGCTACGCGGGCAAGACCATCAAGCAGGGCAACATCGTCGATACGGCGATGAAACTACGGCCGGGCGCTTCGCTCGAAGTCGATATTCGCACCGCCCCGGGCCCCAGCCACCCGATTATTTCCACGCATCCCGAGACGGGGGCCAACTCGCTGTTCCTCGGCCGCCGCCACAGCGCGTACGTGAACGGCCTGTCGCTCGAAGAGTCCGAGGCGATGCTGGACGAGCTGTGGGCGCACTGCACGCAGGAGCGCTTTGTGTACGAGCACAAGTGGTCGGTCGGCGACGTCGTCATCTGGGACAATCGCTGCACGGTGCACCGCCGCGATGCTTTCAGTTCCGACGCGCGCCGCGTCCTTTTTGCGGCGCAGGTGGAAGGGCACAAGCCCTATGAAGCGCCCGATGCACTGGCGCGCCCGGCGCATCCGCGCTCAGCTTTGAACTCATAAACGGAAGGCGACACGCCGTATGGATACGCATGACACTCACCACCATCACGGCAACCGGGTAGAAGACTTTCGCCTGATCACCGGCGCTGGCAAGTACGCATCCGACTGGAACCAGCCGGGGCAGCTCTACGGTTATTTTGTGCGCGCCGACCGCGCCCATGCCGACATCGTCGCGCTGAATACTGCGCCCGCGCTCAAGTTTCCGGGCGTGAAGCACATCTTTACCGGCGCCGATGCGATCAGCGCGGGCTATACCAAGGCGCCGCACGCGCTGACAATGCCCGGACGCAACGGCACCAAGGCGCGCACACCCGATCGCCCGGTGCTCGCCCACGGCAAAGTGCGTTTTGTCGGTGAAGCTATCGCGCTGGTGGTGGCCGATACCGCTGCCGCTGCGCAGGAAGCCGGCGAACTGGTCGAAGTCGAATACCGCGATCTGCCATGCACGGTGCAGCCCGAACATTCGCTGGAAGCCGGCGCGCCGCAATTGCACGACGACGTTCCCGGCAATCTCGCTTTCGAAGCCGAGGCCGGCGACGAGGCGACGGTCAAGGCTGCGTTCGCGCAGGCCGCCCATGTGACGAAGCTCAAAGTCGAATCCACGCGTGTTTCGCCCAGCCCGATGGAGCCGCGCGCCTGCCTGGTTGGCTACGACGCAGCTAGCGGCAATTACAATTTCAACGTGGTCATGCAGGGCGTCACCACGCTGCGCAAGCAGATTTCGCAGTACACCAACGTGCCGGAAGACAAATTGATCTTCGATACGCGCGACGTCGGCGGCGGTTTCGGCCAGCGCACGGTCGCTTACCCCGAATACTGCGCGCTCATGATAGCCGCCAAAACCCTCGGCAAACCGGTGAAGTGGGTGGCAACGCGCGTCGAATGTTTTCTGACCGACACGCACGGCCGCGCCAACATCATCAGCGGCGAACTGGCGCTCGACAAAGCCGGCAAGTTTCTCGGCATGCGCCTCGACTGGATCAACGACATGGGCGCATACCTGTCGCCAGCCGCCGTGGGGCATATTCGCAATACTTCGGTATGTATGACCGGGGTCTACCGCATACCGGCGCTGTATGCGACTTTCCGCGTGTCGCTTACCAACTGCACGCCGGTGGGGTCGTATCGCGGCGCCGGACGTCCCGATATCGCTTACGTGGTCGAACGCCTCGTCAACCAGGCCGCGGCCGAACTCAAGATGGATGCGGCGGAACTGCGGCGCTTGAATTTCATTCCGCCGGAAGCTTTCCCGTACAAGACGCCGACCGGTTCGGTTTACGAGATCGCGGACCTGCCGGGCCTCCTGAAAAAAGCGCTGAAGCTCAGCGACTGGAGCGGTTTTCCGCAACGCCGCAAGCAATCTGCCGCGGCCGGCAAACTGCGCGGTATCGGCATCTCGACGGTGATCGAGAACACGGGCGCCGGCAATGCAGACAAGGATGAAATCGAATTGCGTCTTGATGCGCACGGCATCGTCGAAGTGCACACGGTAACGAAGGCGCAGGGACACGGCCACGAGACCACGATGGCTGCGATCGTGGCGGATGCGCTGGGTGTGCCGCACGAACGCGTGAAAGTGGTGCAATGCGCGCCCGGTATTACGCTGCAGGGCAATCACGTCGGTGGTTCACGCAGCGCGGTGGGCGCAGGCAGCGTGTGCTATCTCGCCGCGCAAAAGCTGATCGAAGAGGGCAAGGCTCTCGCCGCGTTAGAACTGAAGCTCGAGCCTTCGCAGATCGTCTACGCGGACGGCGAATTCCGTTCCACCGAATCGAAACGGGCCGTCAAGCTCGCGGAACTCGCGAAGAAGCAGACCGTGAGCGTCATCGCTGAAGGCAAGTTTGGCTCCACTTTCCCCAACGGCTGTCACATTGTCGAAGTCGAAGTCGATCGCGAAACGGGGCTCACGCAGATCGTTTCGTACAGCGCGGTCGACGATTGCGGCGCAGTCATCAACCACGCGATCGTCGAGGGCCAGTTGCACGGCGGTGTGGTGCAGGGCGCGGGCCAGGTGTTCGGCGAACATATCATCTTCGACCGCGAATCCGGCCAGCCGCTGACCGCGAGCTTCATGGACTATTGCATGCCGCGCGCCGGCCTGGTGCCCAGCCTGCGCGGCGAAGAGCATCCGACGCCGAGCAAAATCAGTCCGCTCGGTGTCAAGGGCGTAGGCGAGTCTGGCTGCACGGCTTCGCTGCCGGTGCTCGTCGGCGCCGTTATCGACGCGCTGCGGCCGCTGGGTGTCACGCATCTCGACATGCCGCTGACGCCTTCGAAGCTGTGGCACGCCATGCAGGAAGCGCAAAAAGCTTAGCGGCGCGCCCGGCGCGGGCACGACAAGGACGGTGATGGGGCAGCAAATCGAGCAGTTGGCGCAGTTTGTCGCGCAAATGCAGTTGGAGCAGATTCCGCAGGAGGTGCAGCAGCACGCGAAGCTTGTCGTGCTCGACACGCTGGGCGTCATTCTGGCGGGTTCCGCGCGCCCCGAAGTCAGTCAGCTGCGGGAAAAGCTGAACGCGACGGCCGGCACCGGCGCCACCGTGTTTGCGCGCGGCTGGCCGCATCACGATCCGCGCACTGCCGGATTCCTGAATACCGTCGCGGGCCGCGCCATCGAACTTGGCGAAGGCCATCGCTACGTGTCGTACCAGGGCGCGATGCAGATCCTGCCCGGCGTATTGGCGGTAGGAGAGTGCGCGCAGACCAGCGGGCGTGAAATGCTCGCGGCATTGATACTGGGTTACGACGTCGGCGCGCGCCTCGCGGCGGCAATGAAGTCGCGCCCGCTCGCGCACCAGAACGGGCAGGCGGCGTTGCTGGGAGCGGCCGCGGCAGGCGCGCGCATGCGCGGTTTGAACGCGGCCGACACCAGCCGCGCCATGCGCATTGCCACGACGCTGGTGCTGACGCCGAGCTATAACAATGCGATCAACGGCGCGACGACACTGAACGTCGCCGGCGGCATGAGCGGTTTTGCCTGCAGCCTGGCGGCCGATCTCGCGCTTGCCGGCTTCACGGCGCAGGACGACGCCATCGAAGAAGCGTTAGGCAATCTGGTCGGCGACGGCTTCAAGCCGGCGGGCCTCACGGCCGAACTCGGCACGCGCTGGGAAATCACACGCGACTGGTTCCGGCTGCGCGCGTGCTGCAACCCGATTTACGCCGCGCTCGATGCGCTCGACGCAGCGCTCGCCGAGTTGAAGCCGCGGCCCGACGACATCGAGCGCATCGACGTCGCGACGTTCGCATTCGCTGCGGCGATGCGCAATCCGGATCCGCCCAATTATTTTGCGTCGAAGTATTCGTTCCCGCACGCCGCGGCTGCGATCGTGATCAACGGCAACGCGGGTTACAACTCGCTCAACGACGAGGCGCTCAGGAATCCAGCCATCGCGGCGCTGCGTCACCGCGTGCACATGACGGAAGATCCCGCGCTGACCGCCAAGGTGCCGGCCCTCAAACCGGCGCGCGTGACGCTGACGCTGAAAGACGGGCGTAAAAGCACGCACGAGTGCGACACGCCGCGCGGCGATTGCCTCAACCCGTATTCGGCGCAGGAGATACGCGAAAAATTCCGCGAGCTCGCCGCACCCACGCTCACCCCGGCGGGCATCGCTGCAGTCGAACAGGCGGTCGCTCGCTGCGAGCAGTGGACGAGCGCGCGCGAGCTCGCCGATCTCTTGCGCCGTCACGGCCGCGAGTAAGGCGTGTATCACTACACCTGCGCGCAACGGAGAATTATTGAAATCTATTCTGAAGTTCAACTGCAGAATTGAGCCGCAGATAAACGCAGCTATGATTAGCGATGAGTGAAGAGTAAAGAGTAATGAGTTAAGGGTGAAGTTACGCACTGCCCCTTGCCCATTCCTCATTACCAATTGAATTGTTTTCGATCTTATCTGTGTTCATCCCTATTAGGCCCAGCCCATCGATGCAGCGCTGAAGGCCGCCGGCTACAACCCGGATGCCCGCAGCAGCGGCCCCGAGGGCGGCAGCCAGCGATGGTGACGTTTCAGACCGGCGTCAGGATGTGAATCAGGCGGCTGGCGATCATTTCCTTGGTCTTTGCCGCGTAGGCGGCCATGTGGGGCGCCGCGGCGTGCGCCTTCAGCGCCTCCGGGCTTTCCCATTTTTCGATGACGAGGAAAGTGTCGGGGCCGTATTTTGTCTGAAACCCGGGGCCGTTTTCAAGATCGACGGCGGCGCCGTACTCGATGCAGCCCTGTTCGGCCTTGACTGCCGGCACGTTGGCGCGAAACTCCTGCAGTATCGAATCGCGCATGCCGGGTTTGGCGGTGATGACGGCGACGACGTGGATCATGGCTGGTGCTCCTGATGGTTGAAATAAATGGAAGTTGTCTCAAAAACAGTTTGGAACCGCCGATAAATTCTTTTTAATACCCCCTTGAGGGGTGCGCGGATGAGCGCAGGTAAGCTCAACGGATTTGACCTTGATTCGGAGGAAAGTCTGGAATTATATCGGCGTTTATCGGCGTACCCCTCAAGGGGGTATTAAAAAGAATGGGTCTTCACGGAATCGAGTGGGTAAAAAGATGGATAAAAATGCCTGAAAGCCGCGCGGATGCTGGGTTTCCAGCATTTTCAAAGTTGTTCAAATTTGGCATGATGTTTGGATGGCAAATTCAAAGAAGCGACAGCGGCGCCTGTGGGATGCATACGCGTTCCCTGGTGTGCGTCCGCAATCCACGGTGCGTGGTGTCTTCGGTGATCCAAAAGCGCGCGTCATCATTCTTAAACGACGCTCAAAAAAACAATCTGCGGGTGTTGTGGTCGAACGCAATTGGGTTGGTACGACCGACGCTTGCGACAGGTGCGCGATCTGTCCTGTGGGGAGATGCGCATCTACCTGGAGGTCGAGGTACGTCGGGTGCAATGTCGAAGTTGTGCGAATGTGAAGCGCGAGGATCTGGCGTTCCTGGCGGACAACCCGTTCTATACCAAGCGCTTTGCCCACTACGTGGGACGGCGTTGTCGGCAAGCCACCATCAAAGACATCGCCGAAGAACTCAATCTTCACTGGGAAACGATCAAGACGCTGGAGAAGCAGTACATGCGCGCGCAGCTTGCCAAAGCGGGCACACCAGGACCCAAGGCGATCGGCATCGACGAGATATCTATCCGCAAGGGCCACACCTACCGCATCGTGGTGAGCGATCTGGTTCGCAAACGTCCGATCTGGTTCGGGGGAGAGGACCGCAAAGAAGCGAGCATGGCGCTGTTCTACGACTGGCTGGGCAAAAAGAAGACGCTGGGCATTCGCTTGGCAGTGATGGATATGTGGA
>Ga0114966_10005073_pt1 | contig 11198 bp, 8 predicted proteins | sample M_130207_XF_Meta_FD_87029 | JGI IMG/M metagenome (GOLD analysis project Ga0114966, IMG submission 87029) | Freshwater microbial communities from Lake Montjoie, Canada to study carbon cycling - M_130207_XF_MetaG | ecosystem: Environmental > Aquatic > Freshwater > Lake | place: Lake Montjoie...
AATGCAAAGATGAGGAAAGGTTTTTTATGAAGGAACTTTTACAGAAAATAAACACCATTACTTTTGTCCACTTGAACAAAACATCTAAAAAATACCATTACTTTTGTCCATTACACCAGAAAAAAATAAATTAGAAGCATTGAAAATATAAAAAAACAGAATTAACTGGGTAGAATAATTTCATTAATAATTACATATCTTAATTTTAAAAAAACATGTGGCAAGAAGAAAACAATGTACTTAAACGGAGCTTTGAATTTACCAACTTTATTGAAGCATTTGCCTTTATGACAAAAGTGGCAATGGTAGCAGAAAAGTTAAATCATCATCCACAATGGAGTAACCTGTATAACAAGGTAGAAATTGCACTTTGCACCCATGATGAAGGCAATACTATTACTGAAAAGGACCGAAAACTTGCAAATGAAATTGATAAAGTTTTCAATGGTAAAAATTCACTTTTCAAGCGTTAAATAATTTTTATTTTTTTATTACTGTTAGGATAAAGGCGAAGAAATTTTTCGGAGCAGAACTTGTTTAATATTTTTTTTCAAAAAAATGATTTTCAAATATATTTTCACAATACTGATTTTATTGCAAATTACTTTTTTGAATTCACAAACAATATCGAAGCTGGATATTGAAATAGAAAAAATAAAAAATGATCCGGATCTGAAAAGTGCAACTTGGAGTATTTGTATTATGCCAATAGAAAAAGATACAATACTTGCAGAATATAATAGTTCAATTAGTTTAATTCCAGCAAGCACATTAAAAATAGTTACTACAGGCGCCTCCTTATTGCTTTTGGGCAGCGATTTTAAATTCGAGACAAGACTTCAGTACGATGGTATATTTGATACCTTATCGGGCACAATAAAAGGCAATTTATATATTATAGGCGGGGGGGATCCATCAATTGATTCTGAATATTTTGCAAATAAAAATGACAGTTTAAGTGCCAGCGATAAGTGGGCAAGGATACTTCAAAAAAAAGGAATTAAAACAATTGAAGGGTCTATTATTGCTGATGCTAGCATCTTCGAAAACAATTTGATACCATCCCAATGGATATGGGCAGATATTGGCAATTACTTTGGAGCAGGAGCTTCTGGACTTTCATACCATGATAATAAATATTCATTGTATATGAAATCGGGGGCCATAGGCAGTAAAGTAGAAATTACAAAAAAAATACCAGAAATTGAAGGTTTGGAATTGATAAACAACATTACATCCAATGGAGATGATGACAATGCTTTTATTTATGGGGCCCCCTACTCCTTTTTTAGGGAAATACAAGGAACTATTCCAGCTCATAAAAACAATTATGAAATTGAAGGTTCCATGCCAGACCCTGCTTTGTTTTGTGCGCAATCCTTAGAACATTCCTTAAATAAAATTGGTATAAAATGTAAAAAAGCGTCGACAACGAATAGAATATTAAAAGAAGGAGCTAAGATACAAATAATAAAAAAACATAATTTACATACCCACTATTCGCCACCGCTAAAAGAAATTATATACTGGACAAACTATAAAAGCAATAATATGTATGCCGAGCATTTGCTAAAATATATTGCGTATAAAAAAAATGGGATAGGTAAAGAAAACCTAGGAACAGAGATGGTTACTAAATTATGGGTGGATAAAGGAGTAGATATAAATGGATTTTTTATGACCGATGGCAGTGGTTTATCTCGTTCCAATGGCATTACCACAAAAACAGAAACGCAGATTTTACGTTTAATGGCGAATGAAAGAGACTTCAAAATTTATTACGAATCATTTCCTATTGCTGGACTGCCAGGTCCGTTAGATAATTTTTGTGAGGGAACTTTTGCACAAGACAACCTAAGGGCGAAGAGTGGATATATAGAAAGGGTAAGAGGTTATGCTGGTTATGTAAAAAGCAAAAAAGGTAAATTGCTATGTTTTTCATTTTTAATAAATAACTATGACTGTACACCAGAAAAAATGAAAAAGAAAATAGAAAAGTTATTGATTGCAATACCTTATATTGAGTAGTAAAATCAATATAAAAAGGGAGTTATATTAATATTGCATGAGAATACTTAGCCCTTAAAATTCAAATTTGTAACCAATTCCTTTAATTGTTTTTATAAAATCTTCACCAATTTTTTCGCGTAATTTACGAATATGGACATCAATAGTTCTATCGCCCACTACCACATCTCCCCCCCATACACTGTACAATATTAATTCGCGGGTAAATACTTTACCAGGCTTAGAAGCTAGTAAGGCCAATAATTCAAATTCTTTTTTAGGTAAATTTAGCTCAATACCATCTTGAATGATAAGATATCGTTCGCGATCAATTTTAATTCCACCACTTTCAATCTTTTCAATTTTTTCTGAATTATCGCCCTCCGCTCTTCTTAACAAGGCTTTTATCCGGCTAATTAAAACCCTTGGCTTTATAGGTTTATTAATATAATCATCGGCACCAACTTCGAAACCAGCAATTTGGGAATAATCTTCATTACGAGCTGTAAGGAATGCTATCATAACATTTTGCAAGCCAGGTAATTCACGTAAAACCCTGCAAGTTTCCATCCCATCCATATCTGGCATCATCACATCTAAAATAATCAAATCGGGGATTACATTTTTTGCAATAGTTAATGCTTCGTTACCATTATTGGCGGTATATAAATCATACCCTTCTTTCTTTAGATTATAGCTCAGGAATTCTAATATATCTTGTTCATCGTCTACCAATAATATTTTTTTAACTGTATTCATGATTGCTGAAATTATTTTAATGATTTTTTTATAATTGAAATAATAAAATCTCTTTTACAATCTTTTAATTTTTCAATCCATTATTTCTTTTTCCAAAAATATAAATTTACTTTTTTATTAAATAAATATTTTATTTTTATTAAAAGTCTCAAAATAACATTCAAATTAACACTTTTAATGTAACTTTTACATTAAACAAAAATTACTAAATTGTTAATAAAAAGAACCAGCGGGCTATTTAATAGATTAATTGCAAATAATAGCCCATAAAAACTTTTTTTTTAATTAAATGCCATGTTTTAAAAAATTAATATGGGGCTAAAAAAAAGGAGCTATAAAACAGCAATAACTTTTTCCAGTTTAATTCCACGAGAACCTTTTATTAAAATAGTAGCGTTAATTACGGGGTGTAGTTTTAAATGATCGAGTGCCTCATCAGTATTTAAAAAAATATTTGCCTTAATAGATTTACCAGATTCTTTAAAAAATGGGCCCACCAATAATAAATTTGGTATCATTTTTTGGATAAGCAGATTTACAATTCTATCATGTTCTTTTGCGCTATCCTCACCTAACTCCAGCATATCTCCAAGAATTACCATTTTATTAGGTTTATCCATTTGCGCAAAATTTTCTATTGCAGCTTGCATGCTAGAGGGGTTAGCATTATATGCATCCAGCAGTAATAAATTTTTATCGGTTTGCATCACTTGTGAACGATTATTAGAAGGCAAATAATTCTCTATTCCAGCTTTAATTTGATTTTCAGAAACATCGAAATAATTACCGATACAAGCAGCAGCTAAAATATTTTCAAAGTTATAATTCCCAATTAAATTTGTTTTAATAAGTACCTTTTCATCCATTGACAGCATATCATTAGCAGCTTTAAGTTTAAGAATTACAAAAGGATTGCTTTCAATAAATTTGCCTGTATATTGGTTATCATCCGATGTTCCGAAATTAATTTTATCAATACCAGCCGATAGTTTCAGCAGCAATACATTATCCCTATTCACAAAAAGTTTTCCATTATTTTGTTTTATAAAATTGTACAATTCAGTTTTTGCTTTCACCACCCCTTCGATACCACCAAAACCATCGAGGTGAGCTTTACCTATGTTAGTAATCATTCCATAATTGGGTTCAGCAATTTCACAAAGCATCTTTATTTCACCAATGTGATTTGCGCCTAGCTCAACAATAGCGATTTCATGTTTTTTCTCAATACTAAGTAAAGTAAGAGGTACACCAATATGGTTATTAAAATTACCTTTTGTTGCCAACACATTATATTTCTGGCTCAATACGGAATATAACAATTCTTTAGAAGTGGTTTTTCCATTGGAACCAGTAATACAAATAACAGGGATAGACAATTTTTTCCGGTGATAATTTGCCAATGCTTGTAAAGAAGATAAAACATCGTCCACCAATAAGTAGCTGTCGTCTTTTTTAAATTCTATTTCATCAATTACAGCTAGTGAACAGCCCATATTTAATGCTTGTTCAGCAAATTTATTGGCATTGAAATTATCACCTTTTAATGCAAAAAAAATTGCGCCAGGTTTTATATCGCGGGTATCGGTGCAAATTAGAGGGTGATTGAGGAAATGGCTATACAGCAATTGAATCATAAGCAAGAAAATATTAATTCAAACTAATAAAATAAGATACAAATAATGGATACACTTTAAATTAATTTTTCTGATATTTTAGAGGAATTAGACAAACAGGAATAGGCTGCATTTTATGCTGATTAGCTGTATTCATAGATTTATATAAATCCAAAACCACACGTTCACGATCAGTCAATTTTTCAATATCAACAGCCGAATTACTTAAAAGAAGCATGGCCCATTCCAATTCATCATAGGTAGCTCCAATCTGCTCCTCATCGCTTCTTCCATCAGCAAATAATCCATCGGTAGGTTTAGCATTGATTATTGATTCCACAATTTTTAATTCTTTAGCAAGCGCAAAAACATCTGACTTCATTAAATCGGCAATGGGACTTAAGTCAACACCACCATCACCATATTTTGTATAAAAACCAATACCGAAATCTTCCACTTTATTGCCAGTGCCTACCACAAGCATTTTCTTATTACAAGCAAAGGAGTATAAAGTTGTCATTCTTATGCGGGACCTTGTATTTGCCATGGTTAAGCCATCCTGAATACTAGTAGGTAGCACATTACAATAACTATTAAAAGTTTCGGTTAGATCAACTTCGAGTGAAGTTACATTATTAAATTTATTTTTCAGCCAATGGATATGCTCGTGAGCCCTATCGTATTCAGCTTTATGCTGATGTATGGGCATATTTAAACAAATTACAGGTTTACCAGTTTTTGCACATAAGGTAGAAGTTAAAGCAGAATCAATACCGCCAGAAATTCCTATTATAAAACCACTGGTTTTACTATGCTCACTATATTGAATTAACCAATTAACGATATAATCAATAATTTCAAAATTTCTCATTAAAAAATAAATTATGTATTAAAATTATAATTTGCACCATAGTGAAGTTTTCTAAATAACTCCCACAAATTAAATGGTTCAAAAACTGTGTGTTTTTCTTTTGTCATGACACCCTTCGGCAAAAGCTCAGGACAGGCTCCAGAAATAAAAAATTAATAACAAATGATTCCTCCACACCTGCAACCCTGCATCGCGTTTGTTCATTCCTCAAGCGCGTTTTCAGAAGTATATTTTTTTGCAAAAAAATGGAATCATCTGTTTTTATTAATATATCTGTTTTATCGAAATTATTTTAAAAGCTTTACTAATAGAGTTTATATAAGTTAGGAAACAATTCTATTTTTAAAACCTAAGCACGTCTCTCTCCTTGAAAAAGGAGAGGGAGAGTTTGCAATCAGTCTTAACTTATATAAACACTATTATTATTGAAAATAAAAATTTCGATTTTTAAAACATAAAACAGAATTAAGTATAAAAAAACATTAAAATAACACACCTAAATTTATAAGAATAGCATTTGATTTAATGCTTTGTGGCATTTTAGATACAGAATATCCAGTTGGGTTTGTTGAAGGATTAAAATCTGTGTTATTTGCTCTTCTTCCTATATAATCAGAATCATTTTTAACGACACTTGTAAAACCTAAATTATAACTTAAACCAAAAGTAAAGGAGGTACTGCCAGAAAAATTTAGTTCGCTACCCAAGCCAAAATTAAGAGCCGCTGTATAAATACTAATGTCCTGGGTTATATTAATTTTAGATTTACTATCCTTTGTTCCTAATTCATTTGTAACATCATCAATCACTTGCAGTTCGTCATTAGCATTTGCTTTCCACCTAAAAGAATTATTTAATCCAATTTGGCCATAATAAGTTAATGCACCAATTTCTTTGGTTTTCATTTTGATGGCTAATGGAATGGTAACATAAGTTACTTTATATGCACGTTCGTTTAGCTGGTAATGGGTATAGGAAGCAGGGCTAGACCTTTCAGCATTATACTTTACAATAATATCATCCAAGCCATAATAATAGTAGCTTATTGTATTCGAATTTGAATTATTTGGTCCACCGTTATTATATTTAATTTTACCACCATCCACATCAATTTGGATACCCGTTTGAAACGATGCCACTTTCGCCAATTTATATTCAATAATCAAACCACCACCATACCTAACAATTGGACCATCCGATGAAATTATTTTACCCTCGGGTACATACCAATTTATGGAAGGAGTAAGCTTCAAACCAAAACGGTATTTACTATTCTCGTTACCAGCATTTTGCGCATTTAATATGGTTGATATTAGTGTAATTGAAGTAATAATAAAGATCTTCTTCATATTTTTTCTAATTTTGATTTTTCAAAAATTTGGATATTGTTTATTTTGATGACAATATTAAGTATATTTTTTATCATTTTAATTTTTACATGAAAATTAACATCGCCTATCTTTCATCATTTTTAATATTATTTTTCACATCCTGTGGTGGCAATCATTTAGATATTGATGTTACTAAGGTTATTATTCCAGAAGTTGAAATCAATAGGTTAGATCAGGATTTATTTAAAATAAATAATAATAGTAATGACACACTAAGTAATGGATTAAATAAGTCGTTTATAGAATTGCAAAGAAAATATGGTAATTTTTATAACATATTTATCAATAGGATAATAAACCATGGTGCTGAACATGATTCATCTAATATGATTCAGATTAATAAATTTATTAATGATCCGGACATGCATGAAGCCTATAATGATTGCCAAAAGGAATATCCAAATACTACAATATTAAATAATGAATTTACAGACTTATTCAAACATTATTCCTATTATTTTAAAACAAAAAAAACACCCCAAATAATTACCATGATGTCGGGCTTTAATTACTCGGTGGTGCTACTAGATAACACACTCGCTATAGGACTGGAAATGTATTTAGGAAGAGATAATAAGTTTTATAAAATGTTAGCCTTTCCTCAATATAAAACAATGTTTATGAATAAGGAAAATATTATACCCGATGCAGCGCAAGCATGGATGACTACTGAATTTCCATATAAAATGGACAAAAGTGATTTTTTAAGTGAAATAACCTATATGGGTAAAATAATGTACCTGTGTGATGCATTACTTCCTAATGTTCCTGACACAGTGAAGATAAGATATACAGAGCAGCAACTTAATTATTGTTTACAAAATGAATTTAATATATGGAGTTATTTTGCTAACCAAAAATTAATATATACTACTAACCAATCAGAGATAATAAAATACACCAGTGAAGGCCCTTTTACTAGCGCAATCAGTAAGGATGCGCCTCCCCGCATAGGGTATTGGATAGGATGGCAAATCATCAGAGAATATATGAAAAACAAGCCCGAATTATCCTTGGAAGAATTAATGAAAGAAGCTGATGCACAAAAAATATTAAGGGAAGCAAAATATAAACCAAGGAAATAAATTTGCTATTGGTGGCAAATAAAAATATTTTTAAAAAAATCAATTGCCCCCATAAAAGTTTGTTAAAAAATAAAATAATAAAATTTATATTTAAAAATAAATAATAAATTATCTTTAAACCTAAAATTAATAAATTAAACAAAAAAAGCGTCATGAAAAAAACATTTAAAATTATTGGCAATCTATTTTTATTATTTCTCATTAGCGCATCAAATAATTTATATTCACAAGCTCAATTAATTGATAAACTATCGGCTAGACCCGATGGAATGGCTATTGCATTTGAAAAATACAAACTAGCGAATGGACTAACAATAATAATACATGAGGATCACTCCGACCCAATAATAAACATAAATGTAACCTATAAGGTAGGTTCTAATCGCGAAAGTATTGGGAAATCAGGTTTTGCTCATTTTTTTGAACACATGATGTTTCAAGGGTCTACAAATATAAAAGACGAAGAGCATTTAAAACTGATTAGTTCTGCCGGGGGGAATATGAATGGACAAACCACGCGCGACAGAACAGTTTATTTTGAAACGGTACCTAGTAATCAACTAGAGTTAGCACTGTGGTTGGAATCCGACAGGATGGGACTTTTGCTAGACTCCCTTACCTCCAAAAAATTTGAAAATCAGCGGGATGCGGTAAAAAACGAAAAAGGAGAAGGGGATAATAGTCCTTATGGTTTACTAGGGGAACTAAAAGATCAAACCCTTTATCCATTGAAGCATCCTTATAGCTGGCCGGTAATAGGATTCATTGATGATTTGAATAGAGCAAATTTGGAGGATGTGAAGAACTTTTTTCTTCGTTGGTATGGTCCAAACAACGCCATTTTAAATATTTCAGGCGACGTAGATCCAAAAGAAGTGTTGCGATTGACTGAAAAATATTTCGGCACAATACAAGCCGGTCCAGAAGCTAAAAAGATGAAAGCCCCTTCTTTTGTATTGCCAGCAGATAAATATGAAAGTTATAAAGATAATATTTATCTACCATTAAATTTCAGAACTTATCCCACAGTGCCTCATTACCACAGGGATGAAGCAGCATTAGAACTATTGGCCGCAATGATGGGTGATGGCAATAATTCTATTTTTTACAAAAATTTTGTTAAAAGTAAATATGCTGCACAAGCTGCAGTTGTGCATGATGGATCGGAACTTGCTGGAGAATTTTCAATGTATGTTATGGCATTCCCTCCCGAAGATTTAAATTTCACAAAAATGTTTAATGAATTGGATGGAAAAGTAAAAGCTACAATTGATGAATTTGAGAAAACAGGAATTACAGAAGAGGCTTTGCAAAGGGCAAAAGCAAAACAAGAATCTAAAATTATAGATATGACTGCGAGTGTTTCAAGTAAAAGTTATGCCCTTTCGGAATGGGAGAGGTTACTTGATAAACCATTTAACTTAATGGATGAAATAGACCGTTATGCTAAAGTAACAAATTTGGATATAGCACGCGTATTAAACAAATATTTAAAAGGTGCTGGCGCTGCAATTATTGACGTTTATCCCAAATTAGGTGCAAAAGATACAGCAAAAAGCTATAACCCATACGCTGAATTAATACTAGTAAAGGATCCTGAATATGCTAATCTAAAATATAATAAACCTATAGATTTATTTGATAGAAGTAAAAAACCAGAAGGGGGCGCATCAAAAACACCAAAAGTACCTGATTATTACACCCATAATTTTAAAAATGGCCTAAAGGTATTAGGTACAGTAGAGTCAGAAACTCCAAAGGTGGTAATATTTATGGAGATAGCAGGAGGCGACCTTGTTTTGAAACCGGAAGACTCAAAAAAAACTGGAATTGCTGCACTTACGGCTAACCTTATGAATGAGGGCACTCAAAATTTTTCGACAGAACAAATTAGCGCTGAGCTTGAAAAATTAGGAAGTTCAATCTCCTTTAGTGGGTACAAGGAAAATTCAGGAATAATTGTGGAATGTCTGAAAAAAAATATGGATGCAACACTCAAATTGCTGGAAGAAAAATTGTTGAAACCTAAATTTGATGCAGAAGATTTTAAACGCGTAAAAAAACAGTTTAAAGAAGAACTAAAATCTGAAAAGACTCAGCCAGAAATGCTTGCAAATAAAGCGTATAAAAATCTGATTTACGGGAATTCTCCATTCGGTATATTTCCTACTTTTAAAAATGTTGACAAAATTGAACTAGAGGATATAAAAGAGTATTATTCTAAGTATTACTCACCATCCATGACAACAATTTCAATAGTAGGTGATATCTCTGAAAAAGAAATACTACAAAAACTTGATTTTTTAGAAAAATGGGAAGCGAAAGAATTAATTATTAAACCGTTAATAACAGTACTACCAATAGAAGAGACTCAAATTTATATTGTAAATAAAGATTTTGCACCGCAATCGTTAATAAATATGGGCTATAATTCATTAGCTTTTGATGCTACGGGAGATTATTTTAAAAATACAGTTGTAAATTTCTCTTTTGGAGGGGCGTTCAATAGTCGCATTAACCTTAACTTAAGAGAGAATAAAGGTTATACCTATGGCATCCGTTCAGGTTTTTCTGGTAACTCCTATCAGGGAACATATACTATTTCTACCTCTGTTAAAAGAAATGCAACAGCTCTGGCATTAAAAGAAATTATGAAGGAAACAAAAAATTACATTGATAATGGCATTACAGATGAAGAACTTAATTTCACTAAAAATTCCATCTTAAATAGTGAGGCCTTAAAATATGAAACATCTTATGATAAAGCCATATTTCTTAATAAAATAGGTAGGTACAATCTAGCTAAAGATTTTACTGCTCAGCAATCCCAATTATTAAAAAATATGACTAAGGAAGAGTTTAATCAACAAATTAAAAAATATTATAAAACTAATTTAACAATTGTTATTGTTGGTGATAAAGATTTAATTAGAGGCCAATTAGAAAAAATGGCAAATATGAAAGATGAAAAGGAATCGCTTAAAATAAAGAAAGTTAAAGATTTTACTTTTGATTAATAGATAAGAGGCAAGCTATTTTAACATAAAAAACTTATTATTTATAAATTAATGAAGGAGAGCTATAAAACTTTTTAAAAAAATAAAAAGTTTCACAAATAAATTATTTTTATAAAAATTAATCAAGAAAAAAACATAATACAACTATGAAAAAAAGCATATTAATTCTATCCATATCCTTGCTTGGATTATCAGCAGTAGCTCAGCAAAATCAGATTCAGAATACAAATAATGCACTAAAGTCAGGCGATCTTGAAAGGGCAAAAAAAGCCATCGATTTGGCAGCAGCGCATGAATCTACTATGCAATTAAATAAAATGTGGTATTACCGTGGGAAAACATATTTTGCAATATATGAGTCGAAAGAATTTAAAAGCTTGGATACGGAGGCAGCCCTAAAATCATTAGTTAGTTTTATCAATTGCCTAAAAGGTGATAAGGATAATATTTAT
>Ga0114966_10005076_pt1 | contig 11193 bp, 10 predicted proteins | sample M_130207_XF_Meta_FD_87029 | JGI IMG/M metagenome (GOLD analysis project Ga0114966, IMG submission 87029) | Freshwater microbial communities from Lake Montjoie, Canada to study carbon cycling - M_130207_XF_MetaG | ecosystem: Environmental > Aquatic > Freshwater > Lake | place: Lake Montjoie...
CAACGACTGTGCAACGCCAAAAGGGGCACAAAAAAGCCCTCCAGAAGATGGTGACCTCTGGAAGGCGCATGGATACTTGGTGCCCGAAACCGGAATCGAACCGGTACGCCCGCTATTAACGAAGCGGCGGATTTTAAGTCCGCTGTGTCTACCAATTTCACCACTCGGGCGTACTGTCATTATATATTAGGAACTATCCCTTTATATTCAGTCAACAAGGTCCTGTAAATGAGTGCAACTTATCCTGCAATCAATGCCTGAGCGCAAGCTTTTGTTGTATCTGAATCAAGGTCATTGGCGCCAGGAAATTTCCCCCATCCACCTTTTTCTATGAAGGTACCCCGAGCCCATTCATCGGCTTTTTTGAGCTCAACCATGTTCTCTTTGAATTTAGAGTCTTTTTTAAACATATCTATACATACTGGGGTCATGGCCACTTTTAATGCGGCAGCGACCTTATGATTGGCATACTCATCAGTTTTACCCTGTGTCTTCCAACCGCCCCAACCAAAACCAAATACAGTAATCATCACAGCACCGGCAACAGCGCCCCAAATAGCATTTTCCGTATAAGCAGGAAATTTAATCAAAATTGTCTTTCATAAACGGATCAAACCTTCCGATGTAGGTACTCTAATGTAAGGCTTAATTCTCGTCTCAGGTAAAGCATTCACTTTTAATTAATAACCCAAGGCCAAACCTGTATTCCTTCTTGGGTCATTCGCACCAAAAAGGGCAGAACTATTGGGCTTGATTTCGCTTAACCTGGATCCACCCACCATGATTGCCGCCAAATGATTGGCCAGGCGAGAGGGCTTAATGGTGTAGCCCCACTCTCTTAATTTGTCTTGTGTATCGGCAGAAATTGCATATTCTTCCGCAAATACAACATCCGGTACCCATTGATGATGATACCTAGGCGCATCAACGGCCTCTTGGATATTCATATCGTAGTCAATGGTATTGATCAAAGTTTGAAGAACGGCCGTAATGATACGACTTCCCCCCGGTGTTCCTAAAACCATCGCCACACGACCGTCTTTCAGCACAATTGTTGGACTCATAGATGACAAAGGTCGCTTTGAGGCTTGAATCTGATTGACCCGTCCTTGCAACAACTGGTAATGATTTACCTCACCAAGTTTGACAGTGAAGTCGTCCATTTCATTGTTCAGCAAAAAACCCGTACCCTTGGCCATCACCCTTGCACCAAACCAATCATTCAATGTGTAGGTCATAGATACTGCATTACCAGACTGGTCCACAATGGAGAAATGAGTTGTATTTTCACCCTCATTGACAAAACGAGATGGCAACAATTGGTTAGAGGGAGTTGCAGTCATCGGTTTGATATCATTTCGCAATTTTTCTATACGCGCAGGACTCAGTATCTCCGCAATAGGATTGTCGTGAAACCCAGGGTCACCAAGAAGAGTATTTCTATCCACATAGCCTCTTCGTATCGCCTCAATTTGAAAGTGCAATGATTGCGCAGAATGGTAACCCCACTCTTTTAAAGGATACGGCTCAAGAATTTTTAGAATTTCACAAATGATCACACCACCAGAACTTGGTGGAGGCGCAGAGAGAATTCGGTACCCACGATAATTACATTCAATCGGTTTGAATTCCCTTGTTTGATAAGCTGCCAAATCCTCAAGAGTGATAAGACCCCCGCCAGACAAACTCGCTTTTGAGATCAGTTGTGCTGTTTTCCCTTGATAAAAATCGAATTCGCCTTTTTGTTGGATTCTCTTGAGTGTGCTTGCCAATTGCTTTTGTACCAACCGCTCACCAACTTGAAACGGCTTCTTGCCTTTTAAAAATATAAAGGATGCATCTGAATCTTTTTTAAAATCTTCGGTGGCCACCTCCAGCATGCTCACATCGCCGGACTGCAATACAAAACCTTTTTCCGCCAAGGCAATGGCTGGCGCAAGCAGGTCCTTTCTCGTCATGCTGCCATATTTCTTTCGCGCATACTCCAATCCTGAAACCGTTCCTGGAACTCCCACAGCTAAGTGCCCCCTCGTACTCAAGTCCTTGATGACTTGACCTTCAGCATTGAGGTACATATTGACTGAGGACGCCAATGGTGCAGCTTCCCTAAAGTCTAAAAATGTCTCTATTCCGCCACTAAGCTTGATGGTCATGAATCCACCTCCGCCCAGATTACCCGCGGCTGGATAGACCACTGCCAAAGCATAGGCGACAGCGACTGCAGCATCTACAGAATTTCCACCTCTTTTAAGAATTTCAACACCCACTTTTGTAGCCAAGTGCTGTGCGCTGACGACCATTGCTCGAGGACTTTGCACGGGAGCAAGTGAAGCCGCCCACAGCGCATGGCTCAGCCATATTGACAAAAATGTCAGACCGACTGTTCTGGAACAAAAAATAATCCGTTTTTTTCTAAGCATTCAAATATAAATCCCGCATGTTTTGTGACTTGACAATCAAAATTTAATCACACTCGATGCTATCAGGTCTTCCCCTAGTCTAAGATAATTTAAAAGCTTGTTACCCTTGGTCATTTAAAAACCATTGAAAACAATATTTTTATATGAACTCTCGCTTTATTTTCATCCTTTCTCTCTTTTTTATTTTGTTTTCCAACGGCTACACCTACGCACAAGATGGCTCTAAATTATTCAATACTTTTTGCGCAACCTGCCATATGGATGACTCTCAATCCAGAGCGCCTACTTTAAATACCCTCAAACAACTCAATCCAGAGCATGTCTTATCCGCACTTGAAAAAGGCTCGATGGTCAAAGTGGGCTCGGAGCGTAGCCGAAAAGAGCGTATCGCATTGGCTGAGTTTGTCACAGGCAAAGTCTACGATCCTAGCAGTCAAGACCTCATAGCTGCCAATGCTTATTGCAGCCCAATCAATTCAACTCCCCCAAAAGCTAACAAATCACTGAGTTGGGACAGTTGGGGGGCCAACAATGAAAACACACGATTTCAAAATTCAAAAGACTCAGCTTTAAATCTTCAAACTATTCAAAAATTGAAACTGAAATGGTCATTTGGTTTTCCTGGTGCCGCTTCGGCGAGTACTCAACCTGTTGTCAATGGAGGTCGTGTCTATGTTGGGAGTTGGGAGGGCGATGTCTTTTCTCTTGATATGTCAACGGGGTGCATATATTGGCGCATAGAAGCCGAGGCTGGGGTGAGGGCGGGTTTGCTGATTGATGAAAAGTCCTCAACACTCTATTTTGCTGATTTAGCAGCCAATGTCTACGCAGTCGATGCAAAAAGCGGTCAGATATTTTGGAAATCAAAAGTGGACTCACACCCCCTAGCGCGCATCAGCGGGGGTCCTAAATTGCATGATGGTCTTATATATATTCCTGTTTCTTCAAGAGAGGAGTCAATGGCTGGTGATCCTCGATACCCTTGCTGTCGTTTTCGTGGAAGCATTGTTGCGCTCGACCAAAAATCAGGCCTTCAATCTTGGAAAACTTATTTGATTGATAAGCCAGCTGAACCCAAAGGTAACAATGCAGCAGGGGTCTCTACTTTTGGGCCTGCAGGTGTGGCCATATGGAACTCACCGGCCATCGATGTCAAGAGAAATGCGATGTATATTGGCACGGGAAACTCCTATACCTCTCCCAATGCAGATCTATCTGATTCAATTGTGGCCTTGGATCTGAAAAGTGGACAAATAATCTGGTCTCAGCAATTCACACCCAACGATATGTGGAATGGAAGTTGTCCCAGTACAGCCGCCAACCACAGCAACTGCGCAAATTTAGATGCGCCAGATTTTGATTTTTCTGCGCCCCCCATGATCGTTCAAACCCGTGCCGGTGAACGCATCATCGCAAGCCAAAAATCTGGCATCATCTACAGCTTGAATCCCAGTCAAAAGGGTCAACTCGTTTGGCAGAAAAAAGTGGGGGTTGGAGGAACATCCGGAGGCATTATGTTTGGCTCTGCAGCGGATGAGCATGCGATATATGCAGCGCTTTCAGATGCCACTCGCACAGGCAACAAGCTTGACCCCAACTCTGGCGGTGGACTCGTAGCGCTTGATAAATCCACTGGGCAAGAGCTTTGGCGCACCCCACACCCACCTTGTGGCGAGCGTAAGTTGTGTAGTCAAGCTCAGACTGCTGCAGTTTCTGTCTCCAGTGCTGGGCTGATCTTTTCAGGGTCGATAGATGGATTTTTAAGGGCCTACTCAACAAAAACGGGGGAAATTGTTTGGAGCTACGACACTGCCAAACCGTTCACCACTGTCAATGGCGTCAAGGCTAAAGGAGGCTCCATCAGTGATGCAGGAGTTGCAATTGTTGAATCCATGCTTTTTACCAACTCAGGCTATTCTCACCACTCGGGCATCAATCCAGGCAATGTATTTTTAGCATTTGAAATTGAGAGATAAATGCACGAGGAGAGCAAGCTACTACATTGGCGGCTTAAAACCATTTCTTCCAACAGTGATTCGGTTGATAACCCATTGCTCTTTGTCTTTGATCGCAACGATCAAGGCATTCGCACCGGCGACAAGAAGTGAGCTGTCGGCGGGCCTCAGAGAGACAATGGGGATGTTATCAGGTATAGCGATGGTCTTTTCTCCATCCTTGTACTTCAACTGCATTTCTTTGCCGTTGGGGCTGACCTTTAGCTCTTGAACGGTCGCATTCGTCATGGTACTGTCCTTTTGCAAATCCCAAGGAAAGTGGCCCTCACCCGTCCCCCTTGCAATTTCGGGAAAAATCAATACCTCTAAAGCAGTTAAACGACCATCTGCACCCACAACCGCGGCCGATCCGACAAAACTGTTGGGTTGAAGTTTTTGAATGCTTTCTGGGAAAACCTCTGAAATAGGTACCTTTTCACCCAATTTAAACTCTATGGTCTCGCCACCTCTTTCTTTGAGGATTATTTTCTCAGCAGATGCACTTTCAATGACACCCCTAAACCGCTTAGGCGCATTGGGAGACTGCGCCCATGTTGTCAGGCAAAAAATCATCCCACCCACCACCAAGGCCAACATATTTTTATTCATGCTCATGAGTAAAGTTCTCTCCGTTCATTTTTGATGATCCATCCCATTAGAACCTAGAAAATTTAGTTAAATCAAAGGGAAATCCCAGCTTTTTATTAAAAATAATACTTTAGTATAATTTATTGGTGACGGTATTGTTATTTTTCATTGACAAAAATGACAGATACGTAATAATTATCTCAGGGCTTTTAAGGTCCAAGGAAAGAAAAATGTTCAATTTCAAGCACACCCTTCACATCAGCAGCGCATTGATTCTGTCAGCTTTAAGTTTGAGTGCGTTTGGCTCTATTTCTGACCCCTGCAGAAGTGAGCCGGTAGAGAGCAAACGCCTCTTTTGCCAAGCCATTAATCACTTGGATGCAAACAAATGTGCACAAATTACCAATTTTGATCTTCGCCAACACTGCGTCTTGCAGGTCAAGGACGGCCAGCGCAGTGTGACTTGGGGACTGGCAAACAAAAAACCTGCGAGTTAAATCCTTGGCCACAAGCTCATAAAAGGATCCGTGTAGAAGACTGCCATGAGTAAGGTGCTAGGATGCACCCATTCTCAGAAAGAGTTGATGCACGAGAACAATCCCAGTCCTTATACCGAAAAACAGTGGTTGATAGCCGTACGCTCACTTGAGAACGAATTTGATATTCAATTCGAAAAAATTCAAGTTAAAGATCAAGTCAAGAAGCTATTTTTTAACTATGTAGGCCTTCATCATTTTTCAAGTGAAGCATGTATCGCCCTTTATTATCGTTTGTTTTTTTACTCAACACTTCTGTTGGTTCAAATCATAGAAAGCGAAGGATTTAAAATTGAGGACTTCTTTCTCAATGACCTTCAGCCTGTTTACTTGTCCTCTGTGGCCAGATCCGTCGAAGCAAAAGACAGTCCAGAGCTAGAAGACGTTTTGAAAAACATCAATCTATCTCTAGAAGTGCTGATCTATGACTTCATTGAAAACAGGGCTCCTAGCAGCAAAAAAAAGGGGGGGTGAAGTGCTTAAACTTCAAACCCCCAGATGAGGAACTCAAAATGAGTTCAATTTATTATGTGTTAAAAATAGAGCGGTTATTTTTCGTAAGAATGACATCAAAATAAGGCTTGAAGAAGTCTTGGCTCACACCAAACGCATTCAACATTGTATAAAAAAGTTGTTGCTCAGCAGGATCAACTCTTCCATCAGACAATAAAAGGTCGCATACATTGATCAATAAACATAGTTTTTGCGCATCGCTCACAACAGCAGGAGCGTCTACAAGGAACTGATCCAGCTTTACAGCACGAACATACTTGATCGCAGATTGGATTAAAGTGACATCATTACCAACGACAGATTGTATTTGTCCAATTTCTTCCTCTTCAACTTGTCCATCAGCTGCCATCATGTAAACCAACCCCACTGCCAAAGTTAAGCGAGGTGTTAATTTAATCGGCTCGCTTTTAAAAACATCAAATAAACCCATTTAATACTCCTTGAAAAAAATGAATAGTCTAATTTAGCATATTTTTGTGACAAAAACGCTCCCCCATCCAACCCAAAACATTAAGCTTTTAGTTCAAATATTTTTTTATACCATACATTTAGCATCATACTTTTGAATTTTCTAGACAATAAGCTCTTAGATCAAGGGAAGCGGCAATGCACTCAAGAAAGATCCCACGGAAATCTAAAATAAATTAGAACTTTTCTCCATGATGAAAGTCCCTGACCCTTGTGCTCGCCAATGAATACAATCAAAAGAAGGTCAGTGCTCCACTTTGATATTATTTTTAAGTCAAGATTTCTAAAATAATTACATATCTCTAGTGAGATTTTCAAAATATTTTTTATTTGGGCAACAAATTGGATACAAGCGATATTGAATAGAAAAAAAATGGAAGACAAGCTCAGTTCAAATAATCCGTAAACAATTTATAGCTGTCCCTTGCAAGTCAAGACAAACAGTCCGCCACAGCAAGAGCTTTGATTGAAAAAAATAGCGTCTTACAAAAAACCATCGAATGCCTCGAAAGCGAACCATAAACAGGTGAAGGCAAAAAAGAGTTGCTTCTCAAAGCTAAAGAACACGAAAAAAGACGCAACAAAGCACTTTTAAGAGACCCCTGGTTTGACAATGCAGAAGGTTTACTTCAAGTCAGCATTGTTTTGGCCTCTGTGACAATTGTCACATCAACCCCAGTCCTATTGTTCTGATCCCTGGCTATAGGTGAATTGGCACATTGACTAAACTCAATGGATACGATCTACTTTTCTTATGAAGTGGCAATTTGCTAGCTTTATTTTCCCTTTGCGAGCAGCAAGTCGTTTTGACTTTTTATTGACATTTTTTTGGGTCCATGAACGACTTTGATGGGGTCTCCAGCTTGAATAATCCCCTCTTTAATAACCCTCAAATACCAGCCTGATTTCGCTGTTTGAATCATTGTTTTAGCAGCTTTTGAAAAGTTCATTTTGACATTGAACTTAAAACAAGGTTCTCGAAGCTTTGTCACTCTCAACTCCGTGTCACCAATAAACCAAATGTCTCCAACCCAAACCTCATGCTCCGTCAGGCCAGAAACCGTTAAATTTTCTCCAAAGTGACCAAAAGAAAAACTTACATTTATCCTCATTTCTTTTTCAGTCAATCCCTCCCAAAATGAGTAGTGCTCTAGAGGATAAGCGTAAAGAGCCTTATCGTATCCACCATGCACTCTTGAATCCGCTTGCTCATCTCCATAAAGCCCAAGGTATGAAACGCGTAGGGGCCTGGAATTGTCCAAAGAGCTGACCGGTGACTTGTCAATGGCAGACTTAAACACCTTAGCTGGTGAGGCTATGAGGTCCTTGTATTCGGTAACTTTTCCAACGTTAATAGCAATAATTTTCATTTTTTATCAAACCTCTAAAGCAGATTCACTGCATCTGAAGGGATGTACTTGTTTGAGATCAGAAATAAAGATTTTTCCATCACCAATTTTTCCAGTTTTTGCAGCTTCGCATATTACTTCTATCAAAAGCGGGACTCTTTCTTTCAACAGAGCCATCTCTAGCCTCACTTTTGGAACAAAGTCATACAAATATTCAGCACCACGGTATAGTTCAACTCGTCCTTTTGTGCGAACACATTAAACCCTAAAGCCATCAGCAAAAAAAGTACGAAGCGAACTGGATGTTTCATCTTCATTTTTTAAACCTTTTGATCAGAATGCTTTTTGACGAATATCTTTAACTTGAGCTCGGGTGATTGAGTGTTCTTGGGCCCTTACACCTTTTGGCATGGGCTTGTAAAGCAAGGATCGAATTTCTCCAAATTCATGCCCTAGACGAATAAAGCTCTCACCAGCGTCTTGACTTTTAAAGAGTTGACCTAGATTGGTAGAGACAAACAATAGATTTGAATTTGAAGGGTGCATTGCAACACACCAAGGCGTGCTGTTTAATTCTCCAGGCAACTCAATCACTCTCCAGGTTTCACCATAGTCTGTGCTCTTAAAGAATTTACCGTCATTGCCAGGAGGACCATTGCCATTTGTCAAATAAATAGTTGAGGAATCGTTTGGATGTACGAGCACCGCTCGTGTGTATTGCCAAGAAGAGCGAAGCTCAACCAAACTCCATGTATGACCCTCGTCCAAGCTCTTGTGCAGACCTTTGTTGGTCGTGGCCAATAAAACCGCGGATCCACCTTTCTTCGTAGCAACAGCAACGCCATGAACGTCCTTTGATACTAGGCCGTTGTCTCGCAATTGCCATGTTTTCCCAGCATCTTGGCTATGGTAAATACCGCCGATCTCTACACTCGCCCATACATCATTTGAATTTCTCGGATCGAACAAAATTTGCGTCACCCGAGTTGGCCCCATGTTTACCTCAGAAAAATGTGTCATTCCAACGACGGGCACATAGTTCCAATTGTGACCTCCATCGTCTGAACGATAAAAATCACCTGGCCGAGTGCCAGCCAAGAGAATATTTGCATTTTTCGGATGCTGTGCAAGCGCCCAAACATCCGACATGGGTGAAACAATATGTGTCCACCTTGCAGACCGCTCACTCCAACAATATAGGCCCATGTCAGTTCCTGCAAAAATGACATCTGATCTAAGCGAATGACTTGAAAGAGACCACACTCTGGCTTCTAAATACATCCCACTGTGGCTATTGGGATGAACGAATTGCTCGCCCTCGTCTTCACTAAACCACACAGAATGACCAGCTGTTCCTACATACACATGGTTTTGATCTGACATTTGCTAGCAACCGTTTAAATAAACTTTAATTTTTCAGCATTAAGACCTTCAAGTCAATCCATTGCGATTCTAATTTGCTAGGCAAAACCCTTGTGTCAAACGCATCCAGGTGCAGTTTAAATTGCACAGATGAAAAACCGTCCGAAATTGAAACCTACTTAGCGTGTCTAGTGTCGAATTGGCTATATTTGAAATCACTCAAGTATTTGAAACCTTACACGGCATAGACATCAGTATCGAGTTCCATACCACGCCACAAATCAAGGAAAATATCTATTTCATACAAAAATAGATATTGTGACTTCAACTCAAGAATTAATAGGACAGTTGACTGAGCAAAATGTTTTGTTAAAAGGCTCAATAAAGGTACTGGGTAAAGCTGAGGTGCTCATGGCCAAAGGTCAACATTGCTTGGTTCCAAAAACTTCTTCAGTTTCTGAATTTATCGATTTAATGATGCGAAGCAATGAAATTATTTATACAACTGCTTCGTCTGGTATTTATATTGAGAAGCTTTTTCAAATTCTTCAAATAAAAAAATTCAATTGAATCAACATGTAGACGATTTAGTTCAGGTAGAAATCTATTGGATTATTTGTGCCTTTGCAGCAAAACAACTGCTCCCGATCATTGGATCATTGGTTTGGGGGCGAACACAGAAATTCTCCAATATGTAAGCGCTGGTATTGAATTATTAAGCACCTTACCCTTGGATATAAGACACCTCACAACCTACTCAATGGACGCGCTCAAACACAGTGAAAACTTAGTGCTTGCTCAATAATTTATTCACTACGTGCATCTTCCTCAATCGATGGAACTTCTCAGAAAATTTGGCCTAAGCCAGAATACTTAATTGACATTCAAAGAGAGTTTTCCCCTTTTAAAAACCCCATGTTAAACCCCATGTTAAACCCTATATTAAACATATTAATTTGACCCTACACTCAAATGTTTGTGTTTGACCTTTACTTTTACATCCTTTAATTTTTCATGAAAAAATCTTCTTCATTCAATTCAATCCTCTGGGGAGGCCTACTTTTTCTTTTCTCCATGGTTGCTGGTGCTCAAACTACGCCTTGGCCCAACAAGGTGATCAAAATTGTGGTGCCCTTTGCAGCGGGTTCGTTTACCGACACTGCAGCGCGAGTCGTTGGTGTAGAGTTATCGAGTCGACTGGGTCAAACTGTTATTGTTGACAACAAAGGCGGTGCTGGAAGTACTTTAGGAACCGATTTGGTCGCAAAATCACCTGCAGATGGCTACACGCTTTTGCTCACTGACAACTCCTTTGCAGTCTCAGCGGCTCTTTATGACAAGTTGCCCTACTCACCTTTGCGAGATCTTGTCCCCATATCTTTGGTTGCGGAATCTCCCTCCATTATGGTCGGACGGCCCAACCTGATACAGCGCTCACTTAAAGACATTGTTCAATTCAGTGCCCAAAATCCGAATAAGTTGAGCTATGGAACCGGAGGCATAGGATCCTCTGCACATCTTGCGATGGAGTCATTTTTATCGCTCAATAGCTTAAAGCTTACGCACATTCCTTTTAAAGGCATCGCTGGCGCCATCACGGATGTCGCTGCAGATCGAGTTGATATCGCCATAGGTAGCATTGGATCAGCCCAGGCCTATATCAAAGACAATCGACTATTACCTATCGCAGTCAGCGGCAATCAACGTCATGTGTTCTTTCCTCAAGTGCCCACCTTTGCTGAGTCAGGCTTTACAGGGTATAAGATGATGTATTGGTTTGGTCTATTAGCGCCCAACGGCGTACCTAAGGAAATAATTGATAAAATTCAGAGAGAAATCATGCATTCTTTGGGCTCCACGAAAGTACAAGATGTTTTTTCAATAGCTGGCGTCAAAGCGATCTCAAATAACACTCAGGAATTTTCCACTTTGATCAAGGATGAAATATCAACTTGGAACGAAG
>Ga0114966_10005078_pt1 | contig 11192 bp, 12 predicted proteins | sample M_130207_XF_Meta_FD_87029 | JGI IMG/M metagenome (GOLD analysis project Ga0114966, IMG submission 87029) | Freshwater microbial communities from Lake Montjoie, Canada to study carbon cycling - M_130207_XF_MetaG | ecosystem: Environmental > Aquatic > Freshwater > Lake | place: Lake Montjoie...
CGAGGGGCTCATCCGCTGCGAGCTGGGCTGCCACGTGGCGCTGCGCCTGTCGCCGGGAATCCAATCCGGGGACGTGAACAGGATCCTGGGCGAGCCGACCGGAGGCAGGGGACCGACAGTCGCCATGCCGATGCGCAAGAACGCCGAGATCGGGATCCGACTCCTGTACCTGGAGCGCCCGGACGAAAGCGGTCGCGTCCGGAGGCTTGAACTGCTCGACGACGCCTGAGGGATCACGCGACCGGCGCGCCTGCCGCGGAGAGATCGCCCCCGCGGAGCCCGCGACCTCCCGCTCGAACCGCGAAGCCGCAAGGCGGCGGCTCGCTCGCCCCTCCGCCACCCACCCCGCGTCCTCCGCCCCCGCGGCGACTCGTCTGCGGCGCCGCCCGTCGCCCCCGCCCCCGCGGTCGAGTTTCGGATCGACGCATCGTCCTGTAGGACCAACACGCCCGCCATGGACTCCCTCTCCTTCCTCGACCTGATCCGCCAGGGCTACTACGCGACCTACCCGCTGTTGTTCTGCTCGGTCGTGGCACTCGCCGTCGCCGGCGAGCGCATCTGGGCCCTGCGCGGCCTCAGCTCGCGGATGAGCGCGCTCTCCAAGCAGATCGGTTTCTTCCTTCGCCGGGGCGACGTCGCAGGAGCGCAAGCCATGGTCGAGCGCGATGCCGCGGATCTGCCCCTCGGCCGGGTCTACCACGAACTCCTGCCCCGGGTCGGCGACACGCCGGTCGAGGAATTGCTCGCGATCGGCGAGGGGCACCGCATCGAGCAGACCCAGGCGCTGCGGCGCAACATCTGGCTGCTCGGCACGATCGCGTCGGTGGCGCCGTTCATCGGTCTGTTCGGCACGGTCGTCGGCATCATGCGAGCCTTCCACAGCATGGCCCAGAGCGGTGCGGGCGGCTTCGCGGTGGTGGCGTCAGGCATCTCGGAAGCGCTCGTCGCGACCGCGCTCGGGCTCGCCGTCGCCATCATCGCACTCGTGCTCTACAACTACTTTCAGGTGCGCCTGAACGACATCGCGACAACCATGCGCGTGGGCCTCACGCGCTTCGTGGACGGCGTATGCGCCCATCGGGGGGAGCGTGGCACTCGGCCGGCTTCCTGACGGCGGGGGTGACGGCGACGAGCCGATCATCGCCGAGATCAACATCACGCCGCTCACCGACATCTTCCTCGTCCTCCTGATCATCTTCATGATCACGAGTTCGGCAATGGTCGAGTCGGGACCGAAGGTGAACCTGCCCCAGGCGGGAGTCACCAGCACGGAGACCAAGGGCGTGGTGGTGACGGTCGATCCGCAGCAGAACGTCTACGTCGACGGGCACCAGGTCGCCCGGGACGGGCTCGCCGAAGGCCTGCGCGCGGCGGTTGCCGCGAGCGACGTCAAGCGAGTCGTGCTCCAGGGCGATCGCGACGTGATCCTAGGCGACGTCGTCCACATCCTCGACGAGGCGCGCAACGCCGGGGCCGAGGAGGTCGCGATCGCGGCGACCCGCAAGGGCCCGTGAGAACCCGACAGCCATGGCTCGCGAAGACCTCATCCTAGGACCGGAATCGCTCGAGACCCTGATCGCGGGACTTGGCGACCTGCGTACGGCACTCGGCTCGCGGGCGGCGCCCGGCCTAGAGGCGGTGCGTGACGACCTGCGACGCGCGCTCGCGGCACGCCAGGGCGGCGACCGCGACGGTGCCATCGAGGGGATCACGACCGCGATGCGACGGCTTGCCGGTTTGGCCGACCTGCTCGATCCGGCCGAGGCCTCGATGATGCGCGCGGTGGCGTCGCAGTTCGAAGGAGCGCTGCGGCGCGGCGAGGCGGGCGACGCTGCCCGGTCGGTCGATCTCATGCGGGAACGCTCCGGGGCGCGCAAGAAGCGAGGCGACGAGAACAAGCTCTGAAGACGAGTGCCGCCGGTTGCACGACCGGCAGGCGCGAGGAAGGCGGCCATGGCGAAGGCGAGCGATAGGAAGGGAGTCCGGACCGACGAGGGAGCGTGCTGTGCCGCGACGCGGCGCAAGCTCATCGACTCGATCCGCAGGAACTACTTGAGCTTCCCGGTGATCCGGCGCATGGCGTGTCCTGAGTGCAAGATGATCCTGAACGTGAAGGTCTTCGAGCGGCCCGAGGACGAGGCCGCGGAAGGCCGCGCCTGAAGCTCCCCTCCGGCCCGAGCGCGGGGCGCGACCAGGTCCCGGGGCGCGAGGCGCTCGGCCCCGACGAAGAGACCCTGCTCCTGCTCGCAGTGCGGGGTCCGATGCCGACGGCCCAGGTCGCCGCGTCGCTCGACCTGCCCGGACCCGTGGTCGCCTCGACGATCGGGCAACATGCGGCAGCGGGCCTCGTGGAGTTCTGGACGGGAGATCGGGTCCGCCTGACGGGTGGCGGGATCGCCGCGGCCACCGCCGTCCTCGCGCGCGAGCGGAGCGCCCTCGGCACCGACACCGAGAGCATCGCCGAGCGCTTCGACGAGTTGAACCGGCGCGTGAAGGCGGCGATCACGGACTGGCAGGTGGTGCGCGTCGCCGGCGCCGTCGTGCCGAACGATCATTCCGACGCCAAGCGCGACGCGATCGTCGTCGCGCGGCTCGCGTCGGCCGTGGGCACGGCGTCGGTCCTGCTGCGCCCGCTCGCGCGCTTGCGCCGGCGCATCGCCGTCCTGCTCGGCCGGCTCGAAGGCGCGCTCGGCCGGGTCTCGGCCGGCGGGGGCGACTGGGTCTGTGGCCTCGGTGTCGACTCGGTGCACGCCGTCTGGTGGAACCTGCACGCCGAGCTGCTCGCCCTCCTTGGACGCGAGCGCGGCGACGCGGACGCCTGAGATGCAAGCCCCGCGAGGCGACCGCCCGAAAGGGCTCGGCGCTATGGCCGCCCGGCCGGATCAGGCGAGGGCGCGCGAGCGCGGGAAGTCGCGGCGGTGGGCCTCGCGTTCGGCCGCGGTCGCCCGGGAGGGTGCCCCGACCAGGTGGGCCGCGTAGACGACCGCGAGCGGAACGAAGACGAAGCTCCCCACCATCGCGAGGAGCGGTTCGCCGATGCTCGCCGCAAGGGCGATGCCGAGTGCTGCGACCGCCGCGTAGACGAGCGGCTCGAAGAGTCCGCCGAACGGCAGGTGGGCCTGTCCTGCGCGCAGCAGCGGGCTCGGCGTCACGAGTCGGGAGTCGATGCGCTGGAAGAGGAAGATGGCGATCGCCGCGACCGCCGCCCAGCCGACGATCGCCGTTGCCGGCACGCCGAAGAAGATTCCCGGGGTGCCGAAGTCGTGCAGGCGGCCGAGGAACCAGCGGTCACCGAGCGCCGAGAGGGGGGCGAGCAGCACCTGTGGCAACATCGCAAGGATCGAACCGGTGAGCAGGACGCGGGCCGAGCGACGGATCGGGAGCGTGTCGAGCACCTGGAGATCGTGCGCCGTCGCCTCGACGGGTGAGTGCAGCAGCACGGCGAGTTGAAAACCGAGCCAGGCAAGCGCGCAGGAGGCGAGGGGACTCCAGGCCGGCACGCCCGCGATCCAGAGCTCCGAACCGTGCGCCGCCTCGAGGAAGTGGTGCTCGCCGAAGGGGAAGCCCCAGCGCAGCGAGGCCAGCTCGGCGGCGAACCCGGCCACGCCGGCAATCGCGGCAAAGACGAGCGCACGCACCCAGCCCGTCTTCGTCACCGCGCCGAGGAGGAAGGCGGCGAAGAGAGCGAGGACGTAGGGGCGTCCGGTCGAGGTGGCGAGGACTTGGCTCGCGATGGGTGACACGTCGACGATAGAGCCGAAGTGAACGCGCGGTGTCAATCCGTCGCGATCGCGACCCGGCCCGGCGCCCAAGAGGCCCCGGTTGCGCCGAAGCCGGTGACGTGGCACGGAGCCGGGCGATGGACGACATGATTCGCCGCGCCCTCGAGGCCGACATCCAGATGACCCACGACCGCTTCGTGCAGGCGATGGAGACGCGCCTGCCGAAGATCGAGCCGGAGTCGCTCGAGCGCTACTTCGCGGTGCTCTCGAAGCTGGTCGGCAAGCTCGAGGACGATGCAAAGCCGCTCAACCAGGTCATGAACGAGATGATGGCCGAGGCGGCGGGGCTGCTCATGGCCGAGATGCAGTTCCGTCAGAAGGGATGACCCTGCGTGCGGCGCCGCGGCGCCCGCGCTAGGAATCGCTCATGGCGTCTTCCTTCGCCCCCCGGCTGGTGAACGGCCCGTTCGGCGACCCGGGATTGCTCGTCGAACTGCGGTGGCAGGGTTCGGCCGTGCTCTTCGACCTCGGTCGCAACGACGGGCTGCCCGCGGCGGAACTCCTCAAGGTGTCGCACGTGTTCGTGTCGCACACCCACATGGACCACTTCATCGGGTTCGACCGGCTGCTGCGCCTCTTCCTGAACCGCGACCGCCGCATTTTCCTGCACGGCCCCGAGGGGATCGGCGACTGCGTGGCCGGCAAGCTCTGCGGCTACGTCTGGAATCTCACCGACGGGTATCCCTTCGTCTTCGACGTGACCGAGATCAGCGCCGGCGGCCGCAGGCGCTGGGAGTTCGCGGCGGCGACCGGGTTCGCACGCGTGGAGCGGTCGCCGCTCGAATTGCCTGCGTCGTCGGATCCCGGAGCGCCGACGACGCCGCTGCTCGTGGACGAGGGACACTTCCGCGTGCGCGCAGCGATCACCGACCACAAGATCCCCTGCCTCGCCTTCGCGGTCGACGAGCCGACGCACATGAACGTCGACCCGGCGCGGCTCGCGGCGGGTGGGCTCCTGCCCGGGCGCTGGCTCGCGCGATTGAAGGACATGCTGCGCGACGGTGCGCCCGACGACGCGACGCTCGCCGTGCAGAACACCGATCGCACCCAGTCCGAGCGGACCGTCGGCGACTTGCGCGCGCTTGTCCTTTTTACGCCCGGCCAGAAGATCGGCTACGTGGTCGACACCCGGTTCCACGCGGCGAACCTCGAGGTCCTCCTCCCGGTGCTGCACGAGTCCGACATCCTGTTCTGCGAGTCTCCCTTCCTCGACGAGGACCGCGACCAGGCGGCGATGCGCTACCACCTGACCGCCGCGGAGGCCGGGACGATCGGCCGCATGGCGCGCGCCCGCCGCCTGAAGGTCTTCCACTTCTCTCCGCGCTACCAGGGCCGTGGGGACATGCTCCGGGCCGAGGCCGAGGCCGCCTTCCGCGGCCGGATCGACCCGGGCGTGCTCGCCGAACTCGGCGCCGTCGCCTGACGCGCGCGTTTCGGGCGGGCAGGAGCTTGCTGGGCGACGAAGATCGGGCGTTCCTCGAAGGCGCACGGCGCGCCTTCCTGGCGACGTCGGGTGCCACCGGTGCGCCGCACGCGATCCCGGTCTGCTTCGCGTTGCTGGACCCCTCCACGGTCGTCTTCGCGATCGACGACAAGCCCAAGCGGCCGGGCCGGCGCCTGGAGCGCTTGAGCAACCTCGGGGCGAACCCCCGCTTCGCGCTGATCGTGGACCGCTGGGACGAGGACTGGGCGGGGCTCGCCTGGCTGCTCCTGCGCGGCGTCGCGGTGGCCTGCACCGACCCGGGACGCCGCGTGGCGGCGATCACGGCGTTGCGTGCGCGCTACCCGCAGTACGTCGTGATGGGTCTCGATGCGCAACGCCACGAGGTGATCGAGCTGCGGGTCGAGTCGGTGCGGCGCTGGTCGGGGGCGGGGCACGACGGCATCGCGACGGCGGACTGAGGCCGGGTCCGCGGGCGACTACTCCACGAGAAGTCCGTTCTTCGGCGTGCCCGTCAGCGCTTGGCGGGGCCGCGGTCGGGGGGAGCGGCCCGCTCCGCGACCGGCGCAGGCGGCCCGTCGTCGCGCGGCTCGCCGCGATGCCGGGCGCGCCAGTCGACCATGCGACTCGCGATCGCCGCCTCGTCACCCTGGTCGGTGGGTTCGTAATAACGCCGACCGCGCAGGGCCTCGGGCAGGTATTCCTCGGCGACGAAGTGACCGGGCGCGTCGTGCGGGTAGCGGTAGCCGGCCGCGTAGCCGAGCGAGCGCATGAGCCCGGTCGGCGCGTTGCGCAGGTGCATCGGCACCGCCAACGTTCCCGTGCGCTCGACGTCGGCCGTGGCGCGTCCGAGGGCTGCGTAACTCGCGTTCGACTTCGGCGCGGTTGCGAGAAAGGTAACGGCCTGCGCGAGCGGGATGCGTCCCTCGGGAAGTCCCACGAAGTGCACGGCGTCCTTGGCCGCGAGCGCCACCTGGAGTGCGCGCGGATCGGCGTTGCCGATGTCCTCGGCGGCGAAGATCACCATGCGTCGCGCGACGAACATCGGGTCCTCGCCGGCGTCGAGCATCCGCACGAGCCAGTAGAGGGCGGCGTCCGGGTCGCTGCCGCGCAAGCTCTTGATGAAGGCGGATACGACGTTGTAGTGCTCCTCGCCGTCGCGGTCGTAGCGCAGCATCCGGCGCTGTGCGGCCTCGGCGACGATCTCGGGCGTGATCCGGCCCTGCGCGGTACGCATGGCGAGTCCGGCCGCGACCTCGAGCGTGCCCAGCGCGCTGCGCGCGTCCCCCTGGGCGTGCTCGACGAGCAGTGCACGGGCGTCATCGTCGAGCGTGGTGCGGCTCGCGCCGAGCCCGCGCACCTCGTCGGCGAGAGCGCGGTCGAGGAGTGCAACGAGCGCGGCTTCGCCGAGTGGCTCGAGCGTCAGAACGCGCACCCGCGACAGCAGTGGCGAGACCACTTCGAACGAGGGATTCTCGGTCGTCGCCCCGATGAGGACGATCGCGCCGCTCTCGACGTGGGGCAGAAGCGCGTCCTGCTGTCCCTTGTTGAAGCGGTGGATCTCGTCGACGAAGACGACCGTCGACCGCCCCGTCGCACGTCGCTCGATTCCGGCACGTTCGACCTCGGCGCGCAGGTCCTTCACCCCGGCGAGCACCGCCGAGAGCTGCGTCCACGGCAGGTGAAACGCGCGCGCAAGAAGGCGGGCGAGCGTCGTCTTCCCGCTGCCCGGAGGCCCCCAGAGCAGCAGCGAGTGGAGGCGCCCGGAATCTACCATGGCTCGGACGACGCGCCCGGGGCCGAGCAGGTGCTCCTGGCCGACGACCTCGTCGAGCGAAGCCGGGCGCATGCGCTCGGCGAGCGGCGCTCCGTCGCAGGGTCCGGTCGACGCTCCGGCAACGACTTCCGTGGCAACGGCGGGATCCCCGCTGCTTCGGCTCTGCAGCTGCGAGGGGTCGGGTCTACCGGCTCGGACCCGGCGCCCGCGCGGCGCCGGCGCGGCAAGTCCGGGGAAGAGTTCGGGTTCGGAGTCGTCGGCCATCGAGGTCGTTCCGTCGGCGGAGTTAGACACGCGAGGAAGCCGTATGCTAGCGCCGAGGCGCGTGGCAGACGCGATGCCCACCGTCGGTCTGGTCCTCAAGCGCGGCGCGCCCGGCGCCCGGGAAGTCGCTCGTCGGGTGATCGTGCGCCTCGCGGAACGCGGCCTGCGCGTCGTAGCCGAGCCGGAGGAGGCGGCTGCGCTCGGCTGCGATCCGGTGGTGGACAAGGCGGCGATGTTCGAGATCGCCTCGATCATCGTGGTCTTGGGCGGCGACGGCACCTTCCTCGCCACGGCACGCCTGACCGGGGCGAGGAGCGTACCGGTCCTCGGCGTGAACCTGGGCGGCCTGGGCTTTCTCACCGAGGTGACGGCCGAGGATCTCGCGGCCGCTCTCGACGACGCCCTGGCCGGTCGGGCGCCGATCGATGCTCGCTGCATGCTGCGCGCGCTGGTGCGACGCCCGGGCGGCGGGGAGGAATCGTATCAGGCGCTCAACGACGCCGTGCTGAGCCGCGGCTCGCTTGGGCGCGTGATCGCGATCGACGCCCGGATCGACGGGCAGCCGCTCGCTTCGTTCAAGGGCGACGGGGTCATCTTCGCGACCCCGACCGGTTCGACCGCCTATGCGCTCTCCGCGGGTGGACCGATCGTGCACCCCTCGGTTCGGGTCTTCGTGATTGCGCCGATCTGCCCGCACACCCTCAGCGTGCGCCCGATCGTGATCGACGACGCGGCCCGCATCGAGTTCCGGCTCACCACGCCCAACGAGGACATGGTGCTCACGCTCGACGGCCAGCAGACGGTGGCGATGGGTCCCGCCGACGTCGTCGAGATCTCGCGTTCACCCTATATGGCGTCGATCGTGCGCTCGACCCGGCTCGGCTTCTACGACCTGCTGCGCACGAAACTCGGCTGGGCACGGACCTGACGCGGGCGGGCGGAGGGACGGGCATGCTGCATGAACTGCGGATTGCGGATCTCGCGCTGATCGAGGATCTCCGGCTCGAATTCGGTCCCGGACTCAACGTCGTCACCGGCGAGACGGGGGCCGGCAAGAGCCTGTTGCAGCGGGCCCTCGCGCTCGCCGCCGGGCATCGCGCGGGCTCAGAGGTAGTAAGGCGCGATGCCGAGACGGCTCGGATCGCGGCGGTCTTCGACCTGCCGGGCGACGCCGCGCGCGCGGCTCGCCTCGCGGAGATCGGGGTCGCGACCGAACCGGGGTGCCGCCTGGAGGTCGTGCGCACCGTGGCGCGCAGCGGTCGCGGGCAGGTGCAGTTGAACGGCAAGACGGTCGCGCTCGCGAACCTGCTCGAGGTGGGCGGCGATCTGGTCCACCTGCAGGGCCAGCACGAGTCGCTGCGCCTCGCCCAGCCCGAGACCCACCTCGCGATGCTCGACCAGGCGGGCGGAACCGGGGACCTCGCACGGCGCTACCGCGAGGCCTTCTCCCACGCGGGGCGACTGGTCGACCGGCTGGAGGCGTTGGAGCGCGGAGCGGCCGAGATCGAGCGCCGCCTGGAGATCGCACGCTTCGACTTCGACGAACTCGCGCGCGCCGGATTCGCCGACCCGAACGAGGACGCGGCACTCGAACGAGAGCGGACCCGCCTGCGCAACGCGGGGCGTCTCGTCGGGCTCGCCGAGGAATTGCTCGAGCGACTGCACGGGGCCGACGGCGCGGCGCTCTCGGCGGTCGAGAGTGCCGCGCGACGGCTCGCGGAGAGCGTGACCCTCGATCCGGCGCTCGAACCGATCGCGGCGGCGCTCGCCGAAGCGGTCGCACCGCTCGACGACGGCGTGCGATCGCTGCGCGCCTATGCCGAGGACCTGGCGGCCGATCCGGGGCGTCTCGAGGAGATCGAGGAGCGACTTGTGCTGATCGCACGACTCGCCCGCAAGCATCGCGTCGAGAGCGTGGCGGGACTCGTCGCGCGACGGGTGGAACTCGAGGCCGAGGTCGAGCGCTCGGATCGCGACGTCGCACATCCCGAGGAACTGCGCGCCGAACTCGAACGCGCGGCGGACGCGGCGTGGAAATTCGCGGTTGAACTCGCCGCGGCGCGCCGCGCGGCGTCGACACGCCTCGAGGCCGCGATGGACGCGGAACTCGCCGAGCTCGGCATGCCCGGTGCGCGCTTCTCGGTGCGCGCCGAGGACCTGCCGGCCGGCCCGGCGCGAGGCCCGGCGGCACCGCTCACGCGCGAGGGCGTCGGGCTCGGACCCGACGGCTCCGAGCGCATCGAGTTCGACCTAGCGGCGAATCCCGGCGAGGGAGCACGGCCGCTGGCTCGCGTCGCCTCGGGCGGCGAGTTGTCGCGCATCATGCTCGCCTTGCGCCACGTCGCCGGCGGGTCCGAGGTGCCGACGCTCGTCTTCGACGAGGTCGATGCCGGCATCGGCGGTGCTGCGGCCGAGGTCGTGGGGCGTCGCCTGCAGTCGCTCGCACGGGGTGCGCAGGTGATCTGCATCACCCATCTCGCGCAAATCGCGGCATTCGCCGATAGGCACTATGCCGTCGCCAAGGACGCGGCCGGTGGACGCACGCGCACCGCCGTCACGCTCGTCGAGGGCGACGACCGGGTGCGCGAACTCGCGCGCATGCTTGCCGGCTCGGCGAGCGAGGCCGGCTTGCGCCATGCGGCCGAGTTGCTGGAATCCTCGCGTGCGGCGGCCGTCGCCGACGGTGCGGATCCCGTCGCCGCGGCCGGTGGAGCAACGGTGGCCGGGCCGGCGAGGAAGCCGGGTGCACGCCGTCGGACGATGGGTGCCACGGCCGGGGGCGGCGGCAAGAGTTGAGTCGACGGAGCCCGGGGCCGCGCTCCGGCCGAACGGCGGCGGTGCAAGCGGCGCCCCGGGCGTTGCAAAAGGCTTTCGGGTTGCTTACGAAAGCGCGGTCGGCCGGCCGTCCGACACCCCTGGGGCCGTAGCTCAGTTGGGAGAGCGCTTGAATGGCATTCAAGAGGTCGAGAGTTCGATTCTCTTCGGCTCCACTCCGGCATCCGCGGGGTTAGCCCCGGGCTAACCTCGCGGAGAACCACCGGGCATGCCTCCCGTCGAATTGCCCGCGCCCAGAGACGAGGACCCCGAGTTCGGCGGACTCGTCGATCGCCTGGTCGCCCGCCTCCCGTGGTGGGTGCTCGTCGCCCTCGTGGCGATCCTCGCCGCGTTCGCTGTGCTTCGCATGGAGGCCGGCTACCGCGGGCTCCTGATCGTCGCGCCTGCCGTGCGTTCCGCGGGTTTCTATGTGGCGACGGGCCTGGGTGCGGTGGACCTCGTGTCGCGTCGCATCGAGGCGATCGATTACTTCGCCGCGGAGGCCGGTTGCCGGCAAGTGTACCCGCCGGCGACCTACGCGCTCCTGTGGCCCTTCATCGCCTCGGGCAGCGTCGAGGCCGCGCGCTGGACCTGGGCCGTCGTCGTAGGGGCCGCGCTCGCGTGGCTGTGCCGGGCTTGCGCGCTCGCTTGCGGGTTCCGCGATCCGCGCGCGCGGCTCGCCTTCGGACTCCTGCCGCTCACGTTCCTCGCGACGTCTTTGGCCGTCGCCGTCGGGCAATTGACACCGGTCGTGATCGCGCTCCTGGTAGCCTCCACGCTGCGGCTCGCCCGGTCGCCGCGTAGCTTCCGCGACGACGCCATCGGGGCGAGCCTGTTCGCGCTCGCCGCCGTGAAGCCGACCCTCGCCGCACCGTTCGGCTGGTTGCTCCTCTTCGTGCCGCACTCGTTGCGCCCGGCAGCGCTCGCGGCGGCCGTTTACGGGGCCCTGACGGCCGTGGCCCTGATCGGTCGTCATGTCGGCGTCACGGCCGCGGCCGTTGCCAGCCATGCGGTTGCGACGACGGCGCTCCGAGTCCATGGCGGAGCGGTCGCCGCGAAGCCGAGTCCACCGCTTCCGGGTCTGACCCCCGATCCGATCGGGGCTGCGGCCTCC
>Ga0114966_10005079_pt1 | contig 11191 bp, 9 predicted proteins | sample M_130207_XF_Meta_FD_87029 | JGI IMG/M metagenome (GOLD analysis project Ga0114966, IMG submission 87029) | Freshwater microbial communities from Lake Montjoie, Canada to study carbon cycling - M_130207_XF_MetaG | ecosystem: Environmental > Aquatic > Freshwater > Lake | place: Lake Montjoie...
ATTCGAAATTGCGCGCGAACAAGCCCTGGCTTTAGATCACTCCGCTCGCACCCCCGCGTCCTTCACCCACTTCGCCCACGTCCTTACGTCGTTCGCGAGCTGTTTGTTCAACTCCGATGAGGAGCTGCCCACATATTCCGCTCCCATTTCGGTAAGACGCGCCTGCATGTCTGGTCGCTTGAATACTTTCAACATTTCCGCGTTGAGCTTGTTCACGATCGGCGCCGGCGTCGCGGCGGGTACGAGCACGCCGTACCACTCCCTGATGTCGAGGTCGGACGGCACCGCCACACCGGCTTCGGCCATGGTTGGAATATCGGGCAGCGCTGACATGCGCTTTGTACTTGTTACGGCGATCGGTCTCAAGCGCTTCCCCAGTATGAGAGGCATTGCCGATGGCATCGAGGTGAAGCCAAAGGTAACGTCGCTGCCCGCGAGCGCAGTCAAGGCGGGACCTGAGCCCTTGAACGGAACATGGGTCATGTCGGTGCCCGTCAGGCGCTTCATTACTTCGCCGGCCAGATGATGCAGGGACCCTGAGCCGGAGGAGCAGAAAGTAACCTGGCCGGGCTTTTCCTTCGCCAGGCGGATCACATCCTGCAAATTCTTCAGCGGTGAGTTCTGCGGCACGACGATGACATTCGTCACCCACGCGATCAGCGAAACGCCGGTGAAATCCTTCACGGCGTCGTAGGGAAGATTCGTATAGGTGCTCGCGCTGATGGTGTAAGGACCGCTCGGCACCATCATGAGCGTGTAGCCGTCCGGCGCGGCTTTTGCCACCATCGCCGCGGCAATGGTGCCGGTCGCGCCGCCGCGATTGTCGACCACCACCGGCTGGCCGATCGACTCGGGCATGTATGCCGACAGGAGGCGCGCAAAGATGTCGGTGGCGCCGCCCGGCGGAAATCCGACCACGAGGCGGATCGGTCGATTGGGGTAATTGCCCTGCGCTTGCACATGCTGTGCGACGATGCCAACACCGGCGAGCAGCATTGCGACGACGAATAGTTTTCTCATGATTCGATCCTTAAATAAAGTCGCACGAGCGACAAGCAATAAAAGTGGCCAGGTTCGGATTGCGTTTACGCGAAACTAATTTAGCACACCAACGTCGGAACCCTTGGCGATCCAGTTGACATTGCCTGACCGCGCAGCAGTCGGATGCCGACTTCAACAAGATGCTCGATTCCTCAGTCGACAGCATCTACCAGGCGTCGATTACCTGAAAACGCCTTGCGGATGATGGTCGGTCCAGCCTGTTGCGGATTCATAGGCCGCCCCCAGCCTGTAGAGCAGAGGTTCGCTCCAATGCGGGCCCGCGATCTGAATGCCTGCCGGAATGCCCTTGCTGTCGAATCCCATGGGAAGCGCCAGCGCCGGCGATCCGGTCAGATTGTGTATGCGAATGGTGCCCGCGCGCACGTCGACGGGATCGTCGTAAAGAGTTTGCATGGTTTCAGCGTCGAACTCCTTGGCCGGGCTGACAACGGCGGCCACCCCCGAAGCGAATATCGCGCGGAACTGCGCGCAAAGGCGCAATCTCGCTTCGTTTGCCGAGCTCAATTGCCCGTCCGTGAAGGTTGCCGCCCTGAGGACGCGCTCACGGAAAGCCTTGCCATATTTTTCGGGATGCAGCACGAGGTTATCTCGATGGTATTGATAGGCGTGATTCACCACCAGCATTGCGCCGGCCTGCAGCGCGGGCCCGAGACCATCGACCTCGATCGCTTCGATTTGTGCACCGAGATCCGACAGCACGCGTAAAGCTTCCCCGAACACGCCCGCAATGCTGGCGTCCATCGGCAGCGACTCCAGAAAGCTGCGCGGAACGCCTATCCTCATTCCGCGCAGATCCCGTCCGATTTCGGCGCTGAACTCCGGCACCGGCTGCTCGACGGACGTCGGATCCTGCGCATCGTAGCCTGCGATCGCCTGCAGCATGAGCGCGTTGTCCCGCACGGTGCGCGTCATCGGTCCCGCATGATCGAATTCCGCGGCCAGCGGAATGATTCCAAACGAGCTCACCCGCCCATAGGTGGGTTTCATGCCGACGATGCCGCACACGGCTGCCGGGTGCCGGATCGACCCGCCGGTATCGGTGCCGATGGCGCCAAAACACATCCCTGCCGCGACCGCCGCCCCGGATCCGCTGCTCGACCTTCCCGGCGCATAGTCCGTATTCCACGGATTGCGCGCGGCGGGGAACGGCTCGTCCCGCACGGGGTTGCCGTAGGCAAACTCGTGCAGCGATGTCTTGCCCAGCAGGACGGCGCCTGCCGCACGCAGCTTTTCGTACACCGTCGCATTTTCTCCAGGCACCCAATCCTGCAACATCCGCGAGTGCGCCGTGGTGCGTATGCCACGGGTCCAGACGATGTCCTTGAGCGCGATGGGGATCCCGTGCAATGGGCCGCGATATTTTCCCGCACGGATCTCGCGCTCCGCGATTGCAGCGTCCTCGACCGCCTGGCCGGCGGTGACGGTGATGAACGCATGCAGGCGCCCATCGAGCGCCTCGATGCGGTCCAGGCATTCGCGCGTGAGGTGAACAGGCGAAAGCACGCCGGCGCGGACGCTCTCCGCGATTTCGGCGAGGGTGCAATAGTGCAGCGGCGTGGCGATGCTGGCTCCCGGCATTATTGTTCTATCTGGACGTTCGCATCGACGATGATCTTTGCGAACTGCCTCGATCTCGCGCGCACGAATTCACGGAACTGCTCCGGCGCGCTGGTCGACGGCTCGAATCCGAGGTCCCTCAGCTTGGCGCCCAGCTCCGCGTTTCTGAACCCCTGGACCGCCGCGACATTGAGTTTTCGCATGACCGCATCCGGCATACCGGCGGGCCCATAAAAGCCGAAGAAATTGATGAACTCGTAGCCCGCCAGCGGCGGATATTCGGCGACTGCAGGCACGTTCGGCAACGTCGATACGCGTGCAAGCGAGGTGACGCCCACGGCCTTCACCTTGCCGCCTTCGATCAGCGGCAGCGTAGCGCCGATGCTGGATAGCGTCATCGTAATGTGCTTGCCTGCCACGTCGGCGAGCTGCTGGGCCGCGCCTTTGTAGGGCACATGATTGACCTGCACGCCCGCCATCTTGTTGAAGAGCTCCATGCCGAGGTGCGTCATGCCGCCCGCTCCCGTCGAGCCGTAGCTTACCGTTTTAGGATTCGCCTTCGCGTACGCAATCAGTTCCTGGACGTTTCTTGCCGGGACGTCGGCATTCACAACGATAACGCTCGGCACAGTCACCAGGTTGGTGATCGGCGCCAGCTCCTTTTCCCAGTCGTACGGCATGACCTTGTAGAGATGGGGATTGACCGCCATCTCGCCGGATGCAACCAGCAATGTATAACCGTCAGGCGCCGCCGCCTTCGCAACAGCCCGCGTGCCGATCATGCCGGCGTTGCCGGGTCGATTGTCGACGACTACGGGTTGTCCCAGCGCTGCGCGCAACTGCTCACCGAGCAGGCGCGCGGTGATATCGGTGCCCCCCGCGGCAGAAAACGGCACGATGATCTTGATCGACTGATTCGGGTATGCGTCCTGCGCAAAGCCCGGAGCAGTCAGCACGATTGCGGCCACAACGGCCGCGCCGGCCTGATATGGCAGTAGATGCAGTCTTTCCCTCACGGACTAACCCTCCCTATGATATGACTCGATGGAAATCGAAAAATCGATGTGCGGATTTTCGTATATTCGGCAATTGTCCGCATCTCGTTCAACACCTCCCCGGATCGCGACGCACGAAGATGTGCGGACCGATTTCCGGAACCCGCCGCGCTGATGTACTGAACTTGTCTCGGGTCGGACCAAGCTAAATCCGCGCGCCTATTATATTCTCCGCTCACAATCGCCCGCTTTCCGGCCTTAGAGCGCCAATTTCGGTATGGAAAACGGCGTTCGAAGTGGTGGTAAGCTACCGATGCATTTCTTAAAGCAACAGTTTACCGGGGTCTGGCCCCAAAGGTTTTCGAGAACAGGACACAGGATGAAAATTATCGACAGACGTATCAAGACATTGCTGCTCGCCGCGGGATGTTTGTTTGCCGCGGCCGCATCCGCGCAACAGTGGCCCGCGCGCGCGGTGCGCATCATCGTGCCGTTCCCGCCCGGGCAGGCGGCCGATATCATCGCGCGCGTTATCGCGGAGCGCTTGTCGCCGGTGCTCGGCCAGCAAGTCGTCATCGACAACCGGCCCGGCGCGGGCGCCGCGCTGGGTACCGAAATCGGCGCCAAGTCGCCGCCCGACGGCTACACGCTGTTGGCCGGCGGCAGCGCGGCGCTCGCGATCAATCCGCATCTTTACCCGAAGATCGGCTACAACACGCTGCGCGACTTCGCGCCGGTGACGCAAATCGTCGCCATCGCCGAAGTGTTCGTCGTCAATCCATCGGTGCCCGCGCACAATCTCAACGACTACCTGCGGCTCGCCAAGCGGCACCCGGGCGAATTGAACTACGGCTCGTCGGGCGCCGGCAGCACGTCGCACCTCGTCACCGCGGCGCTCGCCGCGCGCGCCGGTATCACGCTCAATCACGTGCCGTACAAGGGCGCGACCCAGGCGCTCACCGATCTCATCGCGGGTCAACTGACGATGGTCGCGGAAACGCCGCCCACCGTACTGCCGCACGTGCAGTCGAAAAAAATCCGTCCGATCGCGGTATCGATGATCAAGCGCATCCCGCAGTTGCCGGACGTGGCGACGGTGGACGAACAGGGGATCAAGGGCTACGACTTGAACACGTGGACCAGCCTCGTCGCGCCGATCGGCACGCCTGAGCCGATACTCGAGCGCCTGAATGCCGAGATCACGAAAATCATCGCGCAGCCCGACGTGCAAAAACGGCTCGTCGACATGGGCTTTATCCCGGTCGGCAATTCGCGCGAGGCGTTCGGCGCGTTCCTGAAGTCGGAACTCGCGAGCTGGGAGAAGATCGTCAAGGCGTCCGGCGCCAAGGTCGAATGAGGCAGAAACGCATCAAATTACCGCTTGTCGCCAGTAAATAGAAAACGTCGTCAAGCCTTTCCTGGAGACTAATCGCCTGAGCACCGGCGAACGCGCGATGCTGATGGGTGGCGCGTGGAAAGAGCTTATGGGGTCAGATCTTGAAATATAAGAAACTAATAATTCAAGATCTGATCCTGTTGTTACGCTGCTTTTATGCAATTAGCCAATCCTGACCCCGGCCTTTCCTTTTCCACCTGATCTAATGTCGATTGGCAGGTGTATATGGCATGAATCGGACGACCTGAACTATCGGACGGACAGAAGGCGGAATTGTGCGATCGATGGGAGCCACTTCTAGTCTCTGCGCAAAGTCCTTAACCCGCGCGAAAAGAGTCACACGCGGTATTTCTCGACCACCTTCCAATCGATCCCGAATCCGAATCCGGGTTCGTCATTAAGTCGCAGCAGGCCCTTGCTCACCTCGGCGCGAAAAGTGAACAGCATCTCCCAGAGCGGGTCGCGCTTGGAGTTGGGAAACGTTTCGACGCAATAGCCGTTGGGGACCGCGACGGCGAGGTGCCCCTGGATCTGTGCGTCGTGATGCGTCGCCATGAGCACCCCGTGCGCATGCGCGTATGCGGCGACGCGCAGCCACTCGGTCACGCCGCACGAGCGGGTTGCATCGAATTCCAGGTAACGGATGCCGCCGAAATCTACGAGATCGCGGCAGGCCCACGCATGCGGCTCCGATTCTCCGCTCGCGAGTGACACGGAAGTCCGCTGTGAGAGCCGTCCAAGTGCGCGCACGGAGTCGTACCAGTGCAACGGCTCCTCGAACCAGAAAATGTCGTAGGGTTCGAAGGCGTGGATCGCGTCGGTCGCCTGATCGAGGGTGTAAGCGCCGTTCCCGTCGACCATGAGCTTCGCGTCCTTGCCGATCGCTTCGCGCACGGCGCGCACGCGGCTTACGTCGGTTGCGAGCGGTGCGCCGCCGACCTTGATCTTGATCGCGTTATAGCCGTCGGCGACATAGGCGGCTGTCTCCTCGGTAATGTAATGCGGATCGCGTCCCTCTTCGTAATAGCCGCAGGTGACATATGCCATGATCTCTGTGCGCGTCGCGCCGAGCAGACGCCACACCGGCATCTTCAGAGCCTTGCCTTTGAGGTCCCACAGCGCGATGTCGATCGCTGCGAGCGCCGTCAGTATGGGCGTGCGGCTGGACGCGCCAAAGAGGGCGGGCTTGTTGAGCTTGAAGCAGCTCTCGGCCGGCATGGTGGTAAGCCCGAACACTTTCTGCCAGACCGCTTCGTGCGCAGCCGCATCCATGCCGACGAGCATGCCTTCGAGCTCGGTCAAGACCTGCACGACTTGCTTCATCGAGCGTCCATGCGCAGTGCCGATGCCGATGACGCCGTCGTCGGTTTCGACCTCGACGATAATCAGCGAGTTCGCCCGCAATACCTGGTTCGCGACATAATAAGTCGTCTCGAAGGGTACGGTGATCGCGTGAGACCTGATGTGTTTGATTTTCATTGTTCGCTTCCCGCTGTAGAAAAGCGCGATAACACCGCGACTTCCTCGAACGTGTTGTTTAGTCGACTTGTGCGCCGGACGCCTTGACGACTTTTGCCCATTTTGCGACCTCTGTCCTGACATGAGTCTCCAGGAATGCCGGCGTGCCGGGCGCGGGCTCCGCTCCTTGCGTGGAAAGCCTTTCGACGATGTCCGGCAGGCTCAGGATTCTGCGCACTTCTTCATTGAGCTTCGTCAATATTTCCACGGGCGTACCCGCAGGCGCCTGCAACGCGTACCACTGGGTGACTTCATAACCGGCGAGGCCGGTCTCCGCAATGGTGGGTAGTTCGGGGACAAGCTTCGAGCGCTTCGCGGTGGTGACGCCGAGAACCTTGAGCTTGCCGGTCTTTACATGGGGCAGCGCAATAGGGATTGGACTGAACATCATCGTCGTCTCGCCCGATAAAAGCGCGGTCATTGCCGGCGGACTGCCCTTGTAAGGGATATGGGGGATGTCTACATGCGCCAGCGACTTGAAGAGCTCTCCTGCGAGATGCGAAGGGGTGCCGTTGCCCCCCGACGAATAATTCAGCGCGCGTGGCTTCGTCTTCGCAAGCGCAATCAGTTCGTTCACGTTTTTCACCGGCAGCGTCGGATGCACGACGAGCATGTTTGGAACGTAAGCGACCATGCTGATCGGCGCAAAACTGCGGAGCGTGTCATAGGGAAGCTTGTACATGCTCGGCGCAATCGCATGGCTCGCTGTATGGAGCAGCAGCGTATAGCCGTCAGCCGCACTTTTCGCGACCATTTCCGTGCCGACGACCGCGCCCGCTCCCGTTCTGTTGTCGATCACGACGGGTTGCCGCCACGCTTCATTCATCTTCTGACCGATCGCGCGGGCGATGACATCGGGGCTCGATCCCGGCGCCGCGACGACGATGATCGTAACTGTCTTGCCCGGGTATTGCTGGGCCGTTACTTCTGTGGCGAGCCAAAGCGTCGGCGCGAGCGCGGCGGTGACGATGCAGGTTTTGCGGGTCATGATTTCATTTCTCCACGAGATAGAAGCGCGACATCCCGCGCTGCGGCCATTCCGGCTTAATCCTTTATGGAAAATTCTTCGAGCACGCGCACATCCGGTTCGCAGCCGATGCCGGGCGCGTTGCCGAGCGTGATCCGACCCTCGTTTACGACGAGGTCCGATGGCCATAGACGCTCGCGCAGGGGATTCGGGTTCGCGTCGAATTCGCCCCAGCCGAATCCCCCGGCCGCGCCGAGCATGTGTAACGAGGACAACAAGCCGATGGCGCCGCCCAGCCAATGCGGGCAAAAGCGAATCCCTGCAGCTATCGCGCGGCGGCCGAGCGGCAGGCATTCGGTAAAACCGCCCCATTTACCCATGTCCGGTTGCAGAAAGCGCACTACCGCAGACGAAATGTATTCATCGAACGCGGCGCGCCCACGGAGATTCTCTCCCGCCGCCAGAGGCACCGGCGACGCTTGCGCGAGCGCTTTCCAGACGGACAAAGGCTCATCAGCGGGAATCGGCTCTTCGATCCACTCGAGTTTGAATTCAGACAGTTCGCGAATCGCCGACCGCGCCTCGTCGGGCGCCCATCGCTGGTTGGCGTCGAGCATGAGTTTTCCGCCATCGCCGAGCTCGGCACGCACCGCTGCCACGTTTCGGCGGTCGAGTGCCGCCCCCATTCCGACTTTGAGCTTGGCGGCACGGAAGCCGTTGCGCACCGCCTGCGCAGCGATCGACGCGGGCTCGTCGGGACTCAAACCGCTCGCATAGACGTCGAGCGTAGGCACACCGCCCAGATACTTCCACAGCGGCTCGCCCGCGCGGCGCGCGGCCAGGTCCCACACCGCGTTATCGATGCCTGCCGCAACTTGCGCGAACGGCCCGTGTTCTCCGGATTGGATCGAGGGGATCCGCAGCGCCTGTTCCAGGAACCGGAACACGTGCTCAGGCCCGTCGAATTCGCGGTCGATGAGCATCGGCGCCGCCACGAGTTTCACCAGATCCGCGCGGTGCCGCGCCGCGCGGGGCGGATAGTTGCACCACACTTCGCCCCAACCCTGCGCACCGTCCGCAGCGGTCACGCGCACAACGAGCGCGCTGCGCGTAGTGAGGGTGCGCCATGAGTTGCGCACGGGACGCTCGATCGGAGCTTCCAGCGCGAACGTTTCGATCGCTTTCAGGCGAAGCGGCGCCTCTGCCTTCATGACTCCGCGCTCACTTCGATATATTCCCCGTGGTTTTTGAGTTTCATATTCAATCCTTCCGAAAAGTACTCGAGCATCCACATCGCCTTCTGCCCACTTTCGCGATCGGCCCGAGATGGCACCGGCTCATTTTCTGCGTTGCTCACTATCGGAATCAGCCGCATCTGCTCGATACCGGAGGAACGTTGAGCTCGCCGTCACCACCATCGCGTCCGCTCAGTCGACCTTCGCACCGGATGCTTTGACGACCTTGGCCCACTTCGCGATTTCGGTCTTGACATAAGCCTCCAGTAATCTTATGGGGTCAGATCTTGAAATATAACGTAAAGCAATGGGGGACAGACCACCATTTCTGAAAATAACCGGGGACAAACCCCGGCTTCGTTTGCAGAAAAGTGCGTCTGGTTGAACCCATGTTTGCCTACCCGTTGTTTGAAATGCCGCCGGGCCCGAAGCTAGGGGCCAGGTCTTGCCTTTTGCCAGAATGAAACGGGCCAGGGTCGAATAAAAAATTCTGTAGCATCACAAAATTGCGAGGGCTTGGCTAATTGCATACCTGATATGCCCTCTGGAAGTTGAGTTCAAAAGCGCGCCCCGCGAATTGGCCTCGCTCCGCTTCCACTAGCAAACGCGTCAGTGCTTACCTGCAATCCGAACCACACTTTTGGCGCTGTGTGATTGCAGCCGCGCCAGTAGCTCCGGAACTAAGGGCGCCAGATCAACCAGAGCTGTGCTGCGCGCCGCCAGCACATAAACTGTCAGCGGTAATGTGCTCAGGTTTTGTTGGTACTGGAGATTTTGGTCAGCGGTGATTAACGCGTCATATGAGGCGGATGCCAATTTGAGCAACTCGCCATTCTTCACCGCCGACTAACCTGCCCGTTGCACCGAACTCACTTGATGACCTTCCAGCAGGCGCGCCAACCGCCACGGCAGCGACTCGTCAAGCAGCAGGCGCATGAACCGAGGCGGCATCCCGTGCCAGTTCCAATGCCGTAATAGCTTGGTTGCGCGTCACTGACGGATAGTCCTCCAGAAACTGGTCGAGACTGTCGCCCGCTTCAATTGCATCGAATAAATTCTTCAGCGGCACACGCGTTCCAACAAACACAGGAACCCCGCCCTGAACGTCCGGGTCGCGATGAATGACGATCTTGCTCATGTCGCACCTCCTATGCGGCGCATCATAGCGCGAATTAATTGCAATGAGAAGTTGCGAGCACGAACGAAATAAGCGCGCCACCCACTCTCTCTTTTGTCCGCTCTGAGTGACTCCTTGCCTGTAGAATGGAGCTTATGGGGTCAGAGCTTATGGGGTCAGATCTTGAAATATAAGAAACTAATAATTCAAGACCTGACCCTGTTGTTACGGGTCTTCACTTGATCCGTAATGAATATCTGGTGTATTTGCGCTCCCCGGTTTTTAGCAGCGCACCCATTTCAACCAGGTCCTGCAAATCTCTTGTAGCCGTTGCGCGGGACGTTTTGGCAATGCTGATATATTTCTCGGCGCTGAGCCCGCCCTTGAAACCCTCCGGTCCTTCGCGGAACAAGCGCGCGATGACTTTTTCCTGGCGCCCGTTCATCCAGCCGCGCAGTTTTTCGTAGAACCTGGATTTCTCTATCAGGAAGTCGACGAGTTTTTGGGTATAGGCCTGCGCTTCAAGGATGGTTTTCGCGAAATAGACGAGCCAATCGGTTATTTCATTGTCCTTATTGTTGTTTTCAAGGCTTACGTAATAGGCTTTATTGTGCTCTTGTATCTCATGCGATAGTGCGATCAATGTAGGTTGCCCCAGACATTGCGACAGTACTTTCTCGGCAATGGCACGCCCGATACGTCCGTTACCATCTTCAAAGGGGTGAATGCAGACGTAGTGAAGGTGGGCCATGCCCGCGCGGGTGAGCGCAGGCAGATGGTTTTTACCATCCGGAGCGGTACTATTCAGCCACCTGACGAATTGCGTCATCTCCCGGCGCATGGCCTTTGAAGGCGGTGCCTCGAAATGCACCTTGGGTTTGTGGACGGGACCGGATACTACCTGCATCGGGTCTTCATGCGTTCTGTATGCGCCGGGATCATGAAGGTCTTTGCGTCCCTTCATCAGCATCTTGTGCCATGCAAATAGCTGCTCGTGCGACAGCGGCTTTTTGAAGGTCTTATATAGATCGACCATCATTTCCGCGATGCCTTGCTCGGCAGGCGGGATTTTTTGGTTTTTCTCGTCCAGCCCGAAGTTGCGCCGGATAGACGACTGGAGACTACCGCGATCGAGGATTTCCCCCTCGATTTCGCTGGATTTGAGCACGTCCTGGGTGAGCGTGCGCAGAACGGCCTCATCGCGCAGTCCAAAACCAAGCGCTTCCATGCGGCCTGTGAGCCGCCCTTGACGATGGCGGACCTCGGTAAGCTTGGAGCCGATTTGCAGTTCGTCCCAACGAAATCGGGGCCAGTCGTCTCTTTGATGAATGTATCGCACAATAA
>Ga0114966_10005083_pt1 | contig 11188 bp, 10 predicted proteins | sample M_130207_XF_Meta_FD_87029 | JGI IMG/M metagenome (GOLD analysis project Ga0114966, IMG submission 87029) | Freshwater microbial communities from Lake Montjoie, Canada to study carbon cycling - M_130207_XF_MetaG | ecosystem: Environmental > Aquatic > Freshwater > Lake | place: Lake Montjoie...
AAACTTGCCGCCCAGATAGGTCGCTGGACGGGGCGGGCCAAGTCCATGGCTCGCCAGCTCAGGGCCCAGCTTGACCAGGAAGTGAATTTCCAGGAACAGCGCACGGCACATGGCAAGGGCGAGTCGGCCGCCAAGGCAGAACCGGCTGGATCCCCGCCCGTATGGCCGCCCCCCGAACCCGTAGCTCCGGCACCCGAACCAACCGCTCCGGTGGAGACAGACAGCTCGGCTCCCGCCGCACCTGCTGACGACCCTGTCTTGAAGTCGGGCAATGAGTGAACCACGCGATGCGCGGGAGAATCTGGCCGAAGGCTCCCTGATCTCCCACCTCCTCGAGCTGCGGGACAGACTGGTACGAGCAGTCATCGCCATCGGCATCGTCTTCGTACCGCTGGCCTACTTCTCCAACGAGTTGTTCACGCTCATCGCCCAGCCGCTGATCAGCAAACTGCCGGCCGATACGTCGATGATAGCGACCAGCCTGATCTCGCCTTTCATGGCGCCGCTCAAGCTCGCGATGATGACGAGCTTGTTCTTGGCGATGCCCTATGTACTTTTCCAGATCTGGGCCTTTGTCTCTCCCGGACTCTACCGCCACGAAAAGCGCTTTGCGATTCCGCTACTCGTTTCAAGCATTATTTTGTTTTACCTCGGTGTCGCCTTTGCGTACTTCGTGGTGTTTCCGCTGATGTTCAATTTTCTGACGAGCACGGGTCCCGTCGGCGTGCGCATGATGACGGACATATCCAGTTACCTGGACTTTGTGCTGCTGCTCTTCATGGCTTTCGGCATCGCCTTCGAGATCCCCGTCGCCACCGTACTGCTGGCCTGGACAGGACTGGTCAAGCTTGAAACCATGAGCAGCAATCGCGGCTATGTGCTGCTCGGCATCTTCATCATCGCCGCCTTCCTGACCCCGCCGGATGCGATTTCACAGAGTTTCATGGCCGTGCCCATGTATCTGCTCTATGAACTCGGCATCTTGGCGTCGAGGATAATGCTGAAGGAAAAACTCGCCGAGCGCGCGAAGGCAGAACAGGAAAGCGCCGGCACGTGAACGCGGCAGGCTGACAGAGCGGCATCGCGTTCCGGAGTCGTACAACTGGACCATTCCGCGCGGAACCAAGTGCGCGACAAGGATCGGCCGAGCAATGAATAGCGACAGCGACGAACTGTTCGGCCACCCGAAGGGCCTGTACATCTGTTTCGCCACCGAGCTGTGGGAACGCTTTTCCTTCTACGGCATGCGCTTTCTGCTGCTGCTGTACCTCACCAAGTATCACCTCTTCAATGACGTCGACGGGCTGAACATCCTCGGTGCATACGCAGGTCTTGCGTATGCGTTGCCGGTGATTGGTGGCCTGCTGGCGGACCGCTACCTCGGCATGCGCAAGGCTGTCATGTTCGGCGGCATCCTGCTGATCCTCGGTCATTTCGGCATGGCTTTCGAGGGCGAATCAGCCCGGCTGGTCGATGGCGTTGTTGTCAGGGATACGGCTGCGCTGCAAGTATTCTATCTGTCGCTTTCCCTGATCGCGGTGGGCGTCGGTTTCCTGAAGCCAAACATCTCCACGATCGTGGGCAGGCTTTACGCCGAGAATGATCCGCGGCGTGACTCGGCCTTCACGATCTTCTACATGGGCATCAACATCGGTGCTTTCGCTGCCACGCTGCTTTGCGGCTGGCTGGGAGAGACCTTTGGCTGGAACTACGGCTTCGGTGCGGCTGGTGTCGGCATGGTGGTTGGCCTGATCACGTTCTCATGGGGCCAGCAATTCCTGCACGGCATAGCAGAGCCGCACGATCCCGCTATGCTCCGGGCGCGGGTGCTGCCCGGGCTCTCACGGGAAGCCATCATCTATTTGGGCGCGTTCGTGAGCCTCGGAGCCGTGTGGTGGCTACTGCAGCGCAGTCCCGTCGTGCATACGATGCTTGTCTCCTTGTCCGTCATCCTGTTGCTTGGCCTGATATGGTTCCTGAAGGACTGTACTCAAGTGGAGCGCCAGCGCATGGTGGTGCTCATTGTCCTCATCTTCTCCACGGTTGTGTTCTGGGCGCTGTTCGAACAGGCCTCCGCATCGATGACGCTGTTTGCTGATCGCGTCGTCGACCGGAAAGTGCTCGGGCTGGAGCTGAATGCATCACAGCTTGGGGCTTTCAATTCGCTGTTTATCATGCTGCTGGCCCCCGTGTTCGCGTGGCTGTGGATCAAGCTCGCTGCGCGAGGACTGGAGCCGTCCACACCGGTTAAATTCGGCCTCGGCATCATGCAGGCCGGTCTCGGCTTTGGCGCGCTTGTCTTCGGCAGCCAGTTCCCCGATGCGACTGGCCACGTCGCGCTGCTCTGGCTCGTGCTGGCTTACCTGCTTCACACGACGGGCGAGCTGTGTCTCTCCCCTGTAGGACTCTCGGCTGTTACGAAGCTGTCGGTACCGCGCGTCGTCGGCCTGATGATGGGGGCATGGTTCCTGGCGACGGCTTATTCCGAGAACCTGGCTGCCCAGATCTCGAAGATCGCGGCCATCGACTCCGTGCCGGGAGAGAGCGTGGGCATCGCAACCCAGCTTGCGACCTATGCCGGTCTGTTCGGATTCCTGTTCTGGGTCGGGCTTGGCGTAGGCGTGGTGATGATCGTCCTGTCGCCCCTGCTGCGGCGGGGAATGCACGGCGTGAACTGATCACGCGAACATCGAGGCTACTTCCGGATCATCATGACTTCGAAGCGGCCGGTGTTGCCGATCAGTCCCGAGGCCACCCAGGAAGTGATGCTGACTACGATGGAAGCGCCGATGGCTGTCCAGAACCCGGCAATGGAGAAGCCGCTCAGCAGCACCGCGACCAAACCCATCATCGCGGCATTCACTACCAGCAGGAACAGCCCAAGCGTCACCAGCGTCAACGGGAACGTCAGGACAATCGCGATCGGACGAATGACCGCGTTCACGAGTCCAAGCAGCAGGGCAGCGGCGATCAGCACTCCGGGTGAGTCGAATTGCAGCCCGGAAAAAAGCTTCGTAGCGAGCCACAGACCGACGGCTACGATGGCTGCGCGAACCAGAAATCCCATCATCGTCCGTCTCCTGCCGCCTTCAACGTGAGGTCCGCTGCCAGCCTGAAGCCGACGTAGTCGAACCGGTCACCACGATCAAACCAGTTCCTGGTCGCCGTTCGCAACCAAACCGGCGTGTCGCTCCAGCTTCCTCCACGCAGAACCCGGCCGCAAGCTTCATCGTGCTGGCGCACGGAGCCATCATCAGCGGCACCGACGTAGTCCGGGAAGTAGCAATCGGCTGTCCATTCCCAGACATTCGAGGACGTCGTAAAGGCCATAAGCGTTCGCCGTCAGGCTGCCGACCGGTGCCGTTTCCGACCAGCGATCGCCGCCCCCCATGCCCGAGCCGTTGACATACCCGGGCAGATACGAGTCGCCCCACCAGTAGTTTGTGGCCGTACCTCCGCGCGCTGCGTATTCCCATTCGGCCTCGCTTGGCAAGCGAAACCTGGAGTTGCTGAGCCGATTGATCCAGGCGATGAACGCCACCGCATCCTCCCAACTGATGTTGGTTGCCGGATAGGATCCCCCGGCCTGTCCGTTGCCGACAGGGGTTCTCCCGGTTGTCTGCTCGAAGGTGGCGAATTGGGCAGCAGTGACTTCGTATCGGGACATCATGAACGATCGCACCGTGACCAGATGGACCGGCTGTTCGCCTTCTCCGCGCCCCGCAGCACTGCCCATCTGGTAGCGGCCCTCCGGAACGACGACCATGTTCGATCGTACTTCGCCAAGCATTCTTGCCACTTGCGGCGACATCGGCGCAGATCCGGGCGCCGGGACCTCATGAGTGGCCGTGCGGCATCCGGCGACAGCGAGAAGAAGCAGAAGGATGCCACTCAGCAATGGTGATCGGGTCACTGTCGGCACGAGGGAGTACCGTCAACGTCCGGGCGGCCGCCGCAATGCCTTGTCCTGCTCCATGCGCTGGTCAGCCAGGATCATCAAGGCCTTTGAGGTCTGCTCATCCTTGGGATACATGGCGACGCCAATGCTGACCGTGGCGCGCACCATCCGGTTCTCGACCTGCAGCGTGCCTTTGTAGACGTTGTTGCGGATTCTCTGAGCAATGCCGTTCGCGGTAGCCCGGTCCGCGCTACTCAGCAGGACGACAAAGACATCGCCTCCCATGCGGGCCGCCTGGTCGGACGACCGGATCGAGCGACCGATGGCCTTCGCCACCGCGATGATCATCTGGCTGCCAGCCTCGTGCCCTAGGGATTCGTTCATTTGCCGCAAACCATCGACGCCAAGCATCATCATGCTGTAAGCCTGCCCGGATCGCTCTGCCTCGCGATGATGCCGTTCCATGAGGTGTTCGAACGCCTGCAGGTTAAGGAGGCCGGTCAGCCCGTCCGTTGCGGCAAGTTCGGTGATCCTGAGTTCGGTCGCGCCTATCCTCCGTAGCATTCCGGCCAGGAGCAGCGAGGCCGCGACGGCAGGCGCAAGCACATTCAGGATGACGGCAGCAGTCGTCACGAAGTACATGTCGTTCATCGCGTCGAGCAAGCCGCTCTGCACAAGCGTCATGACGACAATGGCCACCGCAAGCAGCAGGACTTGCCAAGGCTTCCAGAGGAGCGCACTGGCGATGACGGGTAAGGCATAGAGTGACTGGAACGGGCTGTTCGTTGCGCCTGTTGATGCCGTCAGCAGCAAGGCGAAGACAACCAGTGCGATGACCTCAAGAACGTGCGCAACCTCCGGGTGTTTCCGTAGCCACGGGATTGCCCTGGCGGTGAGCGCAGCGACGGCCATCCATAGCAATCCGGCAATCGCCAGCCTGGGATGGATGAAGTTGAGAGGATCGATGGCAAAGGTAGCCGAGCCCAGAACGAGGCCCAGCAGCTCGAGAAAGAGCAGTGTTCGGCCAGTCAGTCGACTGGCTAACGGCACGTCTGAAATCGGATCCATCGTCGGTATGGGGTCGTCTTGCCAAAGGCGACATGGTACACGCAGGAGCAGCAGAGCTGCCCAGATGAGGCCACCGACTTCCCTTAGCCCGCAGCCAGAGTCCGTTCGGGACTCTGCTCGACCCTCGACGGATTCGAGCGGCTTGCTGCAAGCAGCTCTTGCAGCACCTGATTGAGAGGCCGCGGTCGACCGAGCGCATAACCCTGCCCGAAGTCCACGCCCAGTCCGGCGACGATGGTCCTGATCGCGTCGCTCTCGATGCATTCTGCGGTCGTGCCGAGACCCATTGCTCTTGCGAGCTGCACGATGGCGCTGACCATCGCTTGCGACCTTGAGCTGGTAATCACATCCCGGATCAGCTCGCCGTCTATCTTCAGGTAGGAGACCGGGAGCGTCTTGAGATAGGTCAACGACGACAGGCCACGGCCGAAGTCGTCGAGCGCAATTTCATGTCCCAAGTTCCGGAGATGGCGCATCAGGGATTCCGCCCGGACAATGTTCGTCACTGCCGCGGTCTCCGTCAGCTCGAAGGAGATCAGCGCCGGCGGCAGTCCATGCGCTCGCAATTGGCGTTCGAGGAACGTCGGAAAGTCTTCGTCGCCAATCGATTGCCCGGAAATATTGACTGCAAAGTGGGCTCCGATGGACGCCAGCCTCGCAGCATGGGGCGACAGGGTTTCGAGAACATACTGGACAACCCATCGATCGATGTCGGGGGCCAGCTGGTACCGCTCCGCCGCCGAGAGGAATTTCGATGGAGCGATACTGTCTCCGGTGGAGTCGATCATGCGCAGGAGCAGCTCGAAGCGATTCCCCTGGCGTGCATCTGTCAGTGGCACGAGTGGCTGGGCTTCCATCCTGAAGTAATTGTTGGCGAGGGCCTCACGCAAGGTACCCACCAGCATCACGTCTTCATGGCGGCGAATGATGCTCTTGTCTGCATCCTCATAGGCCTCGACCCTGCCCCTGCCGCGATCCTTCGCGGCCTTGCACGCAATTTCAGCGGCCGCAAGCGTGTGGGCCAACGGGTTCTTGGCAGGAGTAATGCTCGCTACCCCGAAGCTGGCGGAAATGTCGAGTGGCTTGCTGTCGACCACGCGCCCCAGGCGGGAAATGGCGTCACGGAGTGTTTCGGACAACTGCGTTGCAGACCGTAATGAGCAGTCGCCAACGAAGACGGCAAAGCGATCGCCGGAGATGCGAGCCGCAAGCATCCGCGGTGCCATACTGCGCCGAATCGTTTCGGCAATGCGCACGATGACCTCGTCACCCACGTGCATGCCGTGATGCTCGTTCAGCACGTGCAGCCGATCGATATCGATATAGATGACACAATGCCCGGCATGCCGCTCGGAGCCTGCCATGGCCGCTAACGCGCGCTTCTCGAATGCAGATCGCGTAAGCAACCCGGTGGCGGTATCGTAGGAGCTCTGGAGGACGGACGCGACTCTCCTTGCAAGCAGCTCAACGATGTGAACGTGCCGCAGCTCGAACGGCGGCGCAGAGTCGGCCTTGAAGAGCACCAGAATGCCGGCAACTCGCTGCGTGCCTTGCGATACAGGGCAAGAGAGGACCTTGTAGGGCACTTTCGTCAGCGCATTCACGTCGTCGGCAGTATTGAGCAACAGCGTGCGACGATGCAGCTGGGACCACGTTATCAACTGTCGGTGTGCGCGAGTGAGCACTTCGGCGCCCGTGCCTGGCGGGACATGGGTTGCCGTCCTGCACACGGCAATGCTGCGCTCCGGAATGAGCAAAGCGCCGAGTGAGCAACCAAGGTGCGCAACACAGTTCTGTACGAGCTGGCCGAAATCGTCTGCATCGTGGTCTGTTGCAGAACCGGAAGTGCCGAGCAGCAATTCGAGATCCCGATCGCGCACCGACAAGTGGTTCTGCAGGTCCTGGACGCTGTCTTGATTGGCCAGTTCCCGGCTGAGGACTTCCAGCACCGGCCGCAGCAACCCCTGAATCAGGGTGAAGGGTCGGTGCTCGCCGTTCCCGGTTTCCCGGCACGTGAGCGCGACGATGCCGCGAACCTTCCGGGATTCATCGCGCATGATGCAGACGTAGGCCGCCGTGCCGTGCAGATTGCGGGCGAAGCCGTCGGTATCCGCGCGCTCGGCATCACTGGCGGTCGCGAGCGCGTGCTCAACGAGCTGATTCAGGTCAGGAACGTCGCAGCCGTCAGAGAACCATAAAGGCATCCCGACGCGGTCATAGAGGGCAATGCAAAGCGCCCGTGGAAGCAGCATCTTGATCAGCTGTCCGTACGGGTCGAGGGAGGTGGGTGTGGACTGCACCTGGAGCGGCGGCTGTACCGGCAAAGCTGAAAGGGATTCCGTGGGGTTCATCTGGCTCGCTCACAGAAGTCAGAAGGCTACTGCGACCGATGCTCCGGCAATCCGTGAAGCCTTTCCTTGATCGACTGCCCACTTTACAGAATCGGGTAGTGCCGCCGTCAGCACAGCGCTGTAGTTGCACCCATCAGGGCTTGATCAGCCAGAGCAAAGGGTCCTGCGGCTGCCCACCCTTGCGGATCTCCATGTACAACCCCGCGTTAGCATTGCCGCCGCTGTCTCCGGCTGCGGCCATGACGTCTCCTGGAGCTACGCGGTCGCCGACGTCCTTGAACAACTGTTCGTTATGACCGTAAAGACTCATATAGCCGCTGCCGTGGTCCAACACCAGCAACAGCCCCATCCCTGGCAGCCAGTCAGCGTAGACGACGCGGCCATGAAACGGGGCCCGGACCTGCCCCCCCCGCTCCGTGTCGATCAACAAACCTTGCCACTTGAGTGGTCCCCCGGCGCGAAGCTGGCCAAACCGGGCAATTAGCTTGCCCTTCGCGGGCCAGGGCAGTTTGCCCTTCACTCTTGCGAAAGGCTGCTCGGCGAGGACCGGGAAGTCTTCCATGGCTCGCCGCAGTTGTTCCACCAGGCGCTCGAGCGTCTTTGCGTCGCGTTCAAGACGCGCAAGCTCATCTCCCCGGGACTTGATCTGTGACTGCAGGCCCGCAAGCGTTTGGCTGCGGCGATTCCTGGCCTGCGCCAGACGCTCGACGTCTGCCGCTCTTGCGGCTTCGATACTGTTCAGCCGAGTGGCCTCGTCTGCTATGCGCTCGGCAAGCAGCTCGAGATGGGCAACATGGTCGCGAATAGCGCTGATTCGCTCGGCGCGGGCCTGGCCGAAGTAGCCGTAGTAGGCCAGCATCCTGCCCAGCATGGCCGGATCCTGTTGGTTCAGCAGCAGCTTCAATCTCTCGTCTCGCCCGTTCAGGTAAGCAACCTTGAGCTCTCCGGCAAGCGCTTCGCGCTCCTCATCCACCTGCCGCTCAGTCGCCGCCCGCTCGGCGCGGAGCTCACGCAGCCTTTTTTCGGTCGCCTGTCGTTCGGCGCGAGTCGCCGTCAGTTTCTGTTGGGCGGTCTGTATACCGAGCTCCGTATCCTTTAGCTGCACGGTCACGGCATCGCGCCGTTGCACGTCGTCATTGATTGCCTTGCGGATGGAATCGATCCGGCCACGAACCTGGCGCAGTTCCGCCTGGGTGGATTCCGGAGAGGGAGCCGCGCCGTAGACCGGGCCGATGCAAAGCGCCAAGGCCAGGCAGCCGACCAAGATCCACGGGTTCGCACACCTCCGGTGGCGTTCCCCGGGGACTGTTGTGGGATTCGTAAAACTGACCATGCGGACTTAAGGTCACCCTGCGCGGCGGTTGCTGACGATGTGGGGGTCACCGCAGACCCCCACAGTCTACAGGGCGGAGGGGGCTGCTATACTGCCGCTCCTTGCCGCCGACGGCCGCGGCGGACCGGCTTTGACTCGCTAACGACCTACGTTGTGACTACATGAACCGTTTTTTTGAATTCGCCACAGCGCATCCGCTGTTGATCGGTGGCATCGTCGTGGTGGCGTTGGTCGCCATCGTGCTTGAGCTTCGACACCGCGCCAGCGGGTCAGCCGCCGTGGGACCGACGGACGCGGTCCTGCTGGCAAATCAGGGAGCGCTCATGCTGGACGTGCGCAACGATGAACAGTTTGCGGAAGGGCACATCATCGATGCGCGCCACGTTCGGGGTAGCGATCTTGAGTCGAGCGTGGATTCCCTCAAGAAGTACAAGGAGAAGGCTGTCGTCGTCTATTGCGACACAGGCGCTACCTCGGCAGCTGCCATGCGGCTGCTGAAGTCCAAGGGCTTCTCGAAGGTCGTCAACCTCCGCGGTGGCCTGCAGGCGTGGAAGCAGGAAAACCTGCCCGTGGTCCGCCCGGCCGGCAAAATCTCGGCTCGGATCACAAAAGGCGAAAAGTGAGCACTGACCCCATGAGTAGCCAGCCTCCCATCCGGATTTATTCCACCGCGTTCTGCCCATACTGCGATCGCGCCAGCGCATTGCTGACGCGTAAGGGCGCGACCTTCACCGAAATCAAGGTCGACGAGGATGTGGCGCGCCGTGATGAAATGCTGCGATTGAGCGGTGGCCGCCGCACGGTGCCGCAGATCTTCATCGGCGACCGGCATGTCGGCGGTTTCGACGACCTGTACGCACTTGACCGAAAGGGCGAACTCGATCTCCTGCTGACGACACCGGATTCCTGACAACGCCCGACGACCGTCCGGTCTACGGGCCCCGTCGTACGGCACCCGACCCGGACGGAACGATTTTCCGGCACAATGTGCCCATAACCCTGCTATCAACGACGAAGGAAGCTCCTATCATGGCCGAAGCAGCCTCGCCCCAGAACGGCGAACTCGATCCGAATGCACCGCTGTTTGCTCCGCAGGCGGTCTACGTCAAGGACTTGTCCTTCGAGGCGCCGAATGGTCCGCGCATGCAAAACGGTGCGCCGAATCCGGCCATCAACCTCAGCATGAACACGACGGTGACGGATCTGTCTTTGGACCTGAAGGAAGTTGTCCTGAAGCTCCAACTTGAAGCGAAGGTCGGCGAGACGACGCTCTGGCTCGCCGAGCTGCAGCAAGCTGGTGCGTTTGCATGGAGGAATGTGCCTCCGGAGGACCTGCAGCGGCTGGTCGGCATTTTCTGTCCGCAGTACCTGCTGCCTTATGCCCGTCAGACGATTTCCGATCTGCTGCTCAAGGGGGGGTTCCCTCCGTTCCTGCTACCACCTGTCAATTTCGAAGGCTTGTTTGATCGGGCAGTGGCCGAGTCCCGGCAGCAGGGGCAGCCCGTGGACGCACCCGCCGCCATCAACTGACATTGGCTGCGGTAATCGCAGTGGCGTCACCCGCCCCTTCGAAAGCCACTAGTGCCATCGCCGTCCTCGGAGCTGGTTCTTGGGGTACGGCGCTGGCCATTCAACTCGCGCGCAAGGGCAACCCTACGGTTCTGTGGGGCCGCAATACCCGGCACCTGTCCGAGCTGGTCCGGGAGCGCCGCAATGGCCGGTATCTTCCCGACGCCGCCTTTCCTGAGGCATTGCAAGTAGAGCCGGACCTCGCACGTGCGCTTGCGGGGAATCGCACCCTGCTGCTTGCGGTCCCGAGCCACGGATTGCGCGGCACGCTCACGAGCATTGCGGGGTTGCTCCGGCCCGGAATGCGTATCGCGTGGGCCACGAAAGGCATTGAACTGGGGACGGGGCTGCTGCCCCATGAGGTCGCTGCCGAAGTGCTCGGAACCGGGCTGCCGATGGCGGTGCTGTCGGGCCCAACCTTTGCGAAGGAAGTCGGTGCGGGAATGCCAACGGCCATCACCGTCGCCTCCACGGATTCGGGCTTTGCGCTGGAGCTCGCGCGTTGCCTGTCCGACCTCCATTTCCGGGCCTACACATCCACAGACATCGTTGGCGTCGAGGTCGGAGGGGCTGTCAAGAATGTCCTGGCGATCGGAGCCGGCATTTCAGACGGCTTGGGCTTCGGCGCCAATTCCCGAGTCGCGCTCATCACGCGCGGGCTGGTTGAAATGACCCGTCTCGGTATCGCATTGGGCGCCCGGCCGGAGACCTTCGTGGGGCTCGCGGGGCTCGGCGACCTCGTACTGACGTGTACCGACAACGCGTCGCGCAATCGGCGCTTTGGCCTGGCACTCGCGGCCGGCACCCCTATCGCGGAAGCGGAACGAGCGATCGGCCAGGTCGTCGAGGGCCTGCCTGCAGCACTCGCGGTCCGTCAGGTTGCCGAACGGGTGGGTGTGGAAATGCCTATCTGCGAGCAGGTCTTTCGTGTCGTGCACGCAGGCCTTTCACCTACCGAGGGCGTTCGCG
>Ga0114966_10005084_pt1 | contig 11187 bp, 12 predicted proteins | sample M_130207_XF_Meta_FD_87029 | JGI IMG/M metagenome (GOLD analysis project Ga0114966, IMG submission 87029) | Freshwater microbial communities from Lake Montjoie, Canada to study carbon cycling - M_130207_XF_MetaG | ecosystem: Environmental > Aquatic > Freshwater > Lake | place: Lake Montjoie...
ACGCACAACCTGATCTGCGGCGACAAGAAGGGGAACATCGCGCTACAGGTGAGCGGGCTCACTCCAGACCGCGATGGCTGGACCGGCCGTCTCCCGGTGCCCGGTACCGGCAAGTACGAATGGAAGGGGTTCCGCTCCGACCTGCCGCGTGAGTTCAACCCGGCCCGCGGCTACATCGCCACCGCCAACGACAACTCCCAGCCGAAGGACTACAAGGGGCGGCCCGTGCTCTACCGGACGTCCACCGACGTCGACGTCGCGCGCATCACCCGCATCCGCCAGATGCTCGACCAGCGCATCGCCAAGGGTGAGAAGTTCACGATCGAGACGATGGAGCAGGTGCAGCAGGATGCGTACTCGCTGCGTGCCGAGCGCGACGCGCCGCTCCTCAAGGGGTGGACCGCGAAGAACGCCGATGCCGAGAAGGCGCGCGCGATGATCGACGGCTGGGACCACATCCTGAGCCAGGCCTCTGTGCCGGGCGCACTCTACGTGCGGTGGTCCACCAGCGAATCCGGCCGCAAGGCGGTCGAGGCCAAGGGCGCTGAACGCGTGGCGCTGGCCGAGGCTGGTCTGCTGCAGGCGATCGAGCGCGCGTCGAAGGACTGGGGCGCCGACTGGACCCAGTGGCGCTACGGCCGCATCAACGAGAGCCGGTTGCCGCATATGTTCGTCGATGCGTTCGACCTGAAGCCGATCGAGCGGCCCGGCGGCTTCAACTCGGTCAACGCGACCGGCGCAAACTTCCGCCGCATCATCGACCTGTCGAACGTCGACGCCACCATGGCGACGAACGCGCCCGGCCAGTCGGCGCAGCCGGGCAGCCCGTACTACGGCAACCTGCGCGAGCACCTGGCCGACGGGGTCTACTTCCCGCTGCCGTTCACGCGCGAGTCGGTGGACAAGGCGCAGGCGCACAAGCTGACCATCGCGCCGAAGTAAGGCAGGTAGGGCGGGCCGGGCGGGAGGGACTGTGGCTGGTGTCGTATCCGGCGGTAGCACGGTCGCCTGCCCGGCCTACTGAATAGGCCCGTGGCACGCCGTCTGGCCGATCGCGCCTATGGGCAGGCCTTCTTCCGCTGGTCCAACGCCGACCCTCTCGCCGTGGCCATCGACCGCAGCGCTCCTCGAAGTACGACGACCTCAACGGCGGTGAACTCGAGCAGCGGCCGGGCGGCCGTCACTTCACGTCGGCGGGGTTGAGCAGGGCACGCGCCATGATGCGCACGCTGTCGCGAATCGCGCGCGTGGCGCTGCCCACGCTGATCGACGCGCGCGAGACCGCATCTACATCGTCGCCGACACGGAAGCGATCGAGGATGCTCTTGCTGGCGAACTGCGCGCCGAACTCCGCGGGTTCGATCGAGAAGTAGCCAAACGGCTCGGTGTCGGAGTCGACGACGACGCCCGTGAGTCGACCGGCCGGCGTCAGCCCCACCAGCAGCTTGATCGGGCCGTGGTAGCCGACTTCGCTCGGCACGAGGTCCGTGGTCCAGAATGCGTAGCCAAGGACCGTCGGCGTGCCTCCCTGGCGTGGGGGTGGTCCGGAGATGGTCATGTGCGGCGGCGTCCCTTCCACCGGTGAGACGGCGGTGGCGTTCGGGAACCATTGCCGCAGTGCGATGCCGCTGTTCGGGTTCTCATAGAGCCGGGGCTCACGACGCCGGCGGCCGTACTGCGCGCCAGGCTCGGCGACGGCGACGGTACACACCAGCAGGATGAAGAGCAGCATCGTGGTGGCGAAGCGCGGCGGACAGCGAACCGTGGTTGTCAGCATCAGCGTTCACCCAGCATTACGAGAGGCGGTCGATGTTCATTTACGCGCGACTGACATCGAGTCCTGCGGACGGGTGCACTGCGTGGCTGGTCAGACCGCCACCGTGGCGAGAGCAGCCGCGCGGCTGGCAGTGCGGTAGGATCGGAGGCCATGAGCGGTGCACTGTTTGACTTCGGGTCACCCCTGCCGTCCGACGCCCTCTCGCGCCGCTGCGCCGAGGTGCTGACGACGATGGCGAAGGGGCGCGGGCTGGCACCGGGACTCTCCGGTTCGACCGTCACCTTTCCGATGTGCGAGGTTGTGCTGCGTGCGCGCATCGAAGCGCGGCAGAACGCGCCCGGGCGCACGGTGGTGAGCGTGGCGGTGGACACGGCCATTGCGGCGCAGGCCGGCATCACGGTCGGCTCTGTCGGCGTCGGTCGCGACGAGGCCGACGCCACCGAGACGGCGATTCAGGAGTGGAGCGCGCTGGTCGTGCCCGCGTTGCTCGGCGCCGTCGCACTCGGTGATCGTGCGAGTGAGCGCTACACCATCGACGGCTACATCGCCTATCCCGGCGCCACCGGGTTCCGTGGCGCGCAGATCGCGTGGGGCAGTGCGGAACACGAGCGTCTGCTGGCGGCCCTGCGCCGCGCGTTGCCGCTGCCTGTCCCTGGACGCGTGCGCGCGATCACGCTGACGGTGATGGTCGAGTCGGGACAGATGCCGCAGGGCGACGTCCGCTTCGACGGGGTCGTGGCCCCCGCGCTGTGGGCGGCCGTGCAGCTGTTCGACTGGCCGCGAGCCGCGTCGGGCTACATCTTCAAACAGTTCTATCTTCTTGCTCCGATGGGTGAGCGCAGATGAGCAGCCAGATCACGTTCAACGACGGAGCCGCCTACGAAGACTACATGGGCGTGTGGAGCCGGCTGGTGGGCGAGGCGTTTCTCGAATGGCTTGCGCCGGAACCCGGGAAGCGCTGGCTCGATGTGGGCTGCGGCAATGGCGCCTTCACCGAGCTGATCGCCGACCGCTGCACGCCGTCCAGCCTGCACGGGATCGACCCGTCGCCGGCGCAGCTCGACTTCGCACGCACGCGTCCGGCGTTGGCTGCGGCGCAGTTCCGTCAGGGCGATGCGATGGCGTTGCCCTTCGCAGACGATGCGGTGGATGCCGCCGTGATGCCGCTCGTCATTTTCTTCGTGCCCGATCCCGCGAAGGGCGTGGCCGAAATGGCCCGTGTGGTCGCTCCTGGCGGTGTCGTGAGTGCCTATGCGTGGGACATGGCCGGCGGTGGGTTCCCGTACGCGGCGCTGCTCCGCGAACTGCGAGCGATGGGTGTGGACGTGCCGACGCCGCCCAGCGCCGACGCCTCGCGTCTCGACGTCTTGCGCGCCCTCTGGACCGGCGCCGGGCTGGAGTCGATCGACACGAACGAGATCACCGTGCAGCGGACGTTTGCCAGCTTCGACGACTACTGGGCCACGGTAAGGAAGGGGCCGAGCGTTGGCAAACCGTTGAAGGCCATGGGAACGGACGCCTACGCCCAGCTCGCCGAGCGGCTCCGCGCGCTGCTGCCGGCTGATGCGTCGGGCCGTCTCACCCTCTCGGCGCGTGCGAACGCCGTGCGCGGCACGGTTCCGACGCGCTCGAACTGATGACGGCTGCTTCCCGAGCAACGGCGTCACGCCTGGCCACCGGCTGGCGGGCAGGCCGATGGTCGCTGTGGGCGTTGCTGGCCGCGCTGTGCGTGAGAGGCGTTCCCACCGAGGCGCAACCCAGTGCGTCCCCTGCGCTGGCGGGACGGGCGATCCGCATCAACGCCGCACCGGCCGCGGCGCAGAACCCGTCGCGGCCGCTCACGATGCAGATCATCGACTTCTCCTGGCCCCTGCCGACCGGCACGGTGGTGCCAGCCGGGGCGACGGCGGTGGTGCTCGACGGCGGCATGGGCTTCCAGTTGCGGTTCAGGCTGCCGGCCGACTGCGGCGACCTCGACGAGGCGGTGCGCACGTATGGCGACGACGGGACGAACGCGTTCCTGCGTCAGGTGGAGAGCGCACGCGAGTTCTGCGCGCGTGCGAAGGTCTTCACGATCGGTTCGTCCACGGCGAGCCGCAACTTCGTATCGCGGGTCGATTTCACGTCGCTCTCGCTCGAGCTGATTCCCTACGACCTCCGCTGTCGCGGCGTAGGCACGGCGGCGCTGGCCGACCTGTGCGCACGCGTCCGCACGCGCGATACGTCGGTGTGCACCACCGGCACGCTGCCGGGGCCGCTCAGCTACGCGACGTTTCTCGAACGCGAGGACCAGACGACCAACCGGATGACGCTCGACTGCCGTCCGGTTCGTGTCGACGCGACGACGTGCCGGCTCACGAAGGCGCTGTTCGTGGGCGCGATCGACGTGAGGGCCGGCGTGGTGCGGTGCACAGCGGAGCCGCTCGCCTCCACGCATACGATCGGGATGCGGCTGTCCGACGTCACGTTCCGCGACGTGAATCGCGATGGCCTCATGGACGCCATCCTCACCGTCGTCGAGGCAGGGGACCGCGGCACGGCGCCGCCCGGTTGGTTCTCGTTCGCGCTCACGAAACGGAGCCTGTCGGCGCCACTCGAGCGCGTGCCGCTCGAGTAGCCGGAGCGGGTCGAACCTGTTGTATGTCGATTCACGTTGTCCTCGTTCGACCGGAAATCCACTGGAACACCGGCAACGCCGGGCGCACCTGCCTGGCGGCCGGCGCGACGTTGCACCTCATCGAGCCGCTGGGCTTTTCGCTCGACGAGAAGCAGGTGAAGCGCGCAGGGCTCGACTACTGGGAGCATGTCGATCTGCGCGTGTGGCCCAATTGGGAGGCGTTCGAGCAGGCGCTGCCGGAGCTTGGCGAGCCGTTCTTCTTCTCGACGAAGGCGCCGGCGGCGTTCTGGGACGCGCCGCTCGGGGCGGCAGCCAGCGTCCTGCTGGTGTTCGGTCGCGAGACGGCCGGTTTGCCAGCGGACCTGCACGAGCGTTATACCGGCCGTTTCGTCACCATGCCGATCGCCTCGGAGCGGGTGCGGTCGCTGAACCTCTCGACCAGTGTCGGCATCGCGGTCTACGAAGTGCTGCGTCAACGGCGCGGCCAGCCCGTCCCGTCCGCCCGGTGATCGCCCGGTGACCAACGGCCGCTTTGACGGCCGTCCAACGCCGCCGCTGCACGTGCTGCTTGGGGCGGGTCTCGACGCGCGGCAGTTCACCGACCTGTCGGCCCTCGACGCTGGGCGACTGGTCACACCCACCGAACAGTTCTACATCCGCACCGCGCATGCTCCGGAACTGCCCGCGGCAGCGGCGTGGCGCGTGGCGCGCGCGACGTTGGCGTGCGCCTGATGGAGTGTGCCGGCAACGCGGCCCCGGCGAACGTCGGGCTGCTCAGCGCCGCACAGTGGAGCGGTGCACCGATGGCGGCCGTGCTCGACCGACTGCCGCCGGCGCCTGCTGTGGCGCGCGTTCGCGTCACCGGCGTGGACGACGAGCAGCGACCATCGGTGACGTCGAACCCTGGCGCCAGTTGGATCTTCACGCGCGCCGAACTGGAGCAGACTGGGGCGTTCCTCGCGACTGCCATGAACGGCCAGCCGCTCACCGCCGACCGCGGTGCGCCGGTGCGCCGGTGGTGCCGAACTACTACGGCTGCAGTTGCATCAAGTGGGTGTCGCGCGTCGAGTGGGTGCCGGACGATGAACCGGCGACGCTGCAGATGATGGAGTTCTCGTCGCGCACGCACCAGCGCGGCGTGCTGCGGTTGGCGCGCGACTACAAGCCGCCGGCGATCGACGTCACCGCCGCGCCGGTCCAGGTCGAGCAGTGGGTGATGATGCACGATGGCCGCGAGCGGCAGGTGCCGCTGACGATCCGGTTCCGGAGTCGTGAGCCGTTCGTCGCCGTCGGTGACAACCCACCGTCGGACGATCCCGCCACCTGGAGCCTGTGGTCGCACGAGTGGACGCCTGACACGCCGGGCCGCTTCCAGATCGCGCTGCGCGTGGCCGAGCCGGCCATTTGCACGCGACGCCTCGAGCTCGCCTACTACACGCGCGACGTCGAAATCGATCGCGTCGAACGCTGACGTCCTCAGCGGCGGGCGCGGGCTTCGGCCAGCCGCGGCCGGTCGGCGTCCGCCGCGGAACGCGCCAACCCGAGCAGCGCCACCGGGCGATGTGACAGCCGCTGCAGTCCCTCGCGAAGGTGTGACCCTGGACCGTGACGTCGTCCAGCGCTTCAACCGTCGGGTTCGCCGATGCGTGGCTACGCAGGTCGGTGATCGGGACGCCATCGAGCGTGTAGTTCCCAGGAGCGAGGTTCGGGACGTTCTACGCGCCGACCTTATTCGAGGTGGTCGACCGCGCGACTCCGGTGGAGTCTTTGGTCAGTGTCACTGCGACGCCGGGGATGACACCCCCCCGAATCCTCGATGGCTCCGCGAAGCCCACCCCGGGATCCCTGTGCGAACAGCGGCGTGGTGCCGCGCGCGGGTGACGCAATCAGAAACGATCGCCGCGGAACGGCTGCGGATCGAACGACGGTGTCTCGCCGGTCATCAACTGCGCGAGCAGCACGCCGGACGCTGGCGCGGTCTTCAGTCCCGCCATCTGGTGGCCGGTGGCCAGCCACACATCGCCGCGCCCCTTGGCGCGACCGATGACCGGCATGCCGTCGGGCGTGCATGGACGCAGGCCTCGCCACAGGTCCTGCACGACCGGCGCATGACCGAGGTTCAGCATGCTCTTCGCGCCGCGCACGATCACGTCGACCCGCCGCTGGTTGATCGAGAAGTCGTGCTTCACCAGTTCCAGCGTGCCGGCGATGCGCAGCGCGTCCTTGTGCGGGTTCACCGCCACCTTCCGCTCGATGAGATAGATCGAACGCACCGGATGCGGATCGGCCTTCGGCAGGAGCAGCGAGTAGCCCTTCGCGCCGAGCACGGGGACGCGCAGGTCGAGCATCCGTCCGAGATCGTCAGACCAGGCGCCGGCCGCCAGCAGGACCCGTTCGGCGCTGAACGTGCCGGCGGTGCTCGTGACGGAGCGCGGCTCTGAGCGGTGCGGCGCGGAGACGGCAATGACCTCGGCGCGCTCCACGAAGCGTACGCCTGCGGCGCGGGCCTCGTCTGCCAGGACCTGCACCGCCTCGTAGGGCTTGCAGTGCGCATCGTCGGGGAAGTAGTAGCCGCCGACCGTGGGGCCGATGATGGCCGGTTCACGGTGCCGCACCTCCTCGGCCGACCACCGCTCGGTGGAAACGCCGGCGCGCATAATCAATTCGTTTGCCTTCGCCGCGGCGGCAAAGTTCCCGGCGTGTTCGTACACGGCAAGCAGCCCGCGGCGCTCGAAGCTGCTGAAGGCTGGGTTGCGAGCGGCCAGCGCTTCCCACATGTTGGTGGAGGCCGTGCACAACTGCACGAGCGCCATCGCCCCAGGCTCGAACTTCGACTTCCGCGACGACAGCAGGAACTCGATGAGCCAGCGGAGATAGCCCAGGTCGAGACGCGGCTGGATATAAAGCGGGCTCTCCGGATCGAGCAGCCAGCGGAACGACGTGAACAGCATCGCGGGGTTGGCGAGCGGCACCGCCTGTGACGGCGTCAGCCATCCGGCATTGCCGAACGAGCAGCCGTGTCCGACGAGGTCGCGCTCGAGTACCGTGACCGACGCGCCGCGCTTCGCCAGTTCCAGCGCGCACGACACGCCGACCACGCCTCCGCCAATAACGAGAACGTCCATCGCTCGATTATGTCCAGTTCCCCGTGCACCGGGTCGAGAAGACGCGCCGCGAGGACGCGGACAAACGTGTCGCTTTCGGCGGCGCGAGCAGGGTACTGTGTGGGGCATGTCTCGGGTCGTGGTCTTACTGCGCGGTGTGAACGTCGGGAAGGCGACGCGCGTGCCGATGGCCGAGTTCCGCGCACTCCTGGACGAGCTCGGATGCACGGACGCGCGGACGTTGCTGAACAGCGGCAACGCGGTGTGCGAGGCCCCAGCGGGCGCGACGACTACGCAGGCGCGCCGCATCCACGACGCGCTGGTCGCGCGACTCGCGGTGGACGTCGCGGTCATCGTAAAGAGTGCGGCGGAGGTGGCGGCGATCGTGCGCGCGAATCCGTTCGCGACCGAGGTGGCCGATCCGTCGCGGCTGCTGGTGGCGTTCGCCCCGGACGCGGAGGCGCTGGCGTCGCTGGCGCCGCTGGAGGCGCTGGCGGTGACGCCCGACGCCTTCGTCGTCGGCGCGCACGCCGCCTATCTGTGGTGTCCGGACGGTATCCTGTCGTCGAAGGCTGGCGAGGCACTGCTCGGCAAGGCCGGCCGCCAGGTCACGACCCGTAACTGGGCCACGCTGTTGAAACTCGTGGCTCTCCTGGACTCGGCAGAGTAGCCGCATATCGCCGGCGGAGCGTCTCATGCACCTCGTCACCTGCACCTGCGACCGTCACGCCCAGGCCATCCTCGACATCTTCAACGAGGCGATCCTGAACTCCACGGCGCTGTACGACTACACGCCGCGCCCGCTCGAGTCGATGGCCGACTGGTTCCAGCAGAAGGCGGCGGCCCGCTATCCGGTCATCGGTGTCGAAGACGACGACGGCACGCTGCTCGGGTTTGCCAGCTACGGCCAGTTTCGCGTCCGGCCGGCCTACAAGTACACCGTCGAACACTCGGTCTATATTCACCGCGACCATCGGGGCCGTGGGCTCGGGCCGCTGCTGATGCGGCGGCTGATCGAGGAGGCGATGGCGCAGGGCTATCACGTGCTGGTGGGCGGCATCGATGCGTCGAACGCCGCGAGCATCCGCCTGCACGAGCGGCTCGGATTCACGCACTCTGGTACCATTCAGCAGGCTGGTTTCAAGTTCGGCCGCTGGCTCGACCTGGCGTTCTACCAGCTGATTCTCTCGACGCCACGCGATCCGCGTGACGGTTAGTCCAAAGGCACACCATGAATAGACGACAGCGCAGGAAGCACCGCATCGGGGAGTTCCAGGAACTGGGCTTCGACCTCACGTTCGAAATGCCGGCGGCATGGACGGACGAGCAGCAACTGACGTTCTGGCACGCGCTCATCGACGAAGCGGAAAAGCGCGACCTGTCGATCGGCGGCAACTCCGGTGAGCCGTGGGAGTTGTTCATCACCGCGGCCGGCCACGCGTCGGTGAAGCCGGAAGAGCGTCAGGGGCTCATCGACTGGTTGACGGCGCGCGACGGGGTGACTGGCCTCGAGGCCGGGCCGCTCGAAGACGCCTGGACCGACTAGCCCTGACACGCAGGAGAGCGATGACGATGGTGAAGCGGATTGCGGTGACGATGTGCCTCATGCTCGGCGCGGTGTCCGCGTCGGCGCAGCCGAAAGCGGGCGCAGCCGAGGGGAGCCAGTTGAGCTTCTTCCTCGGCAAATGGACGGTTGACGGGCAGTCGCGATCGACGCCGACGGGGGCCTTCGGCCGGCTCACCGGTAACGAAACCTGTGCCTGGTTCTCGGGCGGGCCCTCCGTCGTGTGCCGCGAGACCACGCAGGATGCCAGCGGCGAGGTCGACAGCATCTACATCCTCTCCTGGGACCCGGCGAAGAAGCAGTACTCGGTGCACGGCACCGACAACGCCGGCAACATCACCTCGGGTTCAGGCACCGTCGCGGCCGGAGTCTGGAAGTGGACCGTAGACGGGCGGGCAGCCGACGGTGCGGTCACGCCGACGCGCTTCACGTTCCGTCAGGCCGGACCAGGCGCGCGCAGCATGGACGTCGAGATGGCCGCCGGCAAGGGGACGTGGGCGAAGGTCATGGGCGTCACCTACAAGCAGACCCGCTGATAGCCGCTAATTCAAGAGGAGTGCGCGACATGAAGTTCACATCGGCCATCGTGGCCAGCCTGGTGGTAGCACTGGGCAGCACCGGTCACGCTGCTGGGCGCAGCGTGCTGTTCGTCGGCAATAGCTTTACCTTCGGGTCGGGGTCGGCGGTTCGTTTTTATCGCAACGATACGGTCACCGATCTCAATAACGAAGGGGTCGGCGGCGTTCCCGCGCTCTTCAAGTCGTTCGCGCAGCAGGCGGGCCTGGATGTCGACGTCGCGCTCGAGACGCGCGGCGGTGTCGGCATCGACTTCCACCTGGAGAACAAACTGGGCGTCCTCGGCCGCCGCGGCTGGGACACGGTCGTCGCGCACGGTTACAGCACGCTCGACGCCGACAAGCCGCGTGATGGGGGCAAGTTGGCGGCCACCGCGAAGCAGTTCGGCGACTTCCTCCGCGGCCGTAACCCGCAGGTGGACTACTACCTGATGTCCACCTGGTCGCGTGCCGACCAGACCTACCCGGCAAAGGGCGCGTGGGCCGGGGCGCCGATCGAGCAGATGGGCAAGGACGTCCGCGTCGCCTATGACAAGGCCGCCGCGGCCGCCAACGCGAAGGTGATTCCGGTGGGCGATGCCTGGAACCGCGCCATGGCCGCCGGCGTGGCCGACACCAACCCCTACGACGGCATCGACACTGGCAAGCTCAATCTCTGGACCTACGACAACTACCACGCCAGCACCTATGGCTACTACCTCGAGGCGCTCGTCATCTTCGGCAGCGTCACCGGTCGCGATCCGCGGTCGCTTGGCGACAACGAATGCTCGGGGTTCGAACTCGGCATCTCGACCACCGAAGTGCAGAAACTGCAGCAGATCGCCTTCGATCAGCTGAAGGAGATGGGGCCGATCGTCGCCAACCCGCTCGTGCTGCCGAAGCGGGTGGCGCCGGAGCGCTGCTCGGTCCGGTAATCGCGCCGAGGCAGGACACGCACCGTGACGACGCTCGACGCGCTCGAACGCTGGCGGACCGACGGGACGATCACCGAGGCGCAGCATGCGGCGCTCGTTCCGCTCGTTAGCCGTGCGCGGACCTCGCTGTTCGCTGAACTGAACGTCCTGCTGTATCTCGGTGTGCTGGCCTTCGCGGGAGGGCTGGCGTGGACGGCCAGTGTCAACTCCGACACCTGGGGTGACCTGGCCATCCTCCTGCCCGCCACGGCGCTGCTCGTCGGCTGCTTCGCCTGGTGTGCCAGGCACGTGCCGCCCTACGCGCACACGCAGGTGCCGGCGCCAGGGCTGGTGTTCGACTACGTGCTCTACCTCGGCTGCCTCGTGTTCGCGGTGGAACTGGGCTATCTCGAATACCGGTTCCACCTGCTGCAGGCGCAGTGGGACTACTACCTGCTCGCCTCCTCGGCGCTCTACTTCATCGTCGCCTACCGCTTCGACAACCGCTTCGTGCTGTCGCTTGGCATTGCCACGCTCGGCGGCTGGTTCGGTGTGCGCTTCTCACGGTTCGACCTGTTCGTCTCCGAGACGGTGCGCGTCACCACCCTGGCCTACGGCGTGCTTGTGGCCGGTCTCGGCGTCGGCTTGCATCGGGCC
>Ga0114966_10005087_pt1 | contig 11186 bp, 3 predicted proteins | sample M_130207_XF_Meta_FD_87029 | JGI IMG/M metagenome (GOLD analysis project Ga0114966, IMG submission 87029) | Freshwater microbial communities from Lake Montjoie, Canada to study carbon cycling - M_130207_XF_MetaG | ecosystem: Environmental > Aquatic > Freshwater > Lake | place: Lake Montjoie...
CGCAACTGGTACGAGAAGCCGACGTTGATGAGGTTGCGTTTGACGCGATAGAGGTCGCGGTGGGGCGCCCCGGAGCTGAACGAGGTCAGGTGGGTCGTCGCGTAGTTGGAGAGGACGCGCGTGCTAAAATTGCGGTACCGCCAAGAAAGGCTGGCGTTGGCGGTGCGTGGTACGAAGCCCGCAATCTGACCGGAGGAACGGGCGGTGGTCGTGACGAGAGAGCCGGCGACGGGCACGTTCCGATGGGTGTCGAGTTGGGTGTAGTTGATCATGCCGCTAAGGCCCTTGAGCAGGCCGGGCAGGAAGGTGAACTGCTGTTGGTAACTGATTTCCCAGCCCTGCACGACGGCGTCGCCAGCGTTGGCGGACGAAAGGATGGTCCATCCGGGATACTCGCCGTTGTAGCCGTTATTGGGTGTGGTGCCGATGGTTCCTGACTCGATGCCGGTGACGATTAAGTTGCGGATTTCCTTATGGAACCAGCCGACCGAGAGATTGCCCACGGGCTCGAAGAAATACTCGAGGGAAGTGTCCCAGTTCTTCGAAGTCTGCGGGAGGAGCGAAGGGTTGTTGATGGTGAGTGTCGACTTTCCGTCGAGGGCGGCATTAGCGGCATTCGGGGTTTCGCCTGGAGTCATGTTGCCGAAGCCTGGACGACCGAAGCTTGTGGACCAACTGAGGCGGGCCTTGAGGTTGGCGGTGAGGTCGTGATTAAGGTGGAGGCTGGGGAAAGCGTTGGTGTAGCTGCCGGTGGTCGTGCGGCGGTTGTCGGCGTAGTCGCGCTTGGCGGAGCCGACGGGGTCAGCGGTCTGTTGGGCGGCGGTACTGAGATTGCGGGCGCGGACCCAGCCGGTGGCCTCGTTATCGGTTTGTTCGAAACGGACGCCGCCGAGGAATCCGGTGCGGCTGAGCCATCCCTTGCGACCGAACTTGCCCTGCGCCATAGCGTAGGCGGCGGAGACGGCCTCGGTTGCGTCGGTGGAGTTGGTGAAGTTGGTGGTCGCGCGGAAGTAGAGATCCTCGCGCCAGAGGTTCTGAGCGATTACCTCGCGGGCGCGGATGAAATCAGACGCCTCCCATTCCGGGAGTCGGCGACCTGCCTTCACCTGATCCATCATGAGTAGGTTAGGGCTGGTGGGGAGCGGTCCGGTCCCCGTGTAGTTCCAGCGGCGCGAAGCGCTGGTGGAACCGACGACCTGCTCGCGCCAGATCGCCCCGGTCTTGGCGATGAGGGGAAAGGCGACAGGCAAGGTGTAGCGGGCATCTGCCCGCACCTCGGTCACCTCATGGAGGTTGGTGTTGTTGGAGTTGCTGAGCGCGTTGGCGGCCGCAGGGCGATAGTTGGCAGGGTTGGTGAAATCCGGGCCACCGTTTTGGATGAACTTAGGATAGAGATCAGACTGAGTGCGATCGATGGTCCAGCCTGCGCCCGTGAGGCGATTGACCAGTACGCCGCCTTCGCCGTTGCCGATATTAATGTGAGTTTGAGTGTATTTGGCGCCGTATTCGATTTGCCATGGACCCCAATGGTGTTCGGCGCCGAGGTCGGCGCGGCGCAGGCGGTTGAAGAAATTATTTGGGCCCGTCATCGTGATGTCGATGGTCGAGGCGGCGACTGGCCGCACTGTGGTCGAGCGCTCAGTGTAGCCGGGCTCGATGCCGGCCGTGGCGGTGCCGGTGGCATTGGCGGGATTGAAGACGTTCTGGTTGGTGTAGGCCCGGGTGTCATATTGGCGGCGAAAGACCTCCGAGTGATCGATGTAGCTTGCGAGAAAGGAGAGCTTGGTCGCGGGTGAGAGGCGATAGTCGGCCTTCGTGGTAATATTTTTCTGGCGACGGTGGTTGTAAACATCACCCGTGCGATAGTCCCAAAGAAAAGCCGGCCCGGTCGCGATATTTTGCACGTCGCGCTGGGAGGTGAACCAGCCAAGCGCAGTTTCGGAATTAAAGAGGCTGATAGAGACGCCGAGATTGCGGCTGCCGCCGAAAACGTCGAACACCTCCTGGTAGCCGAGCGTGACGAGCCCGTGGGTCCGCCGCTCCTCCCGCAGGGGAATCTGTTGCGTAAACGACGGCGCGATACGGGCGGAGAGGGTGTAGGTGATGCGGCGTTTTTCGCGCATGGAGAGCGGTGAACGGCTCTTGAAGTTGATGGTGCCGCCGAGGGAGTCAGCGCCCTTGTCCGGCGTATGCCCCTTGGTCAGTTCAATCTGATCGAACATCGCGCCGGTGATGTTATTGACGAAAATTGAGCGGCCGGCACCGCCCTGTCCGGTGAGGATGCCACCGTCCATGGTGACGGTGTTGAGACCGGAAGTCATCCCGCGGACGGTGAATCCGGAGAGGTTTCCGCCGGCGTCGAGTTCGCCGTAGATTCCTGGCAGGCGGATGGCGATTTCGCCGGCGTTGAGGTTGGGCAGGTTGCCGAACTGATCGGTTGAGGCGACGTTCTTCAGGTTGTCGGCATTACGAGCGGCGGTGATGGCGGCGGCGCCGCCCTCCCGTTCGCCGGTGACCTTGAAAGCATCGAGTTTGTAGATGCCGGTGGATAGATCGAAGTCGCGCGTGACCGGCAGGCCAGCGGCCAAGGCGACGGAGGTGCGGATGGAGTCGAGTCCGATGTAGCTAACGACGAGTTCGTGGGTGCCGGAAGGAAGAGCGGAAAAGGTGTAGCGCCCGGTTTTGTCGGTGAGTGCGGTGACCCCGAGTGAGGGAATTTCGACCCGGGCACCCTCGAGTAAGTTGCCGGTGGCTCCGTTGCTGATGTTGCCGGTCAGCGTGTCGCCAAGAAGCTTGGCGAGGGAGCAAAGTGCGATGAGCAGGAAGGTTATTTTGGATCGGCGGCGCGGTAGCATGGTCGAGGAGTTTGGTCGGTTCGGGAAAATTGCTAAGGGAGTGCACCCGCGGATGCGGACGGTAGCTGCGGGGAAAGCGAGGCCATGATGGCGTTGTGGTTACAGGCTGAGGCTGCTCGTCTTTGGTGTTTTGTCCAGACGGAGCGCTTGGTCCCGCGGATGGAAAGGAGATGGTTCAGCGCGCCGCGGTGGTGGGAAACTCGTCCTATGTTTGAGCCGAGAAAAGGAGGTGCGGGTCGAGAGGTGACCGGCTCCGGAGCTCACGGCCGGACGTATGGCGCTGACAAGGATTTTAAATACGCTCCGGCCAAAAAATGCAGACTTTGAAGGGCCGGGTAGCCGGCGAGGACTCGCGTGTGGCTGGGCCGGATCGCCACCCGGTGGCGCTCGCGGCTACGGAAAGGCTGGATTTGAAGGCACGTGGGTGTGGGGCGGTGATAGGAAGAGCTGAAATTGGTGAATGGGAGGGGGCGGCGGATTCCGATTGTTTCGCAAAATTTTCCGCGGCGAGGTGGGTTTTGTCCCAGTGAGTATCAAGCGGGACACTCAGCGTCTCCCGCCGCCGAACATTACCCGTTGCGAAGGAAATGCGATCGGCGTGGGGCCTGAGCGTCGTCGTGAACGGTGTTTGCACGAGGATCGGTGCGCCACCGAGACGGCGGGGCGGCTTCTGTCGATTATTTCGGCAGCGGTACTTGGGCGGTGGTCTGGAGATAGGTGATCAAATCGCGAAGTTGATCGTTGCTCAGTGCGGTGAGCAGGCCCTCGGGCATCATGCTCACGGCGAGTTGCTCCTGCTTCGCGATCTCGGTGCGGTCGATAGTGGTTTCCTGGTCGATGGATTTGAGGGTGAGGGTGCGGTCGGATTTCGCGGAGACGGTGCCGTTGAGGACGCGCCCGTCGTTTAAGGTGACGACATTGAGCAGGTAATCGGACGCGACGACGGCGCTGGGATCGGTGATGTTTTCGATGAGATAATCGAGGTTGTGTCGACCGCTGCCCGTGAGGTCGGGGCCGAGCGCGCGGCCTTCGCCATAAAGCTGGTGGCACGCTCCGCAGAGGCTCGCGAAGAGGGTGCGACCCTGGCGCGCATCGCCGGTGCGCATGAACGCAGGGGTGAGTTTGGCTTTGAGCGTGGTGATGAGCCGCTGCTTGTCGGCGCTGGATTCGCGCACCTCGCCCCAGGTCGCGGCGAGCTTTTTAGTGAGCGTTGAATCCTGAAAATTCTGGATTTGGCGAGCGAGGACCGGTGTAAGGTCGGCCCGTGGGATTACGATTTTTTGGGCAGGATTTTCTAGGTGATTAAGGAGGGCGTGGGCAAAGGTCGGCCGAGAGACGAGGACGGCGAGCGCGGCAGGACGCTCGTGCGGTGCGAGAGCTTGGTAGCGCGCGATGATGCGGTCGGCGACGGCGGGATCATCGAAGGTGGCGAGGCCTTGAATGGCGGTGACGCTGAGGGCCTGAATGGCAATGAGTGATTCGCAGATTTTGCGGAGGTCGGGGGCCTTGGCATTGATGAGGGTGCGCAGGGCAGTGCGGCGTTGGTTGGAATTGGCCTTGGGGTCGAGGGCGAGAGCGCGGACCTCGGTCAGGGCGCGGCCGCTGCCGAAGAGAATCGCGAGCTCGCGGATGGCTGTTGCCAGAGCCTCGTCATGGCGTGCGCTGACGCGAGTGGCGAAGGCCTCCCACGCGGCGGGCGGCGCCGCTTTGCTCCAGCCTTTGAGGGCATCGCGCATGCCTTGGAGAATATCAGAGGCGAGGCCATCGATGGGCAAGGTGAGGAGCGCGTTGAGCGGTGCGGGGCTCTGTTCGATATCCTCGGTGACGCGGCGGGCGATGAACTGGCGGATGAGAGGAACGCGGCACGTCGCGATGAGCGTGACGAGTTGGGCTGGATCGAGATCGCGCAGGCCGGACCAATAAAGCAAAGGTAGGTTGTGGTCGGTGGCGTCTTCGGAGTGAGAGAGGAGGAGTGCGGCGAGGGTTGCGCGGGCCTGGGGCGCGAGGGCGGGCAGCGTGGAGGCGCGGGCGAGGCGGAGGAAAGGGCTTGCGGTGTTTTGTGGGGTCGCCGGGGTGGACGCGACGGCCCAACGCTGGAGGTGCTCGCTGGGGCTCGTGCGCATGGCGTTGAGGATGGGCGCGAGTGGCGTTTCGGCGTCGGGGGCAAAAGCGGAAATCTGTTGAAGCGTCCAAAACGCGGCCAGTTGCTTGGCGGGTGTGGGCGCGCGGGCAAACTGTTCGCGCAGGAGCGGATGGAGCGCGGGCAGGCCGTTTTGTTTCCAGGCGCGTTGGCGCAATTCCCAGCGGGCCATGCGCACGAGCCACTCGTTGTCGCTGGTTTGGAGGGCGACCAGCTGAGTGGAGGCGAGCATGGTGAGATCGGTTTCTGGGGGGCGTTGGGTGTCGCCGTAGGTAATTTTGTAGATGCGACCGGAGGTGCGGTGGACGCCGTCACTTTCGTGGCATTCGCCAATGTCGCTCCAATCCAGAATATAGACGCCGCCATCCGGGCCGGCTTGAATCTCGACGGCGCGGAACCACGGATCGTCGGTCGTCATGAAGTCGGGTTCGTGCTTGCCGACGTAGCCGCTGCCCGCCCGTTCGAGGCGGTCGACGTTGACGCGGCGGCCATGCAGGTTGGTCGTGAAAACCTTGCCGCGATATGCGGGCGGAAAATTCGTGCCTTGGTAAATCATCAGGCCGACATGCGCGTGGCCTCCGCCGACCCGAGATGACGCGTTGCTCACGCCGATTTTGCGAACGTCGCTCCAAGTCTCGCCGCGGTCCCAGTGGGTGTGATCGGCGTGCTGGTCGATGAGATCGTAAATGCGCGGGTAGGGGTCGTCGCCATGCATGCGCTTGAAGTGGGCCCCTTGGATACCGTGCCAAAGGTGACCGATGACGGTATTGATAAAAAACAACTCGCCGTGTTGATCCCAGTCCGTGCCCCAAGGGTTCGTGGTGCCGTGGCAGTAAGGCTCGTAGATTTTCTGCGTGGGATGGTAGCGCCAGATGCCCCCGGCGGTCGGGGTGCGTTGTTCGTGCGGCGTGCCAGGCATGCCAGCCCAGCTGGTGCTGCTGATGCCGATGCGGCCGTAGAGCCAGCCATCGGGCCCCCACTTGAGACCATTGGCAAAGGTGTGACGGCTGGCGGCGGTGGTGCTGAACCCGTCGAGGAGAACTTGCGGTGGACCGCTGGGACGATCGCCGTCGGTGGGAATGAACAGCAGATGGGGTGGGCAAAGCGCATAGACACCGCCGAAACCGCGTTCGATGCTCGTGAGCATTTGCAGGTCATCGGCAAAGACGTGGCGTTGATCGAAGCGCCCGTCGTTATCGGTGTCCTCGAGTATGACGATACGATCACGCAGCTTGAGATCGAAACGCTCTTTGCTGTCCGAGTAGGTGTAGTTCTCGGCGATCCAGAGGCGTCCGCGTTCATCCCAGCACATGGCGATGGGGTTCTGCACGTCGGGCTCGGCGGCGAAGACCGTGGCCTTGAACCCCGGCGGCAGGTGCATGAGCTTGATCACATCCGTGGGGGCCGTGAGGGGCTGGTCGGTGATTAGCTGATTATTGGTGGGGGTGGGGAAGGAGGCGAGCGCGGCGGACAGTGGAGAGAAAAGACACCCGAAAAGAGCGAGCGCGGGGCAGCGGAGAAAGTGAAAGGGCATTAAATTTAAAGTGATCGACGCGCGCCTGAGGGTGAAGCGGTAAGTTAAACGGTGGCCCGGCCGAACCGAAAAATGAGAGGGAAGGCGGCCCCGGAGCGGGCGGGGTGATCGAAATAAACCCGCGCCTAGCCGTCCGTCGGACTTAGGAATTCAAGGCCTCTGGCCTCAATGCTTGGGGCGATATAATTCTTGGGGAGTTTGCGTTCATAAAAAGTCGAATAGTGAGCCACAAACGCCGGCAAGCGGCCAAGTCCGACAGACTCCGAGGGCCGAAGATAAAGAGTTTCGTTTTTGCGAGATCGATTTTTTACGCCGCAGGTGTGATGCGGCATTTTCTTAGAAAATTTGCCGTGATGCGCTGGACGCGCTCATCGACGCCGTGCGGCCGGCCGAGGTGAGCAGAAGGCGGGAGTAATCCGGGTGGCTGGGCGAGACCCATCGACCAAAAGATCGTCGCCGCGTTAAAGACCCAGTTGCCCTTTGGGCCGGGATAAACCGTCGCCGCGTAGGATGAATGATCGCCGTTGGCTTTAAGCGCTTCGCCGGCGGCGATGACCTCAAGGCCGGGGATTTTTCCGGGGTCACCATGGTGTTCCCAGCCGACCAGGCCAGGAATGAGATCCCCATTTTTCATCCCGGTCCCCTCGAAGATCCAATGGGCGGCTTGGGTGACGATCCAGTCGGCGGAGCCATTGGCTGGAGTCATCGTGCGCGCGCCGATGAGCAAACTCTCATCGGGGCCATGGCGCTCCCAGTGTTCGGGACTTTGGGGCGAGGCCGGACCGCCGAAAACTCCCTGCCGGTAAAGTAATCGGTGAGGCCGGCCGGCGCGGTTTTTGAGGTTTAAAGGCACGACGCCCGAGACGCTGTTGCCGCAAAGAAATGCCACGCTGAGCCCCCGCTGGATAGCGGCTTGTAAACGGTCGTACATCTCCAGGCTCCAGTACTCGTCATGCGCGACTGAGAGAAAACCTTTTACGCGGTCGAGGCCACCGCCGTCCACGTGCGTGTCGATATTGGAAGAGTAGGTGACATCGTAGCCCTGCTGCTCGAGCCAGAAGCAGAGCGGAAATTCCCACAGGAGAAATTCGCCGGAGCCTTGCGAGAGTGGCTGGCTCACGACCTGCGGGTAAAAACCGTAGGGACGGTCGTAGCTGACCCACGTGGTCGCGTTCCAAGGTCGGTTGGGCGCGTCGGTATCATAGAGTGAATGATTCTCCGGCCATTTGTTGTAGGCCTGCCAAGTCGTATCGCTGGTCTGAAATAAAACGTCCGCCGGCCGGTCATCACGGAGGACAAAGATGATATAACTCTGATAGCGGTGGCCCGAGCAGGAGAGCTTACCGAGATACACGCCGCTGACCCAGTCTCTGGGAATTTTTAGAGTGGTGGTACGCGCCCACGCACACTCGCGCAGGCGATGCTCCCCGACGGGAGGCGTGGGCTGCGGCGTGACCGGGAACGGGCCGAGGCGCGCGACGTGCCGTCCGCCCTTACCGTTGTAATACCCCAGCCGATACAGATCGACGGTCACATCCGTGGCGGGTTGCGCGCTGATAAACAAGTCGAGGCTGCCGCCCGGGCGGACGCTGGTTTGCGCGCAATAGCCCTCGATCATGGCGGAGCGGAAGTGCTCGGTCCGGACGAAGGTGAGTTGCCAGTCGGTGGTGCCGGGGCGGCGATTCTCGTCGATGATCACGCCGCGAGTGGCGGGCGCAGGGCCGGCGGCCGTGGCGGTGAGGGGGGCGAGGGCGCCGGTGAGCCCGAGTTTCGCGGCGCTTTTGAGGAGCTCGCGGCGGGTGAGGGGGCTGGGGGCAACGCGATCGGGATCGGGCATGATTTTATTGGGCTGATGGGTTCTTCCGTTCCATCGTGCGAAGATTCCAGTCCTTGGGAGCAAAAGCTTGGTGGGTAGCGGGTGTGGCGGGGTAGCCGCCAACCTGATCTTCGCTATCGATGATTCGACCGGTCCCGGTGCGAGCTTGTTCGACGATCCGGCGATCGATGGCATCGCGATCCCATGGTCGGGCCCCGGCGTTGAGCAGGACGGCGGCCTGGACCTGGGCGGCGGCGATCGGGGCCAGGCCGACTGGCCACCGCACATGATCGGGCTGGGCGCGAAACTTTCCGGTGGCGCCTTTGGCGAGAGCGGTGAGGGGCGCGGGTTGGCCATCGCGATTTTTGATGATATTGTCACTGGCGTGAAGTTCGAGGTCCCCGATGCCTTCGAGGGTGAGGAGCGCGAGCCCGGGTCGAGTATCGGCGCCGCCCAGCATAACGTTGCCGACAAGTTCCATTTTCCCGAGCTCGTAGGTGCGGTCGTGCCAGAGGACATCAGGCAGGCGGTAGCCAACGGCCTGAACGCCGGGATTCACCATGAGGTTATTGACGATCGCGACCCAGACGCCGCCCTTCGCGAGGGGATGGCGTTGCGAGCAATGAGCGTAGAGGTTCCCGAGAATCAGGACGTCGGTGACGTTATCCATAATGAGTGAACCCTTGGAATGTTCTCCGCTGGCATGGGTTGAGTGGCTGAGTCCCTCGGCGATAATATTATGGCTAAACGTGATGCGGTGAGAGGTGTTTTTACGCCATTCATCTGGGTTGGCGCCAGTAAACGGTTTACCCGACGCACTGAGATTTTCGTCGACCGCCCACGTCAGCGAGCAGTGATCAACGATGATATCGTGGGCCGCGCTGGAGGTATCGATCCCATCGGGTTCCCAGCCGATTTTTTTCGCGTAGCCAGCGGCGCCGGGGCGCACGCGGATGTGACGGATGATGACATCGTGCGTGTCGATGGCGAGACCGCCGCGGGTGAACGTGATGCCCGGGGATGGTGCGGTTTGCCCAGCGATGGTTAGAAACGGTTCCGTGATTGCCACCGACGTGCGGCGCGGTCCGGTCACCTTCCCGAGATCGATGACGCCGCCGACCTCGAAGACGATGGTACGCGGGCCTTGGGTGTTGAGCGCGGCCAGAAATGAGCCCGGGCCATCGGGGGCGAGCGTTGTGACGCGCAGGATTTTTCCATTGCGGCCACCCGGCGTTGTGGCCGCCCAGCCCTCAGCGCTAGGGAAGGCCCTCTCGGTGGACGCGGGCTGGGCGTTGGCGGCGGCGAGGAAAGTAAAGGCGAAGAGGACGTGGCGGAGCGCGTTCATTCCAAGGTGGATTCGGCGAGGCGTTGACGATAGACGGCACGGGCGTGGCCGTAGGCCTCCTTGGCGTCGGTCATTTCTGCCGAGGCGATGAACGCCTCTTTTTGGGACCAGCAACGATCCACGCTCTCGAGGCACCACGTGGCGCTGCGACGGGAAGCGCGGATGGGCTGGTTGCCGACGACGACGAAAATCGGGTTGGTATGAGACGACGGGAGAATGCGCAGGGCGACCCAGCTGCTTTGTTCGAGGGAAACCTCAAAGTTCACATCCTGGATTTTACCATCGGCAGAAATGTTTTTCTTGGCGACGGGATAGCCGTTGACGATCAGTTCGACGGCGACCTCGCGGGATTGGCCGACCCGGGCGCGCTCGATATCCCAATACGGTTTCGCGTTAATGGGGCGCGCTTGGGCTTCGGCGGAGGGTTCTAAATTGAGCCAAGCGGCGACGCGTGCGCTCGCGCGAATTTTCCCCGCGGAGGTGAGGTGCAACTCGCTGGCAGCCTCGCCCATCACGACTTGACGGGACTCGGCGGTGGCTTGAAATTCCATGAGGTGGCTCTTGCCATCGCCAACGTAATTGCGGCCGGCTCGGATACCCTCGCACCAATCCTCGTAGGTCCACTTCGCCGGCAGTTTAACATAGCTGCGGCCGAGGCCGACCCGCTCGCCGTAGATGCATGGAAAATCGGTTTCCCCGCTGATGCGCGTGCGAAAGCCGACGTTGAGGGTATGGTACCAGATGTTGAGCTCCCATTGATAAGGTGTATCGACCATTGATATGAAATCGACCGCGGGCACGAGCCGACCATCAGGACCAGGGACGAGGTGGGTGACATCGACGATGTACTCGTTGGCGCCGATCCCGTTAAAAGCTGGGATCACGTAATTCGGCAACGAGTTGGTGACGCTCAGGCCATCGCCGATTTTTTTGTCGCTGACCTTTTCCACCGGGCCCGGTCCCACCGGCTGCAAGCCCCAGCCGGAATGGGCTGGCCCGACGAGCGCTCCTTGTTTTTTGGCCCAGCGCAGGGTGTTCAGGCCGAGCGTTGGCCAGTGGGTGCTGGAGTCGCCGCCGGGATACATCTGATCCTTGAGCTGCAACAGGCAAAGATGGCCGCTCTTATGCGATCCAAACCCGCTCACTTCGACATCGTAGCGCAGGATGTATGGAAAAGTGGATACCTTGTCATCGGTGCCGGTAAAAAACTGTTTTTGATAGTCGAAGCACGGACCCCATGTGAGGTTGGCCCCGACCTTTAAATCTTCGCCCAGGCAATGGCGCATCATGTCGGGTGCGTGGACGCCCTCCGTCGGGTTCGTATAGTGAGCGCAACCGGCGGCGTGGATGTGATGGTCGCCGGAAATCCAGCCGAAGCGGGCCGCGTCGATCCAGCGCTCCACTTGAAAAGCCCACTGCTGGCGCTCGGCCGCGGTGACGCTGAGAGCCATGGTTTTGATGATCGACTCGGGGCCGCGCTGAAATGTGACCTGATA
>Ga0114966_10005089_pt1 | contig 11181 bp, 9 predicted proteins | sample M_130207_XF_Meta_FD_87029 | JGI IMG/M metagenome (GOLD analysis project Ga0114966, IMG submission 87029) | Freshwater microbial communities from Lake Montjoie, Canada to study carbon cycling - M_130207_XF_MetaG | ecosystem: Environmental > Aquatic > Freshwater > Lake | place: Lake Montjoie...
AAAAGATATTATTAATAAAATTGACTCTATATCAAAAGCAGGCATTACAAACATATATATTACAGGGCATAGCCAAGGAGGCGCTATTGCTTACCTTCTTACTTCATACCTCTACTCGCTTCAGCAGCAAAATATTATTTCAACATCAATTCAATTTAAAACATACTGCAGCGCAGCCCCTAAGCCTGGCAATCTATTTTATGCCTATAGTTACGAAACAATTACAAAAGGAGGATGGGGATTCAACGTTGTAAATGCTGCAGACTGGGCACCCGAATCGCCAATGACTATTCAAACATCAAAAGATTTTAATAAAAGTAATCCATTTCAATTAATGAAAAACGATATCAAAAAATCGTCATTTGTAAAAAGACTTTTATTTAATTATGTATTTAATAACATGGATAGATCCGCAGTAAAAGTGACCCGAAAATTTCAAAAACATTTTGGGCAAGATATGGGTAAGATAGTATCAAAATATATTCCAGGTTTTGTTACTCCCATATATTATAAATCTACAAATTATGTAAGAACCGGCAATGCTATTGTACTTTATCCGGACGCAGATTACTATAAAATTTTTCCCGATAATCCAGGAGATGCTTTAACGCATCATAAATTTGAAGCCTACCTTTATCTTATAGAAAGATATTAATGAGAACAGGGCACTGAAAGCATAATTAATTTATTCAATGCTTTAGTTTAATATTTATATATAGAGTAAATTTGTGATCACAAAATTACTCTATTGTCATGCAGCAGCACATAGAAAAAATTAAAAGAAATATTGAATCTTATAGACTCCAAATAATTAACCACAAAGTATATTCTACAATTAACACAATTGATGATCTTAAGATTTTCATGCAACATCACGTTTACGCTGTATGGGATTTTATGTCGCTACTTAAAACACTTCAAAATAATTTAACCTGCACTTCAGTTCCCTGGTTTCCTAAAGGATCGGCAGATACAAGATTTTTAATTAATGAAATTGTAGTAGGCGAAGAATCCGATATTGATATGAATGGTAATAGAACCAGCCATTTTGAACTATATCTACAAGCCATGAAACAATGTGGCGCAGATATTTATCAAATTCAAAGCTTTATTACATCATTACAAACTACAAATAATCTCAATCAAGCTTTTGAGATATCAAACACCCCAGAGGCGGCTCAAAAATTTGTATCTTTTACATTTGATACCATTAACAGTAATAAAAATTATTTGCAGGCTGCTATTTTTACATTTGGAAGAGAAGACCTTATCCCCGGTATGTTTATTTCTATTATTAACGACTTAGATAAAAACTTTCCAGACAATATTTCAATTTTCAAATATTATCTGGAACGACATATTGAAATAGATGGGGACCATCACAGCCATCTCGCACTTCAAATGACCGCTTCACTTTGCGGCAATAATGAGGAATATTGGCAAGAAGTAGAAAAAATAACAATTGCTTCCCTTAAAATGAGAATCCAATTATGGGATGGAGTTTATAATGAAATAATAAAGAAAAACGAACTTCAGAATAGCGACATAGTTTAACATAACTGCTTATTTTTCAATGAAGCTTTTCATTAAAAAATTAACTAGCTATACAAGAAGTGAATTATCATTAACATTAGCTATTTTTAGAAGATAGTGGGAGTACTAAAATTAGTACTCTAATAAATTATTAAAATGTTATTCATTTTTTACCACATAAAATCTGATAACATTACTATTTTAAACTTTTAATCGAATACGAAAATGAGGTATTTATTATTATGTTGTCTGATTAGTTTTCAGGCCTCAGCACAAAACAACCCTGCAGCATTTGTAAACCCATTTGTAGGAACTGCCGGGCATGGACATACTTACCCTGGTGCCACACTTCCCTTTGGCATGGTACAAGTATCTCCAGATACAAGAATTGATGGAAGTTGGGATGGATGCAGCGGATATCATTATAGCGACAATACAATTTATGGTTTTTCTCATACCCATCTTAGCGGAACAGGCTGCAGCGATTATGGAGATATCATGCTCATGCCAATTACTGGCGAAGCTTCATTTGATAATAAACTCTATTCAGCAAAATTCAATCACAGCAACGAATCAGCTTCTCCAGGTTATTATTCTGTAAAATTTGACAATGGCATTAAAACAGAACTTACTGCTACAACAAGAGTAGGATTTCACAAGTATTTATTCCCTACTGCCGAAAGTAGCGTAATCCTTGACCTTACCCACCGCGACCAACTAACAGAAGGAAATATACAAATCATCAATGATTCATGCGTTGCTGTTAAAAGAATCAGTAAAGCATGGGCCTCTCATCAAAATGCTTATGCCTATATTATTTTTTCAAAACCTTTTACTGTCAGCTTCAATGCAGAAAAAACAAAAGCTATTTTTAAATTCAATCTTCCTGCTATACAAGAGCTGCTTGTAAAAGTGGGATTTTCATTTGTAAGCGAAGCTGGCGCTAAAATTAATTTAGATAAAGAATTAGCAGGATGGGATTTTGAAAAAACAAAATTACAGGCTCATACTAATTGGAATACTGAATTAAATAAAATTGAAGCCAAAGATCCTGATAATGAAAAAATGCGAACCTTCTATACAGCACTTTATCATGTAATGCTGCAGCCAAATGTTGCCATGGATGTTGATGGCAATTACAGAGGTATGGATAATAAGATTCACAAAGCCGATAACTTTACCTATTACACCGTTTTTTCACTTTGGGACACTTACAGAGCTGCTCATCCTTTATATACTATGATTGAGCCCGAACGTGATCTTGATTTTATTAAAACATTTTTAAAACAGTATGAACAAGGTGGCAGGCTGCCTATATGGGAACTTGCTTCAAATGAAACAGATTGTATGATAGGATATCATGCTGCTTCAATAATAGCAGATGCTTATGCAAAGGGAATCCGTGATTTCAATGTGAACCAAGCTCTTGATGCAATGAAAAAAAGCGCAACCTGGAAACATCTCGGAATACCAAAGTACATGGAATCAGGGTATCTTTCAATTGATGACGAATCTGAAAGCGTTTCAAAAACACTTGAATATGCCTACGACGACTGGTGTATTGCTCAAATGGCAAATTTTATTGGATCAAAGGCAGATTGCAATAATTACTTAATGCGTTCCAATGCTTGGAGAAATTTACTTGATCCTGAAACGAATAATATGAGACCAAGAAAAAATGGAGGATGGCTCACTCCTTTTGATCCAATGGAAGTAAACAACCATTTTACTGAAGGTAATTCATGGCAATATACTTTTATGGTGCCACAAAATATAAATGGCCTTATAAAATCAATGGGCGGGAATGAAAAATTTGAAGCACAACTCGACAAACTATTTACTGCATCTAATAAAACAACAGGACGAGACCAAGCTGATATCACTGGACTTATTGGACAGTATGCACATGGCAATGAACCTAGTCATCATATTGCTTATTTATATGATTATGTAGGGAAGCCTGAAAAAACCTCACAACGCGTTCATCAAATACTCACCGAATTTTATTCTTCAAAGCCCGATGGATTAATTGGCAATGAAGATTGTGGACAAATGAGTGCCTGGTATGTTATGTCGTCACTTGGGCTTTATGCTGTCACTCCCGGATCAGATATTTATGCCTTGACAAAACCAAATCTTAAAACCTACAATTTATCAGGTGCAAAAGGAAAATCATTTAACATTGAAACAATAAATAAGGCCTTAAAAAAAGGCAATTTTATAAGTAATGATGACTTATGGGGACAGAAGAAAAGTAATTTGCCCACTACAAATCAGGACAGTCTTATTTATATTCCTGAGCCTATTTTTCAAGCCTCTTCAAAATCGTTTGATGATAATTTAAAAATTAAGATTACTTCAACTTCGCATGACAACCTGGTTTACTACTATATAGATGAAAAAGGAGTTGAATCTGGTCTTTTTGATGACAGCCTTTATACATTACAAGAATCTGCCACATTCACAGGCTATGCTTCAAGAGTAATAGATAAGAAAGGTTTCAAGAGCAAACCAACTTATGCAGTATATAAGAAAACCCCTCATCCAAATTGGAAAATAGAGTTAAAAAGTAAATACAATTCACAATACGATGCGGGTGGTCCAAAGGGGATAATAGATGGAATAAAAGGAACCGTGAATTGGAAAATAGGCGACTGGCAAGGTTACCAAGGCGAAGATTTTGAGGCCATCATCAATTTAAATGAGAAAAAACAAATAAGTAACTTTTCTGGAACCTTTCTTCAGGATGCCAATTCCTGGATAATGATGCCCACCAAAGTTGAATATTATGTTTCTCAAGATGGAAATAGCTTTCAACTTGCAGCAACAGTAGTTAATACTATTTCTGATTCTGACAATACTGTGCAGATAAAATCATTTGAAAAAATAATTAACAAGCCACTAGAAGCAAGTTTCATAAAAGTAAAGGCCTATAATTATGGCAAATTACCAACCTGGCATGCTGGTGCAGGATCTGATGCCTTTATTTTTGTAGACGAGTTGGACTTTAAATAATGATAAAGATCAGTTCTTAAGCTATCTAAAAACAGCAATCATCAAACTAAATTATATAAGTTTTACAAGTAAGCTAGTTAGCTATTTTTTTAGAATAAAAATATAGTTCAATTTTATAACCTCAGTCAAAATAAAATAATATGAAAAAATTAATCACATTATTTCTTATCACTTCAGCTAGCCTTTTTGCTTCAGCTCAAAATATAGATCCTGCTGTAAAAGAAAAATCTAGCCTCCTCAAACAACTTGGAGAAAACGAAATTAGATTTAATGTACCTATGGCAATAGCAGGCCTTCCTGAATTAAGCTACTAAAGATTTGTTTCTGATAATATGGGCATTGGTTTTTCAGCAGCTATATCAGCTGAAAAATATGATAAAATGCCTATGCGTTGCTATATAATGCCTTATTACAGATTGTATTTTGGCGAGAAAAAAGCTTCAGGTGTTTTTATTGAAGGCAATTTGGGCATGTTTAATCAAAAAGGGTATGTCCTTAGTAAGGATACTACTTTGCAACATATAACTAATTTAGGGTTTGGCGCAGCAGTAGGATTGAAATTGCTTGCAAGAAACGGTTTTATCGGAGAGTTGACAGCAGGTGCTGGCAGAATTTTCGGTAGTACCATTAATAAAAGAAAAGTAGATAATTGGAATCAAGATTATTATTCATATGGTGAAAGAAATTTTTATTTAAGGCTAGGAATTACTTTAGGAAAGAGATTCTAAAAATATTTATTTTATCCCTACTATTTCGCTAATTTATTGATATCAGCAATTCCGATAATCTTTTTTGAATACCCATTTTTTGCAAGATTAATCATTGCCTTACCTAACTGCGATAAAGTATTTACTGTGTTGGGAGCCAACAAAGACCATAAAGGATATATCCATTTGATATAAGCATAATAAGGATGGGTATTTTTCATACCCTTGATAGGCTGTAAATATCCAGGCCTTACACCATACACTGATTTAAAGTCAAGTTTCATTAAATCATTTTCAGTCTTCCCCTTAACCCTAGCCCAAGCAAGCCTTCCTTTTTCGGAACTGTCTGTTCCGGCGCCTGAAATGTAGCAAAAAGTAAGTGTAGGATTTTGTTGAGCAATGGCATTAGCAAAATTCATTGTAAGCGTATAGGTTAGCTTGTAGTACTCTTGTTTATCCATCCCTACAGAACTAACCCCTAAGCAAAAGAAACAAGCATCATAGTCTTTAATTTGATTGAGCGTATTTCCAATATTAAAAAAATCAGGCAATAGCAACTCCTCTACCTTTGGATGATAATAATAAATAGATTTTCTATTAATAATTAGTATTTTATCTATTTTAGAATCATTGATACACTCGTGAAGGACTCCCTCACCTACCATACCCGATACGCCAGTAATGATAACTTTCATAAAGAAATTTTTATTTGATCAATAAAAACATATTCTAATTAAGGCAAAGTAAAAGCATATTGTTAAAGATTTCTAATTTATAATAAGCTCAGATTACTCTCATAGAATAAAGCCTAATTTAGAGAAATACTTACATTAATATGCGCCTATCCTTTTTTATACTATTTTCTATACTGATCTTAAACAACTTTAATAGTTATTCACAGAAACTATCAACAGAAGAAACAAAATTATTTTCATTAATCAATCAATACAGAAAAGGAAAATCACTGCCGCCAATTCCTCTTTCCCCTTCATTGACATTAGTAGCACAAACCCATGCTAAAGATTTGGAACAAAATTACTTTTGGGGTACAGCTTGCAATCTTCATAGCTGGTCGGATAAAGGAAAATGGACTCCCGTTTGCTATACACCTGACCACGCTCAGGCAGCATTGATGTGGAAAAAACCCAGGGAGCTCACCAACTATCAAGGGAATGGATATGAAATAGCTTTTGGAGGGGAAGATAATTATGTAGCCAATGCAAATGAAGCGCTAGAATGGTGGAAAAAAAGTAAGGGTCATAACGCATTACTTATTAATGGAGATATCTGGAATAAAAAATGGAATGCATTAGGCATAGGTATTTATGGCAGCTATGCAGTAGTTTGGTTTGGAAATGAGATTGATCAATAAAATTTTAGCTTATACAATGATGTACTTAAAAGTTATTATCTTGAAGTAAAATAACTTAACTATTCAAAAAAATGTTTGAATAAGTAAATTAGGCATCATGAAGATTATTAGCATATTTAAAACTTTTTTTAATAGCGAAAAAGCTCCTGGTCTAATATTAATTGCTGCCACATGCATCTCTTTATGTTTAGCTAATTCAGCTTTTGGAAGTTCCTATCATAATATCTGGCAAATATCCCTAGCAGGTCATAGTATTGAACATTGGATCAATGATGGCCTGATGGCCATTTTCTTTCTATTGATTGGACTAGAATTAGAAAGAGAAATATACCAGGGAGCGTTATCAAAAATAAAAGATGCCACCTTTCCTATTTTTGCAGCTATTGGAGGCATGGTAATTCCTGCAGTTATTTATTTACTAATTAACAAGGGAACAACCTATCAATCAGGAGCAGGAATACCTATGGCAACAGATATTGCATTTGCCCTAGGCATTTTATCATTGCTTGGTAAACGTGTGCCCACTTCCCTTAAAGTTTTTCTTACAGCCTTAGCAGTAATCGACGATCTAGGAGCCATTCTCATCATAGCAATCTTCTATACTAAAACTCTTGCCTTAGGCAACCTGGCTATAGCCTTAGGAATATTTGGTGCTTTATTAATAATGAATAGAATAAAAATACACAACCTCATACCTTATATCCTTGGTGGTATAGCTATGTGGTACTTTATGCTACATTCTGGAGTACATGCATCAATTACTGGGATATTACTTGCCTTTGCTATTCCATTTGGCAGCGGGAAAACAGGATCACCCTCTTATATATTAGAGCACTTACTCCACAAACCTGTAACATATTTGATACTTCCTGTTTTTGCCTTGGCAAATACTGCCATTGCTTTAAATTTTGATGCTTCTCAAGTTATTAAAGAAAATTACAGCCTAGGAATAACACTTGGGCTTGTTGCCGGAAAACCATTAGGTATATTTCTTTTCACTTTTATGGCATCTGCAATTGGCTTTTGCAAGCCTCCATCAGACCTTAGTTGGAAGCATATTTTTGGAGCGGGATGCTTGGGTGGCATTGGATTTACCATGTCGATATTCATTTCACTACTGGCTTTTAATAACGAGAGTGTAATTAATAATGCAAAATTTATGATTCTTGTAGCTTCTATGATTGCAGCAATAATAGGATTTGTTAGTCTTAAGTTTAGTTTAAAACAGAAATAAATACTAATTTTCTATCCTTGAATAATTAATTATTGAATAAAATAATATAAAAATGAATAAAGCTAGGTGTATAATGTTGCTAACATTGTTATTATTAATAAATAATAGTTATGCTCAAGTAACTGAAGCAACAAAAGATGCAATAGTAGAAAAAAATACAACCCTCCTAAAAGGTTTAAGAAAAGCAGAATTCAAGGATTTAGATCCTGAAAAACCTTTAATGCTAGATGGTGTTACTACCCCAGTTTATTCTGAAAGTCTTGCATTAATTGAAGGAGATGAATTCATGAAAGTAATGATGTCTAGAGAATATATTCCCGATCCATATATAGACAGCAATAATGAGGTTAAAGCTTTTGTATTAAGAAAAGCAACTGCATTGGAGAAGAGTCAAATGATAGAAATGAAAGACAACATAGAAGATAAAAATAATTTAATAGGGAAAGAAGCACTCCCATTTACAGCTACAGACATGGCAGGAAATAATTATACTCTTGAAAGTCTTAAAGGAAAGGTAATTGTTATCAATTTCTGGTTTGTAGAATGCAAACCTTGTGTAATGGAAATGCCAGAACTGAATGAGCTAGTTGAAAAATATAAGAATACAGATGTCGTTTTTCTAGGTTTTGCAATTAATGATGAAGAAAAAATCAAAAAATTCACAAAAACTACAACATACAAATACAATATAATTCCTGACAGCAAGGAAGCTGTGAAAACATATAGTGTAAATTCATTTCCCACCCATATTGTAATAGACAAGCAATCCATCATTAAATATTATACTAGCGGATTGGGGCCAACTACAATATCAGATTTAGATAATACAATTAAATCATTAGCCAAATAAGGGCTCCTGCTCTCCCATAAGTGGCTAAAAGAAGAGTGAATTTTAATTCAGATTTATAAGCTGATATAAAATTCTGATACTTATTATGACATTATTGAAATTATTCTCAATACTTCAAAGAAGCTAATTAGCTGAAAACCAATCAGAAAAAAAGTATATTTCTGAATAGAAGAATAATACTTATCCTTTTATTAATTTCACCAACTAAAACCTAAATTAAATAGTATGCAATCTGTGATTAAACTAATATTTTCTTGTACATCAATAAGCATCATGCTGCTTGTTTCATCATGCAGCAAACAAAATACTGCTGATCTTCAAATATTATACGGTCCATCTGTGCCAATTGGTAATGGGGAAGGACGTGCATGGATATCTGAAGATCTTTCTGGAAATCCTACAGCTGTTGGCATTAGCCTATCGGAAGCAGCACTCGATAGCCTCCCACAAATGAATCAAGAATATATACTCCAATTTAACTCAAACTCTACCTCACATTTTTATAAGTTCGTTTGCTTAAACTGGAGTGCTCAAGGTCATATTCCTGATTCAATTTATAATATATCTCATTTTGATGTTCATTTTTATAACATTGAGGATTCATTAAGAATGATGATTGGATCAAACGGAAGTAGTGAAATTACACTTGCTCCTGCAAGTCAATACATACCTTCAAATTATAGTCAGCTAATTGGTGGAGCACCCTCTATGGGAGCTCATTGGTTCGATCTTTTAGCGCCTGAATTTAACGGCTCTACATTTACAAAAACTTTTATCTGGGGATCTAACAATGGACAATTCATTTTCTGGGAGCCGATGATTACTCGCGATTATCTACTAACACATCCCAATTCGGAAACATCGTTGCGCCAGCCTTTAGCATTTCAGCAAGATGGATGGTATCCGCAATCTTATACAGTAAAATACTCAACTTCGCCTAATGAATACACTATAGCAATAAGCAACCTAGCTTTTCAACAAGGGCAATAAAAATATAATTGAATATTATTAAAGGAGCAATGAAATATTTGCTCCTTTTTTATTTTATATCGTAAATATTAGACAGATTCATTTCCTTTTCATCAGTCATTAATGCAACTACCAATCTTTTGCTATCTGGGAAATAACACACCAACTGACTTACCATTCTTTGAGTAACACTTGGGCTAAATACAGGAGACAAACTTGTATACTTATTTACATCTCTATCATAATTTTTAGCAGCATCCAAGGCATAAATTGAACTAGATTGACCAGAATATCCTCCATTAGCAATATAAAAGTTCCCTTTAATATTTAATACCCCATAGGAGTGATAAAAACTAGTAGTATACTGGTTATCCAACACAAGTAATTTTTTCACACTCTTCAGAATCCCTTCAAACGACAAGATAAAAATACTTGGATTTTCGTACTTATAATTTTTATCCCATGAAACAGGTACGCCAGGGCCAGGCTTAACTACGATCTCTGATTTAGCTTCAACAAAAATCACAATTTCACTATTTTGAAGTGTTACATTTTTAATTTTAGCCTCCTGCATATTTGCGGTGCTGTTGAATTCAGAAATTCTGTTGTTTTTTAAAATTTTACCATTTTCTAAATCATAAAGCAACAAATCTTGAAAATCGCAACTCCTCACTCCTTTAGAAGGATAATTGAAAGCTAATAAATAATCTTTACTGCCAATTGAAATAGCTTTGGGCTCTTGCAGCTTAATATCTGCATCAAAAGTTTTGTCTTCTTTTTTATCGGCAGAAATCAAAGCAAGCACTGGATTTTCCTTATAGCTTTTAGGATTGCGAAGCAAGACTGCTTTCCCTGAATTACTAACAGTTAAACTACTCGTTACATAGCCAGGGTCAAAAGAAACTTGCTTCTTCCAAACAAGTTGGCCATTGCCATCCAGCATGGTTATGTAATTAACCTCAGGGTCACTTTTTGAGTTGAAGGCAACAAAATCAATACCTATAAAATTATTATTATCAGCGCCTCTTACATAAGTGGTACCTGATTTCATCAAAGACTCAATTGGATAGCTAACAATTAAAGATGTTTCAAATTTTGAAGTTGATTTATCGAATACATGTTTTGAAATCTCTTTGACATTTAATTTTTTAGAGTAGCTTTCTGTTATAACGATAATTTTATCATTACCCGACTCAAAAGAGCCTAAATAATTATTTAAAAAGCTTACATCTTTTGGGCCAAAATCCTGAGTAAAAGTTTGTACCAGCTTATTCTTCTGGTCAAATTTTCTTAAGATGATAGAATTATTACGAAGCATGCCATCAATATTGATAACACTGAATAAGTAATGATTGTAATTGTCTTTTAGAACAAATTTTGCATCCTGCTCAGACTTTGTATCGAAATTGAATTTTGTGCCATATTCAGGCGCTTGGGCATAAAGTGCACCCGAAATAAAAAAAATCGCAATGAGAAGTAGTATTTTATTTTTCATCTTATT
>Ga0114966_10005090_pt1 | contig 11180 bp, 10 predicted proteins | sample M_130207_XF_Meta_FD_87029 | JGI IMG/M metagenome (GOLD analysis project Ga0114966, IMG submission 87029) | Freshwater microbial communities from Lake Montjoie, Canada to study carbon cycling - M_130207_XF_MetaG | ecosystem: Environmental > Aquatic > Freshwater > Lake | place: Lake Montjoie...
CCACCGTACGACAACAGCGACCCCCTTCGGTGCCCGAATTGCCTAACCGCTGTGAAACTCGGTCAGCTGAAGGGGGGGCGATCGTCGAGTCGCATCGACAGCCGTCCGGCGGTGCGCCACAGACGCGCCACGGAATCGTGGTCCTCGGGCGTGATGAGGTTGCCCATCACTCGAAGTGCGATGGTCATGAGCCACTCGCTGCGCATTCCGACCGGCCCTGCCATGGCGATCAGCCGCGGAGTGGTGAGAATGCCCGCGATGCGGCGGGCGATGGAAAAAGCCACCCCGTAGTGCTCGACGAGGGTGGCTGGCCACGCCCGCACGAGATCGGACTTGGGATTGGCCATCAGCTCGGCGGCCAAGCGTCCGGTTTCGAGCCCGTAGTCGATGCCCTCACCGTTGAGCGGGTTGACGCACCCGGCAGCATCGCCCACCAGCATCCAGTTGCGTCCCGAGACCCCCGATACGGCCCCACCCATGGGCAGCAGCGCCGACCAGGGGGCGCGCACCTCGCCCGTGAGCTTCCAGTCATCTCGCTGCTGATCGGTGTACACCTCGATGAGGCGCCGCAGGTTGATGTCGGCCGGGCGCTTGGCGGTGGCGAGGGTTCCGACCCCGACGTTCACCTCGCCATCTCCGAGCGGGAAGATCCAGCCATAGCCCGAGAGGATCTCGTTGGACTCGCCGCGCAACTCGAGGTGCGAGGTGATCCAGGGGTCGTTGGTGCGCTCCGACGTGACGTACCCGCGGGCCGCTACACCGTAGGCGGTGTCTCGATGCCACTCGCGGCCGAGCGTGCGCCCGAGCTGTGAGCGGGCTCCGTCGGCCACGATCAGCTGGCGGCAGCGCACCTCATGAGTGGGCGAGCCCTTGCCGGCTCCCGTGCGAAATCGCACTGCCGCCACGCGGTCGCCCGAGCGCACCACATCAATCGCCCGAGCGCCCTCCATCGCGGTGACTCCGGCGTCGAGGGCAACCTGCCGGATGGCGGCGTCGAGCTCGAGTCTCGGCGCTGCGCCACCGCGGCTGGGAAGTGAGCCACCCGGCCAGGGGAGTTCGAGGGTCTGGCCGAAGCCGTGGGCGCGCAGCCCCTTGTTGACGGCTCTTCCAGCCAGCCACGGAGACAGCCCCAGCGAGTCGAGTTCAGCGATGGCTCGAGGCGTGAGGCCATCGCCACACGGCTTGTCGCGGGGGAAGGTCTCGGCGTCGACGAGCAGCACATCGCGACCCTGACGCGCCGCCCAAGCGGCCGCAGCGGAACCGGCCGGGCCAGCGCCCACTACGAGAACGTCCGTTTCGGCGACGGGGGCGGCTGCGGGGGAAGTCACCCCACCATTGTCTCGGGTGTCGTGACGGCGCGCCCCTCGGCCGCCAGGAGTGTGCCCTTGATCTCCAGGCCCCATCGGTAGCCGCTGAGCGATCCGTCACGTCGCACCACGCGGTGGCACGGCACCACGAGCGCGACGGGGTTGGTGGCACAGGCACGAGCGACGGCACGAACCGCAGTGGGATGCCCCATCGACTCAGCCACCTGGGAGTACGAGCGGGTCTCACCCCGAGGGATCTGCACCAGGGCGTGCCAGACCCGGGCCTGAAAGGCGGTGCCCTGTACATCGAGCGGAAGGGACGCGCTCGACTGCTCACCGCGGGCAAGTTGCGCGAGCCCCGACATCACGTCTGCGAGCGTGTCGTCGGACCGTTCAAGAACCGCAGCAGGAAACTCGCGAGCGACCTCAGCGGCAAGGGCTTCGACATCAGAGCCGATTCGCACCGCACACAACCCGTCGAGTGACGCGACCGCGAGTAACCATCGGTCGTGGTCGCCGATGCGAACGGGGGCAGCCGACCACATAAGAGTGATCCCGGGCGCTCCCGACGCGTAGTCGCGAGGCTTCATGCCCAGCCGTTGGCCAGCCTCTTCATAAAAGCCGCGGCTCGACCCATAGCCGGCTTCGAACGCCGCATCGGTGACCGAGTCGAGTTGCCTCAGCAGTTCGCGGGCGCGTCCGGTTCGCAGCGCCTCGCCATACTCGCGGGGCGACACAGCGAGCACCTCGCGGAACGAGCGGCTCAGCTGCCTCTCGCTGCACTGGGCCACGGCAGCCAGCTCAGAGCTTGGTAGCGGGCCACCGGCTTCGTCCATCGCTTGCACCGCAACGAGAACCCGTTCACGCGCCGCGTTGGTGGGTGGGTTTACTGGGGACACGTTCCGACCCTAGGCGACCATCGGTCGACCCCACACTCCGATTCCGGACGCCACCTAGGCGCTCGTCACCTCAGACCGAGCACTCTCCTCCGTCGCAGCACGGCTGGATGTAGTGGCAGCGCGGGCACATATCCTTGCCGCCGCGGCGCTCGAGGTCTGCCGCCTCGCAGGCAGGGCAGGGGCCCGGGTTTCCCATCACGGTTCCCAGTATCGGGGATTGTGAAGGATTACCGAGGATTGTCGAGCATGCGGCGCAACACATTCGACACCACACGCCTCAGCGGCGCATCGGGGCCTTCCACCACGAGGCAGCCGCTCGCCGTGATCGCGCTCGTGGAGAACACCAACCCTCCGGCGTCAGTCTCGGCCATCACCATGTGTGCGGAGACCAGAGGGTGAGGCGCTCGCGATCGGCCGTATTCAAGGACGCCAAAGTGGTCGGTAGTTTGCGGATGCGCGGTGGCCACGATGGTGAGTCGACCAGGCGATGGTAAGTCAGTATCCACGCGATCAAATTCATTGCCCGCTCCGGTGTTGATTCCCTCGGTCCCGAACAGCGGGCCCTCCACTCCGTCGAACATCCACGACCACTCCGGTGTGTAGCTCGCCTCCGTTCGCTCGTACGCCAGAGAGTCTCCCGCGCCGAATCCCGTGAACGCGACACTGACCGATTCATTCGGTGGGCGTCCGGCCTCGGCCCACAGACCCCCCGTGACCGACTCATACTGATGCGCCCGATCGACCTCATCAACAGACGACACCTGCGATCCGCCCCATCGACGCACCTCCATGAGGTGCGGTTTGGTTGGGTGCAATGACGTGACCCAATACAGCCCATTGCCCCCGAGATAGATCACGTGCCCCCCGCGGCCAAGGTGGCCTTGGAGAGCGTCGAGCATCTGGGTGGTCCAATACTCGGGATGGGCCGAGAGCACCAGAACGTCGACGCCCGACAAAACGTCAGCACCAGCGTGATGCAACTCTCGATCATCGAGAACCGCGGGGCGCACACCTTCCGACACGAGCCAGTGCCACGCGTAGAGGTCGGCCATCATCAGATGGGTGACCACAGCGCCATCGGCGAAGCCGTCTCCACTGTCAACCTGCAGCCGGGCGTGCGGCGAAAAGGTATCGCACGGACGTCGACTGGTGGTGATGAGCACGGGCGAGCCATCGGAGTGCAAGGAGTAGTGCGAGCGTCCCGGCCACTGCTCTGGTGCTCGTCCCAGGTTGCCGTAGGCCTGCCAGGTGAGAGTCGGAACCAGCAGGGTTACCCGAGCCGACCCCATCACAAGAAACGGAAGGTCACGCTCCTCATCGGCGGTGGTAATGAGCAGGCTGTAAATCCCTGACGGCGCGTCTGTGGGCACGTCAATGATGGCAGCCACCGGCCAGTCACAATCGGCAACATCATCACGATGAAGATGAATCGAGCCACCGAGAACCAGAGGTCGATCTGTCGATTCGACCGAAGGCGGGACGAGAGTGCTCCACGCAGGGGCGCCGAAGAGAGTCAGCGCCGGAGTGCCTGAGGCCACCGGTGGCGCAGAGTCGGGGTCAGATCGGTTGTCGAAATGCCACTCGTGGTCGGCGTGATCCCCCAGCCCATTCATGAGGTCCATCAATTCGACGATGTCCAGCGACCTGAGGTGAACTCTCACCCCGGCGACATTTCCGTCGAAGGCACCGGTGGCTACGCCGACGGCACGCCCCACTATCAAGCCACCGTCGTCATCACGCGTTCCGACGTGTTCCCCGACAAACTCGCGCACGAAGGGTCCGCCCGTTCGCCCCCAGGGGGCCGAGAAGACGGTGACTCGCTCCTCTGATGCGTCGACCACAGCACCGACGAAGTGCCAGGCACGCTCACGCAGCCTCTGCCCGGTCGAGAGATCATCGACACGATCGTCGCGCCACCGTCGCAGGGTCAGTTCGCCTCCCACGGCGACCAAGGCCACCGCGCCCTCAGACGTGCTCCAACTGCAGATCACCGAGTCTGCTGAGAGGTCGGTGGGTCTGAACCACGCTGACAAGGTGAACGGTGTTCCGCCGACCAGGAGCTCATCGACCTGAAGCCACGAGCCCACCTGTGTGGGGGCCACGCCGACCTGGACTTCAGTTCGTCCCCACTCGCAGTCGCTCACCAGCACGCCTGGCCCACGAGGGTTCGGATCAGAATGCTGCCACTGACGAACCGACACGATCCCCTGCACGTCATTGGCATGCAGCGCGAGTGAGCCACCTGGCCGTACTGCCAGTGACATCAAGTAGGCGTCGACCATGGGCAGAGACTAGCGGCAAAACCGTTGGAACATCCGCTTGTTCGAGATCATCCAGCCGCAGAATGAAGGGTAGCGACAGACTGCCTGCGAATGACCAATGGCTCGGGCTCGCGTACCGTAACCGCCTTGGGTCCAGGCTCGCCGATGATCTGCCGATGCAGCATCTGAACCGCTTGCCGGCCGAGTTCACGCAGTGGCATTGCAATGGTGGTGAGCGCCGGCGCAAGGTAGTCAGCGAGCGGTGAATCGTGAAAAGCCACTATCGAGAGATCGTCAGGAATCACGACCCCTCGCTCTCGAGCGGCCGCCATGGCGCCCACCGCCCCGGCAAGACTCGCGGCTGCCACCGCTGTGGGTGGCCTCGACACATCGAGGAGCCTGAGCATGCCCTCGTGTCCGCCGGCCTCGTCAAAGCTGGTGTGAACGACAAGTTCGGGCAACGCGGAAATTCCGGCCTCACGAAGTGCCTTGCGATAGCCCGCGACCCGTCGTCGGGAGGTGTCGACATCCTTGGGTCCGGCGAGGCATCCGATCCGTCGATGGCCTGCGGCGATGAGCTCACAGGTGCCGAGGTACATGCCCTTTTCGTCGTCCTCAATGATGCGAGGAATCTTGCTCGCGATTTGTCGGTTGAGAACCACGATGTTGCCGAAGACACTCGCGAGACCGTCGGTGACCTGGTCGGTCAGAGTTCCGCTGGCGAGCAGCAGCCCATCGACTCGGCCCTCCAGCACCAGGGTTCTGATGGCGTCATTCGCGCGTCCCATTTCAGACCCGTCAGCGACGACCAACACATAGCCGAGGCGCCGCGCCTCATCGCCAGCACCTTTGATGATGTCGGCGTAGATGAACCCCGAGACCTGCGGAATCAGAAGTGCGATCGTGGAGGTTCGGCGCATTGCTAGGCTGCGCGCCGTCGCGTTGGGCACATAGCCCAGGCGCGCCGCGACCTCGCGGATCCGCGCGCGCGTTTCGTCAGTGGCCTTCGCCCGATGGTCGTCGCGCAACACCCGCGAGACAGTTGACTGGTCGACACCCGCCTCGCGAGCAACATCGACGAGCGTCACGCTGACGCGCGTTCCCCGCGCGGGACGATTGGCGGCCACAAACACTGACTCTAGCGCCGAGCAACGGGGCGCTAAAGCGGGTTACCCCCGGAACGTCGCATCAGGCCAACTCTCGCCGTATACGCGGGCATTGACTTAAACAAGCGCTTGTTCCTATTCTTAACCGAACATCTCTCGAAAGGACGACCGCATGCCTGAGAAGTCCGTCGCCGCTATCAACTTCGATCCCTTCAGCTCAGAGAACATCGCCGACCCCTACCCCACCTATCAGAGGCTGCTGGCCGAGGCACCTGTGTTTCACAACGCCGAACGCGACGTGTGGGCCATTTCGCGCTTCGATGACGTGAAGGATTTGGTGCAGGATTGGGAGCGGCTCTCGAGTGCTCAGGGCGTTCGCATTGACGATCTGCTCGAGCTTGCCGGCCCCTCGCCCCTCACCATGGACCCACCTCGTCACGCCCTGCTGCGCGCGCTGGTGCGCAAACCATTCACCCATCGCGCCATGGCTGGCCTGGAACCGATGGTCGAGCGCAGTGTGAGCGAGTTGCTCGATGCCATCTCGGGCGACACGTTCGACGCCATCAGCGAGTTTGCGAAGCTCGTTCCTGTCACGATCATCTGCCACCTTCTTGGAGTTCCGCCGCACGACGCTCGAATGCTGAAGAGCTGGGCCGACGCCATGCTCGAGACAGTGCCAGGCGTGCAGGGTTCGACGCCGGAGGCCATCACGGGGGCCCGCAATCTGCGCACCTACTGGACCAATGCTATCGACGAGCGTCGCGCTCACCCGGGCGATGACATCCTGTCGGTCCTCGCTGCCTCGGAAGTGGATGGAGTTCCCTTACCCCTCGATGAGCAGGTCGGGATGTGCAACCTCATCTTTGAGGCGGGCAACGCCACCACCGGGACACTGATCGGCAACGCACTCCTCGCGCTCGCTACCCATCCTGGCGAGCGCGAGTGGCTCGAGGCCACTCCCGAGGCGATGCCGGAGGCCATCGAGGAGTTCCTGCGCTGGGAGTCGCCTGTGCAGACGCTCATGCGTGTGACGATGAGCCCCCTCACGCTGCACGGCACCACCATTCCCACCGGCTCCCGGGTCTTGCTCGTCCTCGGTGCTGCCAATCGTGATCCGAGAGTGTGGGACGAGCCTGACGAGTTGCGCCTTTCGCGTCCGGTTCAGCGAAACCTTGGGTTTGGCGAGGGAATCCACCACTGTCTGGGGGCCCCACTCGCACGCCTCGAGGCTCCCATCGCGCTGCGTGCGTTTCTTGAACGCTTCCCCTCCTACGACGTGGTCTCCTCCGAGCGATTCAACGACGTGACCTTGCGCGCGCTTCGGTCGCTGCAGGTGCACGCCAACCCCCAAGGAGCGTCATGACCGGTTTGAATGTTGAGAGCGACCCCCTCGCCAAGCTCGTGATGCGCGCGGGCGACGGGGCGATCATCGTGGTGAATTTCGTGCGCCTGCAACCCGACAAACAGGAGGCCCATCAGCGCTACCTCGATGCGGTGGGGCCGATTCTTGCCCGCTATGGAGGGCTGCCGTCGTACGCAGGCGAGAGTCTCGGAACCCTCATCGGCGAGGAGCATTGGGATCGCGTGGCCATCACCCATTACCCCAGCACCCAAGCTCTCCACAATTTTGTGACCGACCCAGACTTCGTTGCACTCGCGCCACTGCGGCATGACGCTCTCGAGGCCGGTGTCGTTCATGTGTTTCGTGCGCCATGACAACAGGCCCCGGCCCGTACGTTGAAGCCTTCGAGTACAGCTTTTCACCGCTCGACCCCCACGCAGCCCACGTCGATCCACCGGCGGTTGCCGTGTACGAGACGCTGCTCACGCGGGGTGCAGATGGCTCGCCGCGTGCTGGAATGGCGCAGTCGTGGACCGTGGATCCTTCCGGGCTGATCTGGGAGTTGCGTCTGCGAGACGACCTTCGCTTCCATTCAGGGGCGGCGTGCACCGCAGAGGCGGTTGTCTCATCGCTCGACGCGCTGCGCTGGGAGATGCACGTGCTACCCGGCGGACGCCAGCTCTGGTACTGGGATCCTGTCGAGCGGGTGGTCGCCACCGATTCGAACACGCTGCGTTTTCACCTGCACCATCCGCATCCTCGCCTGTTCTCGCTGCTGTGGGGCACGCACACGGCCATCCACTGTGAGGCCACCCGACGCACGCGCGGCGACGCCTTCGGCGTCGAGGTGGCCGACGGAACCGGCCCCTTCCGACTGAGGTCATGGTCGCCCAGTGAGGTTGTCGCCGATCGCGTCGACTGGTACCCAGGCTCGAGCGCCCGGGTGGCCGAAGCCCGATGGCACGCCCTGCCGCAGTCGCACGACAGAATCTCGGCACTCATCAACGGTGAGGCACTCTGCGCACACGCGCTCGACACCGCGGCCGTACAGCAGCTGAAGGACGACCCACGCTTCGACATGGCTGTGCAGCCCCAGCCATCGAGCCTCTACCTCACCCTCGACTGGAGGCGGAGCGACCTGGGCTTCGACGATGTGCGCACGCGCCGAGCCATCGGGCTGGCTATCGACCGGCGGCAGATTGTCACCGACGCCTTCGATGGATTGGCGACGCCCAGTTGGGGCCCACTGCCGGCAGGCCACGACTTCTACGAGCCCACCGCCGATCTCGCGGGGGTCTGTGATCGCGCTGCAGCAGCGCACACCCTCACCTCGCTCGGGTGGCACCGCGGAGTCGACGGTGTGCTGGAGCGCACAGGAACACGCTTCTCAGTCGAGTGTGTGGTGCAGGACGACGAGTCATTTCGAGCCGTGTTTGCGTGCGTGGAAGCAGACCTTCGATCTATTGGCATCGAGCTCCTGCCACGCTTCGCTACCCCGTTCGCCGACTTCTACTCAGCAGTTCAGCACGGCACCGGAGCAGCCCTGTCGAAGTGGCTGTGGCCCGATCCGATGGACGCTCTGATCGGGTTCAGTTCGAGTGGCACAGCACCGTTCCCCAACTGGGAGTACGCGAGCGTACCCGCCCTCGATCAGGCCTTCGATCGATTTCTGCGGGGCTGCTCCGACGACGACCTCACCGCCGCCGCTCTCGACGTTCAGCAGGTATTCGCCGCCGAGCTCCCCTACCTTCCGCTGGTGACACCCCACGACGTGTGGGCATGGAGCCGCCGCGTGTCGGGCTTTCGCCCCGTGCATGGTGATTTGTATCCGCGCTACGACGACGTATCGGTGACCTAGAGCTCGACCACGATGCGCACTGAGCCCTCCGAGTCGGCGAAGGTGGCGGTGTGTGCACGCAGGGCCAGCGCATCGTTTCCGGCCAGGCTCGCCTCGAGCGCCTCGATGTCGTCGAAATCGAGGGTGCCCATTCCGTCGTAATCGCTGTCGGGGCGCGCCGCCGCATGGAAGGCCACAGCACGCACACCGGGCAGGGCACGCGCCATGGGCAGGTGCTCGGTCAACCACACGTGCAGGAACTGCTCACGAGTGAGGTCTGCTCGCCTGCGCAGCACCACCACGTAGCGGATCACATTCGCGCCTCGGGAACGGCGAGCAGCGCACCCGCAGACACCACCATGCGCCCGCCGCGCCAGACCGAATGCACCCGGAGTATCGATTCGACATCGGTGCGCACATCTCCTTTTACCAGGAGGAGATCAGCCTGCAGGCCACCTGCGAGCGAACCCACCTGACCCCCAATTCCCAACACCTCTGCGGGCGTGCGCGTTGCGGCGAGCAGGGCAGCGGAGAGGTCTATTCCGACCTCTCGATGGAGGGCAATCACGGCGTCGCCCACACGGCCCGGCTGCACGCCAGGCACTCCGGCGTCGGTGCCCGCCAAGAGCGGTACTCCGGCCACGGCAAGCCGCGCGAACACGGGGAGCATTGCCCGGCGCTGCTCATGGCGATAGGCGGCGCGAGGGGTTGCGCCAGGGAAGTCGGTCAGTGCGCCGACGGTAACGGTGGCATCGACCACAATTCCGCTGTCGAGGAGTGCTGCAACCGTCGGCTCCGCCAGGGAGATCTCGCCATCGACGTTCTGGCAGGTGGCGTGCACCACTACCTGGGCCCCCGCCGACGCCGCCATCAGAACGGCTTCCTCGGTGTGAGCGTGCACCACCAGCGGTAGGCCAAGTTCTCGACACACGCGGCTGAGGGCCTTGAGGAGATCGAGTGAATACTGCAGCATTCGAGGGTTACTACCGTGGGTGACGTTGCCTCCCGTGAGCATGATCTTGACCATGTCGACGCCAGCGGCGGCGAGTGCGCGGGCCATCGCCAAAACATTCTCCTCACTGTCGGCACCACCACCGAGCCAATGGCAGTGCCCCTCGCTCGTGGTGATGGGCGCGCCGCTGACCAGCGTTTTCGGGCCCTGAGCGCCTTCGCCAGACAGCGCCTCCCGTACGGCGAGCATCACATCGGTGCGACCACCGCAATCGAACACCGTGGTCACACCTCCGACAATGGTGCGACGCGCGTTGTCCAAGGCCCGCTCCAACTGGGCGGCGGGACCTTCCTCAACAAGGTTGCGCACCATGTCGCCATCAGCACTGAACGTGAGGTGCACATGGCTGTCGATGAGTCCGGGAAGCAGGGTCATGCCCGGCGCCTCACGGACGACCGCCCCCTCGGGAACACGAGCCCGGGGGACGATCGCCGCGATCTGATCACCCTCGACGAGGAGGTCGTGTTGCGATACCAACTCGCCCGACGGCAGCATGAGGCACTCGGGCTGCAACACCCACACACCTAGCTGCTTCATGGTCACTGCTCTCCCGAGGAATTGGTCGCCTGACACGTGGTCGAGCCAGATATCACAGCAGGCTGGGTGGAAGCCCGATCCGGTTGAACTGGTCGGCGGCCGACTGCACATGCCGACGGCCGTTTTCCAGCGAGAAGTTCAGATGCCCGGGCATCAATGCCTGAAACTCGTACTCGAGCAGCTTGTTCATCGAGGCCGCGTAATCCTGAACACTGGAGTCAGCCACGTTCTGAAGGATGATCTTTCCGCCCCAGAAAACATGGTCACCACTGAAGAGGTAGCTCTTACCCTCGCCGCTCACCAGGAAGTTCATGTGTCCATTGCAGTGTCCGTTGGTGAGAATCGCGGTGATCTCGAAATCGCCCGTCTTCACCGTTTGGTTGTGGGTGAGCTCAACATCAATGTCGCAGGGCTCCCAGATGAAATCACTCGGGTAGAACCCGAAGGACTTGGCCCACTTCAGACCGGTGGTCTCCTCATCGGCCTCGCGCACTGCCGGAGCCTCCAGCTCGGAGATCGCGATCTGCACGTGGTCGCCGATCGTCTTGCGCATGTAGGCGAGCGCCCCAGCGTGGTCAGCGTGGTAGTGGGTAACGAAGATACGAGTGATGGCAGCAGGGTCAAGGCCATCGCTCTTGATGTTCGCGAGGACACGCTCTCCTCCATCGAAGCCGGCATCGATCATCCATAGCTCGCCACCGACATCAAGGACGTAGCTGTTGCTGTCGAGTCTGTTCGACAGGTTGTACCCGTAGTCGCCGCCTCCGACGATGTACAGGTGCTCGTTGATCTTCACTTGGCGATCAGCTCCTCAGGGATTGAGTAGGAATGGGCACGCAGCCCACCGTCGACGATGATGTTCTGCCCCGTGATGTATCC
>Ga0114966_10005091_pt1 | contig 11179 bp, 14 predicted proteins | sample M_130207_XF_Meta_FD_87029 | JGI IMG/M metagenome (GOLD analysis project Ga0114966, IMG submission 87029) | Freshwater microbial communities from Lake Montjoie, Canada to study carbon cycling - M_130207_XF_MetaG | ecosystem: Environmental > Aquatic > Freshwater > Lake | place: Lake Montjoie...
GTTGAGCGAGCCGTGTACTCAGCTTCAAAGGGTGCTGTACTTTCACTCACCAAGGCCATGGCTGCCGACGAAATCGCGAACAATATTCGGGTCAATTGTGTTTCTCCGGGAACAGTCGCCAGCCCATGGGTTGAACGACTCGTCGCGACAACTCCAGATCCGAATCAAACAATGGAGTCATTGCGTAAGCGTCAACCGATGGGGCGCCTTGTTGAATGTGAAGAAGTTGCTGAAGCGGTTTTCTATTTGGCTTCACCAAGCACTTTCACGACAGGTATGGAACTCCTGATTGACGGCGGAATATCTGGCGTACGAATTGTTCAATAGGTGAATACATGACTTTGCGCATCGCACTTGTTGGTGGCCCGATGTACGACCACCTCTATTCATTTTTTAACGAGCACGATGTTGAAGTGATCGTTCACGCAGATCATCCCACTTTGAATCGCAAAGTTGCAGAGATGCTGGCGGACGGTGAACGCATTGATCTGCTGTCGACACATTCAAAATATGCACCTTCGCAGGCAAGTTGGTTGCAGCCGCTTGATTCGCTCGTTGATAAGCCAGCGGTCGACGAACTTGCTCCGCTCGCGGTTGATTTATGTCGTTATCGCCAACAACTCTTAACGATTCCGCGACTCATTGATGTACGCATTATGTGGCTTCGTTCAGACCGAGTCGCATTGGCACCAACTACTTGGGATGATCTCATTGATAGTCCAGTTAAGTTCGGTTTTCCTGGAAAAGAATCAGGACTCTTCGGAACCTTCTATGAAATGGTCGTTGGCGCAGGCGGCCGGATTTTTGATGATGATGAACAACCTTGTTTCAATTCAAACGAATCAATTCAAGCCATAGAGAATTTGATTGCCCTCGCCCAAAAAACGGATTCTGATTTGCCGACTTGGCACTACGACCAAGTTGACGCAGCCCTCCTCAGTGGAACAACTGATGCTTCGGGTGCTTGGCCAGGGGCGTGGGGTTCAATCCATGCATCTGAGTTCGCCGAAGTTCTGCGTCCTCATCGCTATCCATCGGGTGCCAAGCGTTGGGTCAGTTACGCCGGTTGCCACGCATGGGGAATACCCACAACATGCGGAGACATTGACGGCACAACTGCCCTGCTGCATCGTTTGATGTCAGCCGAAGTTCATGGCCTTGACGCGAGTGGTGGAAACATGTGCGCACATGTTGAAGCGCTATCACAAGTAGTTCCAGTCAACGACATCGACCAACAACGTTTAACCATCACTCGTGAAACAATCAATCAAGCGATGATTACGTATCCATCGCACATTCGCTTCCCCGAAGTTGAAGATGCTGGGTGGATGTTGATGAACGAAACTCTCCGAGGCCTGCGATCACCGCAGGATGCGGTTCAGACTTTGCAGATAGTTGCTGAGAACGTTTTTGCCACCGATAGAAGTTGAATCACGATGGGCAACATGCGTTGCCACCAGATTCGCTCTTGCGACCAAGTGGAAGATTGACGAACTGCTCAACATCAGAGTGCTTGACATAAAACTCCCATTTATGTCCATCAACTCCGTCAACCCAAGTTTCGGTTTTCTCCGCAAAGCAACACTGGGTGTCGTCGATACCGGTTGTCTCTAAACCGGCCGCTCGCAAACGCTGATCCGCTTCAACCACTTCCTCAGCAGTGTCAGTTTCAACTCCAAGATGGTTGATCGTGCCGTGTTCGCCACCTTTTTCAAAGATGACGAGCTTCAACGGCGGATCAACGATCGCCCAGTTGGCGTAACCCGGTTTCACCTTCACAGGTTCGGTGTTAAACAGTTTTGTATAAAACTCAATAGCTTCATCAAGATTGTCAACATTGAGAGCAAGTTGTAAACGCATACCTATTTCATAGCACTTACAAACGGGATGGCATACTGCATTATGCCCTTTCTTCAGTCTGATGCCGAAGTTGTTTTGGCCTACCTCGAATTTCGTCTTCGAGTGGTGAGTCTCATTCGTGAAATCCCCGAGTCCCAAGCGTCTTTGTCTGTCCCGCTTTGCCCCGATTGGGAAGTCAGCAGTTTGATTTCGCACATCGCCGGAGTCCCTGAAGACATCTTGGCGGGTCGGATGGAAGGTGTGACTACTGATGCATGGACTCAAGCCCAAGTTAATCGCCATGAAGGAGAATCGCTTTCTCAACTAGCTGATGCTCTTCTCGCTACAGCAACCGAATTTGATGTCCTGTTACCCCTCATTCCGAGGCCTACTAATTCGCAAATGGTGATGGACGCAGTCACCCACGAACACGACTTGCGCCATGCGATTGGACGAGCCGGTGCTCAAGATTCTTTGGCAGTCAATGTTGCCCTCGGCTGGCTTCTTAACATGGTCGAAGGAAAGGCACCTGGTCTGGCTCAAGAACTCCTCGATTCGGGGGTCTCGCATTATGAACTCATGCGCAGTATGACTGGCCGAAGGTCTATCGATCAAATGAAACAAATTGGTGTCGATGGTGAACAAATCAAGTTGCTTCTGCAAGGGACTCCCTTGCGTGTACCAATGACTGCAATTGAATTCTAAACTAAGAAGGACTCAAATTCTGATGGGGGATTTATGACAGACAGAGCTACGTTTACTCGTTTTGAAGATTCGACCAAAGTCGAGTGGGACAACATCATGCAGAGCATGAAGCACACACAGTCGCTTGTCCCCGACCGCATACTTGAACAACTACGTTATCTTGAAAGTGATCACGGCGGATTTCCGGTGTCACGTCTTGAACATTCATTGCAGACTGCAACACGTGCGTCGCGCGGCGGAGAAAATGACGAGTACGTCGCATGCGCCCTCATCCACGACATCGGCGATACTTTGTCTCCGTACAACCACCCAGCGATCGCCTCAGCAATCGTGAAGCCATTCGTCAGCGAAGCAAATCACTGGATGGTTGAACACCACGGCATTTTTCAGGGTTATTACTTCTGGCATCACATTGGCCTTGATCGAAACACGCGCGACGCTTTCCGCGACAATCCGTATTACGAATACACCGAAGCGTTTTGCGCCAAGTACGACCAAGTGGCCTTTGATCCCGAGTACAAGAGCGAGTCATTGGAATATTTCGAGCCTCTGATCAGGTCGGTTTTCTCGGGCCAGTAGTCCAAATGGAGAATTAGTCAATTATTGACTAATTGGACAATCCAAAGATAACTTGGCGTTGTGTTTGCTCGTCACGTCCTTGTCTCTGCACTTGTGCCCATCATGTTGTTTTCAGCATGCGCTTCGTCACCAGAATCGCAAGAACAGACCACCCTCGAGGTCTACGCCGCGTCCTCACTAGCGATGCCGTTTGCCGAGGCCGGTGTTGCTTTTGAAAAAGAGCACCCAGGAGTCAAGGTTCAATTCAACTTGGGAGCTTCGTCAGACTTGGCACGGTTCGTACAAGAAGGTGCGCCCGCGGATGTTTTTGCATCTGCCGACATAGCAAACATGGACAAAGTCGAGACACAAGATTTGCTCGACTCCCAATCCGTCATTTTCGCCACTAATTATCTTGAGATCATCGTCGAAAAAGGTAATCCGCTCAACATCTTGTCATTAGAAGATCTCACCGATCCTGATCTGATTTTTGTCACGACAAGCCCTGATGTCCCCATCGGCAAATACACCGCTGAGGTACTCAAAAAAGCCGGCGTCTCCGTTACTCCCGATTCTTTTGAAAGCAATGTCAAAGGAATCATGCTCAAGGTGGCAAGTGGCGAAGCAGATGCCGGAATCGTTTACCACTCTGAAGTTGTTGCATCAGATAGTCAAGTTAAGGGTGTGCAAATTCCTACAGAGTTCAACATTGTGGCCAAGTATCCAATCGGCATCATCAAAAACTCAGCAAACAAAAATCAAGCTCAGGAGTTCATCGACTTCTTGTTGTCGCCAAAAGGTCAAGCTCTCCTCACCCAATACGGTTTCAAAACTCCATGAGACAATCACCGCGTCATCGTCAAAGACTTCCTTGGCCGATCTTGGCGATCGCGTTATTGGCTGTTGCTTTCATTCTTTCCCCATTTATCGGCTTGTTATGGCGCACACCCTGGAGCAAATTCACTGACATCGTTTCAGAGCAAGAAATTCGAGATGCACTATGGCTGTCATTGAAAACATCGTTGATGACGGCGATCGTCTGCTTCATCTTCGGTGTTCCACTCGCATGGCTTCTGGCACGCGTGAACTTTCCTGGGCGCCGATTCATTCGAGCCTTAATGACTCTGTCAATGGTTCTTCCTCCTGTTGTTGGTGGCATCGCATTGCTCTATACATTCGGTCGGCGCGGACTCATCGGCCAATACCTCGATAGTTGGTTCGGTATTCGCTTACCCTTCACAACTACTGCTGTCGTCATGGCACAGTGTTTTGTCGCAATGCCCTTTTTGGTTCTCTCAGTTGAAGCAGGCTTGCGTCAACTTGACACTCGATTTGAAGATGTCGCGCGAACACTTGGTGGTTCACGTTGGTATGTGTTTCGTCGTGTCACTCTGCCCAGCATCAAACCAAGTCTCATTGCTGGGCTAGTGCTCGCATGGGCGCGTGCGCTCGGGGAATTTGGCGCCACCATCACTTTTGCTGGCAACTTGCCGGGCACGACGCAGACCATGCCACTTGCCACGTACGCCGCACTTGATTCAAATCCTGAATCAGCTCTGATTCTTTCTCTCGTCATGGTTGCGGTTGCTTTCTCAATTCTGATCGTGCTCAGAGATCGATGGTTGGGTCGCGCAGATCAAGGACTTCCGCTATGACTCTTGATGCATGCTTTGCTCTCACGCGTGGCTCTTTTGAACTCGATGTCGATCTCTCATTCAATGAGGGTGAAGTTGTGGCAATCATGGGGCCTAACGGCTCGGGCAAATCAACTTTTCTTCATGCCATCGCCGGGCTACTCCCTGTGACCTCTGGATGTTTGGTCCTCGACAACCAAACATTGGACGAAGCAACAAGCGAAGTTTTCAAAGATCCCACTCAACGACCTGTCGGCATCGTCTTTCAGGGTGGACTTCTTTTTGAGACGATGACAATTCTTGAGAACATCATCTTCGGACTGCGCGCCCGCAAGATCAAGCGAACTGAGGCAACAGTTCAAGCCCAACCGTTGATTAATCAATTTGGATTAACCGAACTTCTTCAGCGCCAGCCGCGAGAACTCAGTGGTGGCCAAGCGCAACGAGTAGCAATTGCCCGGGCGTTAATCACCAAACCCAAGGTGCTCTTGCTCGATGAACCGATGTCGGGGCTTGACACCGCAACACGACAACTCGTTCGTGCCGAGTTTCGCGAAGTTCTCGCTGGGTTTGCCGGATATCGAATTCTTGTGACCCATGATTTAGATGATGCGCTTTCGATGAGTGATCGAATCATCGAGCTTGACCACGGCAAAGTTATCTGGGACGGACCGACATCTGAATATCGAGGAAAGTTGTGAGTCGCCAGGCTCGCGAGTCACACGATCTGCTTCTTGGCGAGTGGGCATGTCTTGGCTTGTTATACAAAAAGCCATCGCATGGTTTTGCCATCGCGGCACGACTCAAACCCGGTTCTGACATCGGCCGTATTTGGTCGTTAACTCGACCACTCACCTACCGTGCGCTTGAACAACTGCAGATTCATGGCTACGTTGAAGAAGCAGGTGAAGAAGCAGGCCTGGCCGGCGGCAATCGAACACTTCTCACGATTACGAAACCGGGGCGAGCAATCTTCCGCGCGTGGATCAATACCCCTGTCGTCCATTTACGAGATATGCGCAGTGAATTGTTACTCAAACTTGTATTGGCCGATGAATGCGGCATCAATATCTCCGACATGTTGAAAGCTCAGCGGAAAAACATCAAAACCCTGCAACGAAATATAGAAAGCAGTCTTGTTGGTACCGATCAACCTGACACAGTGCATCAATGGCGTCGCGAAATTGCTGAAGCAACTCTGCGCTTCATTGACTCAATCAAATAATTAGCCCCGATAGGGACGAATACCGCCAACCGGAACAGTTCCGAGTCGGCCTTGTTGATAGTCATCAAATGCCTGACGAATTTCATTTTCGGTATTCATCACAAACGGACCATATGCAACAATCGGCTCACGAATAGGTTGACCGCCCAGCAAAAGAACTTCAAAAGTGGAATCGTCATTTGCCTGGAAAGAAATTGAGTCGCCACTTCCGAACACTGCCAATTGTCCGAGGCGCAAAGGTCGACGCTCATCGCTGACCGAACCTGAACCAGCCAAAACATAAACCAATGCATTGAATGCGGGATTCCATGGCAACTCAACACGCGCCCCCGGCGCCACAGTGACGTGAGAGACAACTATCGGAGTTTGAGTTGAACCTGGTCCATGAAACTCACCGATAGAGCCCGCAATGATTCGAATGAGTGCACCACCGTCGGGAGATGATGCCAAAGTCACCATGTCACCTTCAAGATTTTGATAGGCCGGTGAAATCATTTTCTTGTGACTCGGCAAGTTAACCCACAACTGAACGCCGTGGAAAAGTCCACCCGCAATCACCAGTTTTTCTGGTGGAGTTTCGATATGCAAGATTCCTGCACCAGCAGTCATCCACTGTGTCGCACCATCGGCAATCACTCCGCCGCCGCCATGTGAATCTTGATGTACGAAAATACCGTCCATGATGTACGTCACCGTTTCGAACCCACGATGTGGATGCCAATCAGTTCCGCGAGGTTCATATGGCGCGTAATTCACTTCGCCCATCTGGTCCATATGAATAAACGGATCAAGAATCTCGCGACTCACACCTGCGAAAGCTCGACGCACTGGGAAACCTTCGCCCTCATGCCCACTCGGCGCTGTCGTCACTGAAATGACGGGGCGAGAATGTCCTCCGATCGGTGCGGAAATACGAGGAAGAGTCAAAGTATCGGCAGTAATTGCGGGCATGCCACATTCAACACTCGCAATCGTCGCAAAATTTCAAGTTCCCAGAAATTTTTTGGTCTCTCGTCACTCAAACTTCATCGGTGCTTGAGCAAAGCCCGCCTAATCACACAATGACGTGAAATCCATTCGCTTGCGCGGCTGCGCATAAGGACTCATCAGAACTAGCGAAAACATCAGCCTTCATCGATAAGGCTGATGCCAGATGGATTGAGTCATATCCGCGAAGGGAAAACTCTTCAGCTAACTCGGCTGCCATCTTGACAAGTTTTGAAGTTACCTCAACGACATACAGTTGAGAATGAAGGCCTTCAAGTATTAATTTTGCTTTCACCAAGTTTGCATCATTAATCCGCCCGCGTCTTTTCGCAGCAGTTAGTGCAGCCCTTGATTCAACGTACAACACCATCGACGAACCTAAGGTTGACGAGACGTTCCAGATTTCTTCAGCTTGTTCAGAACCAATTTCATCAATGAGCAACTTGATAAATAGTGAAGTATCAAAATACGTGATCATCGACGTTCTGCAATGACCAATTCGCTGACACTGCCTTTGGATTGAATTCTTCGCTTTGGCAGTTCGCGAACTCGACTTTTTGGGGCCTGGATGATCCCAGATGCGACTAGGTCACTCATTTTGTCGTCGCCCTTGTCAACCGAAATGAGGTGAGCAACCGGACGCCCGTGATCTGTCACGACAATCAGGTCGCCCTTTTTTGCTAAATCCAAAAACCGGCTGAGGTTGTTCTTGAGTTCTCTGATCCCTACTTCAATTGTGGCTACATTCATCAACACATTGTAGACACAATTTGTTCTAAAGTGTCACGAATTCGGTGTGAGCACCAAGCCAGCAAGGTCGCCCTGCTTGCGCCAATTTTCGACGTACTCGGCAAATCCCAAGACACTGGTCATCCATGCAATGGCTCGGGCTGAGCGCATGTCTCCGCCGCCTTCGCTATTGAGATAGCCAGGCGTGCAAGTCGCGTTGTAGCGAGCGATTCCCCACAGTTGCGCAAACAAAGTCTCAAACCAATTCTCTTGAGCAGAATTTTCTGGTTCAATCGTTGCGTAGTTACCCTTGACACACTGCTCAATCAAGAAGGCCACGTGTTGCGCGGTTTCGGTGATTGAGTGAACGAAGTTGGTCGCCTGCGCACCTTGCACAGTTGAGATCATGAACATGTTCGGGAAACCATTTGAGAGCACGCCATGCAATGTCGCTGGACCTTCTGCCCATGCCTCGCTCAACGAAACACCGTTGCGGCCCTTCGGGTCAAATCCCAAACGGTGCGTGTAGTCAGTTGTCACTTCAAAACCTGAAGCAAAGATCAACAGGTCAACGGGGTACTCGACACCATTAACGATGACGCCGCGTTCATTAATTTCGTTGACACCTTTTCCATCGGTGTCAACAAGATGAACATTCGGGCGATTGAACGCGGGCAAATACTCGTCATGGAAACACGGGCGCTTACAACTTTGTGAGTACCACGGCATCATCAGTTCGGCCGTCGCCGGATCGGTAATCACGTCGGCAATTCGCTGACGAACCCGTTCCATGTTTTCAAAGTCGATTCGCTCTAACTCAAGTGCCTCGTCGTCGTTATCAGGCAACTTACGAGTGTCAACCCAGTTCATCTTGGTCCACTCATCGTCAATCATGTCAACGGCCGGCTGCGCACCAGTCACTGCCTGAGTGAAGTTACGTGTTCGTTCGGCTTGCCAACCCGGCTTGAGCGATTTGAACCAATTTGGATCGGTTGGTTTGTTGTTGCGAACGCCGACACATGCGGCGGTGCGTTGGAAAACAAAAAGTTCTTGAGCGGCTTCAGCCAATTTGGGAACAACTTGAACTGCGGTGGCACCGGTTCCAACAATGCCGACTCGTTTGTCGGCAAGTTTCTCCATCAAAGTTTGCGAACTACCACCGGTGAAGCTGTAATCCCAGCGACTGGTGTGGAAGGCGCGACCGGCGTACGTTTCGATACCAGGAATGCCAGGCAACTTGGCCTTATGAAGAACTCCACCGGCGATCACAATGAACTTTGCCGAGAGAACATCACTACGTGATGTCATCACATTCCAACGTTTCTTCGATTCATCCCAGCGCATGTCTTCAACTTCGGTCTGGAAGAGTGCGCCGCGATACATATCAAAGGTGCGACCGAGCAATTGGCAGTAGGCAAAAATCTCAGGCGCCTTCGCATACTTTTCAGTAGGCATGTACCCCGTGTCTTCAAGCAACGGCAAATACACATACGACTCAACATCACAAGCAGCGTTGGGATAACGATTCCAGTACCAGGTACCGCCAAAGTCGCCAGCTTTTTCGATGATTCGGAAATTGGTAATTCCGGCCTTCGTCAAATTGGCAGCTTCAATCATTCCGCCGAAGCCACCACCAACAATGACGACATCAACGTCTTCAAGAACGGCATCACGAGTAAACCCGGGCTCAACGTATGGGTCACGATCAAACTCTTCGTAGTCACCCTTGAGCTCTTTGTACTGACGGATGCCGTCGGTGCGTAAACGCTTCTCGCGTTCAATGCGGTACTTCTCACGAGCTTCTTCCAACGAAAGTTTCTTGTCGTTGTTATTCCCCATAGCTGGCATTCCCCATCTTGATTGAGTGCGTATCTATCCTCGCAAGAGTAGAGAGAAATTACCAACTCACATCAGAGAATTTGGTCCCAACTCGACCCTATTCACAGGGCCGATTCTCGGTTTCGACACCCAGAAGTCGGCCAAGTTTGCGATAACTCGAGCGAAAAGCCTCATGAACTTCAGGGTTCGTGGCAATTTCGGCTGGAAGACCCTCTTGGTCAATCGAGATCAACGTGCCGCCTGAATCGGGCAAGAACCGCTGAGTGGATTTGAAACCGATACTTGGTTCTTCACCAACTTACAAATGGGGTTCTTCTACGGCCGTCAAAATTCCTTTGTTTTCATTAACCGCTCCGGTTTCATCAAAAACCATGTCACATTCGAAACGCCCACCAACGCGAACGTCAAGCACGACCGACTCGATAGGTATTGATAAACCCTCTGGCGAAAAGAACTGACAAAACTTCTCGGGAGTTGTGTAGGCATCCCACACTTCTTGCGGACTACAAGCGATCCAATGACGAATTTTTAGAACGGACATCCCATGAACTTACCGTTTGTCCGTCAGGCATCAATAAGGTTCAAAAACTGGCGGGTCATCTGGATTTCCTGTCATACGAGCCTTCGCAGTTTGCCCACGCTTACCAGCAGGGACAGAACCAGTTACCGCAGAAAGTCCAAACGGAGGCATGTTCCCGTATACGGTTTCAACTGTTGAGTCAGACAACAAAATCGTTTCGTGGTAGATACCAACTGAACCGTTATCACGGATGTTCTTGTTGAATGCGCGCCACGCTGGAAGATGAGCGTTGTCGGCTGCCTTTGAATACGCCTCAAGTTTTTCAAATGATTCCCAGTATTGACACACCAAAATTGTGCGTCCCGAGAGATACGTCCGAGGTTTACCGACAAGACCAAGCGACGGATTCTTTTGCAGTTCAATCAACATACGTGGCATCGCATTGAACACCGGAATCCATTTCCAGAATTTCCAGAGTTGGTTGAACCTCATACCGATGAGAAACAAAACTTTTCCGTCGGCGCCGACATCTGCTGAAAATCGACCTTTATTGATACGAGCCACTTGATCAGCCTTTCAGGTCGTAGCGATACAAGTTTGACTCACGGAGTTTGAAACCCATGCGCTGGTACAAACGATTGGCAGCTTCGCGGGTTGGGCGCGACGTCAAGTCAACTGTGATCGCTCCGTTGGCTTTTGCGAAATCAAGCGCTGCTCGGTTGAGGGCTTCACCCGCACCATGACCGCGAGCCGAATCGTCAACCACGACATCTTCAATCCATGCACGTACGCCGGTAGGGATGCGGAACATCGCCAGAGTCAATGAGCCGACAATGCGTCCATCAAGTTTTGCCAAGAACAACGATGAAGCCTCAGACTTCACCACTGCCTCTAATTCTGAACGACACGGAGGAGGGTTTGATTTCGACAGTTGAGGAATCAGCATCTCGAATGCCTGCACAACTGCGTCGTCCACTACCTCACATTTTTCGATCTGAACGCTCACGGTAATGAGTCTATGTTGATCGCGTTCTACGGTAAGCCCATGGATCCACGTGAACTCTCAATAAAGGCCCGTGCACTCGGCGGGGCGCTTGAACCCGTCATCGGACAGGTCTATTTTTCGCCCGAATGTCACGCCAA
>Ga0114966_10005092_pt1 | contig 11179 bp, 10 predicted proteins | sample M_130207_XF_Meta_FD_87029 | JGI IMG/M metagenome (GOLD analysis project Ga0114966, IMG submission 87029) | Freshwater microbial communities from Lake Montjoie, Canada to study carbon cycling - M_130207_XF_MetaG | ecosystem: Environmental > Aquatic > Freshwater > Lake | place: Lake Montjoie...
ACAGGGGTTCAACTCCCCTCGCCTCCACCATTTTCACATCTCGCGATGCCTACTCAATTAAAGGCTCCGAGACGACAGACACAGCAGACTCGTGTCGTCTAATATTGTGTTACATCCGATATAAATTTTCTGTCCAAAACCTGCGCCTCACGACCTTTTTCTGTCATGAACCAGCCAGCCCTCGTTCCTCACCACGAAATCCTCACCAACCGCCGTGATTTCCTCCGCCGTGGGGGAGCGGGCTTTGGTGCGCTGGCGCTTTCGGCGCTCATGGGCGAATCCCCGCTCATGGCAGCATTGGGAGATACTGGTGGCCAAGCGGCTACACCCCAGGCTTCAAAACTCGCTCACAAAGCTGGCAAAGCGAAGAGCGTGATCTTTCTTTTCATGGAGGGCGGCCCAAGTCACCTCGACTTGTTTGATCCGAAGCCACTGATGAGACAGCTCGCAGGGCAGTCACTTCCCGACAGCTTTGGCACTGTCATCACAGCAATGGGTGAAAGCCGCGCCCCGCTCCTTGCAGACAAGCGTGAATGGAAACAACACGGCCAAAGCGGTCTGTGGATCTCAGATTGGCTACCGCACACTGCGCAAATGGCCGATGATCTCTGCGTCGTCCGTTCCTGCGTCTCCAGCGGTATCAATCATGCTGGTGGCGTTTGCCAGATGAACACCGGCAGCATCTTCGGTGGTCGTCCATCGCTCGGTTCGTGGGTGAACTACGGTCTGGGCACTGAGAACCGCAATCTGCCCGCTTTCGTCGTCATCAAAGACACCGAAACCCAGGTGGTCAATGGCGTGCGCAACTGGGGCTCCGGCTTCATGCCTGCAACGTATCAAGGCGTCGAGTTTGAAGGTGGCGTCACCCCCATCGCGAACCTTGCCACGCCCAAAGGGATCAGTTCGGCACGTCAAAACGGCAAACTCAACTTTCTCAACAAGCTCAATCGCGATTTTGGTGCCAACCGCACCGACAACACCGAGCTCGATGCCCGCATCCGCGCCTACGAGCTCGCTTTCCGCATGCAGGCGGAAGCACCCGAGGCCGTAGATCTCAGGGGTGAATCCGAGGCAATCAAGAAACTCTACGGCATCGACGATCCGAAGACCGAAGTCATGGGCCGCAACTGCCTCCTAGCCCGCCGACTCGTCGAGCGCGGTGTTCGTTTCGTGCAACTCTACCACGGCAGCGGCAGCAAATGGGATGCGCATGACAAGATCGAACAGAACCACACCAAAAACTGCGGCGAGCAAGACAAGCCCGTTGCCGGTTTGCTGCGAGACCTTAAATCTCGCGGCCTGCTGGATGAAACGCTCGTCATTTGGGGTGGTGAATTTGGCCGCACGCCGATGAGTGAAAAAGGTGACGGTCGTGACCACAATCCTACCGGCTTCACTATGTGGATGGCAGGCGGCGGCGTCAAAGCCGGCACCACAGTTGGAACTACCGACGAACTAGGCCTGCGTGCTGTCGAAGACAAGCTTCACGTCCACGACCTGCACGCCACCATCCTGCATTTGATGGGCATCGACCACACACGCCTCGTTTACACGCACAAAGGCCGCCCCGAACGCATCGACATGAACGAAGGCAATCCCTACACGAAGATCCGGGCATAAGCCTTACTTCACCTTCACTCGCAGCATCGGCGCGGAGCGCGTGTCGTTCTCTTTTGTGGCAAAGGCATGCACCAGTCCGCTGTCCGCAGTTTCGTCGGTCTCGCGGCAGATGATGAGAGTGGCGATCTGATTGGTGTCAGCGGCGATAAAATCAGCGAGGTCTTTGCCACGCAGCTTGCGAGTGCCACGGTTGATGCCCTGGGCGATCTCGAACTTGCCGAGCAACTTCACCTTCGCGGCCAGCGGCAGGTTGCGTTGAGGCTGCGCTGGATCATGCGCGGGGGCATGCTGCCAGGTGAGGTCGCTTTCCTCCCAGCTGTCTTCGGCTTCATCGAGCACTCCATAGACGGCGAAGGTGCTGTCGGGCACAAAGCTGGCGAAACCAAGCTCGCTTGGCTCGATGGTGAGTACGAGTTCGGCATCTTCGATGGGACGTCCGCTGAACTTGCTTAAATCGAAGGCGAGATAGCCTTTGCGATTCAACTCGATTTTTCGGTCGCTGCGTTTCACGCGGATGAAGGGATGCGCGCCGAAATCCCCCGCCGTTTTATCACTCGATTGAATGTAGCTGTCTTTCCCGCGACCAAACGCCGTCGTGATGGCTTGCCAGCCGTCGCCACTGTCGATAACGGCAGCGGGTTGCCAGCGCGAAGGCTCGGAATCATCGCCCGCTGTTGGGTGGAGCAAGCTGCGCGACCACCCGTGATCGACCTTGCCGCCCTTTTCGAGCTTCTTCGTCGCTGCACCGGATTTATCATCGACCTCCACGAGGCCTTCGAGCACCTGCACCATGTATTTGCCGTCATCGCCAGCGCTGAGACCGAACTTTGTGCCCCAGTCGATGACTTTGGCGTCTTTGGTATCAATGCTGAAACCTTTGGCCTGCGGTGGAACTTCAGCCACCAGCGTGCCCCGGCGGAGTTTGCAATTCATCGCATCGAGCACTTCTACGGTAGCAGGTGCTTCCAGCACGAGTTCCGCACCGCTATCGAAGCGCAACACGGCCAGACCTTCGATCAAATCAAGCAAGCCAGGCTTTAAGCGCGCGCCTTCGACCGTCGGCAAGCTGCTACCAGCCCACTGGCACTGCTGCGCACGAATCAACGTCGCCACCGTGCCATCGCGGCCGCTTTGGAGCCAAAAAATGCCAAACGTGATACACGCCGCCGCCGCTGCCGTGATCGCATGTCGCCACCAAATCGGCTTCGAAGTCGATTTGACCTCCGCCGCAGCCTGTGTGTGCCACGAGTCATCAAAACTCAGCTCTGCACGCTGATGCAGCGCTTTGGCGAAAAAGGCACGCGCGTCGGCATCGGCGCGCAATTCGGCTTCCAGCGCGGAAATCTCCATCGCACTGAGTTTTTCATCCGCATAGCGCTCAGACAGCTCCAAGAGTCGAAATTGATCCGCAGGCTTCATGCTTCAGCTCCTTCCAGTTGCAGTTCCTTTTCCACGCAGGTCATCAAACTCATGCGAATGCGGCTCAGCGCCCGATACACCGCTCCAGCCGTGCTGCGGATGCGCTCGGCGACGCCGTCGATCTCCATGTCCTCGTAATAGCGCAGCGTCACCAGTTGGCGATGCGCTGCGGGAAGTTTGGTCACACAGGCACGCAAGGCATCGCGGCGGCGGTCGCCGCTGTCGCTCAGCCTGGAGACTTCGTCGTGCAGCAGTTCCAGGATTTCATCGCTCAGGGGCATGGCCTCACGTTTTTTATGGCGGCGATGCGTCAGCACCTGATGAAACGCCGTCTTCCGCGCCCAGGCTAAAAAGTTCGTGCCGGTCTCGAACTGATCAAAACAGCGCCACAGGATCATCTTCGTCTGCTGCAGGATGTCATCCGCGTCATGCGGCTGCGGCACCATGCTGTAAACATACACACCCAGCGCACGGTCATGGTGCGTGAGCAGTTCGAGAAATTCCTGGGTGCGGTCGGTGTCAGGCATGGCGTGGAAACATCGTGGAAGCGGCAGTCGTACACAAGAGGCGGCTGCGGCGGGACTTTGGACAGAAAAAATCATGTCCAATAGCCCCATGCAGTTCACTCTATTGTCAGAACCATGATTCGCGCCCTTTTCCTCATCACTGCCACAGCCGCCGTCGCCGCCCCGAATGCGGAGTCGTTGAAGTTTTTCGAGAAGGACGTGCGCCCACTGCTGGTCGAGGCCTGTCAGGAGTGCCACGGCCCGCAGAAGCATAAAGGCGGCCTGCGGCTGGACAACCTGCCCTACATCATCCAGGGCGGCGAAAGCGGCCCGGCCATCGTGCCACACAAGCCGGATGCGTCTTTGCTGATCAAGCTCGTCAATTACGAAGACCCAGACATGGAGATGCCGCCGGATGGCAAGCTCAGCTCGGCGAAGATCGAGATTTTGAAGAAATGGATCGCCATGGGTGCTCCATGGCCCGAGGCGGAAGTCGCAGCAGCCAAACCATCGCGCAAACCCGGCGACATCACCGAGGACGACAAGAAGTGGTGGTCCTTCGTGCCGATTAAATCGCCGCCGGTACCGGCATCCAAGGCCGCATCACCCATTGATGCCTTTGTGCAGGCAAAACTCGCCGAGAACGGCCTCAAGCCTTCTCCTGCGGCTGATCCAGCAGCGTTTATCCGTCGTGCCACCTTTGATCTGACTGGCTTGCCGCCCACGCCGGCCGAAGTGGAGGCCTTCGTGCATGAGTCCTATGCGTCGAATGGAGCCTATGCAAAGCTCATCGACCGCTTGCTCGATTCTCCGCGCTACGGCGAACGCTGGGCGCAGCATTGGCTCGATCTCGTGCGCTACGCGGAGAGTGAGGGCTATCGCCTTGATGCGTATCGTCCAAATGTGTGGCCGTATCGCGATTACGTCGTGCGTTCGTTGAACAACGACAAGCCGTATGACCAGTTCGTGCGCGAGCAGCTCGCGGGTGACGAGATGCTTTATGCGCAAGGCAAGACGGTGCCCGAAACCGCTGACGATCTCGACTTACTCACAGCCACCGGATTCCTGCGCCACACGATCTACGAATACAATCAGCGTGACTCCGAAGGGCAATGGAAGCTCATCATGAACGAGGTCACCGACGTGACTGCGGATGTCTTCATGGGCGTCAGCGTGCAGTGCGCGCAATGCCACGATCACAAGTTCGATCCCATCCTACAAAAGGACTATTATCGCCTCCAGGCCTTCCTCTCGAACATCACTTGGGCGGAGGACAAGCCTTTCGCCACGCAGGCACAGATCGACGAATACAACACGCAGCTCAAAATCTGGGAAGAGGCCACGAAGGAGCCTCGCGCAGTGATCGACGCCATTGTTGAGCCGAAGATCACTGGATCGCAAAAAAGCGCGATCACGAAGTTCCCTGAGGAGATTCAAGCCATGTTCGCGAAGACACGCGAACAGCGCACGCCTTATGAGGAGCAGATCGTCCAGCTTGCGGGTCGGCAGGTCTATTATGAGCGGGAACGCTACAAGGCGGACAAACTCAAGGAGCCCGAGGCAACGCAGTATCGCGAGGCAAAAGCCAAGCTCGCTGAATCCGATCATTTGAAGCCGAAGAATCTCATCCCCACGCTCGCAGTCGGCGAAACCGGTTCGCAGACTCCAACGACGAAGTTTGTGACACGCAAGGTCGGTGCCGTCACCACCGCTCCAGGCTTCCTGACCATCCTCGATCCCAAGGACGCCGAAATCCCCGCTGCAAAGCCCGACGCACTCACCAGCGGACGCCGCACGGTGCTCGCGAACTGGCTCACGAGTCCGCAGAACCCGCTTACTGCACGTGTGATCGTGAACCGCGTTTGGCAGTATCATTTTGGCAAAGGATTGAGCACCACTGCGAGCGACTTCGGCCGTCTCGGCGACAAACCCTCGCATCCTGAGTTGCTCGATTGGCTAACCAGCGAGTTCATCAAGAGCGGCTGGAAATTGAAGACGCTGCACCGGCTCATCATGGCCAGCGCCACCTACCAGCAGAGCACCACGAGCGACAAAGACGCGCTGCTCAAAGATCCTGAGAACCGTCTGCTCTGGCGCTATAGCCCGCGTCGTCTCGATGCCGAGCAGGCACGCGACTCCATGCTCACCGCCAGTGGCGAAATCGATCTCACGGTCGGCGGCGAAGGCGTGGAGAAGTCCAAGCCACGCCGTAGCCTCTACTTGCGCAAGATGCGCAACACGCCGGATGATTTCCTCGCTAGTCTCGATGCACCGCCCGGATTCCAAAGCACGCCCGAGCGTCAGGCCACCACCACGGCCACGCAGAGCCTTCTCATGGTCAATGGCGACTGGCCGCTCGACCGCGCACGTGCCATGTCGGCCCGCTTGATCAAAGAAGAGCCCAAGGACGATGTGAAACGCATCGCCAGTGCCTACGCGCTCGCCTTTGCACGCCAACCCACGAAGCAGGAGAGCACTGCAGCACTCGCTTTCCTCAAATCGCAACGCAGCATGCTCCAGCGCGAGGCCCCACCGCCTCCTCCCGTCTCCACGCCGCTCGCTGATGCGCAAAAGTTCTTTGGCCCGAATCCCGCCGCACGCACGACGAAGACGTTTCTCCTCCAGCCCGGCACCGCGAACGAAAAACTGCGCGTGAACCTCGAAGGCAAGGTCGAGAGCGATCAATTCGCCATCGAAGCCGTTGTGAAGCTCAACTCACTCTATCCCGATGGCACCGTGCGCACTATCGCATCACGTTGGGATAACGATAAAACCAAGCCCGGCTGGTCCCTCGGCGTTACGAGCGAAAAATCCGCCCACAAGCCCAACAATCTCATCGTCCAGCTCAGCGGCTCCGATTTCCAAGGCAGCCCCGCGTATGAAGTCGTCGCCTCCGGCTTGCGCATCCCCGTCGGCAAGCCCTACTACGTCGCTGCCAGCATCGACAATCATCCCGCCGCCGGTCAGACCTTCGGAGGCACCGTCACCTTCTACGCCCGTGATTTGAGTGATGCGAATGCGGCGATGCAAACCATCACTGTCCCGCATCAAATCGTCGGTAGTTACATCAACAAAGACCGCGCCTTGTATGTCGGTGGCCGCGAGATCGACAAACGCAGCCTCTGGGACGGCCCTATCGCCCGTGTCGCCCTCCGCGCAGGCCAACTCGACGCTGGTAAGCTCATGAGTTGGACCGTGAACAGCAATCCTAGCTGCATCGCTGATATTTCCGCCGACCAAGCCCTTACCATGGAAAAAGCCCCCGCCGAAAGCCGCTGGACTTGGGAATCCAGCGCCGCACCGACGAAAGCCAGCGGCGCACTCGATCCGAATCGCGAAGCGCTCACCGATCTGTGCCACGCACTGCTGAACTCGAACGAGTTCTTCTATTTGCAGTGAGGCACCGCTTATTTCACTTCGTCTCCGTCTTCCCAAAGAACATCAGGTGCTGCCACGGCAGGCCGTCGAACTCGCGTTTCAGAGTGAGGCCGTTGGCGTTCATCTCTTTGTTGATCTGGGCTTTGCTCATCTTGTGCTCGACTTTGATCGGCACACTGTCGTCTTCGCCGCGGAATTCGACGAGCACGAGCAGGCCATCCGGCTTCAATGCCGCACGCATGCCGGCGAGCATTTGCACGGGATGCGAGAATTCGTGATACACATCGACGAGCAGAATCATGTCACAGGTGTTCGGAGGGAGCTTGGGGTCGTGATATAGGCCGTTGATCGGCTCGATATTTTTGAGTCCTTTGCGTTCGATGTTCTGGCGCAGCATCTCAATCATCTCAGGCTGCACATCGACGGCGAAGATTTTGCCCTTTTCACCGACCATCTCGGCCAGCGGCAGCGTGTGGTAGCCATTCCCGCAGCCCATATCGCAAATGGTCATGCCGGGCTTCACGTGCAGCTCCTCACGCATCTTGCTGGGGCCTTCCTCCTGCTCACGCACACGGCGCATCAGCCACTCGGCCCCCTTCCAGTGCATCGTTTGGGCGATTTGGCGACCTAGATACTCCGTCAACGCAGGTGGTGCCTCCTGAGCGGGGAGATTCAGAGTCGCAAGGAGGAGCAGAAGGGTGAGAACACGCATGATAGAAACCATCAAACGCTAGAAGTGAAGGAAATGTAGCGAATTGAACGCCTGGATGACTTTTCCAGACTCGCGCTGGAAATCACCGAACGACTCCGTATCATCGCACTCATGAATCGCGGACTCTCGCCACGCCTACTTCTGATCGCCCTCACCCTCTCTGTGGTGCTGCCGTCGGCTGCCCAGGACACGCCTGCACCCACACCGCCGAAAAACCCGATCCCCGAAGATGTCGTGGGTGATGAGCATGTGCGGGAGGAATTTGGCGTGAACGAGTTCACCACACCCTCAATCCGCAAGCTCTTCGACATGCTCAATCATGTGGGTAAGCTCAGCTACGACAACCTTAAGCGTCCATTCACGGACAAAACACCCGCCGACCGCGTGCTGGTCTCCATGGGCCTCGGCACACTCATCGCCGATGGGTTCCTCATCGTGCAATGTGAGAAAGTCGAGGAGATGGAAACCGTGGGTCGTGCGATGATCAAATACGGCAAGGCGCTCGGCGCCGGTACGCGCATGAACAAGCACACGCAGAGCCTGTTTGAATACAGCCTCAAGGGCAACTGGCAGGATCTCCGTGTCGAACTCGCCAAAACACAGGCTGATGTCGAAGCGGAAATGGTACAACTCCGCGACGTCGATATTGCGCATCTCATCAGTCTCGGTGGTTGGTTGCGCGCGTTAGAAATTTCCACCAAGAGCATCAGCGACAACTACACCGAGGAAAAAACCCGTCAGCTCACGCGGCGCGATATTGCCGAGTATTATTTGATGAGCCTCGACAGCCTTCATCCCAGCATCATGAAGAACCCCGCGCTGCAAGAACTGCGCAAAGGCCTTCAAGAATTACTTCCCCTCCTCGATGTGCCGAAGGCAAGGCATTGACGCAAGATGAAGTGAAGGCGCTTTATCAAAAAGCCTCCACTATTTCCCATATCGTCACCGATAAGATGAACGGCTGAGCACACTTCAGCTTCATCACCCCAACCTCATGGCCAATCTTACTCCGCAACAACGTCAACTTGTCGAACAATGGGCCGCTGAAGGAGCGAACCTCAATCAAATCCAGGACCGCCTCCGCAGTGAATGCGCCACCACGCTCACCTACATGGAAACGCGCCTGCTCATCATGGAGCTTGGCGTGAAACTGCAGGACAAGCGACGCGAAGAACCCGTGGCAGAATCCAAACCAGCCGCCGCAGATGACAGTGCCGCCGAGGCAGAAGATTCGGAATTAGAAGCGCCCGCTGGCACCGGCACCTTCAGTGTCAGCGCTGATGCCATACCCGTGCCCGGTGCTCTCGTCAGTGGCAAAGCTACCTTTACCGATGGCAACAGCGTCGTCTGGTTCATGGATCAAACAGGCCGCTTCGGCCTCAAAGGTCCCACCCCCGACTACCAACCACCGCCTTCCGATATCCCGCAGCTCCAGCGCGAACTCGATCAACTGCTTCAGCTTCGTGGCTTTTAAAACTTGAAACCTTCAACTTGAAACTTTGATCCCGTGCTCCTGATCATCGACAACTACGATTCCTTCACCTACAACCTCGTCCAATACTTCGGCGAAATGGGTGCTGTCATGGAAATTCGTCGCAATGATCAGATCACGCTGGATGAGATCGCTAAGCTCAAGCCCGACCACATCTGCATCTCTCCCGGACCCTGCACGCCAAAAGAAGCTGGCATCAGTTGCGCCGTGATCGAGCGCTTTGGCAAATCCACGCCTCTACTAGGCGTCTGCCTCGGCCATCAGGCCATCGGCGACGTCTTCGGCGGTGACGTCGTTCGGGCCGAACGTCTCATGCACGGCAAAACGTCCATGATCCATCATACCGGCCAATCCGTATTCAAAAACATGCCTGAGCCGTTTGAAGCGACGCGCTATCACTCGTTGCTCGTGAAGCGCGACACATTGCCGAATTGTCTCGAAATCACTGCCACTGCTAGCGATGATGACACCGAGATCATGGGCCTTCGTCACAAAGAACTGCCCATCCATGGCGTGCAGTTTCATCCCGAGTCTATTCTCACACAGGATGGCAAGCTTTTGCTGAAGAACTTCCTGGAAATGTGAGCGAGGAAAACCTCAAGATAGTATTCTGGGGCAGCAATGGTGGTCTGCCCCCGGAGTTTGAGCCAGTTTCTATGAGAGTCTGGCAGTGGCTAGCGACTTGATTTGGGTGTTGGGTTTGGTTGGGGTGATTGCGTTGCCTTGCGGCTGACGGAGCGTAGCGGAGTCAGCCGCAAGGCAACGCCGCGCAAACTCCGCCGGGGGTTGGTAGTCCAGCGACGAATGTAGTCGCTGCCCATTGTAGGCGCGGCGATACTCGCTGCCCAGCACTTTTGCTTCGACCAGCGTGGTGAAGACTTCGCGGTTGAGCAGTTCATCACGCAGGCGGCTGTTGAAGCTCTCGCTGTAGGCGTTCTGCCACGGGCTGCCCGGCTCGATGTAGAGCGTTTGGAAGCCTTGGCTTGCGACCCACTCCCGCACGGCTTGGGCGATGAACTCCGGACCGTTGTCACTGCGGATATACGCGGGCGCTCCTCGTTCTGCCACCGCTGCTGCCAGCACGCGCACCACATCCCTGGCTTCCATCCGACGCTCGACTTCCAACGCCACGCTCTCGCGCGTGAACTCATCGCAGATGGGCAGCCATTTGAGCCGCTTGCCGTCCTCAGTCTGGTCGAACACAAAGTCGTAGCTCCACACTTCGTTCATGTGTGTGGCGCTGCGTCTCTGCGTGCTGTTGCTGCTCTCGCCGAGCCTGCGCCGCTTGTGCTGGCGCTGCGGCACGCGCAGCCGTTCCTGCCGCCAGATGCGTGCCACGCGCTTGGTGTTGACCTTCATGCCTTGCCTGCGCAGATGCGCCGCAGCCATGCGGTAACCTCGACGTGGATGCTCCAGCGCGTAGCGGCGTAGTTCCGCCGCCAGTTTCGCATCCTTGGCTGGACGCCCGCTGGCGTAGCGTTGGGTGGAACGTGGTTGATTGACGACCCTGCAGGCCCGGCGCTGCGACACCTGGAGCTTACGCTCCAGATGCGCGACTGCTTCGCGTTTGCGCGCCGGGCTCACCACTTTCCCTCCACCAGCTCCTTAAGCATCGCGTTGTCCAAAGCCTGATCGGCCACCAGTTTCTTGAGCCTGCCGTTTTCTTTTTCCAGCTCCTTGAGGCGCTTGACCGTGTTGCGATCAGCTCCGCCATACTGCTCTTTCCACCGGTGGTAGGTTGGCACGCTCACGCCGATCTGGCGTGCGGCCTCCTCTGCGGTCTTGCCTCCTGCGATGATCCCTGCGGCCGTGCGCAGCTTCTTGATGATTTCCTCTGCTGTGTGTCTCTTACGTTTCATGGTGTCTGATGGTGCGCTCCGCGCACTTCAGACTCTCATAGCACTTGGGTCAACTTTCGGGGGGCAGACCAACACTCGCGGGCCAGATGCAATACTCCTATTTTCCGGTCACACTGGATGAGCTAGGTGCGAGCATTCGCTTCCATGATCTTGCCGAGGGTAGTTTTGAGATCGATGACGTTCGTATCAGCAC